>Ga0247765_1000437_pt1 | contig 33094 bp, 27 predicted proteins | sample UWRJL106311C6_FD_179949 | JGI IMG/M metagenome (GOLD analysis project Ga0247765, IMG submission 179949) | Plant litter microbial communities from Arlington Agricultural Research Station in Wisconsin, United States - UWRJ-L106-311C-6 | ecosystem: Environmental > Terrestrial > Plant litter >...
CCCTTCCCTGCCCCCACTACCTTCTTAGGCTATCTGAATTCCCTAATCTCTCCTCCTCCTTTCAAGCCATACCTTACTTGCCTGCCCTGCCCATAGGGCCCTTCCGTGTCTTTCCAAACCCGCCAACCGGCCGTCCCATGTAGAGCGCCAAGTAAATGTGTGCGCTACAGCCGGAAGTGTTTGTTGCGCTTCTTCCTAACGTTCCGTTTATGCTTGGAGGAGATAACAAAGGAAAATACAGCACCGCCCCCCAGAAAGAAAGAAAAAAACTTAAAAAACTTGTAGGCCCACCCCAAGAAAACAATAGAGTGAAAGGCGTCAATTTTACAAGGACGAAAAGGAATTACGTGGATCGGTAAGCAAGACAATGTCGGCGATGACCGCCTAGAGCTCGCTGTCTCTCTGTCGGCCGCCCGAGTAGCCGTCACTCTCCGTAGATACCGGGTTCATGATGCTCTCGGCATCACCAACTTGTCTCCGCATTGTCACCTCATTGAGGCTTTTAAGGCGCTTACGCATAATATATCGCAACGGCAGCGTCAATCCTTGAGATGGGGACGCTGCGCCACCCCTCATGACTGCTGATTGCTATTGCAGAGGCTCCGACGAGCTGGAGAGACGGTTGAGGTGCAGATAAACATCCGTTCCGTACCTTTGTGCTTGTCAACTTGAGTGTAACTAAACCCCGGGACAAAAGACTCACCCTTCCATGCTGATCAACTTAAGGTCACCGCCGAAGTATCTCGCATACAATCGAGAGAGCGGCAATCCATATCCAAACCCAGCCATTGGTGCTTTGAAGTCGCTCTTGTCGAAATCTGGGTCAAGATTCGGTGTGCGATCAACTGTCGTGTACATATAGGTCCAAACAAGGGGAATGGCGCTGCGTGGGATGCCACCTCCTTCATCCGAAATCTTGATAGTGATGTCTTCCTTTCCTTCAGCCACAATAACTTTGGTGACGGGAAACTCTTGCTTGTCCTGCCCGTGGGTTTCAACAACAGCACGCAGCGAATTCTTGAGCGTCTCGAACAACATGTGCGACAGATGCCCTGGCACATACATGAAGTTGAGGCTGGGATTGCAAACGAGTTGGATCTTGGGCGCCTCAAACAGGCCATAGTGATCCTCGCAGACAAACCGCGCATTCTCGATAGCTTCTTGCGCGAGGTCCTTGATGTAAGTCTTGGTGCAAATGATACCAACATAAGTCGGGTCTCGATAATGGCTCTGGTCTGTCAAGGCAATATGCTGTCCTATGAGCATTCTTATGCCAATTCGGGACATGTAGAATCGATCAAGGAAGGACTGGATGTTGTTGTCAATCTGCATACGCTGGCGCTTTCGCTTGTACTCGAGAATGCCTTGGGCCATGGTGGTGACAACACTGTCGTGCCTCCTCTTAATCTTGTGCAAGGTTTGGGCGAATTTTTGGTTGTAGAGCTGCAGCTCGGGTGGCCAGTCGCCCGTGTCGTCTACCATGGCAAAGTATCTCCTCGCCGAAGAGGCCTTCTTGCCCCAGCCGTTGCTGTTCAGCTGCTGAGTGCCGTTCCACGAGCTGTAACGGTCCTCATCAAGACTAGGATTCGGCGTCGCTTCCGAGAGCCAGGTGGCAGCCTTGCCTGAGTTCTTTGCTGGCCTCATCAATCGTTCCCTGACCTCCCTTGACAGTTCGGGTCGGGGAAGTGTTGTGATTTCCTACACAAGCATATACATGAGTCATGGCACACCTCCGCAAAGCGGCATAATGAGGGCGCGCGCGTACCTCAAACGACTGCGCATACCAGTCTTGAACCTTCTTGACCGAGGGCATCTCGTTGAGGCCATCTGGGAGTGTCTCGAGCTCCTGGACGCGGTGGGCGAGGCGGATAGGAAGCTCCTCCGAGAGAAACTGGGATGCGCGAAAGAGAGTCCCTGGACAATCTGCGTCAGATCCAAGTGACCCTTCGAGAAAGGGTGCGCGCCAGACTTACCAGTTGAAGGCTTCTCGCCAAACTGCACCATCTGGCGCAAGCTGACGCCCGTAGCAGGAAAGCTTGCATAGTGGCGGATGGTATCCATTAGGCGATCACTCTTTTTCCACGACATGATAACCAGGCACGGCCAATTGATGTCTGGGAGGGTTCTATTGGGAAAGCTACGTGCACCATGTGGGCAGAGAACGCGGAGTGTTGTAGAGAATGAGTCGAAGAGCCGCTTGTCGGGGCCAAAGCAAGGGGTGCAAGAAGCCGCAACCGAGGCAAGCGGATCCGATTTGACAATGACGCAAGTGGACTGGCACCGTCGCTTCACTCTGCCGCGACCAGAGCGTACTGCGAAGGCGAAGCTGCTCACGAGTGTCGCCAATTGCGCCGAGACGGAGACGCCCGCATCGACATGGAGAATGGGGAACGGGGACGGATGTGAGGTTAGGCTCTAAGTTGAGGGTTAATGTTTTGCTCCTCAGGAGATGGCGGTCACTCATGTGCTTTGAGCTGGGGAGCAAGGAGGGTGACTCCCCCCGCCCCCTCGCTAGCTGCATAAATTACCCCACACTGCACGAGCCGAACATGCCTAGGGGCCGGGGATTCCCTGTGGCATTGTGCTTTGTTTCTTTCCCTCCCCCGTTGGCGAACCGAGCTGTCAATGGAAAACCACCAGCTTGTGCCCAGCTCGCTAAATAGCTACGAGAGTACCTGACGTCATTTAAATGCCCTCCTCGAAAAACGGGAGCTTCTCTTTTGATTCATCAAAGGATTTAAAAACAGCCGCGTGATTCTGTGTTACAGAAGATTGGTAATGCCTCACCTCCCCCCCCGAAGAATGAGGGGTCTAGAAGGACGCCAGGAGGCTACTTGGCTACGTAACTACCGGCCAAACAGGGCAATCCAAAAAAAATCCCGAATGGCTCGGCTCAAGTGGCCGGGGGTTCGGAAAGTCTCGGGCTTCTGGGTGAGCGACTTAGGCGCTGCCGCGCGCTGCACACCGCAATTATGACCTGTAGTTAATTAGCATCCGCCTCACTGACACCCAGACCAAGACGGGGTTTTGTATCACCGTAGCACCACCGCTTTGGAGGTAGTCACGTAGTTACACATACGTTGTGAATAGCATCACCACCCACCTCAACATGGGCTGCAAACGGAACGCCAGCCCTGCGCCAACTGCCCGGTTTTGAGCTGAGAATTCGCAACCCGTACGAAGTACACACAAAGTCCATCATCCCACTTCGTCACATGTGAATCACCACAACAACCTGCACCCTCTTGTCAATCTCTCGGCATCCCCCAAACTTTGCATCCATTCATCATGGCGGCCATTGAAGCCTCATCCACCGCATCCCGACACGGACGCGGACATTCCCCGCCTCCGCCCCCGCCATCCTCCGTCCCGTCCACACCGACCAAGCCCCGTCTCGCCTGCCAATCCAATAATGAACCCGAAACGCTGGAGACACGATGTGGACACCAGCAAAGCGACGAGACTCAAACACCTACCACATCCCCCCATTCCTTTCATCCCCGTTCCTCCCTATTCAACTCTAAATCCAAACCCAAACAAAGAGACATTAATCAGACACCTGCGCATGCACATGCACACTCCCGCTCCTCTTCACTGAACTCGCTCGGCTCTCTGAGTCTTCATCACGTGGGGCTGCACGTGGGGCTGGGATCACCAACGCCGTCGCTGACGATGTCGCCTTCGCCGCTTTTGCGGCAAATGTCGTCGCACTTCTCTTCGCCGAGTGGGCCGGCGGATGATGAGCTTAGTGATGAGCTTAGCGAGGGGGGAAGTCCCGGTTCGGGGTTTGGATTTGGGTTGGGCATGGGCATGGGCATGGACATGGGAATAGGCTCTTTGGGCTTAAGTTCAGTATCAGTGGACCCAGGAGCAGGAGATGAGGTGGATAGTGATGTGAGCGGGGAGAGAGAAAAGGAGGGGGACGGCTTGGTTCAGGACCGGTGTGACGTCCTGGTGGAGCGGCTGAGTAAGTTGATCAGGCGATTACAGAAGGTGCCGCCTGCGGAGGTGCTGGACGAGTTGCACCAGAGCGTGGACAAGATGGAGACGAGGATGGGCATATGCGCAGAGAGACATGCCTTACGGAGCGCAACGACCCACGAGACCGTTGGCTTCGCGGGAGTGGACAGGCTACGGCCTGAAGACACTGAAGGTTTGATGGATGAAGCCTCGCTGTCCGGGCCGGGAAATGTCTGTGTCACCGAGGCTCCCCCGGTAGGAGAACCAACCCTGGGCGAGGCCACAAAACGGATCATAGAATCAGCCGAAGTGCTGAACGCCCGACTTGCCTCGGCGGTTCTAAGTCTCCGAGCCCGGAAGGAGGAGTCGGATGTAAGTCTTCCCCTTTGGATTGCCAGGTTTGGCACTGACCCGAGCACAGCACATCCACGCCCTCCTTGTCGAGCGGGCCGAGGCAGCTGCCTCGCGGATTCTCGACCTAGAACATGAAGTTGCCGAATTGTAAACTATCTTGCCCTCCCTGAATCATCAACCTATCTGCGTATCTAACTCTAGGCAGAGAAGACGAGCTAGGCACCAATGAGTCTGACCTCCGCCACCTTCGGCTCGAGCTCCGCGCAGTAGAAACTATCTGCCATTCCTCCGTACAATCCAGCGCTCGGGCAGACCCAGAACTAATGCGAAGTATTGAGAATTGGAGGGAAGACTGGGCGCAACTTCGGGAAAAGCTGTCGGCGAATAAGAAGAACCGGCGGGCACGGCGACTTCAGCTTGCTGGTGATGGCGGAGGAGAGGATGGGTCGAGTTTTTTGACAACGAGTTTCGCGAGCATTTCTACCATTGGGGCGGCAAGTCCTGGTGTTTGATCATTTCTGGGAACTGTACTTTTTTGGAGGTCATGATAGGGCACATGTATGAAATTGATACCCTGGGATATGACGGCATAGGAGTTGGGCGCTACAAAGAATGTTTGTTTGCTTTTATTGCATAAAGGAACAACGGACCCCGAATGAAAGGCATGATGTACAGCGGCGAGTCAATTCTAAGAACCGCAACTCTCTCGGGTGGTTCGCCTGGGTAGGCAGTCGGCGAAGTGTCATATTGCCAAGGCTCTGATGAGAAAACTGTCCTCGAAGGAGGCAAGGTAAAAGCGACGGATCGCGGTAAATTGATTAGCTCCGTGATAGCGAAGGAGATGGAAGTAGGGAAGTCAGGGAAACATGCCTCTATCTTCACCAAGATACGGGCAAGAGCCTCACCCAGTATCATCACCGCCTGTCAGATACGAAGTTCCAGCCACCTACAGAGGCTCGAGGGACATATGGGCCAGGACGTCAACTTCACAAGCAAGTGCACAGATTCTCCGGTCCGAGGGATGGGAACGAAAAAACATACTGAGATGCCAAAGTAAAATCACGGCTGCAAAACACCAACACCCCAAAATGCCCCCCCAATAACACCCCCAGTGTAGAATCACACCTTTCCTATCCCCCCCAACTCCCGCCAGCAAATATCCCCCACGCTGAAACATCACCGCCGGCGACAAGGATACCGTGGGCAAGAACGCTGAACAGCAAACAACGAGCCCCGGATCTGGCATCGCCGTCACTTTCATCGTCTGGTCTGCCGTCTGCTCTCTCCGAGTGCGAGAGTACCAGCCCATTTAATCCCGATACGCCTCGGGAAGGACCGGCGCACCTCTGATGGTCTGGATCGCAAGCAATGAATTAGCATGTGGTGATATTTTCAAAGGGTGAGTCGGTATCTCACCGAACGCCTGGCGTCCTCAAGCGCCGGGGGAAACCAGAGCTTGGTTGGGGACAGACCCCAGCGAAGATTGCTTGTCTGGACAAGTTTTGACTTAAACGGGTCCTCGTTCTGCCATTTTTGGCTGAAGTCGGACTGGGCGGCGCTGACGTCACCCCAAGAGACGTTGGCGTCCTCGCCGTGGACGTCCTGAGGGATGCCAGTCTTGGCCTGAGGCTCATTAGGAAGGACCAGTGTCTTCAGCTTTCTCTCTCTGGAGAAATGGGTGAGCTGCCCTAGGATCTCCGATTGGGTGACGGCGTCGATTTCAAAGTTCCAGGGGGCAGATCGGTCGGTCCAGTGCTTCTGGTCCAACTGGGCGAGTGTCTCATCCTCGAAGCTATGCCCTCGAAATTCGAACTCGTCATCTGGCTTAATGAGATGCTATCCCTACGTTAGCAGATTTTATTCTACTGACCAGCAACGGGGACGAGGATTCACAGCATAGGTACACACCTCTTTCGCGGGCTTGATACCGAAATTGATTGATTTCATGATCACACTCGATGCATGATCGCCGCACATGATCGAGTACATGCCACGGTGAATTTCCGGGATCGCCTCGTCCTGGCTAAGCGCCCAGAATACGCCGGCCATGCTGATGTTGAGCAACTGGGTGCACTGGATGCATCGCTGAACATCCAAGTCAGTCACAGATGGGCCCGATCAGTGTAGAACTACTTACTCGATCACCAAGCGAGGTCTTGCTTCTGCCGAACTTGTACCGCGGCAGAGTCTTCTCGCAGTCGCAGCATTCGATCTACGAATGTCAAGTCAAATGAGCCGCCAGTAGAGAGTATGAGAGAACTGACCGGCGTCTCATCGTAAGAGTCCAGGGGAGGATGGTTAACCGCCCACAGAGACATTTTCCTGGTATTTGTTGGGCTGAAGGAGAAAAAGGAGTTGGTCGTTGGCGGTGCGGGTCGGTCTTTCGGTGATGGCTTCTAAGTCCGAAGTCTGAGCCGGCGAGGGCAGCGGCAGTCAGTATGGACAAACAACTTGGCTTCAGGTGGTGCTAGAGAGAAAAAAAACCAAGGTCTGTGGAGGATTGGGAAGTGGTGAGGAGGAAGGAGGGGGGAGAAGAGGGTAAGAAAGAGGTGGTTCGGGGATTATGCTTTATAGACAACCACAAGCGGTATGCAGAGTTTGCTTCCAAACCCGAGTACCCACTGCAGCCGTCGTGTCTATTCAGCCCTGTGAATTGCAATTGTTCTTATTGTGTTGGCTGTGACAATGGAGACATGCCGAGAACTGCATTTGTGGGTCCAGATGGAACGAGGAGAGACGTAGGAGGGCGTCATGAGGGACGTACCTTTGCTCGACCGAGCGGTGATTGCGATAGTCTTGTGATGCTAGAGATCTTCAGTGGAAATGATGACCTGATCGTCAAAGTACTGATCTCGCCACGAAGCTGCTCGAGTAGGAAGAAGAAGAAGAAGGGTTGTGGAGGATCAAAAGTTCAAAGGGCTCTGAGCAGGGGTTGAGGAGAGTTTGTAAGAGCGGCTAATTGTGGCGAGTGAATTTGTGACCTCGGAAGGTGCGCCCCTAACAGACAACTCCCAGCCTCTTAACCCCCGATTCAAGAGAAGGCTCGCCTACTGGTGAATACCGAGTCGTTTTTACAAGTCTCGGATCAATGGTTGACTATAGTTACCGCGAGGTCAGAATATATCGCACGAGGAAGTAGAGAAAAAAGAGGAACAAAGGTGATGAGAAAGCAGATAAGAGGAGGGAAACTGGGAGAGGTTATTTATATGGACGGGGGGACCAAGAAATCCCCCTCCGCTGAAATTGCTTCAGCTCGGTGTGAGTCGTTCGGATGTTTGCGCCTCTTCTTGTCCGATCTCAAGTGTTGAGCGTGTTCTTACCAACCGCTTCTCTCACCGACCGAAACCCATTGATCGGGTAAAACCGGCCCAGCTTGCCTGTGGCAGTTGCGACCGGACCCGGCCAGGTTGCACGGAGCCGGTTTATCGGACCAGAGACCCACTTTGCCGCCCGAAGGCCGAGCGCCCCCGTCAAGGTTCGTGATGTTCGTTTGGCAGTCACGGTCGGGTGTGAACCTGGTTTGACCCGAAGTATTGGATGAAGAGATCCGCTTCACGGATTAAATGCCTGGTGGGATCAATGATGTTGCCGTATGACAGCCCAGCTCTTCAACAGCTACTAATGACACAAGATTACCCATTTCGCATGGTATACAACAGGTGAAGGGATCGTCTGATAATTATACAAGATATTGCTGCACTTAGTTTAAGGCGTATCAAAAGGTCTCTGTCGCCGTCACTGCTCTCCTTGCCTTTGCCATCTTTTTAGCCCCCTTCATGCTCCTCCTTGGCCGCTTCATTGTCTTAGTCTGCCTTGGTTTATTCAGCAGCCACCCATTCATTGGCCGTCGCGAAGTCACGAAACGTCCCTCGGGAGTAAACACGTCAATAACTGGCCAGTTTGGCTCACTGGGCTGCGGCTCCGGTATCGACAAGTCCAGAGACTCCAGGCGTTCAGGATTGAAATCATCAACCTCCTCCTTCCTTCTCGCCAGGCGCGGCTCCAGATCCCTGGACCGCACCTGAGCAACAAGTTCAACCCATCCGCAACCCTCAATGAGGATATCTATCGCCAGAACCCGGAATGGGAGTTGCTCTACCGTGAGGTTCACCGAGTTCTTTCTGGTCAGTGGCCCAGCCCGTTGCTTGGTAACATCGTGGCGAAGTTGAAAAGATCCCGCAAGCTTGATTTTCTCACTTGCCTCTGGCGTAGAAATGTTCTCGACATTTACCGGGCTTGTTCGCTGCTGAATGCCAACCGCCTTCTCTGTTGACGTGACGTGGTCTTTGAGAGGAGTGAAGTTGTAGGCCAGGACCACCAGGCTGGGGTCTTGGGGAGTTAGGCGAATGAACCCACCGAGAAGCAATGATTTGCCAGGCTTGAGAGTTTGCTGCTCAGGGACGATGCGTTTTCGCATGATGAGAGACGCGCGGTGTTCTACTTGCACATAGGAATCGAGATTACTCCTCGGAAGGCCGGGAAGGTCGATGAGCTCGCCCTTTCCGCTACCGAATGACAGGCGAATCGGCGATGCAGTAGTGCCCGGAAGCGGTGACACTAGAGGCATGACTGGATACGGGATTTCTGGCTGGACAGGAGGAAGGAGGGAAAGTCCATCGTCGTTAGCGCCCATCTCCTCTTTTCTCCCAGCCGTATACCGTCCCAGTGCTTCGACCAATTCTAGATCAACCGAGATGTTGTGGCGTGACACGGAGTCGTCCATCCTCCCCTTGGGAAACACGGCAGAGAAAAGGTTGCTCTTTCCAACGTTCGCCTTGCCGACCATCCACCCAGCACCGCCGCGGTCATATATCTCGTCCTTCAGTTCTTTCGTCCACCATGACCTCTTGGCGCTCACACACCGTACGTTGCCAAGTCTGACATCCCTCGCTGACCGTCCGAGTGCATCACGAAGCGTGTCTCGCAGATATGGCATCAGACCGTCGACCTGGTCCTTGGTCGGCGCCAGCAGATCCGACCTAGTGATGATAAAGTGTAGTTCCGTCTTCCTGTCAGCGTAGTACTTGGCACTGCGGGATCTCCGGTTATGTGATCGCAACGGTGCAGTATCGAGGAGCTGGGCGATCCTGGGAACAAGAGACATGGGGAAGTCGGCGGCGTCCAGCACATGGTAAATATGATTATACTTAAAAGGACTCTCAAAAATGGTTTCGCGAAGGGAATCGACCGAGGGGTGATATATGGGTGCCCCAGTGTTGTGATGGAGCAAATGGTGGCATCGATCACAGATGGGCGCCAATTCCGAGCTCGGGAGAGCGACTCTTTTGGGTTCAGGTACGATTCCACTGAGATTCACCCCTTGGCTCTGTAGTTCGTCAAGATTGACATGATCGAGGATTCCACTGAGCACGTCAGACTTTCGCGGTTTAGAGGGCACCTCATCTCTTTTCTCCAACCCAAGGTATTGCTTGACGGCTCTACGCTGGAGGTCAAAGTGACCAGGAAGTTCTGGAACCGTCGTCTGTGCTAACGCGCCACACCCCGAGCATTGAAACGGCAGCGCCTTTGCGGGCTCTTTGTCGACGTTGTGGTGTTGCGTTGATTCCACCTCAGATGCCGTCTGCGTTTGCGTTTGCGCATGCAGTTTTTGGGTCTGGATAAGTGGTAGATTTCGGCGGCGAAAGATGCCATATCTACTCTCGGCTTGACTTGTTTGAAGCGCCGGGCAAAGAAAAAGAGGAAGCCGGGTCGGAGGGATATCACGCCCGAGGCTGAAAACATTCCTCAGCCATCTCGAGCAGACGGTACGCCCTGACTGCTGCATGTTGGTAATGACGGCAACACAGCAGAACTTGGGGTTCGCGATCCGGAAAAAAATATGGAGCCGCGACTTTGACAGGCAATTTCTGCCCCACATCAAAGCCCCTGGTCACACAGGGCGGTGAGCCAAAAAGGACTTGGCGTTGATGCAGGTGAGGGAGCTAAGACCAAAAAATTACGGATTGATCCATCACCAGCCTCACGCCGACACACAGCACCTTGCCAGACGGACAGGACCTGACCCTCGACAAGAACTCAAAATGGTGGGAGTTTTGAGGCGCATGCACGCATTGCGTGAAGTAAGATATCCGTCGCTGGATTGTTGGACTTCAAAGGAAAATGCTAACAACTTCCAGAAGGTAAACCGATCGCATATCACGTCCTGTCAGTTCGATGCCAATCCACAGGACTGTCTGACAACATGACGCCAGATCCTCTCGATTCGATATGGGCCAGGCGCTACCATTTTACCCCCAAATGTATCGCGAATCCACCTGGAGTTTGCGAAGTCGGCAGGAGCCGGGCACATGGGACCTAGGTGCAAAGCTGCTCTTCCTGATGTTGGAAAGCCTTTGTTGCTAATAATACTTGGACAGGAAATTTTGGAGGCAAAACCTCCCGCGATTAAAGTTTTGGAACCCGGCAGTTCCCATGATTGTGAACAGGAAGGTCGACATAGAGGGGCCTGCGACCTTGTCACTCTACTTCCGAGAAGCACACGGGCCACGAAGCAACGCAGACCTGATTCAGCCAAGTTCCGCGACAGACGGTTCATCAACAGCACCGACACCTGTAGAGGGTGAACGGGTTGTGGTCATTGACGTGAAAGGGCTTCATTCCGACGAAATCTTGGGGGCTCTGGTGAGGAAGACTGCAGCCAAGCAGGTGGAGCCATCACCGGAAGATAAGCTTGAGATGCAGGAGATCGCAGACCTGCGGCAACGAGGCGAAGTCGATCGCCAGAGAAACTTGGCTATGTTGAAGGAGCAAAGGAGAGAGAAGGCTCGCCTCGCGCAAGCTATGAGCGAGGCAGCGGCCATCAAGGCCAGCGCTCAATGATAAAACCCGTGACGGAGGTACTGTAACAGCCACTGTATAAACCACTTGTATTTTATCAGGGATGGTCGTGTCCTTGAGACATTGTACGAATCTAATTGCTCCTGTGTCTTCCTGTCTGCATTGCCTCTTGAGTGTTGTCACAACTGCTCTGTTAAAAATGATTAGTTACCCAAATCCACCCCATCATATTTGTCTCTCGCTTGCGAGCATTGCATTCTGACAAGCACACAAACTCAGGGGGCAGCTCGGCTTCGTATTGTTCCATGTTTCTTGTGGGTCAAGTGCTTTAGAGCAGCCCTTTTTAGGGGTGACAAAATGGGGGGCTGATGGATCCTCAGCCGGGATTGGCTTTTGGTACCAAGCTACCTCAGCCCAGCTGGACTCTTTAAACAGGGATATCGCGCCAAGACCAGGCGGACCGCTGTGCGAAGGAAGGGGGAAAAAGGCCACGAAGTTTGTCTGCATCCGTCATCCCTTTTCCCTTCAGCTCAGCGCTGCAAGCTCGACACTCTTCTCTTGCTCTCGAGATCGTGTCCTGGACTTTGGGGACATTGATGTGAGGGCGCATTCGTCACTAAATTGTGTGCGCCTTTGAGGTGTCCTTTCCCAAGGCTACTTTTTTTTGTTCTTACCATCCATTTAGCTGCAATCGGATACGCTCTTTTTTATCCGTTTAATTAAAACGAGCCTCACCAAAGCACCAAGTCTGTTTCCGCGAACCATCGTGACGACTTCTAGGCAGCTTATCTTCGGTTTCCCTCCTGGTAATCAGATTGAGCACCATTCACTATGGCCAGCGTCGGCGACAAGCCGGTTGTCGCCTCCGGCATCGACACCGGCGATGCTGCCCGCAAGCGCAATGTTGTAGCCAACCAGGCTGCTGCCGCCGTCCCACCTGTTGTCGAAATCGATGACAAAAAGAAGACCGCGAAGAAGGTATGCATTCGTCCTCTTACCTGCTCGTTGAGTCCACAGAACAACAGTTCAATTGGTCTTACCCCGCTTAGCTGCTCGATGCTGATCCTCGGTCTCCCTCTAGGCCCCGTCCACGCTCGACGTTTTCTTCCAGTGGGAGTGGATCATTGCCCCCATTGTCTTTACGGCGTTTGCTTTCTTCACACGGTTCTGGAAGATTGGTCTCTCGCCAATTGTGACCTGGGATGAGGCTCAGTTAGTTTACACTCGATGGTTTTGTTGGTTCTTCTGCTGACAGACTATCCAATAGCTTTGGCAAGTTCGGTAGCCACTACCTAAAGCGCGAATTCTACTTCGACGTACATGCAAGTGCGCCCTCTATACCAGCGATTGGCCCTTGGCTAACATTGAATAGCCCCCTACTGGAAAGCTTCTCGTCGGCCTCAGTGGCTACCTCGCTGGCTACAATGGATCATTCGAGTTCAAGTCCGGCGAGACCTACCCCGCGGAAATTAACTACACTTTCATGCGCCAGTTCAACGCTTTCTGGGGAGCTGTCTGTGTGCCCATGGCTTACTGGACGGCCAAGGAACTGCAGCTGCGACTCCCTGCTGTCTACCTCGTCACCCTCATGGTGCTATGCGAGAACTCGTATACTACGATCAGCCGCTTTATCCTGCTCGACTCCATGCTTCTCTTCGGCACCGTCGCTACTACTCTCTGCTGGGCCAAGTTCCATTCTCAGCGCAAGAGACCGTTCGAATTTGAGTGGTTTTTGTGGCTGATGATGACTGGGCTCAGCATTGGATTCGTTACAAGCGTGAAGCTGGTCGGCCTGTTCGTCACCTCTCTTGTCGGGCTCTACACGATTGAGGACCTCTGGCGGAAGTTTGGCGACACCAAGATGCCTGTGGCTGAACTCGCCGCTCATTTGGGTGCCCGTGTCTTGGGCCTTATTATCCTCCCTTTTCTGATCTACCTCCTGAGCTTTGCTGTCCACTTCGCGGTTCTCACCAACACTGGACCCGGCGATGCGCAGATGTCATCACTTTTCCAGGCCAACCTGAGGGGCACCGAAGTCGGAAGAGACAGTCCATTGGAGATTGCCCTGGGGTCGCGTGTCACCATCAAGAACATGGGTTACGGTGGCGGCTTGCTCCACAGTCACGTTCAGACGTACCCTGAAGGTTCGGCTCAGCAACAGGTCACTTGCTATCACCACAAGGATGCCAACAACGAGTGGTTCTTCTACCCTAACCGTAGAGACACCGATTTGGACATGGAAGCGGACCCCCGTTTTATCGGAAACGGTGACATTATCCGTCTTATCCACGCGCAGACGGGCCGCAACTTGCATTCGCATGAGATTTCGGCGCCCATCACCAAGTCGGACAAGGAGGTCTCCTGCTACGGCAATCTGACCATTGGAGATGACAAGGATCACTGGAAGGTTGAGGTTATCAGCGATGTTGCATCAAGTGACCGGAGTAAGATCCGTACCCTTACCACGGCAATCCGGCTGAAGCATGAGGTTCTGGGTTGCTATCTTCGTGCCGGGAATGTCAACCTCCCTCAGTGGGGCTTCAAGCAGATTGAGGTTACTTGCACCAAGGACAACAAGCCCCGCGATACCTATACCCACTGGAACATTGAGTCGCACGTTAACGAGAAGCGTAAGTTGAACATCTTGTTGTCCACGAATTCCGATGGCTGACATGAGCAGTTCCTCCTGGAGACCCCGGCAAGTATAAGTCCCCCTTCTGGAGGGATTTCGTTCACTTGGTAAGTTTCGCTTTCTATCTTTTCTCACTGAATTCTAACACGATTAGAATGTTGCCATGATGACTTCCAACAACGCCCTGGTTCCCGACCCTGACAAGCAGGACGACCTTGCCTCCCAATGGTGGCAATGGCCCTTCCTTCACGTTGGCCTTCGTATGTGTAGCTGGGATGACAAGACTGTCAAGTACTTTCTCCTGGGCAACCCCCTTGTCTACTGGGGCTCCACTGCAGGTCTTGGCATCTTCGCACTCCTTGTCGCCTGGTACACTGTCCGCTGGCAGCGAGGCTATAAGGAGCTCTCTCAACACGAGGTTGATCAGATCCATTACGCTGGTATCTATCCCGTCATCGGCTGGTTTCTTCACTACCTTCCCTTCGTCGTCATGGCTCGTGTTACTTATGTCCACCACTATTATCCAGCCCTGTACTTCGCCATCCTTACCTTCGGCTTTTTGACCGACTGGTTCCTGCGCAACACAAGCAAGGCGGTGGAGTACGCTGTTTATGGTGTTCTGGACGCCATTGTCATCGGGCTCTACATCTACTTCATCCCGATCTGCTGGGGTATGGAGGGACCCAACCGGGACTATGGCTACATGAGGTGGTTCGAGAACTGGAGAATGTCTGATGCTTAAAGGGCTGATATATTGAGCGGTGACTTCTGGCATTGATGCAGCCATCGCCGTCAAGCCTCTGCAGAACTTTGTTGTCTTTGGGGCTGATAGACTTTTAACTACCTCTTCTCTCACACAACGCCACGTTTTGCGTCTGGGTCTGGGCCGGTTTGGAGGCAGGCAGGAATAAAATGGTCCACACTCGGGGGAGTTCTCATGGGTAAATCAACTCGGGATATTTTCGCGACATGAAAAGAGGCAAGGAGTGGTGTGATGAGAAGAAAACGTGGGAAATCTGGAGAGTTCCCTTACAATCTATTGTAATACGGCAAGACAGGCCTATTCTCTTTTGTCATTTTGGCTGGGACTTGGTGTCATGTAGGAGGAGGGGGAGAGGAGCGAGCGATGGTTTAGATCTCTACTCCCCATGCGTCGTTATGAACGTGTTACAGTATAGGAATTGTGTGATTATGTATGCCATTTCTGTGTTGAGTGGTCGTGCCACGAGTGATGATCTCTTTTCCGGTACAATTTCCGCTTGGCTATGCAATCCCAATTTGTGAATAGAAGATTGAATCGTTGAATCTTTTCACGAGTTTCGACACTAGAGTTGGCCCAAGGAAGGTGATCCATTCATCAACCAACCTTGCCAACCCACCCGCTGACAATACCACTCCCTGTCTTTTTGGCTTTTAAAGTTTCTTTTGGGCCATTGTTACTTTACATTTTGATGCGTGCACGGCCTGCTTATTACATTACGACCAAAGTACAGAACAGAGGGTGAGTGAATAGATACGGAAAGGATGAAGGATAACAGAGAGTGGGTAGCGGAGGCCGGTGACTGGTCATCTCAACAACAAGCACCAGATGCCTTGGACTTATCATTCGTCAAGCCTACCAGGCGGCTACCAGCACCACCAGCACTGGGCGCCTTGACGCCGGACCTGCGGTCGTTGAGGTCGTATTTCCCAGCTTGAATGTTCTCGTATATCCTCTCGGCGACACGCATAAAGGCCTTCTCGACATTTTCACCGCTTTTTGCGCTCGTCTCGACGTACTCAAGGACTCCATTGCGACGGGCCCACTCCTCGGCCTCTTCACGCGTTACCTCCCGCTTGTTCTCCCCAGCATCCCCGTCAACTGCTTCGGGCTTGGCAAGATCTGCCTTGTTGCCCACGAGCACGACGACAATATCTGGTTCCGCAATTTGCCGAAGATCGTTTAGCCAGTCGATGGCGTGCTGAAATGTCTGCTTCCGGCTGAGATCGAAGACGAGTAGTGCACCCGAGGCGCCGCGAAAGTAGGAGCGTGTGACGCTCTTGTAGGTCTCCTGGCCGGCCGTGTCCCAAAGACTGAGTTTCATGTGCTTCTGTGTGTCGGCCGGGGGTGAGTTGGTGGATGGTTTTGTCCGGGGCTCGGGGAGTCCGGCACTGATGCTGCCATCGCTGGGAGGGAGTATGGATGAGGGAGCGTTGGAATTGCTGTGTGGCGGCCCGACAGGCACGATGCGGGAGCCGAACTCGACTCCAATAGTCACGTCGTGGTGCGTTACAAAGCGGCCCTCGCACAGCCGGATCGTCAGGGAAGATTTGCCACAGCCACTGTCCCCTATACAGACCAGCTTTGCAATGAAGTCCCAGCTAGGCGCAGAGGCCATAGAAAGCGAGGGTGAGAGATCAGGGCAGCAGCGCTGTGTTTGTCGTCGTGTGAGCAAGAATAAAGAGGCGGGGAGTGCGATGATCGATCCAAGTGTGTAAGCAGGAGAGACGTGGATTGTTTGACAGCGGCGTGGGATTTGGCTGGTGGGACTGGATCGTCACGATGCGGCTCGAACGTCTTCGACTGTGATGCAGGCTCGCTTAGCTGGGCGCAGGGTAGAAATGTTTAAGAACAAGGTCTCGTGAGAGCAGCCGCGTCGAGACACAATGTGCGCTGAAGGTGACTGGAGAGCAAGTTTGATGAGACCACACAGTCTTCAACAATGCAGAGGTTGGTTTTGCTCGTCAATTCAGCTCTAGTCTAATGCTGGGGTTCTGGTGGGCTCCTGGTGGATCAGCAGGTTGAGCTGGCTGGGCAGCAGCTGACGGGGGCGTGTTATCAGTGACGCAAGAGCACGATAACTAACGGGATGACCCCAACCTAGCAAGCGGTTGACAAAAAAAGAGAGACACCAAAATACAGCACGGGGCCTTTGCACTAACAGTGGCTTATCATTTCGGCCATCTTCCATCACGCCATTCGTCACTATCCCTTTCTTGTGGAGGCGAAATCTCAAAATCTCGAAGATATCAAAGTACCAGCTGGACTATTTGTTGTCCTGCTATAATTGAGAATAATAGGCCTGGAGGTTTTTTATATATAAAAAAATAACAAGGGAGACAAGAGAAAAAGTTAACCTTGGGGTAAAGAGTCGACTAGAAGATACAGTGGTGAGGTTGGGTGACTTGTTAGTGCAAAGTTGGCAGGTGACCGATGAAGCTACTTGTCAGCTACCTAGTTTTCCTTACAAAATTGGGCCAGTTTGAAAGTATTATCAAGGTAATGTGTCTCTGTTTTTTTGTCAACCGCTTGCCTAGGTAGCTTGGTGGCTTGCCGCCAGCGTGCAAACACGTGCCGCCAACAGCGTCAGGCGACAGCATGTTCTTGATCATTCTAGATAAAGCTCAAATGATTGCATGAAAGAAAAGCAGATGCCATTTTCAGGCTCCCTCCATGGCGCGAAAACTTCGCAAGGGGAGCAAGTTGCGGAAGTGCTCGATAGCTGCATACGTAACACAGGAAGTCCTGGTGAGGCTGTCGGATTACTACTGAGTTTGGGGTGCAGATGGGTCATCGGCTAACTAACTTGCAGTCACGCCCACGCTGCGGTTGCTTCCGTTGTGAGCAATCCGCTTGGCTGCCTGACGTCTCCCCCGATCCGCAATCGCTCTTCTCTCCCACATCCAACTGCAGCTGCCGCCTCACATCAACTTCCGCTGCCTCAGTCAGCGTGGAAAATTTGCACTGTTTTGACATTTCACAACACCAACAGTCTCGATTAGAGTCCCTAGCTTTCTTTCGACAATAATACATCGAAACAGGAATATCCCTTCGCACCTCCAGACGCGATCCATCTCCCATCGCAGCCAAGCAGCCAAGAGGAGTGGTGATTGCCCCGCTACATTTGCCACCGTCATCGGAATATCACCTGGTCCACAAAACCTCCATCACGCCCGCAAAAGGGGCGTTAAAGAAACGGTCTGGTCGTCAGTCGGTTAGCAGAGGACCAGCACCCTCGAGTAGAGGGTGGTTGGTCCTGTTGAGATGTTCTCCGAGTGTAAGTCTTTGCCTCTAGACGCTCTAACAGGCAGCTAACTGCTCGTACCTAGACGCCTCCAGGTTTTTGGCGCAGTCACAATCACGGCTTTCCAACTTCGGTGGTCAACAAGATGGCGGTGAGAGGTCATATCGGCACCCATCGGATTGGCAAGGAAGAGGTGGGAGGCTGAGTAGTCGCCCATATCTTGGGAGGGGAGGTGGGAACCCATATCAACCGAGTGGTTCTCGCTTTGGGACATTGGGGGTATTTGGGTCTCGATACGCAGCTCAAGATGCACCCTTGTTCCAAGCCACACTCGAGCATGAAGAGGAGGACGAAGAAGAGAGGGATCGAGAAGCCGCCGATCTCTATGCTCTCCAACGCTCACGGCGCGTATTTGCTGCGAGTCGTCTAGACGAAAGCACCGAGACCGAGCCTGACGAAAGCCGTGCCTCGATAGAACAGAGCCAGGACTGCGAGGAAACACTTGGCGACCGTCTACGAGGGATTCGGAGCAGTTGGACCGGTGCCAGCAGTCTCCGCAAGAGCCAGAACAAAGAGATAGGGAGGGATTTAAAGGGCAAGGCTCGGACGTACTCTAGTGGGAGTGATGAACATAAGGGCATGGAAGACGTTGGGCTGGATTCGACGATTGCGGGCAGCGACCCGCCTACGGACCTGACCATCGAAATGCCCGTTGACAGCACGCCGCCTCCGTTCCAGAAATTCAAATCAATAGCTGCCCCATCGCGGCTCCTAGCTCGAAAAGACTCTTTCCGAGACTCGGAACTTGGGTTACATCCACCTCCGAGCTCGGTCGACACAAACAACAGCCTTCCCTCCCCAGCGCCAGCTGCGGATGAGATGTTCAAGCATGATGCCTTTTTCGCCTGGATCTACCTAATCGCTCAGGCATCGCTGCTTTCCACCTTTGTTTTGGTCTTTCTGCACACAAACGGAAAGAAACCGACAGGTGATACGATTTATACGGTTCTCCGAGCATCGTTCCACCTGCTAGCTGTGGATACGTTAGTCTCAGTCGTTGTCTCGCTAGTATGGTTAGCGGCCCTCCGTTCTTTCGTGAAGCCTCTGGTCAGCATCGTGCTTGTTGCTGTGCCAGTCATTTTGATTTCTTTCTCACTGTACCCTTTCATCTCAAGCTATAAATCTGGTTCGGGGAGTTCGCGGCTCCAGGATACAGTCATGAGGTGGGCCGCAGCTATACCCGCAGTCTCGGCCGTAATCTGGCTCTACTTAGTCTACAAAGGACGCCATGCGCTCAGGTCCGCCGTTGAAATCTTGGAGTTTTCCAGCCGGATCCTGACGGCAAATTCTGCTCTGGTTCTGGTTGGAATGGGTTGCTTGGTCACCATTGTTCTCTACACTTGGGCTTGGTTGCTCATGTTCACGAGAGTTTTCCTAGGGGGCAGCTTTGCAGGAAGCTTCTCTAGATTCATCATCAACGCGTCCAGCTGGTGGTTGGGTGTCTTCTTTGTCCTGATGTATATTTGGACTCTGTCCATCATATCGGGTGTCCAGCGGAGCACAACTGCCGCGACAGTCTCACAGTGGTATTTTCACCGCAATGCATCGCCAGCACCATCGTCAGCGGAAATCGTCTCAGCTGCCTTGGGCCACTCGCTTGGTACCATTTTCGGTTCCATCAGCTTTTCGACCCTGCTGGCGCTAGGAATCCGGTTGCCGCTCCTGGTTCTGCCTCAGCGGTTGGCAAATATCCTCAGCATGTTTGCTTATTCATTCGTCCCGACACCCATCGCCGCCCTGACGAACCCCTTGACGCTCACTTACTGTGCAATTCACTCACAAGCTTTGGCCCCTTCGGCAAGGGGATTGTCCCAAATGGATTTCCTCGCCCCCCAGAGGCCAACAACGACGTTGACGCCTGCCTCACTCCCGGCTGGACCCAACCGGTATTCCCCCCTCCTGCCTTACCGCCTTGCAAAACTAGTCCTTCACGCGACTAGATTTATCATGGCGATTGCTTTGGGCTTCGCCGGTTGGGTCATGACGGCGCGGCAGCTGGATGGGGGTCTCGGTATGCGGGGAAGCGCGTATGCGTATGTTGTTGGCTTGGTTGCGAGTTTCATCGGCTGGGGTATACTCGGAGCGATGGAGGGCATTCTGAGTGGTATTGTAGACGCCGTTGTCATTTGTTATGGCAGCGAAAAGCGGATGCCATCAGGAGGTGGTGGATATTGCATGGAAGCGGCGTACTTGTTCGGTGACCGTCAAGCGCAAAGAAGGGACGAACCCTACTGATTATTGTATTGGTGTTATGTATTCCTGGCATAAGTGGAGAATCTATTCGAGCCTTGACAACAGTAGAGAGCAGTAGAGAGAGGCTAGGTCTCCATCGGATAGACAGTAAACTTCAGGACGTCCAGTGGTTGGGGCGCAACATTGCATGGGCTCTGGGCGTGGTTGCATATTTTAAAAGATCACATTTTAGGCTAGTTTTCCGCGAAATACAGCGATTGTTTTTAATACGCCAATTGAGTCGCCGGTTGGCAGCTTCTTACGGAGTGGGCTGCGAATCGCTGGAGTTTTAAGTCCACTGCGACATCGTGCATGTGACGACTCCGAGCGGCCACCGGTAAATAGGAGGGGCGAGAACAATAGCATAGCCTCGGGCCGCGCAACCTTTGTCCACGCAACGGAGTGGCGGCAATAACTACTTTCTGTCAGCGCCATGTCCAGTTGGGGGGGGGGGCATCCAAGCTCGCCAGCCTTCGGTTCCACCATTCGCGCCTTCCTGATCTGCTGAGCCAAGTGAACGGAAGGAGGCAGTGCTTGGGTCTTCACTTACTATAACTCGCGAAAATGCTGAACGGCAAACGTCGCCGTGTTCCTGAAGCTTCGGCAACATACTTTGAGGGCTCCAACCAGCCTTGACCCTGGGAATTACAGATATATCTCGTCTGTTCTCCTCTTGTGAAGCAGCAACGCCTTTAGCCCCTCTACCCCACCAGGCACGAAACCTTTCTCTTACAGCTAAGCATTACTACCTACAGTACCTACCTCTATATACCCCCCATCCCGCGCACTCAGTCAGCGACCCCGCGCCGACCAAACACACCTTAAGGGTTTCTGATTGCATCACCCGCCTTTCACGACACCACTCAGATTATCCTCTAATACCAAGAGGCCGAGCGACATGGCCGATTTTGAGGCCCCTCAAGGTCCCCCTCCGCCCAAGGTGCCCGAGGGCTGGGTAGCTAGATGGAACGACCAGTACAAGGAGTGGTAAGTGACATGCGCCAAGCCTTCCCAACGATCTGCCCCAATGCGCCACTCCGGCCATCGCGGTATCCCCCCTGTCGCTGTTCCTACACTGCGGTGATGCGACCGCGGAATGGCGGTGAGCTCCTAAACTAACATACTAGACAGGTTCTACGTCAATACCTTCACTAAGAAGTCACAATGGGAGAAGCCGACAGAGCCAGCGCGAGCCCTTGCCGATGACGCTGCACCTGGCGGCCCACCCCCCTCTTACACACCAGGCGATAAGCCCGCGCCGACAGACACCAAGATCAACCCCTACGATGACAAAGCTACCTCGGGCACCGCAGGATCTTCACATAACACTGAAGACGAAGATGCCAAATTGGCCCGCCAGCTTCAGGCCGAAGAGGACGCTAGGGCGCGCGGCTCTTATGGCCCATCTCCCGGCACTGCAGCTTCATACGCAAGTACCCCTCCGCCCCAGGCATACCCAAGCCAACTCCCGCCGCGACCTAATGATCTTGCCGAGAAAGGGAAGGGCCTGCTAGGCAAGCTCTTTGGTGGGAAGAAATCAGGTAGTAGCGGTCACGGCAGCAGCGGTGGGATGGGCGGACTTGGCGGAATATTAGGCGGTGGAAGTCACGGTGGACAGCATGGCGGGCATTATGGCGGGCACGGAGCTCCGGCTCCTTACGGTGGTCAGCCCGCCTACGGTGCCCCAGCTCAAGGCTATGGCGGATATGGGGCACCGCCCGCTAACTACGGCGGATACCCAGGTCAACAGGGCTACTATCCGCAGCAGCCGGCGTATGGAGGTTACCCGCAGCAACACGGCGGTCCATTTGGTGCCTTTGGCAGTCATGGCAGCCATGGTAAGCCACATAAGAGCGGCCCTGGCATGGGCGCTATGGCGGGTGGCGCTGCTCTGGGTGTCGGTGCCGGCCTGGTCGGTGGTGCGCTTGTTGCCGACGCGATTCATGACCATAACGAGGATGTGTATCAGCAGGGATTCGGTGAGCGATGACTCTATCCAGGCTCTTGGGCATGGAAGGACTTTGTGCTAACTCACCGACTAGATGCCGGACAGATGGATGATGGTGGTGGTGATTTTGGTGGCGACTTTTGATGATTTGACGGATAATGAGTGACCTGGTGTTCTGGTATTCCTCTTCGCCTGCAAGGGGCTTTGATGAGCTTGACTTTGAGTTTATTTTGCCGAGGTCTTGTTCGACTCTCCATTAGCCACAGTTGGTGGTGGGCTGAGAGCCGGGCATCACAACTGTACGCGCATGGTGTAGACGTTTCTTGGGCTGAATACCATGTCTAGGAGGTGATTGCTCCACGAAAAGCAGAGCATGAGAATGAATATCCTAGACTCACCAGTTTCACCTCTCAATGAATTTTTGTTCCTGTGTGTTCGTGTGTAAACAAAACTCATTCCGAGATCCCCCAGTAATTGTACAGTTTTTACTCGTCATCATCTTGTATCCACGTGCATACAACAACCCCTCCCCGCCATTGCGCAGATCTACCGCTTCTTCCTCTTCCCTTCCCCATTTCCCGACACTGGTACTGGGTGTACTTCATCCTTCTTGGCCGAACCAGCCAGGAACGCGGCCACATCGAACGAGCCACCCGCACCAGGCTGGCCCGTAGCGGCACCCATTATACCATTCATAGGGTTGCTCTTTTGACGCTCCTCCCACTCGGCGCGCATCTCAGGGTCCACTGTAATGGGTCTTTGTTAGCTGGCTGTCTCCCAGCGGCAGAGGTTAAACGTCACGGGGAGGCAGGTGTGGAAGGAAACCCACTATTATCGACCAAATACGGCATCCCGATGAAGATACCCATACTGACCAGCCCAAGGAGAATCATGGGGTTGCGTAGAATAGAAAACACCGAAACTAGAACCTGTTAGTGATATTTATGCTTCCAGTCCCCCCCCCCTTCCCTTTGCAGAGAGAGAGAGAGAGACAAAAGGGAAGAGAAAGAGAAAGGATAGAAGAACATACAACTACTCCTCTCCATAAAATACCCCTTTCCCCCTAGCAACTTCACCTCCCACACCCCATCCGCGCTGCGTCCTGCCGCCTCCCCAAGGTTATCCCAGTCATTTCCGCGAAAGGTTTCCCACACGGAGACTTTTAGGTCGTCTGTTGGCTTATTCCCGGCGCGGTCGAGCACGTCGACGCGCAGGGGCGCGAAACCGAGAGTGGGGCAGTGGATGTCGACGAGGTAGGAGCCGGAGGTGATGTTGGTGAAGGAGAAGGTGTTTGCAATCGTGAGGGGGGCGCGACGGGCAGTGCCGAGGGCGGAGAGGGTTGCGTGGGTGGAAGGGGGGAGGACGGCTGGGTTCGGGAGGAGGGCCGAGGGGGGAATTCGGAGGGTTATTGTTGTTTGGGGGGTTTGTCGTTTCCCTGAAGCTAGGCCGCCGGTGCAGAAGGTGCCCAGGAGGGCGGTGAGAATGGCGGTTGGATGCATGGCGGATCGCGCATTAACGGTTGGAGTTTGGTGGTGACGGAATGCCTATTATCCTGTGGATATATCTGCTGGTGGGCGCCCCGCAGCCCACCAGCTAGGCTACCCCATAGGGCCCATGATTGGCTGGCCAGCGATAGTTAACCACGGACCCGGATAGCTCACAAAGAACCCCCGTAAGCCGCAGCTTACAGATAGATTCCGTATCACCACGTGGATAGACTTCAACGTCTTTAATCAACATGGCATTGCATTAAAACGCCTGAAAGGTATCTCTCCGCTACTTTAAACCAGCAAACAATCATGACAGAAACACCCAGTCAGGACAACTAAACAACCACAGGAGCCTCCTCCGACTTGGCCTCAGTAGAGGCCCCAGCGCCACCCGCAGTGGTCGCAGCTGCAGCCGCCTTGAATGACTGCTCGAAGTCGGCAATGATGTCGTCAATGTGCTCGGTTCCGACCGAGATACGGATGAGGTCCTGAAAATTCATGTTAACTTCGCCCTGCCGAATCATGGTTGAGAGGAGCTTACCTCAGTCACGCCCGAGCTGACCTTCTCCTCATCCGAGAGCTGCTCATGGGTCGTGGTCCAGGGGTGGATGGCCAAAGTCTTAGAGTCGCCAACGTTGGCGAGATTAGAGATGATCTTGAAGCCGTCGACGATCTGGCTGCCCGCACCACCGCCGCCCTTGACACCAAAGCTCAGCACACCACCGAAGCCGCGCTTGAGGTACTTCTTAGCAATCTCGTGCGACGGGTGGCTCTCCAGACCCGGATATGACACCCACGAGACATAAGGGTTGGCCTCAAGCCACTTAGCCAGGGCCAGGGCGTTCTGGGCGTGCCTCTCAGCGCGGAGCGAGAGAGTCTCAACACCGAGGATGAGCTGTTGGGCACCAAAGGGGTTCAGGCAGGCACCAATGTCGCGAAGTAACTCGACGCGCACCCGGATGATGAAGGTAATGGCGCCGAATGTCTCCCAGAACTTGAGGCCGTGGTAGCCCTCGGACGGCTCAACCATCTGAGGGAACCGGGAGGCGTGCTTGCCCCAGTCAAACCTGCCGCTATCGACAATAACACCGCCAATTGTTGTTCCGTGGCCGCCGATCCACTTAGTCGCCGAATGAAGGACGATATCAGCGCCGTGATCGATGGGCCTCACAAAGTAGCCACCAGCACCAAAGGTGTTATCGACCTGTTGTTCCTTGGTTAGTTACTATCCCAGAACCTTGCAAGCCGGCCCGCACATACCACAACAGGGACGCCCTTCTCGTGCGCAACCTTGGCAATGGCTTCGAAGTCGGGGACATTGTAGCGGGGGTTGCCAATGCTCTCTATGTAGACAGCCTTGGTCTTGTCGTCGATGGCTGCAGCCAGGTCCTCAGGTTTGTCGCCCTTGACGAACTTGGTTGTGATGCCCAGACGCGGAAAGAGAACCTTGAACTGGTTGTATGTGCCGCCGTATAGGTTCGAGGTCGAGACGATGTTGTCACCGGCCTGTGCGAGCGCCGCAATGGCAAGGAACTGGGCGGCCTGGCCAGAAGAGGTGGCAACGGCGGCAACACCACCCTCAAGAGCTGCAATTCGTTTCTCAAACACATCGACCGTGGGGCTGTAGCGCGAGAACGAGTGAGCATGGTAACCTTCGCTAGCACGCTCCGAAACCGGCGCCATGTATCGCTTACTTCATTATCCGGGAGTAGATGTTACCAAACTCCTTGAGGCCGAAGAGACGGGCGCCATGGGCCGAGTCGTTGAAAACGAAGCTCTGTTTGAGGGCTTTTATCAGACCTCCTGTTCCCGGGAGCTACGATAGCCAATGGCAACTTACGGTAGAGGCGTAGATGGGAACGGCACGGGCCTTGGTGGTTGGGTCAGGTTCCTGGCTAAAGTCGGCTCACCCATCAGTAAAGCTACACTCCCAGGAAGCAGGACCGGCATCACCTACCCCGCATGGAGCTGGAGGGTCTCGAAGTTCTTGCTAAGCTCCGACATGGTGGGCTGTTGATTTTGCTACTGGTGCGGGGGAAGGGCACGTTGATGAGGCGTTATTCAAGCTAGGAGCGAGGTGTGAGCTTCTCTTGAGCTATGTGCTTGCTGCTGTGTTTCCGAGACAAAGAGGAAGAGGGGTCTGCTGGAAAACGTCTCAAGTTCGGTGTCCCGCTCCCCCTTCTATATACGTCGGCTCGCCTTGTTTGAGCAAGCGGGCGGATTGCGAATTTTCATTACGGGAACCTCTTTGGCTGGCCCTGCTCTCGACCAGCGCGTCTAGATGGGCTGCTTTCGGAAAGGGAGTGGGGTGAAGCTCCAAGCACGCAATCGCGCCATCGACTCATGGCGCGGGGCTTCACCCAGGCAAGAACAGGATTGACATCCCAAAATCCTCAAACTGGCACATTGGCATGCACACCCTCGAGACCGACATGGTTCGAATTTGGTGGTCGAATCCCCGCCGTTACGTTCTTTGGCTGTCAAGCACACCGCGATGTTTACTTGACAGGGTAAAACATTCCAGACCAGGAGACAAGAATAACATTCGAAAACCGTTGCGATTCGTCACTGCACATGCAAGGCTTCGGGTTTTCCTTTACAGCTCAAGCATGGGGTTTCTTTTCTAGAAGATCTCTCGGAAGCTGGGGGTAATTTGTGGATGATGAGTGGCAGGCTGCGTAGCGCTGGGAAGCAAGAAGCGCAAGTAAATTTGCTTGCTTAGCCACCGCCTAATATGCATGCACCGCACATAAGAGTCCCCAGGCCCAGGGTTGGTGGTTGGCTGGATGGTAACATGGCCCCTGGTTGCAGATTGGGTGCTGTATATATTTGGGGGGTGGGGGAGGGGGACCGAGAGGTCGGGCACTACGTGTGTGACCGGTTTCTGGAAACGGAGCAACCACTGCGATGCGGCTGTTCTGCTTTCTCCAGGGTGAGATTGCTCCGAGCGTATCATCGTCGAGCACATATCCCATATGACGAAGCAGATACATACATTACATACTCTCTGAGCCTCGTTGTCGTTGTTGCAGGGAGGATCCACCATCCCTTCATTGAACCGGATGGAGCGCAACCCCGCCAAGCCTGCTCTGGTGGAATCATCATAGCGGGGTAGTTGAGGTTTCTCCTGCTTGCCCACGGGCCACGGCCGACTAGATGATCCCAAGACGCAAAAGTCTTTGTTCGGGATGCTGTGACAAAACGGAAAGTGGCGGTGTAAGCAGCCAAGTCTTTTCTTCTGGACAGTCTGATCCGGAGAGCATCGCGAGCGACTGAATGAGCGAGATTGAAGACCCTCTACTAGCAAAAGTGGTGTCTGGATACTGGGACATCCCTTGAGCTGAAGACATTCTCACGAAGCTTACCCAAATTTGCGGGAGTTACTCCCACCAACTACCGCATTTGGGGATATCCATGGTGTGAGGTTCACACAGGAGACTCGAGAGACACAAGTCATGCAACAAAGTCCGAAGAGGACATTCAATGCTTCCATCAGCTACCCTACCCAGTGATAGCTCACTCCCCAAAGTAAATAAACCCACACAGAACCCAGTAGTACTCCTCACTAATCCGCTTTGTTAGTTCCTGACCCCTGGCCGGTATATGTATAGATATGTATGTGGGGGGAAAAAGAAGAAAGAACAGGAACAACAAGTCATGTAATGCTTTGCCAGAACCCTTGACCACAAACCGAAAAGACACAGCCCGGCTGGTGTCGTCTAGACCAGGCAGGAGTTACGAGCATTTCCTATCCACCGCCATTACCCAGCCTTATCATCCTGACCCTGCCGGCCAAGGAGATTTCCCGAAGGAACAAGCAGAGGTACTCTGTATCACCACCCCTGCTAACTCGAGCAAGTGGCCCAAAGGGTATCTCTTGACCCGAAGGATGCTTATGCTACCTCCTTCATACCGGCAGCGCCGGACATGGTCGGGCCCGGCTTGCGAAGTCCACCTTTGAATAGATCCATGGAGAGGGGGATTAAAGTACCGAACCAGGCAAGCAGGTTGACGAAGCCGAAGACGGCGTCGGCTTGAGCGGCGGCGCACACGCTGCCACGGCAGAAGAGCAAGCGGCTGAGGAAAACGGCGAGCGAGATGGCGCTGGCAAACCAGACGACGGCGTTGGCGAACTCGACGGCGATAAAGACGTATGGGCTGGCCACTATAAGTGAGGCTTAGCTTTCAGAATCATTCTCCCTGAACAAGGGAAAACACCTACAGCGCGGAAAGAACTTTGATACCACCTCGAGGTGAATGATGGAGATGATGGAGAAGACGCCGGCAAAGATGAGGACGTTGATCTGAGCGGGCGACGAGGTTAGGGTGTCAGTGTTGTACCAGTTGGCGACTGTGGACCCCAAATCATCAGTACTCTTTTTCTTCTTCCAAGACTCGTCTGGGATGATGCCGTACCGTATGCGGAGAGAACTAGCACCGCCGCTGCGAACAATCCCTGGATACTCCTGATAGCCTCACGTGGCACCTTGAGCTTGGAGAGGAACATTTTGACGCCTTGCTCTTTTGGGATATGGTTTAGGTCTCAAACTGCCCAGAGTTGATGATATGAAAAAGAACAAGAGCAGCAGCTTGCGCGCTCGGATCGAGTATTAGTGAAGTAGAGACTGAGAAGGAGAATAAGGCCAACAGATCAACTGCAAGTGGGCAACCCAAGGTTGGTGTAAGAAAGAAGGAGAGAATAGCGCGTGGATAAAATGAGAAAAGCGAGATACCCCAAGGGAAGATCCGTCATGCTTGCGACAGTCCGTCCCTGATTTGTTCGCCCCCGCGGATCATGGAGGTGAAGCATTCACTGGGGTCGCGAGCAGGGAGTGGGATTGTGAAGCCATCCTGAAACGACAATCTTTGGGAATTTCCATGCACAACCACATCAACCGGTCCAATTGCAAAGGGACCCCTGCTGCCTCCGCACCCAGTGCTGGAAGACCCTGCCCGTCTCTGCTCAATGCCGACGGCGCTGCTACCAAATCTCCGTCAAACTTCACGGCTTGCATGAAGCCAACTTCAGCCCTGTGAGGGTTTTGCACGAACAGCGCCGCTTGGCCGAGCTGACGGAGATGACTGCTGCTGAATTGGAATACCGCAAAACGAAACATCGGAGACATGCAAGCGCTACCGACGGAAGTGCTGTGCTCAAGAAGGTGCCCAAGCCGGCACATCGCTCTTTATGTGATGTTGTTGGCCTTAGGGTGGCCGAATCTGGTCTGAGCGCGCGACGAGGAAACTGAAGAACAATTATTCTCAACATGACGTTGCAGCTGCACGTGCATACAACGTAATGAGTGGCGGGGCTTCAAGTCATGTTCGAAACAAGAGCGAATATATTCCGAACCGCTTCCTTGGCTGCAATGCCGGAGTCTGAATGCCTGGGGAGAGGAGGTTACCGTCAGGAAATGCACCCAATCCCAAGCATTCATTTCGCTGCTTGAAGAGTCGGACTTTATCGACATCTTTATTATTCGACGCTGACCTGTCGAATAACGCCGTCCTGATCAACCCGGCAGACCGACATCTCAAGGGCAATATGGCGAGTAGTCGATGGAAACGTCGCGAGAAAATCCCATTTTGATGCTGTCTGTACAAGTTGACGTGTGAGGTTTGCAATCATGGCGGTTCAAGCCGAGAGATTGTGAGGTGGGAGGACCAAAAAACACCTTACAGTTGAACAGATTTGTAACTGTCGTGAGAGTTCCTACTAGGGTGCCTTCAATACCCCATCGCCGACACGAAATGGAGTACTGAATCGCGGGGATAGATGTTGGGGCGAGCTGGAAGTTGACGACAAGCCGAGGTCGCCATTTTGCGCCACCGACTCGCCAAAAAACTCTCAAAATGACCGCAGCTTGCCCAGTCATTTTCACGCCAGCCAGGCAAACATCTGGAATAAAAACCTAAAACGAAGATGGGCCATTGCCGTGTTATCCGACTAAGATACACTAAGCGGATCACAGTTGCGATGTTCACATTGGGAGATATCTGGAGGGTTTGTGCAGCATATAAAAGTACTCAACTGGGAAGTTGTTTCGCGTAAGGATCGAGCCAATATTTAGGTCTTAGTTCTAAACATTCATTTTTCTTGTTTAATCCTTGATCTTCCGTATTAAGGCGGCAAATTTCCATCATCAAAGCCCTCAAAAATAGAAAAAAAGATTGGGTAGGTTGGCCCATCTTCAAGTACCGCGCGAACAAACCTTCAGGGGTTGGATTGTATGCAACCAACACACTGCGAAAACATTGCTTAATAACCTGGCGAATCTGGCCGTGAACGGGCATGTGACGAGGAAATGTTGGGGGTTAGACTTTGTCGACAGCATATTCTCTTGGCAAGAGGAGTTGGGCTCGTCCCTCTCAGCACCGTTGGATTGATATGACAATTGCTACGGGCCGGTTCAGGGCCCCGTTCGGGGTTCTCCACCAGTGTGTTCCAGCAGCCGAGGCAACGCTAACCACCTACTTCATACTTTAGTGGCCGCTACGGATCTTCCTGGTTGCCACTTGACTCCGTTTTGCCATAACGCGAGCCTGAGTGAGGGCGCATCGCAGTAAGAAAAGAAAAAAAGAAGAAAAAAGAAGAAGAAAAAAAAAAGAAGAAAAAAGGAATGGCAGCTGATGAGCAATGACTATTATGGAACCTTGGTGCTTTGGTATTTTGGTCTTCTGGTGGGAGCTGACTTGGCTGACATCGGTACTTGGCATTCACGATGACAGGGTGATCCAACCTGGCTAGCTCCGTTCCTGGTCGCACTCGGCGCTGGAGAGGAACACATGCAACCGAGTCGACTCGGCGGCCTGGCTCGAAAGGGGATGGGGCACTGGCATTCATTCATAACCTCCACGACGACGTTCTCCGCGCAACGCCCTTCTCCCCGTGGCGTCCTCTTTCCTTCCTTTGTTCACCGGTAGCTTCATTGCACGTCGGTTTCTGGCCCCTCTCGTCTTGAAAAGCGCTCGATCGCCTGCGCTCGCTCTCCTTAGCATCCCGGAAAGGGGATTATTACACATCGCTCACTCGACATTTCGACGCACGTCGCACTTTGCCGCCATTCTCTAACAACAATGGCGCCGACGAGACGAGAGACCGAGGCATACATCCGGACTATTGCCGAGCCGCCGCCGGCTGGCTCTCCCTATGCCCTGCCCATTCCCGGCACCGAGCGACCGAACCGGACTTCGGTTTACCGTCACTGGCGCTTCCTCAACGGCCCGCTTCTCGAGACATACGATCCGGCCCACCAGACAGTCCATGATCTTTTCGAAAACTCGGTCGCTAATGTCGCCAGCAGCCCCTGCTTGGGGTGGAGGCCCTGGAACCCCAATACCAAGACGTGGGAACCCAAGTACACCTGGATCACGTACGCCCAGGTTGCCGAGCGCCGGAAGAACTTTGGCGCTGGCATCGTTGAACTGCACAAGCGCGTCGGCATTACCGATGACAAGTACGGCGTGGGTCTGTGGTCCCAGAACCGCGCCGAGTGGCAGATATCGGAGCTCGCTCTGCTGTCTCAGTCCCTCTGGCCCGTCTCTCTCTACGAGACCCTTGGCCCCGAGACGTCCGAGTACATCATGAACCACGGCGCGCTTACTTGCGTTATTTGCTCCGTCAACCACATCCCGACGCTGCTGAAGCTGGCGCCGCGCGTGCCCACCCTGAAGCTCATCATCTCCCTAGACCCGCTGGATGCAGGTGAACCGACTGGGACGTCCAAGCAGTCTCTGTTGAATGCCAGCGCTGCGCCTCTTGGCCTCCAAATTTTCTCCATGAGCGATGTGGAGGCCATTGGCCTTCAATCTGGTCGCCCCATACGCCCTCCCAGGCGCGATGACATTGTCACCATCAACTACACCTCCGGTACCACTGGCGACCCTAAGGGTGTTGTCATCACCCACGCCAACGCCGTTGCGGGTGTTTCTGCCGCTCGCTCGGCGGACAGCGTCCGACCGGGTGATGTGCACATATCTTACCTGCCTCTTGCCCACATCTACGGTCGCATGGCTGATCAGCTGGCACTCGCGGCGGGCGCGCGTATCGGCTACTTTCACGGTGACATCACCGGCCTGGTTGAGGATATGAAGATTCTCCGGCCTACTGGCCTCTTCTCGGTGCCCCGTCTCTTCAACAGGTTCAACTCGGCCATTCAGGCCGCCACTATTGAATCCGAGGGCTTCAAGGGTGCGCTGTCCAGGCGCGTCATTGATACCAAGAAATCCAACATGCAGTTGGGGTCTGGCAAGGGCTACAACACTCACATCCTGTTTGACCGTATATGGACACCCAAAGTACGCAAGGCAGTAGGACTGGATAGGGCCCGGACTATGTGCAGCGGCAGCGCTCAGCTCGACCCTGACGTACACACCTTCCTCCGTGCGGCGTTTGGCAATAACTTCGTCCAGGGATTCGGTATGACAGAGACGTACGCCACAGGTACGGTTCAGATGAGGGATGACTTCACGACAGGCAATATCGGAGGTCCTTGTCCGTCAGTCGAGTGTTGTATCGAGTCAGTACCGGATTACGAGTATACAGTCGAGGACAAGCCGAACCCGCGTGGTGAGCTGCTGATGCGCGGTCCCATCATCTTCAAAGAATACTTCAAGAACCCAGAGGAGACGGCCAAGACCATTGAGCCTGATGGGTGGTTCCACACAGGTGACATTGTTGAGGTGGACAGCCTGGGCCGGTTCAAGATAATTGACCGCAAAAAGAACGTGTTGAAGCTGGCCCAAGGCGAATATATCTCGCCTGAGCGCATCGAAAATGTGTACATGGGCAGCACCAACGTGGTGGCGACAGCTTTCGTGCACGGCGACGCCAAGGAGTCGAGCCTGGTGGCTGTTTTTGGCATTGATCCCGAGCATTTTGCGCCATTTGCGAGCAAGGTGCTTAAGAAGCCCGTTGCAATCGACGACCGCCCGGCTCTCAAGGCGTCCGCCAATGACCCGCGCGTCAAGGGCGCTTTCTTGAAGCTGCTGGATCAGATTGGTAGGAGCCACAAATTCAACAAGTTTGAAATGGTCAAGAACTGCTATCTGGATATCGACCCATTTACGATCGAGAATGAGTTGTTGACACCTACGTAAGTCTCTCCAGAGCAACCTGAATTCTAGGGGAGATATACTGACTTGTAACAGTCTTAAGCTCAAGCGTCCACAAACCGCCAAGGCGTTCCGGAAGGAGATTGACAGGATGTACGAGGAGATTGCAGCCCAGGAGACCAGCAGGCCAAAGTTGTAAATTACGGACGAGTACGATATGGTAGGTATTTTCTTGTGACACGTGCCAAAACCAGCTATATGGCGTCACATTTTAGCATTCAGAAAATTAAAGAAAATTCCTTTCTTCAACAAAGAATCATCAGCATAACTCAAAATTAATATTTTGACGTCGTTTGGTAGCGAGCCACTAGAGCTGAGCTGTCGGGTCGAGCTGTGCACAGCGCAAGCTTTCTTCAGAACTAGACAAAGTACTCCGTAGTAATGTCCCATAGGTACGGATGTGCCTTTCAAAAGTTTTGTCGCCTCGTTTATTACATACACTACCAGGTCCGTGCTTTTCTTACCCCGCACACCATCCCTGGCCATCTCAACCCCTCCCTCT
>Ga0247765_1000438_pt1 | contig 32952 bp, 44 predicted proteins | sample UWRJL106311C6_FD_179949 | JGI IMG/M metagenome (GOLD analysis project Ga0247765, IMG submission 179949) | Plant litter microbial communities from Arlington Agricultural Research Station in Wisconsin, United States - UWRJ-L106-311C-6 | ecosystem: Environmental > Terrestrial > Plant litter >...
TCGGGTTCCATGTCCCGCTCCGAGCTATTTACTCCCTCCCCCCCCCCGCCCCCCCCTCCTCCCCCAGATGGAGAGAACAACACCAAATCACATACCTACACACACACAACATACTGGATGACGACGGGGCGGGAGCTCGCTTGGCTCGGCCTCACTTCGTTAGTTTTTTACCCTTGCAACCTTGCAAACTGCACCTACATTACAACCTTGTGACCTCAACCGAGAGCGGGAGGGAAGAGGGAATGGATGAGCCATAGATTGAATGAGTGTGGAAACTGCGGGGCCCCAGTTCCCATTTGAACATATAAAAACTGAGACGCGTGCGTACAAAGGAACAAAAACCACTATAACCCCAGATTTCTTTCGCGGCTGGGGCCATTCCCGTACTCCCTCCCCAGAACGAGGCAATTTGCAGCAGTGGGGGAGGAGGGGGAGCACGAGGACGGGCTGCTGTCCGCCGAGAGAATCATGGCCATGGCGGATTGGTCCAAGTAGAACTATGGCAATATCGAGATCAGATTTACCCGGAGCAAAAAAACACGGCCCACACACGCGCGCACAGCACAACCAAGACTCTCTCTGTTCCTGCCTGCCAGCTGTTTTTTTTCCCCTTCTCTATCTTTCTTCCTGCGCAATGATTTGATGCCAAACAGACAAAAACGGTGAGTGACCCGGACCCAGACGGGACCCAGACGGTGCTGCTGCTTTGTGCCCGCAACAACAACAACCGGCTCAACCAAATCCGCATCCGGTTATTATATGAGAGAGGCATATACATGTAGAGTAAATACATGGAAGGCGATATGGAAGCCCCCCCCTCTCCATTCCGAACACTTGCCGAACCGTCCTTGCTGGTTCGTGTGAGTGAGAGAAAAGGGAAATGTTCCCGGGAAAAAAATAGCTTTTCCTCCTTGGCCAACCATACATATCATGACGGATCTGACAGACGGAATGTTCTAGCTTTCCGCATGCATGGCGTTTTGTCGGTATTACCTGCCTTCCTCCCTAGGTACCTTACCTACCTAGCTACGTCAGAGGTGGTCCCCAGGGAAGCGTGCGTTTTGGATGTACAGTCTTGAGCGCAGCCCGCGAAAGTCGGAGCGGTGGAAGCTCCAGCATAGTGATCCCACCGTGTTCCAACTCGGAAGTTCCCTCTATATATTCTTGATGGCTCGAGTCCCCTCTGGGGTCAACCTCGATACTCAAATTCCCGAATTTTTGATACCAGCAAGGCGCGGCCCCCGTACCTATTTTGACAAACCTTGACGAGTCAGGAGTCTTTCGGCGCTCTTCATCTCCGCCCCACGGTTTGCTTTCTTCGTCGCAGTCGAGCAAGGCATGTAGCTTTTCGACCCTAAACGGAGCCGTGGAGCCTACACAGATCCCATACATGGCTTCGTGGCGCACGCGCGCCGTGTTGACGAATCCTTGAAGTTGAAACTGAATAATATACATGCCTAGTAAGTATATCTTGAGGTTCTCGCAGCGAAAGTGGACGAAGGGGTCTCGGGCAAAGTCTTGGTCATTTCGTAGAACGCGGCCTCGCAACACCTCCTCGCCCGGGAATTCGATCCCATTTTGGCAGCGCTTGATTTTACCGTCAAAGACGAAGCAGATGATGGTGACTACGACGTACACGTCTGTTTTTGGACGTCAGCGGTCTTTGATCCTGATGTTACAGCGCAGTCGGTCGGTAGAGATGGCTTTGGTGAGGTCGAAACGACAGGATCAGAAAAACAAAGAAGGAAGGACGGCGAGCCACTTACCGAGATCGGTCGCGGACATGACATCCGGACCCCGGTCATCATTGTTGCCAAGGTGAAATCTGGCGACAGGTCGAGGTGTCACCGGCAACGCAACAGTCTGCACCTCCTTCGGCTGGACTGAGACAGCGATTCGCCGCCGGTCAGGTATGGGGTGACGGTGAAGGAGGGAAAAGTGGCTTGACGGTCGAAAGGAAAGGAAGAGTCCCGGAAGTGGGCAAGGAAAATTAGGGAAAGAGAAGAATAATCCTCGTGGCGATGATGTTCTTGCATTGAAGAAATGAGCATGTGTGCCGGTTCAAGCTGAGGTATCTCCACCTGGGGCCACCCGCCTAGGTAAGTATCTAGGTACTTTAGGTGACTAGTGGTCCCAGGACTTGAAAAGTGGCTGCTCCTGCTGTAGTAAAAGCATTAGATCTCGGTTGTCGAGTTTTCAAGAACCTTAATAACCTTAAAGGTGATGTCCTGTAGGCTTCATTCTGGTCCCAAGATTGGAAAACTTTGATTTCAAATTTGATGTTCTACCAACAAGTGCCGCCCTCGCATGAGCCCTTAACAGATAACGAGAACTCTAGGAAAAAAGAAGGCCAGACTACAGTATCCGATGATGCTAGTTATCAAGGAATCTCGGTCAATCATCCCCACCCATCCGTCCGTCCGTCCTGAATATTAAGCAAATGATAGCCATCCGATATGTTGACAGGACAGCCCGGCCGAGCTTCGACTTTGAAACTCACTCCATGTCCAAGAATCGGAATCTTGAAGGGCGCGTTCACCATGGCACTTCTGTCCTTTGAGCTGGAGCTCGGCTGTTATGAGACGGTTGTTGGATTCTCCGAGATGGCGGGCGTGGCGGGCCGATCTGACCTGAAAGCCCTCAATAGGTACTAGTCCTCGCGAACATAGCCATTGCTGCTTGCCACCGTGTAGACGTCGTCGCCGCGAATTTGTCCGTAGTTGACCGCATACGACGCCTGCATATCCGTCAACGCCTCATCCACTGAAGGTATTTATAAGGAGAATACCGACATCATATTCACGAGTGTACATGGCACAGAAGAGGCCTTCAGGGTGCCCGTTTGCCAACAGGATATAAGCCACGACAAATTTCTGCAAGCGGTCAATACCTTCTTCGCAGTGCGGGAGGAGTGTCAGGTCGACCCACGCATTCTAGGAACTTGCCAGTGCCGTCATGGGGGTGCTCCCGGTTATAGTTGGTCGTGCTCGTGCAAGCGTGAGCGCAAAGCTCGGGCTTGTAGGAGTCGTCATAGAACTTGTAGCCTAAAGCCATGTATATAGTCAGCACTTGTCGAATGAACAAACAGGACTATTTGCTTGCCGAGGTAGGTATCACGTCCGTGTTCGTCCAAGGGCGCATTGATGGCTGCATGGCCGAAGGGGATGGGTCCCCGATATCCAGAGACAGAACCCGACGGGTCGGTGATTGCATGAGGGCTGATCCAGGCACCGAAGACCGCCACCGGGAGGGACAGCCCAATAGCAAGAAGAGTCAAGAAACCGATCATCATTTTGACAGAGTGTTCCCGTGCTCGTAGATTTGTTTACAACGGCCTAGCACTGAAAGACTGGTAAGAAGATTGTGGTAGAGATAGCCAAGAAGTGCATATACGACTGGGACCATAGGTGTGTTTATATGAGGGAAACGCGATCACTCTCTCCCCGCTACCTACTCTGCTGCTTACCTAGGATGTAGGTAAGTATGCTTGTGATCCGGACATCCTTCTGCCGAGTCGTGTCCATCTTCCGAACTAAGGTTGAAATTCGAAGCCCTATTAGATCTCTCAAGCCAATTTTCTGTCTGCGAGGGTAACAAGCGGGAGGCTTTAGGACCTACCTCTGCAACTAGCTCCCTAGAGCCTAGTCCTAGCATGAACAGGTTTTCCGATCATGGGTTTCCTCCCTTGCCTTACTCATGTCAAAATCACCAGGTGGAAACTTGGGCTAAATTCAGCTTTTTAGTCGGTTGAAATGGTTACCAGAAACCGCTGCAAGCTGACAGAAGCAACACCGGGGACGTCAAAGCCTGCAGGTCAAAAAGACCGACTGTAGACTGCATGGTTTCAATGAAAAGTGGAGCTGGAAGCGTGTCTCTGGGCCCATCAGTTTGGTTTGGTGTCGGCCACGGACCGCAAACTCCTTTCAATTTCGCGTGCCGGGTCCGGCTCGCTGGGTGACAAGGGCATTGGTCGCGGTGGTAGCCGTGTGGATATATGATCCATCGGGGGGGGCTCCGGGACGTGTGGTCGTGCAGGTGGCTAAAGGCAATTTCGGACATGGATCTAGCTGCGGTGCCGCGGAGCCCGTGTTGGTTGGTTGGTCTGCTGTCCCTGACGATGCAAACACGTCAGATCAGCCCTGGTGGGGGGACCGGTCCCGAAGTTGGTCGGCTGTGGGTGTCCACGATGCTGCCGTTGGCCCGTGGGTCTCGGCGCCACAATTCGGGATGCGCGTGCTGCGGAGGCTGACCATGGTTGCAGATCGGAAGCCAACCACGCTCGCAGTTGACTTTCCTGTCTCTCGAGTAATGGTTGTCACGCGGGCGGCAGGTGCCACGTCGCCGGCAGTCCGGAAACGCCGCCGTGGTGTTCTGTGGTGTTGTGTGGGCTGGTGTTGAGTTGGCGCTAATTTCGAGAGCATTCAGGGAATCTCCCCTCCCCCTCCCCCTCCCCCAAAATCATGAAGTTCAAGGAAGGTGCTAACGTCGTCCAGGCCACCCCCAAATCACGGCCACCATGTCACGCGACGCTCGCTTAAATCGCACCTAGCACGCAGCAGCACAGCAGCACGCAGCAAGCACACTGGCCCAAGCTCTGCATCATCCAGACGCCGGACGTTTTTCTTTAGCACCGCCCACCAGTCCGGCTTCACCTGCGCCGCGAGGCACAGCCAACCAAGGCAGCTACCATTGGCCAAGATGTGAGACACGGAAAATCCAGAGCTCCAGTGCACGGCGAGGACATGTCGGCCAATGGCCGACTATCTTCTTTTTAGGGCATTCCCCAAGCCGGTTTCGCTCTTGGGCGCAAACCCATTTTCCCGTCATCGCACGCGGCACAGCGCCCCGAGCAGGTGACCGCCTCGACTCGGACTCACAACCCATCCTCACTCACCATGGCGACGCCCGAAAACGACAGCGCAGCGTCGCTTGACCATGATCTGGACACGCTCTTTGACCGCATGTCGACAGTCCGTGCCTTTACTGGCCTGGACGAAGACATGCTGTCGACGGCCTATTTCCTCCACGACTTCGAGGACCTGCCCCTGCGCTGCCGCGCCGACCTTCAATCGCCCCCGGCAGCTCCCACTCCCGAGGTTGCCGACGCGATTCGCACCTGTGACCGCCTTGACCGCGGTCCCTGTGCCCATCTGGATGCCCGACATGGCTGCCGGCCCGTCAGACTCGGCGCCTTTGGCTGGGCTGCATTCTTTCTCGACGTCGTGTCGTGGATCCGCCGAGCGGTGCCGAACCCGCGACCCCTGGGCCGCTGTCGAAGGTTGGTGCTATGATTCTTGCCTTGTGGCCGTCCGTGTCCTTGGGCTAACCATGGCTGTTAGCTTCCGCGAGGAGCGCTACGAGTCCTACTTCCGCCACGGCGAGAGGTGGCAAGCCGGCACTGTAGCTGGCCAAGCTATCATTCAACATGCCCATCACTGGGTCGCAATTGTCGTCGATCAGTGTGGCGACGAACAGGCGACCACGCCTGTACACTATGTACTCCGTAGTGAGGTGCTGGCTTCCATTCTTCTCCTGCGCCGTCAGTGGGAAGCCGACGGGCCGATCAAGGTAAGCACCAAAGGCCAGCAAGACAAGCAACCCTGCTGACCCCTCACCCAGGGCACCGTCATCACATTTTCATCCAACAGCGTTCGCGTTGTTGAGGCACTTTACATTCCTCAATCAACAAGAATCTCGATAACCATCCGGGCATGCATCCGTCTTGGTGATGGAGTCACAGACTACAATGCAGCTGATGCTCGTGCAATCATACGGTGGATCATGTGTCCAGCCGACCCTCACCCGCTTCCGGCCGCTGGGCAACGTCTTGCGGCGGATGACAGCCCGACTGAGAGATCAGAGAGGCCAGTCAGCGAGTATTTTGATGTTGATTGGTTTGGCCTACATGGAATCTAACAGGTGGGATCACACAACAGCGGATGGCATTATTTCAGGCGAAATTAGAAATATCGACATTGACGGGCGAAGAGGACTGGATTCGAATGCATTTGATAGCATTGATCGAATGATGTTGAGCGAGTGACGAAGGAGATGGGCGCAGGCTGGACAGGGGAACTGGGTTGAATTTTTACTGTTAGTAACAAGTAATTCATGGAGTAATTTTGCATGGGGATGGAAGCAAATCAAATCTGACCCGAAAACACGGTCGAGGGATTTTCTAGATGGTGATGGTAATCACTCACCGCGTCGTCCAACTCGTGATTGTGACGAGCTGCAGAGGGGCGCAGAGAGCCGGGAAGACATGAGTGACGGAAGCTGCGGGGGATCAGGTAGCGCGGTTCGAGTGGGGTCTCCACGACTTGAGGGCAGCCCATCTAGGGATCCGACTGGACGGTAACTACCAATGGAGAAGGTGCAATCATGAAGGCAGCAGTGCTCATTCTGCCAGGGCTGACAGGGATCAAGATGCAATGACGGCGGCTGCTTGCCCTGTTTGTCTTCCAACTTCAGAAGCTCAATCCCCAATGGCCGTGGCCAGGCGACTCTTAGCACTCAGGTCGGCGAAGCCACGCCACACACCCAAATTCACGCCGCATGTATGTGCGTTATCACCAACAGTGCCCTCGTCACATCCGGTCTGGCCGCGTGGATTCTTCCTCTTTCCCATTCTGATGGCCTGCAGTGTTTGGTATGGCCCTCAGTTGAGGCTCAACGGAGCCAGAGAGAGCATAAGACTTGAAGATTTGAACCCTACCCCAAATTGATTTCAATGTTCTTCTGTGACCCCTAACAGCGTTAGGTAGAGCAAAATTATCACCGTTGTTCATTCTAGACTTTTTATCGTTGGTGCTTACCCTTCTCCTCGACTTGGCTTTCGCTGAATTGGCCCCTTCCCAGTTCAAGCCTACCTTACATATCCATCCCACCTGCCTAGGTACCTATCTAAACCCCTGCCGAAGAGGAGAAAGCCATGGGCAGACCCTCGGCACATGCATCGCAACGTTCTCGAGCCCAGAACAGACAAAAGCCGCCGGACTTTGTCAACTATGGGACTGCAATGAGCTTGCTCCGAGCCCAAGCACCAGAGTCGCCCCATCCCCTTGCGCAGACTTACACGCCTCCCGTGCTCGACGAACCACATCAGGTGCCTGTCGATGCACCAACCCCTATCTGGGGCGTTGTGGCACAGGAGATCGCTGCCATGTATCCCGGTCCAGACATGGGCGGTCCTTGGGACACTACTTATGCTCCGCAGAGCGTCGATGACTGGCCGATCGATCCTGCCTTGACTCTCGGTATGGACATGGAGTGGACTGGCACGGGCGCAACTCTAGATGCGTCTTTCGGGATTCCTGCTCTCAAGGCCACATGCTTCGACATCTCAGCTATTCCGTCACCACCCCCCGGCTGGCCCGACGCTGACAAGCTACACGATGACCCATCTACCTCGAGCTTCAACCGAGACCCAGACGCAGCCGATAGCATCACTGTAGCCACGCCGTCTCAGAGAGCCTCGCCGGCCTCTTCGTCGCAGTCGGTCAACAAGTCATCGTCCAGAGCCGGACAGTCCACCGGCTCGCGCATCTCCAAGTCTTCGTCCAGGAAATGCTCGAAAAAGGCCGCTCCATCCAAGAATAAACAAGCCCGTGGGCCATCAAGACAGATGGATGAGGTCAATGCCACGAAGCTACCGCAGCTTCCCCAGCCTAAACGAACCATAGACCCCCTGGCAACCCCCGAGCCCGATGAACCCCCTGCTCCATCTGGCCCAGATGTGTCACCTGGGTCTTGTCCTCCAGGCGTGCTGCCTACTGCCCACTTGCCGCGAAGCCAGTTCCCTTATCCCCACCCACTTCTTCCAACCGAGGACGCCACTCTGATGACCTTACGCCAGGCTGGGTGGCGATACGTTGACATTATCGACCATTTCAAGGGCCATTTCGGCCCTCGCATCACAAGAAACGCCCTCGTCAAGCGTTCTCAAAAGCTTCATTCATTGTATGGGGCTGTAAGTTTACACTTCCGCTGTTATGTTCCTTAACCAGATATCCAATCTGTCACATGCAGCAAGTTGAAAATCAAACTGACCGAGGTGACTGCATGTACCACTTGACAGGCCCTTACTGCTGCCATTAACCGGGCCCTGCCTACAGCTTTCGACATCGCTGAACAAGAGATGGCCAAGATGGGTTTGACAGGGCCATCCACTTTTGAGCGTCGGTCCATCGAGCAAGGCATTGCTTGGGCCATATCCGGCCGCATGCACCTACAGCGATACGAAACTCCCGAGCGCGTCGCGCAGAGCAACGCCCGTTGTGATCAACAAGCCCGCATGGGTGACACTTTTGAGAGCTGGATGGCTAAAAACCCCCAAGGCGCGGCAGGTTATATCGCCAAGGTGAAACATTATGATTAGCAGGGTAGGTATGCGGTTGGTCGACATGCCGGCATGTCCAACGCAGGGTACGAGGTGATGGTAATGATACAAACACGGAGGCAAACTGCTTTTATGTTGTTCTTTGATTTCATTCTGTCGTGTCTGTTATCCACGGACTTTGTGGGCAAACCGCCCCGAGGCGCAGAATTTTGGATGGTTACATGTAAGCGGCTGGTATTGGGTAGGTAGGTATACATGCAATGGGTGATTTCCAGATCAAGGACAGACAAATTGGACTTCACAGGTGGAGGGAAAAGATCCATGCTCGGTTGGGTTATCCTTTTGGTAATCGAGTAGGTAACTGTTATCATTAATTTTGATCAAGTTCGACTCTATGCGCATTCGTCAGTCACTGGCCAGAAACGGACGGATTGACCAAGACAAGAATTACCAGCCGAGCCCTCAACTCTCTTGGCCAAACTCAAACCACAAGTAAGCCGTGGTACTATTTTGGTTGTGTGCTAGATTACTTGTTGGCTGTAGTAGTAGGTTGCATCCTATCTTGAGCCAACCTCTGATAGACAATGATGCTGTTGACTGGAATACTACACAGAACCTGATCATAGCTTCGAAGCCTCAAAAGAAAAAAAGAACCAAGAGGATAATCCCCTTGGAATACCAGAAAGCAGACCTTAGACCAATCATTCGACGCGGCCCTGTGCCCGGTTCAATAATATATCCAGCATAAAAGAGTGCCCTGTGACTGTAGAGCAGCCATATGAGGTACGAGTCCCAAACGCCCCGAGTTCTCTTTTTAGGTATCCATCCTTCTCTGATCATGACTTGCAGGGAGCTTGGCCCCTCGTAGGACTCATTTCTGTCCCCTCCGTCCTCCCTAAATACCGAAGCGCCAGGCCTGCACCGTACAAATACACGGGGAACAGCCAGCTTTTCAGGAAAGCTTTCCCAAATTAGAATAACGCGCTGATTGTCTCTCGGCAGTTCAGTCCACCTGCTTCTCGCAACCAATACGGCCCAAGAGCTCCTTCCGGTCGCTATGTCCTGGAAGGCTGACTCCCGTCGCCGCAGCACCCGAAGTTTTCACCCCTGATCTCCTCTTCCAGTTCTTGAGGTCAATTTCTTCAACCCCAACCTCCTCCTCAAGCGGCCCAGCTTGCTCAAAGACAACCTCATCCTCTTCCTCTTCTTCCAGGTCGTCGCCCTCGTCGTCGCTGCGAGAGTCCTCTGCACCGTTCCCGCTCAGAACTTTCACCGCGACGCGGATAATCATCGAGAACCACATGATGGTAAGACCCTGGAGGAAGAGCAGCATAGAGAGGAATGACCATTTGACTGTTTCGTTATAGCAAACCAAGCCATCGGTATTCCACAGTGGCTCCAGAGGATACAAGGCCCCGCTGCCTGACGGGACCTCGAAGGGTCCGGTACGGTTGCCTTCGGGGCCCTTGAAGCACCCCAACGGCATGATGGCTGAACTTTGGACCCAGACCGAATAACAAACCATGAGGTAGAGAACGTGACGAGCGACGAACCACGACAGCATGAAAACGCCGAACATGTAGTCGCATAGAGTGTTGTAACCCATGTACTTGAGACACTTCGCAGCCTACGAGTGTGCTGTTAGCAGGGAAAGACCGACTTTGTTACAATTGGACTTACGGGGAGGAACAGATCGACAACATCCATGAGCAGAAGGATAAGGTTGCCGACACGCGTGTAGCCATATCTGTAGGACGCATAAATCAAGGAGTTGGTAATGATGTGGTGGGTGAACATCTGCCAGTGATCCTTGCGACGCTCTTCGATGTTGATGACCAGGATTTGTTGGATCCAGAAGCCGAGCTGGGCTAACATATAGCCCTTCATGAGCCCGGGCATCTCGCGGCTGGGCCAGGTGGTCCAGAGCTCGGCGAGGTTCAGATAATGCGGCGAGTTGACGTAGATGTACTGTACCGCCGAGTTAGCGAAGCGTTTTGGAAGTGGATAGGTGATACATCATACCAGCCCCAAAGGCCAAAAGACACTGTAGTACACTAGAAGCCAGGCCTGTTCACTGAATCTGGTGACATCCTTCCGTTTGCTGATACCGTATGCTTTTGCGAAGGGTGCTAACACGTATTCCATGATCGCAGCACGCATGCCAGTGAATAGGACAACGCAGAATAGAATGAGGTAGCCATCGTCCCAGCCCACGCCGTATTGGCCCGACTTTGGGTTGTAGTAAGAGACGGTGAAGTATTTTCCGGTATGTTCGCGAGCGCGCGGTAAGCCATGGGCCAAGAAGAGGAGCGCAATCAGGTTGAAGGACAGGCCTAAACGGGGAACATGTTAGATCTGATCAAAACATGCGAGAGGAGAGGATGACCCCAGAAACAGACTAGGAGACCGTTACCTGGTCATGATGCGAGATTGGGGACTTACCGATCTGGTTCTCGACGCACCACCTGGCGAGTTGTTTCCAAGGACTTTCTCCTTTCCTCTTGACTCGGCGAACAATAGCAACATTGTTCGAAGCCTGCATGTAGAGAGGACCATTCATGGTTTCCTTTTGGCCGGCGTAGTCGCGTTTTGCCGTCTTTCGCACAACCGCAGCGGTCTGCGCTGTAGGGGATGTAGGTGCGGAGACTTGGCTACCAGCTCGGGCAAAGTCTACATGGCTTTTCTCTGCGGTCTCTGCGCCATTGTTCGCCGAAGGATGGCTGGAGTCACTCATTGTCGGCCTGGGAAGCTCGCGGCCCACCCAATTGACTTTGTCAGGCAAGTTGGGACGAAGAGCGCCGTTATCGCTGACGATGGAGGCTGGGGATGGTTTGTCCTCCGGTCAAACTCTGTCGACAGCAAACTGGGCGAGCCACGGGCGGAATTCTCTCCCCGAGGCGAGGAAGGGGGGGAAAATATGCGCACCAGAGAAAAAGAAGGACAACCAGGAAGGATATGTCGAACAAGCCAACAGCGGTGTGCTCGAGAGAACGGGCGACAACAGGCCAGCAGCGGAGTCTTGCAGTGGCAGCCGAACGAGACGATGCTCACCGTAATTGTCCCTTTGGCGAATGTTGACCTGCCCCACCGTCCTTTCGGGGCCGCGGGCTCCTGCCGCCAGGGGTCGGCCTTTTTTCAACAATTTCGCTGCCATCCCAGAAATGGTGGGGTTGAATGCACGGGCCCGCATCCCCGTTCATCTTGAGGTACCATCCAACCCCGTCGCAACGTGATGAAATCCGCTTCTCTCCTGCGTCTGGACTCGACCATTTTCTCTTCGAGGCCATCGTGGGGTAGTCGTAGTACGTAGTACTCTTGGCCATGTAAGTGACTCCTAGGTATGGACCTAGATGAGACTGGGTGGGCAGCTGAGTTGGCCCCTATTCCTAAATTGATATATGTAATAAGTAGCTTCTCTCGTCCTTCCGTTTTGGCAACTCCTTTTTCGTGACGCATGTTGATGAGCCAGGGAAGTGCATGGATCACAGCCAATCGTGAGGGGCTGATCAAAAATCTCTCGAATTGGCAATGCGTGCAGTGATTAGTCCCGATGCACAGAGTGGGCAATCTTCAGCTGACTCTAGCAAAGCTAGGCACTACACAGACGCGTTCCGCTTATTAGTCCAACAGACGGGCCAACACTGGGTTTTGTTTTCTTTTTTCTTTTCTGATTCTGAAAATGTTAGATGAAGTTTAGACGAAAACATGTGAAAGGAAGCTCCGCTGCGCGATGGACCCTAACCCTTATCGCGTTGATTGGTGGCCTCGTTGATTGCGGCTTCAAGAAACAGCCTGCTCTTCTGCCAGCCGGAAACCCCATTCAGCAATAATGAACCAAATACGCGCTATCCAAGCGCTCAACAAGCGCGAAATCGAGAATGGGGTTCCTCCGGAGGCCTCATGGCACGTCGACTACCGCGATACGGCATTCATCTACTTTGGCGGACTCCCGTACGAAATGTCTGAGGGCGATGTCATCACTGTCTTCAGCCAGTTTGGCGAGCCTGTTTTCCTGAAGCTCGCACGCGACAAGGAGACGGGCAAGTCTAAAGGTTTTGGGTGGCTCAAATACGAAGACCAGCGCAGCACTGACCTTGCCGTCGACAATTTTGGTGGCGCCGAGATTAACGGGCGACTGATTCGCGTAGACCATGCCCGCTACAAACTGCGCGATGACGAAGACATTGAAGAAAGCAAGATCGGTTGGCAAGATATGTTGCGACGAGAACGGGTCGAGAAGGGACTGCCCAGCGAGACCGAAGAGGAGTCCGAGGACGAAGAAAAAGAAAAGTTTCGGCCAGTGCTCAAGGAAGAGAGGGAGCTTCAGCTTCTCATCGCAAGTCATGACGATGAGGACCCCATGAAAGAATTCCTCATCGAGGAGAAGAAAAAAGAGGTGGAAGAGGCACGACTAAAGGAGAAGCGTAGGGAGGAAAAAAGGGGTCGCAAACACAAGGAGAAAGACCGACATCGTTCGCACCGCTCAAGAAGAGAGGGTAGCGACGGAGGCAGGCGCAGGGAAAGGTCGAAATCTAGAGAGAGGACCAGAGCTAGAGATGACAGAGACGACTACGATTCGGACCGGAAACATCGGCCCAGGAGGGAGAGATCGCCGCGTGAGAAACGACGCGATTCCCGGGACCGAGACCGGGATGATTACAAGAGGCGTGACAGGGACGAGTATAGACGGTATAGGGACGATGAAAATAAGGGTTCAGGGGCTGACGGTGATCGTGGCAAACGGGGCCTTGAGGATCGCACGCGGCGAGATCGGCACAGGAGCCGAAGCCGTAGTAAATCCCCCCGATACCGTAGAGACTAGCTGGTGATTGTAAAGGATAGGGCACGAGAGCAACAGCACTGTGATACCCAAATCCACCGATTCGCTACCGCTGTATTTCAGGAGTCCTTGGGGCGCTGCTATGTTTCTCACATAGGAATATCAACCCAAGCCACCCCTAAATAACTCGCGATAACCCGTGGTTGAACGCCATAACGCCGCCCGCTGTCGTATCTTGCGTCAAGTGCTTCCCAAGTACCGTTTCCAACCCTCTCTGACAACGGCGCGCCGACCGTCTTCATCCTCTTGAATGACAAATTTCTCCCACCGGGCGTCCTTCCCTGCGCCAATGACTAGTACTGTACTGTCATCCAACCACCCAATTACTCCTTTAGCAGGTTTGGATGTGCCCAGTGTGGTGCTCTCAGTCATCGGCATGCCTTTAAGCAGCAATTCTTCACCTCGCTCAAAGGCAGCCGATGTGAACGAGTACACGTCGGAAAACATGCGGGGCAACATGGGAATCTTGCCCAGGATGCCCCATTTTCCTTTCCCGTCTCCACTACCTGACGGCACTGCTGCAGCTCCGTCTATCCTTCGGGGGGTCGGTGGTTCACGCGGGGGTCGCTTAGGGTGGGGAACATCAAAGATATGTAAGGTGTATTTGTCCGAGGTGCACGCCAGCATCGTTCCTAATGGACTGAAGCCCAGTGAGAAGATAGTTGCGGGATCGATGCCACGACGCAACTCAGCAACACGAGCGCAGTTGCTTGTAGAGAAGACACGGATCAAGGTGCCCTGAATCGTAATCAGCATTGCCAATGACCGGGGGAAGTACCTGCTTACTGTTTCGCTAGCTGTCGCGACAAGCTCTCCATCAGGGCTCAACTGGATGGCCCGGATTGCTGACGAGTGAGCGGGAATGATACTCACGTTGCCCGTGGGGATCTCGATCAGTTGAACGTGACCAGTCGTCCTGCCCGGGAATGCGATGCACTTGGTAGACAGACAGCAGAGACCCCAGGGATTGTTGGCTGTCTCATACGCCGCAAGGAGACTCGGAGTCTTGGCGAATTTGTAGAGGCGCACACTGTTCTGCAAGACCACTACAATTCGCTCCTTTGAGAGCTGGACTCCTCGCACTGGAGTCAGGGCGCTGATTTCCAAGGCAGTCTTGCTCTTCGACTCGTCCCAAAGTATGAGCTAAACCGAGGTCAGCGGCTACCTGTGTGTCTGAGAGTGATAGGACGGGCGTGCCTTGTTTGCAGCGAACTTGGGCTGCTTGCCGCCCCCCACGAGACCAAGGTAGTTGGATTTTCCCATCATCTGAACCAACCCCACACCGGCGTTGAAGTCTGTGATCATCTTGGTCAGTGTTTGGAGCGGGGCAGAGGGAAGTTGAGTGGAGGGATGGCAACTACCTCGTGATGTCCTCAGCGCACCAGTCTCAGAGTGGAAGACTGGACGGGGTCAGTCATGCAAGATGCTCAACGGCGGCCACCAGTTCCCATCGGGAATGACACCTACTGCAGAATCCCGTGTTGAGACCAACGGCAAAACAACTGCAATCATCATTAAACGAGATGGAAAGGACAACCGTCGGGTTGGGCGCCTCAATAGGGGTGCGAGTATTCATCTTGGGTCGTGGTCAAGGGCTGGTAGTTTGGATGATGATGTGGAAGTGGACGGGAAGTGATAAGGTAGGCGGACACGGCGGGCTGGCCGCTGTGGGTTGAGAAACAAACGCCTCGTCGTCGCTCGATGCGGCGCTGTCTGCTGCTTGTCTCGGCCAACGCCGGCTGCGAAGAGACAGCGCTGGGATGTTGGGCAAGACTTGCGTGTGTATTCCTGCTACAACTGTTGAATGCGTAGAGTCGGGATTCCGGTCGGTGTACGAAGTGCTCTGGATGACTGACGTGGGGGCGTTCTCAGAAGGGCCGGCATGGACAAGCCACAATTACCTACCTCAGGCGGGGCTGGACGAGCCTCGCGTTTAAAGTCCGCGGTAAAGAGGCATCTACAATTGCAAGTGCGGAATCGAAATCATGGTCTCGATAGCGCTTGACTGCGAGAAAAGGGTTGATTCCAGGCTCGCCTTGAGCTTGCGGCTCTTCATTCCATTGATAAAGTCACGAGTCCCGTTGCTCTCACCCGCGGCTCTCAACAGTCCAATGCTGTCAGCCGTCTGACAGCTGGCCGCCGCCGCGACGGCGATCACCAGCTGATGATTGGGACCTGGGGTTTTGTGGGGCATGAAATTCTTATTGGGACTAGCGCAATATTGTTAAGGGTCGGCCCCTGAATTTCTGGGTGGGCCTGTGCTTCCTGGCCTGACAAGCTTGAAGGTCTTCTCCCAATCTGTGCTGGTGCTTCAGGTTGCCCCGTGCTTGGCCGCCTGCTGCTGCTCTCCCAGCCGTGACACCGCAACAATTTGTGAAATTGCATTTTCCGTCAACACCACATCCCGACCTCTCCTTTTCTCCAAACCCGCGCCTCGATAGCTTCGCAGCCTCGCGCGACCTCCACCCTCCGATTCTTCGGTACTCTCCTCAACCGCCAATTTTTGGTGTCTGGGAACCCATCGCCCGTTTAGCATATTATTCCTGCCGTTCGTCTGAGGTCGCCGGCGTGCTTTTACCCGCTCCAAACAACACCACCCCGGACTAGGTTGATCATGTCTTCGCCTGCCGTACGTCTTTGCTTGCCTCCTTCTCCAGCCCTGCGATCTTTGCTACGCCGCCGACTCCAAATTTTTGGGTGGACAACGGCGGCCAATTGCTGCCGAATCCTAGTTCAATATGCCGGGGGCTAACACCTTTGGGCTGAAACAGAAGATGATCCGCCGAAAGAAGAATGTCAAGAAGGGTATCCAGTTTTGCTTGATGGTTTGCGGCGCCTCTGGAACTGGTACGTCTCTAGACATGCAATCTTCTCGAAGAGCCCCGCCTAACCGACTCGTTCTGCAGGCCGTACCACCTTTGTCAACACGCTCTGCGGCAAGACCGTCCTTGCCCATAAGAGCTCTGACGATGCTGCCAGCGCTCATGTTGAGGAGGGAGTTAAGATCAAGCCTGTCACTGTCGGTACGCATGAGTTACCCCGCCGCGAACATTTCGGAACGATCCGGCTGACCAGCTGCAGAACTCGAGCTCGATGAGGAAGGCACTCGTATTTCGCTTACTATTGTCGACACGCCCGGGTTCGGTGACCAGGTGGACAATGAGGCCAGGTACGTCAGAGCCTGCTGAATGCAACATTGCCTTGAGCTCACCATGTCATAGCTTCTCAGAGATTGTTGGTTACCTCGAGCGGCAATACGATGATATTCTAGCGGAGGAGTCGCGTATCAAGCGTAATCCCCGTTTCAGAGATAACCGTGTCCACGCCATGCTCTACTTCATCACCCCTACCGGTCACGGGTGAGTACCAGCAGTTGGTTTGCCGAAGGGGCGCTGACATGGGATTAGTCTTCGCGAATTGGATATCGAGTTGATGAAGCGCCTGGCACCCCGTGTGAACGTCATCCCTGTCATCGGGCGGGCTGACTCCCTCACTCCCGCCGAACTTGCCGAATCGAAGAAGCTGGTCATGGAGGATATCGAGCATTATCGGATCCCAGTCTACAACTTTCCCTACGACATTGAGGAAGACGACGAGGACACTGTTGAAGAGAACGCCGAGCTCAGAGGGCTGATGCCCTTCGCAATCGTAGGATCGGAGGATATTGTCGAGATCGGCGGCCGCAAGGTCCGCGCCCGTCAGTACCCATGGGGCGTCGTTGAGGTTGATAACCCGCGTCACTCTGACTTCCTCGCCATCCGGTCTGCCTTGCTGCACAGCCATCTTGCCGACCTGAAGGAGATTACCCACGATTTCCTGTACGAGAATTACCGTACCGAGAAACTCAGCAAGAGTGTTGAGGGTGGTGCTGGGGTGTATGTTCCTCTTGCAGTGTACTGATCCGACTGAGCTAACTGATTCTTAGCGACTCATCGATGAATCCCGAGGATCTTGCATCCCAGTCAGTGCGCCTCAAGGAGGAGCAACTTCGCCGGGAAGAAGAGAAGCTTCGTGAGATCGAGGTCAAGGTCCAGCGCGAAATCAACGAGAAGCGTCAAGAACTCCTTGCACGCGAGTCTCAGCTTCGTGAGATCGAGGCACGGATGCAGCGTGAGGCTGCCGCTGCCGCCGCAGCGCAGCAAGCGGCTAACAACCATGCTGACGCTAATGGCGATCGGGACGACTAGTGGGCCTATCTGTCAGGTCTTGGGATGTACCGCCACTATTGCTGTACCGGTATGACACGCCTTTACTCTCTGGGCGACGTGATATCTCTCCGGGCGTTGGTTCTCTGTTGAAGACAAAATATTCCCCCGGCGCTTCTGCGTTGTTGTTTGCGCGGTTTTTGGTCAGCAGGAGACCGGATGATTGTGACGAAACTAAAGGGGCGATCGCCACTAGGACAGATCGTGGATGATGCGGGTTTCGGTGAAGGGTCGATTGCAGCGAGAACAAAGCCGGATTTGTTATGGTCGTGGTGGGCAGCCAGCCGGCTGTTGTTGGATCTACCAGAGCAAGCTGTGATACCGAAACCAAGCAGTGGGCAGAATTTTAGGTCACGGGAATTTTTAGGAGGGGGGCTTTTCGGAAGCAACAGTCTCTTTTTTCGGGGCCAGCTCTCTCGACTACTGGTTGGAGGTGTTCGATATCCCTTGCCTACATCTCCCTTGTGTTTCTTATTTCTATTATTGGACTTCTAATGCAGATATCACCTAAATTCGACTTTATCATCCGTCTTTCCTGGCTCGACCATAGGGACTTGTGCTGTGATTCTGCGTAGATAGTCAAGTCAGGTGACCTGCTGTCATTGATGCTGTGCTCTCAATTTTCTACCGTGACATCATCTTGTTTGCAAGTACCATCATCCTATTTGCAAATACCTGGTTAAGTCGTCTGCAAAGGTAAAAGAGCGAACAGGACCGCGAAGACTTGGTCTGGGACAAACGAAAACGAATAGCCTAACCCGTCATACCGTAATACAGACCGTTACAAACTTCGCCGTAGGAATGCAATCCAAAAAAAAAAAGGGGGGGGGGGGGGGGGGGAACAGAAGAGCACAGCAAGGAAAGCCGACGCAATAACACTACCAGTCCTCGATTTCTGCCTATCGATTCCCCAAGCCTCCGCACTTCCTCATTAATAAACGCGATAACGACAACAGCTTAATTATTCGACTGGCTGTTGAGAATGCGCAGAATTGCAAGGAAAAGGTTGATGATATCGAGGTACAGGCTGATGGCGGCGGCGATCTCCTCCTCGACGTGATGTTTGCGCAAGACAAGCTGGGTGTCCACCAGAATGTAGCCACTGAAGATCAGGGCAGCTATGGCACCGTAGATGAGGTCGCCGGTTTGGCTGTACGGAAGGAACATGTACATGAAGCCAAACAGGACAAGGCCCCACAGGGCACCAAAGAGATAGGGCATCCAGCTCGTGAAGTCGTATTTGGTTTGGCAGGCAAAGGCCGTCAGGAAAATGAAGATACCGCCTGTCAAGAGAACGGCGTTGAGGACAATAGATGTCTTGTAGAAGGAAACGATGACTGAGATGGTGTATGCCTCAAGGAGCGTGAAACCAGAGAGGAAAAGTAAGTTGGTCGGGTAAGAGTGGCGCTTCCAGTATGTGAGGAGCATGAAGCCCATAGCACCAAATAGCTATCACATCCAAAGGTTAGCGATGACATGGAGAGGTAGGGCTTGATGACATACCGAGATCCAAACCATAGCTGGGTGGGACTGGATCCAACTCTTGTAGCCCTCACTCATAAAGCTGAGCGCGCTGACGCCGCCAGTGACTAGGAGCTGAACGGTGAGAATGGTATAGACCTTGCGAATAAACTGGTTTCGGATGTCGATGGTGGCCTCAGCAACTGAACCGCCGAACTGGACATGGTGTGTTAGTGATGCGACTGACAACACATGCCAATGAAAAACTTACCTTGAAATCATCGGGAACATTGTCCTCGCTGTTCCGCGGAGCACCACCAAAGAGCCGCTCTTGATCGTTCGCGGCGCTGCTCTCAGCCTGGTACGAGGGCGGCGCTTGGGTGTACTCGAGGTGCGCCTCCGGGTCCTCCTGCGGAGCGGGCGAATACTTCGTCGTGCTCGCCATAGTGATCTGGAATCGTGACGAGCGTGAGAGATCGTTCGCGTGTTCAAATCGGTCAGCGGGTGTGGGAAGCGCTCCCTTAGAGGTTGCAAGAGGAAAACGACAATGCTCTTGACTCGGAGAGATGGGTGGGCGATGATGATCAGTGGGTGGAGCACGTCGACTTGAGGTGGGGTTTGAAACGTCGCGCGTCATCCAACAAGACTGCAGCCTGGAACTTTCGGTTTGGCACAGGGTTAGGGTCGCCACCTTGACAGCCTTGGCAGCACATGCCGAGCGGTGAAAAGTGACGGCCCGCTTGGGGATTGGACGCCAGGTGCCAAGCAAGGAACGCAGACGCAGTTGAGGCCATCAAAGGAGACGCGCCTCAGGTTCTGCACCAGACTTCCCACATTACTACAGCCATGATCAGGTACGCGGCGGTTGGGATCTAGACAACAATCTTCACGTGTTTTGACGCCGAACTGCAATGCGACAGCCTTAGCAGCGGAGAAAGACGACAAACTCGGGCGCAGCCATGAACTCAAACCGTTTCTCGACCTACACGGCCGCTTCTGGTGGCTCCGAAACCAAAAATGGCGATGCAAAAAAGGACCTCTGGAGCTCCATGCTGGACTCGGTCGCCAGCGGGAAGCGTCTGCCGGAAAAGAACATTCTGGTTCTCGGGGGCACCGTCGATTCGCAGCGCGAGTTCCTTGAGTCCCTTTCGTCTACAGAACTCCGCCGTACTCTCGACCGACAAACTTCGCGACTCCCTCCAGTCGCCAACAGCTTTGCTTTAGGTTACACGTATTATGACGTTCTCGATGCCGACCAAGAGGATACCCTCGCGCGCATCTCCCTGTACACGCTTGCCAGCCCGTCTCCCGCCTTCGCGTCGTTGCTGCAACCCCTGCTTACGCCACAGTCGATACCCAATACTCTCATCGTCGTTCTGCTGGACTGGTCCCAGCCATGGAAATGGATGCGGCAGCTACGAGGCTGGATCCTCCTACTAAGGACGGTGTTGATTTCGCTTAGCGCCGAGTGCAAAGAAACAATGGAGGAGGTAATGATTTCTTGGAGGGACCGAGGCAGAGGAGGCGGAATTAACCTTGATGGGACGTCTGCTGCCCCTGTGACCGGATCTGAAGGCGACGTCGCTCTCCCCGTGGGTCCGGGAGAATGGGAGGATGCACTGGGGCTCCCCCTATGCCTGGTGTGTCAAAATGTACGTTGGTCGAGGATGCCTGGTAGGGGAACATGGCTAATGGTTTTGCAGGCCGAAAAGATGGAGTACTTGGAGAAGACGCAGGGGTGGAAAGAGGAAGAGTTTGATGTGGTATTGCAGTTTTTGCGGACAGTCTTGTTGAAGCGTAGGGCCTTGATTCTGGAAAATGTGCAGACCGTCGCTAACTTGCGAACTCAGACGGCGCATCCCTCATCTACACTACACCATCCACGCCGTCGCAACTGCCGAGCCTTGTCCATTCTAGCCTCGGCATCCACTCACTCTTGAAGAAACATCCGCTCAAACATAACGTTATCGACAGAGACAAGATTGTCGTCCCACCTAACTGGGACTCGTGGGGCAAAATTCGGGTACTACGAGAAGGGTTCGATGTCGAGCTGGTCAGCAATGGATGGTCGCTTGATCTGGATAAGCCATTCCCGCAACCCCCTATCAATGGCAATGGCCATGAGGTAAATGGCCAGGTTGGGCAAAACGGGCACACGAATGGGGAGGTCGAAGGAGAAGGAGAAGACGAGGACACTGAAGGGTCCGCGGTTGCACTGTACGAGTCGGCGGTTCAAGATCCCACATTGGATGCACTTCAAATAGCCGGACGCAGAAGCCAGTCCAGCAAGCTTGAGGTTGAAACGATGGAGACGCAAGTCTTCCTTGCCCAGCAGCTCAAGTTACTCGAGACGTATAGGCTCAAGAACGAAGAGACGTCGCGAGAAGACCCGCGGAGAGGGGGCAAAAAATTTGAAGAGGACGAGTTTGGCAATCTCCTGGGGCGACCGCCAGAGCCAAGGGTTATGGAGCATATTGGCCCTGTACAATTCAACATGGGGGGTATTCAGGTGGACGCCGACGATATGGTGCAGCGGCTTAAGGTATTGTGTCCCTTTGCAGCCCCTGCCACAATTCGAGCCGACCAACAGACTGACCACCCCCGCAGGACCGGCAAACCTATGGAGCTTACGGGACTTCCTCCGATCCCCCGACTCCTCCCGACAATGACGTCGTCGAGGAATCCCGACAAATGGACACGGAGAACCTGCAGGCCTTCTTCACCGGTCTCATGAATCGGCGAGGACCTTCGGCATAGACCCCACTTGCGCGCTTCGTATCCCCCTCCCTGTTGTCTCGCGTTGCGGACAGTGCAAGGAACATGCTTGGCAGAACAGGAGCGTAGCCAGGGCATCTGATAGGCTCGCAAGCGCCACACGGCGCACAGCCCCAACCTTTTTTCGACACAGTGATCACTTTTTGTCAACCGACACAACCGCCCGCCCTAACTAATCCGGGGATGTGCTGTCGGACCGAGCTAGAGGCCCCCAGACAGAACAGGCTGCTGTGACTGAGATGGCGGGGTTCGCTGATGAGCCCGCCCGGCCTGCGACCATATCATCGGTTGGTACATTGAGGGAGTTTTAGCACCTGGTACATACGACTGTTTTACGTCTAGCAGCAAAGCATCAAACAGCAGCGACCCTCTCTCCCTCTTTTTCTAGATGGTCAAAGCAAAAGGTACAAGAAAACTGTAGATTAGATACCCCCCATTTTTTGAGGAGTGAAATTGTAACAAGAATTCATGGAAACCCCCACCCCCGCCCTTCTGCCCGTGGCTGCGGTGCCCGTACTTTCTGTCCCGTCCCCGGGGGTCGAATTTCATGATACATGGATGGGTGGTGTGAAGCACACACGCACGCACGTATGTACGTATGTATCATGGAGTCTTGTTCCCGGGGGGGCTCTCCCACTCTGCTGTTTCAAGCATAAGGGCGAGGAAAAGGGAGAAAAGGGGAGAAAAAAAAAGAAAGAAACATTACCTAGCTACCTTACCTTACCTTACCTACCTATCTGCGTGCGAATACCGAGGTACGGAATAACTGCTACCTTACCTTACCTACCTACCTATGTACCTACCTAGGTAATTACCTGCCCAACTATTCGTAGATCGACTGAATACCTTTTTACCTAATAACAGAGAGAGATTGATGGAAAAGCTGTTCAGCTGCTTATGTCGAGTCGGGTCGAGTCGAGCCCGGCTCGGAAGTCGGCTAAGGACCGGTATGGTATGGTAAACGGCCGCTCAGCCAGTCAGTATACTGGTCGCCCACACCCGACCCCCCCGGGTAGGTAGGTTACCCGTCGGGTGTCGGGGTGGTCGAGTAGGCAGGTAGGTAGGTAGACTTCTTCTTTCCCAGAGCCTTGCGTTTGCGGACTTGAGAGTGCAAAATGTCTCAGTCACACACCCCCATCACCCATCACTCACTCACTAGGTGGGCGGGCCTTCAGTCGTCGTCACCCATTTTAGGCCTAAACCACACTAATAATGGAAGCGGGCATCACCCGGCCTATGGGCAGACCGTGCAGCTTCACCGCTTCTGCCTACCCTTTTCCTATGGCTTTGGTTCTTGCTTGTCGCCATGTCGGTGTCGAGCTTCAGGTTGCTCGCTGGCTGAGATCGAGGGGGCTCAGTCCCCAACCCCCTTAGAAAAGCACGCTAAAAACCCTTCATGCCCGTCCGCCACATGCACCCCAGTGCGAATAACTTCGCAGGACTTTGCATTCCACTAACAAATCTTGACAACTCTATGCACTTGACGCACTGGTATCACATTCCCGCCTCCCAGGGCCTGTTGTAAATTATCAGTAGGCAAATAGAAAATAAAATAAATAAATACTGAATGCACAGTGAAGGACGGCGCAAGTCAGAGATTTCCTGTCCCGTTTACCCTCTTAACGAGAGGAATAGGCTTCCCTAGCGCTCTCCAAGGCTGTTCACCACCATACAATAGCTCCAACCCCCTCCTTCTGCTGCTCCGCTCCACATACCAACATGCCTTTGCTTCAACGGCTATTCGATGGACTAAGATGCCTCGCCACGGGGCCGACGCGTGGCCTGCGGGCAATGCGCAACAACCTAGATGTGGTGATCCTTACATTGTTCTTCTTCTCGGCCGCGATCCTCAACCTCGGCATCTTTTACTATTTTGGCCGTCTCATCCGCGAGAATATCTTTCTTATTGGTCGAGATATCGCCGCTGCCGCCACCAACGTCCCCGAGGTTGCCGTCCCCCCCATCCAGGGCATTCCCGGGGGCAGGCCGGGATTTGTCAGGCACGTTGTCAACACGGTCATGGCCCGGATCGAGCAGGAGGACGCGCACGCTCGCGCGTGGGAGAGAGCGATAGCGGAGCAGGCCTTCCTTGTCTTTAATAGAGACCCGTTCCGTCCGGACGCCCAACTTGGCGGCTACGACACCGACGAGGAGGCCGACGAATAGCCAGGGGTACTGCAAAATCTCGGACTCGAAAGCGTTGATGGTGGTCTTGGCCAAGTATGTATACTGGGTGTTTTCGATCAAGGCACCCAGGCGAAACAGGTTGGAGACGCTGACGGCGTTGGTTGACGGCTGTGATTTGTCCATGCCGCCCTTCAGTCGGAGGATGGTCGGGGAGAGTGTCTCTTCCTCAGTCGAGTAGAACGCCCCCGAGTAAGATCGGCGAGAGGAATTAGGAGACGAAGTCGGCCGCGCTGGGTAGTCGTAGAATAACCGTAATTGGTCATCTGTATGGCACACGGTTAGATGGGGGGGGTCTAGGGTGTAATCATGACCGGCTTCTTGTACCTTGTAATGAATGTGCCCAGCTCAGCCATTCCGTCTCCAATGTTGCCTCGTACAGATCCAAGAGCCCCTCGATCAAGAAAGCATAGTCATCTGCAAACGCCCTGGTCGCGCTTGCTCCGTCGAGGTAATACCTCCTCAGAGCCTTCTCAGGGCCGTCCCCCGCAACTGCCTTCTCCCGGAGGAAGCGGGCTGTGGTTTTGGCCGCTTCGACATACCTCCTTGCCCTGTCAGCATCAACGGCTGCAACAACACCTGCTGTCCGCGCCAGTGCCGAAATGATCATGCCGTTTGTTGCCACGACTATCTTTCCGTCCCGTTCAGGTTGTACCCGCTCTTTCTCGCGGTGCGACCTCAACTTCTCCTTGGAGACTGAGAGAATCCGCTGGAGTTCTGCGGCGGGGACGCCAAATTGTTTTGACAGGTCCTCTACATCCTTGACAGCACACAAGACGTTCTGGTTGAGAAACTCATCGTATGGGTCCTGCTCCCTAGGCACGTTTCCATCCTCTCGCACATTCCAGTGTGCTGCAGCTACCAAACTTATATGTTGTCCGTCGCCATCGTCCCCGCTGAGGACTTGATCGAACTCACGCCTGGTCCAGAGGTAATACGCGCCCTCATGCATATGCTGCTCACCCTTGCGGTAATACGAGTCGGCTGCTTCGCTCGACGTGAACCCGCCACTCGGCAGGTGTATTGTCGGACCCGACAGGTAGTCTGCCAGCTCTAGTACCACATTGACAAACTCATCGTCCACCGTGAGAGGCCCCTTGGATGAGTGGAGCCAGGCGTCAAGAAAAACGCCGAGCAGCAGAGCATTCTCGCCAGCCATCTTCTCAAAGTGCGGCAGGCTCCAATCCCGAGTGACACTAAATCGCATGAAACCGGCGCCCAGATGGTCCCGCAGGCTACGATCCCGTATTCTACGCAGAGTGGTTAGGGCCATGTCGGCGGCCTTTTTGACTTCCTCTTCCCCTAGCACATCCTTGGCCTCTTGGGGGAAGTGGGCAAGACGGAGCAAAAACGATAAGCGCGGGGCGTTGGGAAACTTGGGCGTGCCAAACCCTCCATGGACAGAGTCGAACATTTGTGATATCTTGGTGAGTGCCTCGTCAAGCTGATCAATGTCTAGATCAGCCGTGTCGACCTCGGTCAAGCTCGAAGGAGCCCCAGAGAGCGAGCCAGCCGGCGCCGAAGTTCCCTCCTGGGCAAAGTCCTGCAGCTTGGAAAGCATCTCAAAGGCTTCTTTCCGACATCGCTCCTCTTGGTCGGTCCAGAATGCGTGGATTTTTTTGGAGATGGCTAGAAAGTCTGTGTAGGCCTCATCACCAGCACTGCCAGCGAGGCTGTGCTCAGTCCCAGGGCCAGGCCAGTATGTTCCTCCAAATATAGGGTACAGGTCTGGGGTCAAAAATAGGTTCAGCGGCCAGCCGCCCGTAGCGTTAACAGCCTCGCTATAATTTTGGTAAATGGCGTCGAGATCGGGGCGCTCCTCGCGGTCGATAAGGATGGGGATGAAGGCATCGTTCAGAAGAGACGCCACGCCCGGGTGGGAGAAGGAGTCTTGGGTGGTGAGCCGGCAAACTAGGATATCTCGGTCAGGCTTGCAGCTCTCCAGAGACGGATCAAGGACCCTTACGGTGGTCGGCCAGGAAGCCGATGTGCATAAAAATGGGTTTGTTTTCTCGCTCAGCCAGCTGCAACGTATCTCGGTCAAGTAGTTGCCATGCGACTGCTGTGTTGGCATGGCTTCGAACATAAGGACTCCTGCTCTCGCCAGCACGGTTTCGGAGGCCGGGGGTGCTTGCCGGGTCCTGGAGCGGGGTGTCGGGCGACTCCTCTCCCCTGGAGGAAGCGTCGACTGGCGCGGTGGCTCCGTTTGGCTGCCCTCGCTGTTGTTGTTGCTGCTGCTGTTGGAGCTGTGCGCTCATCATTTTGTCGGCTAGTCGAATCGAGGCAGGACAAGGACAGCCGGGGAGGGGATCGGAGTTGGAGGCGGGATCGCGACGTGGGGTTCGCAGTGGGCTATCCGTGCGGAGGCCGAACGAAGCGGTCAAACACGGGAACACAGCAGACTCGGGACAGCGAAAGGAAAAAGCAGTGCTTCGCTCTTTAGCGTGAATTTCGGTTCCGTCGTCACCGCAAGGGAAAATATAGAGATCCCCCGATATCCGAGGGAGCGACAGTCGCAGTGCAGCGAATTGCATGACCCCCGCCTGACGTAGCGAGTCGGTCACCATCCGCTATCAATGGCGTGCCAAGGCATTCCCGAAGGCCGTGCGGCGAGGGGAAGCTTATAACGACACAACCATGGGGCCTCCGCACCAGCCTCACTTGTGCAGTCCTATCATGAAAACGTGTTCCCCCGATACTTCATAACTCGGCGGCAGCCTTTCCCCAAAAATCCAAGGCTTCAAACTTATATAACAGTGCCTAGATGCTTTTAATTTGCGCCTTTCAAAAAGCTCTCGAGCCGTTCAACTATTGTACAACCCCCTCCTCCAAGCGTGTAGAATCCCAAGCTAACATCCTTACAAGGTTAGAGCTGTCTAACAACACAACTTACCTCTCTCACTACGACCTCCGCAATCACTTCACTTGTATGGTTGGGCAACCATCTCACGTCACAATTCCCTGGCTGAGAAGAACCCGACCTGAAAGTGGGGATTCTGGTTTCGAGACTTTGAAAATGAAGGCGCAACTATTCCTAATACGGTGACATTCAACCTTTCTTGGGCGCCGTGAACCGATTACGTTAGCAATATTCACAGCTCCCGCATAGTTAGCTACGCCATGTTAGGGTTAGGGTTATGTACTGCCGAAAGGGGCAGGAGGGCGTGCTGAGCTGGGTCGTGGCTTCTTGACGGAAGGAAACCGCGACAGCATTCGGAAATTGGCATCGACGGGTATTGGTCCTCTTTCCAGTCCCCGCTGACTCCTCAGGCTGCCGTCCATGCTCCCCACGCCACCCGACCGATAACTGGCCACTCAGACCAGACTGGGAGTGGGAAAAGAGTCTCGTTACGTTTCGATGGGTAAATAATCCTCTATCTTAACTCGACCAACGGTCACATACCGCGCATACTCGATACATTCCATTGGCCCATTGGCTATGGCGCCAATATCCCACGCAGCGCCGAGTTCTGCGGAAGCGGGATGAAGCAGCCCCGATCATGATTATCAAGTTTCGGGCAGACGTACTGTTTCCTCCTCCGACTATTGGCTGGACTTGGAGCTCGAGCGGGAGCTAGGTGACACAGGCGCGGGGGTACGAAGTAGTCGTTCTGAAATCTACTTTATACCAGATACCTGGCTTGGGAAGTCGCGCTCCCACTTCTGGCCTCCACGCGGCGAAACCGTTGGGGACACCCAACTATTGGGCAGCAACCGCGGATCGCGGATCAAATATCTGCTAGAATGAGCCCCTGGAATCTACGTCTCTCTCTTCTCTGAGCGCACGGTAGTCTCAGGTCCAGCTCTATTTACATTCAACCTTCCTCACTTTCAAGCCATCACGCCCATCATCCGTAGCCACGATGGATTCCACGCGTGTGGGTTCACAGCTGGCTATTATCGATGCCAACCCCATTGGGGATTCTCTCAGTCATCTTCGCGATGCGTTCCGTTTAGCTTGTGGCGACGCCGGTGTTCCCTTCAGCCAGGATGCGATGGACAAGCTTGATCAGCTTGGTAAGCCTCCAACCTAGGTCGCAAGCTCACCTTGCCTTCTCCCTACTTTGTTCCTAACGTAGGGGTTTCTAGCTACTCGGCGTCTGATCATCACGCTCCTTGCCACACCCCAAATCCTGACAACTGCGACCCGTCTGGCCTCGACTAATGACGGTCCGGATCTATTACACGATATATCTAGGCTCCGCTGCGAAGTCGCCTTCGGCGCATATAAAGCCGACCTCAAGCCCTTGCTCACGCTTGCCACAGCCGATCATGTCGACGATAAAGCTTTCTGGGGCCAGGTCTACCATGCCGCCGTCAACACACCGCCCGCTATCCCGCGCGTTAACCTGTTCCCTCCAGTGCCGTGGGTCCGACTGCACAAAGACGTCACGACCACGACCGAAGGAAATGAATACGCTGAGAAGTATGTGAGCGGTTATGTGGGACCGCTTCTTATCGGTGTTCCTCTGTTGTGGGAAACATTCTTCGGACAGACTCGCAACCTTGCCCAAGCAGCCAACGTTGCTTTTCAGCAGTGCAGCATTGGGGAGAATGCACCATTCGCCGACGGGAAGTGGGCTAAGCGCCCAAACGTAAGAAATCAGTACGCCGTACTTACCTGGCTTAGGGATCTGGTTGATAGGGTGGCCATTTTCGCCAACGCCTATAAGCCCGCGGGCTTAAACCATGGACGACGTTGTCTAGCACGCCCGTCAGAGCAGATTCAATACTTTACAAAAGAACACAAAGTGGACTTTGGTTTCGTCAACGACCCTCTGGCCACAGAAGCCACTCAGGTTCCCTTCTCCAAGATCCTGGTTCCCGGCGTGCTCAAGCGCGACGCATTTGACGATACAGTCCCAGAGGGTTGGATGGACATGGCCTGGTCAGCGAAGGCTGTCATAACAGCTGACGACGAACGCCGCTTCGTGTTGGGGTTTTCGCTGTGCGGGAACATGATGCGAGTTTGGCTCTTCGACCGTCTTGGGGGTCTTGCGTCCGATGAAATCAACATTGACGAGGACGGCGTCCGTTTCGTTGCTACCCTGGTGAGCATTCTGTGGATGGACTCGGAGCAGCTTGGATCCGATCCGACTATCAAGCGGACAGAAACTGGCGAGAGGTTTATTGAGATGCCACAGAATGGCTCTGTCGAGCGCCTCTTCCTCGGCGAAGCCATGCACAGAACAGATTGTTTGGCTGGCCGGGCTACCAAGTGTTGGAGAGTCTACAAGGGAGGTCATAGCAAGGGCACCCCACTCGCTCTGAAGGAGTCATGGCAGTGTGTGACGCTCCCTGAGGAGGGTATCCTGCTTCGCGACATTACCGCCAGGGGCGTCATCAACGTGGCTCGTTACTCTGGCCACTGGACCGAGAGGATGGACAACGTTCCGGTAAACGTCATATCCCTCCGAAGAGGTCTGAATATTGGGTCAACCAAGACTTTCTATCCACGAAACAACCTGGGTAGGTACATGTATCAATCTCTTCTTTCCCAGTGTTGTTGCTGACACGAAGTGGGTGGTCAGGACCAGGATTCGATAAAAGCTTGACAAATCGGGTGCAGCGGCGTGTTGTTATCAAGGACTGCGGACGCCCCATTTACAAGGCAAGTGCGCCATCTGCCGTGTTCGGAGCTCTAGAGGCCTGCATTGAGGGGTGCAAATCGCTGCACGCAGCTGGGTTCCTCCATCGCGATATCTCGGAACACAACATCTTGATTAACGAGGACACCAACGATCCCTCTTGGCGGGCCTTCTTGATTGACTTTGACGTGGCGACTTCCATAGAGGACATGCAAAACTTGGGAACAGAGAGGTTGCAAGTCGGCACGCGCGAGTTTATGGCACTCGGAGTGCTCCTCGGGGAGCCCCGCTCCTTCATGCACGACCTAGAGTCGTTCTTTTGGGTCCTGGTATGGATTTGCACTCGCTACGTGGACATGAACGGAACCCTTGGCCCGCCCATGTATGAAAAGTGGTTTCACATGGGGTTCCACGAGCTCGCAGAGGAAAAGAGCAACTTGATTTCGTCCACGGGCGCATTCCTGGATTTCGCCGAGGAAAGCTTCATGGATCTGTACGGCCCGACAATCCGCCACGTCGACAAACTCCGGGGGGTGGTGTTCCCGTCGGGGAGGAGGTGGGAGAGAGAAGATCTCGGCTTATACGATCGGATGCGGGCTGTTCTCAAGCAGGCCCAGACGGACCTAGCAGCCATGGGCTGGTAGATAGCAGGAGCAGATGGCTTAGGCTTCGGCAATCCACTGGCTACGGCGGTATTGACGGCGCTGCACGTGTTCTGGACGGTCGATGAACATGCAGATTGAACCTATTGACGTCTCGTTCGCTTACACTTTGGTGTGCCTCGCGAATGTCATCTGCAACTGTGCCTTCGAGTTGGAGGAGTCGCTTACGGTACATGCAGGACATGTGACTCTTTAATAACAGGTCGGAGTTGGTGTGGAATACCGTACAAAATTCGGCTCCACATGATCGCGTCAACACCCGGGAGCGTATGGACCCCGACATCCTGACGGCGCGGAGAAAAAAAAAAGCAGCGCCGAAAGAAAAAAGTGTATTTCTCTGAGCCACCGTCTCACGCTGATCAGTCGACAGCTGTTATTCATCATCAGTGGGGCGACATATTGGAAGCCTGAGTCAGGGACCCCTATCAGTCGGATACGGCTCAAGTCAGTCTCGACGCCGCGGTAGCTATCTCTGTGGTCCGCAACATGGCCTTTGCTCCGACTGGCTGTTTGACCCTTTTAGGTCGGTTGGTGTCCGGGTTTCTTTTTTTTTTTCTCTCTTCTCACTTTCGACAAACATACACCCATGTATGCCGCGGTCGGCTACGGCTACGGATATGGCCGAGGTGGTTACCAAGCTGGAAGGTTTTGTAGAGCAAGGCAAACGACAAATTCGGCTCCCACTGCTACGCTGCCTCTACTTCCAGGACAGCGATTGGTTCCAAGGCTACGGGGAAGCTCGCGAGAATGCTTGGCGATGACGGTACCGATTTCAAAAAAAATGTGCCGACCAAGGTAGCCGTATGCGAAGCCGGCGAGAAAAAGGAGAGCGGGTTCCGCCGGGCCAAGTTGGGCTACCCTTCATCTAAACCCATGACGAAAACCAAGTGCCGGCGTGCCCTGCCGCCCCCCCGGGGCCCCATGTCAGGTGTTTTGGTAAGTGGGCTATAACAGGTAATCCTAAACAGGAAACATTTGGGTTATAAGAGCCCCATGGCGGGGGGCTTGGTAATTATCCAGAGCAAAAATCAATCTTTGGCAGGTGGCGGTCGATTTAACCCCATTGGCTGACCGTTTCACCCGCCATGTTTATGTGACACGACTAAGGATGGGGGCTACAGGCTGGGTGCTGGGAACAGCCTGTCACACGAGAAGAATCTGGGGTACATGATTAGTTGGGCCAATGTAAATTAGAGTTGCTTCATATTGCTCTTCTCTCTTTTCTTCTTCTTTTCTTCTTTTTTAGCTAGTAGACTTGTTTGTTTATTGGAGCCGGTGGGGCCGGTAAGTTGATGGGCATTCCATGGCGTCGTGGGAGCGGGACTTGAGTCGGCCGAGTTTGAAAACGGGAGAGGTGGTGGAGGAGGAGAGAAGAAGCTCAGAGGGTCAAAAGCCGGTGGGTTTCCGTGTGTTTAACGGTACTCGGTTGGTTTTTTGCTGTTTTGTTTTGTTCATTGGCTTGCTGCAGCATCCAATATCATCATCTACTTGCACCTACCTCTGTTTTTCTTTTTCCCTCTTCTACCTCTTGTTTCCCCAAGTGGGTGTAGTAGAAAAAGAAAACAGTATCGGCAACCATGATGTTGTCCGTACTGAAGCCGGTTGCGGCGGCGGCCCTCTTTGCGGGCATGGCCATCAGCGCCGTCATCCCGACCTTTACACAGGCGCAGATCGACTCGGGCGAGGCGATCCGACAGCTCGGCAAGATCGCTTATGACAATGCCATGGCTCGAGCAGCCAAGGCGACCTCGGGTTGCACCAAGGACAAGGTCAAGATCCGGAAGGAGTGGTATGTTGGCATCTACCTGCATACCTAGATGGTTGCTGCAGAAATCCAAGAGAGCTAACTGAACATGGGGGCAGGCGAAATATGACCTTGGCAGACCGCAAGGGGTTCCAGGAGGGCATCCAATGTCTGATGCAGAAGCCATCCCGGTATGGAAGCACCATCAAGGGCGCCAAGTCGGCATGGGACGACTACGGGGTGCTGCACTACTACCAGACGCCGTTTGTGCACAACAACGCCCTGTTCCTCCTGTGGCACCGACACTACAACTGGGTGCTCGAGCAGGACCTCGAGAAGCTGTGCGGCTACAAGGGCGTCTTCCCCTACTGGGAATGGGGCCTCGACTGCGGCCAGATGGACAAGTCGCCCGTGTTTGACGGAAGCGAGTATTCGCTGGGTGGGAATGGCGAGTTTGTCCCCAACCACCGCGCTGCCATTGGGGGAGCCAAGGCGGGCACCGGCGGCGGGTGCATCAAGAAGGGGCCGTTCTCTAACTTTACGGTAAACCTGGGCCTGGGCACTTCGGGCACCATGTCGCGCGACCCGCTAGGGTACAATCCGCGGTGCATCAAGCGCGACCTCAACGACGACGTCTGCCGGCGCTGGGCATCGCTGCGCAACACGACCGACATTGTGATGTACGCGCCCACGATTGCCGTCTTCCAGGGCGGTGTGCAGGGCGAGGGGACGCGGGGCGACGGCGGACGCGTCTTTAGCGGCCAGGGCATCCACGGGGGGGGACACTACAGCATTTCCGGCGACCCGGGGAGCGATTTCCTCTTCTCGTCGCTCGAGCCCGGCTTCTACCTGCACCACGGAAATATCGATCGCTTGCACTTTATCTGGCAGAACCTCGACTGGGACAAGCGCCAGACCATCTCGGGCACGGGGACCATGTTCAACATGCCGCCGTCGCCCGTGTCCACCCTCAAGGACAACATGGGCTTTGAGCCGCTCAATCGGAATCTGACCATTGGCGCTACCATGGACACGGTCGGCGGTTCTCCGCTATGCTATGTCTACGAGCCTTGGTAGAGAAGAAGTGGAGGTGAGGGTGAGGGGTACGAATAAAAGAGTTTTTTTTACGAGTCTTCCATTCATTCAACTCTTTAT
>Ga0247765_1000439_pt1 | contig 32917 bp, 26 predicted proteins | sample UWRJL106311C6_FD_179949 | JGI IMG/M metagenome (GOLD analysis project Ga0247765, IMG submission 179949) | Plant litter microbial communities from Arlington Agricultural Research Station in Wisconsin, United States - UWRJ-L106-311C-6 | ecosystem: Environmental > Terrestrial > Plant litter >...
TTTTTGGCGTCACGACTTTACCCCGTCTGTCCAAAGTCCAAACTAATATTTTTTTTTTTTGCTGTCACACAGCCAACGTGGTTCAACAACCCAACCCGTCCCATGTCGCCATTGGCTCTACCGCCGCCCATCCAGCCTACGGCCAGCAGCAGCAGCCTCGGACGTGGTGCCCCGCGAACAACACCGCCCAATCGGTCATCGCCTACCCGACGACCGAGGACGCACCTCGTGTCCCCCAGTTCCACCGGCACCCCCATGCCCATGGCAAGCAACCACCCCGACGCAACAGGCAACAACTCAGGCCGCGCCTCCTATCCCTCCCCCGAGGAAGAAGCCCAAGCTCGTCTCGAACAGAGGCGGGCTCGCAACCGCCAGCTTGCCGCCATGTACCGGCTCCGAACAAGAGAGCGTTTTGATACACTTGGCGCCCAAGCCCTGCAGGGCAAGGTTGACAAGAATTTCCAGGTCGCCTACGTTGAGTGCCTGCAGAAACAGGTGCGCGATCTCACGAGCCAGCTCTCAGTGCATAGTGGGTGTGACCCCATTATCGCCACATACCTTGCGGCCAAGGCGGCCAGGAATTTGATTATGCAGTGTGCAGTGAGCCAGGTGGAGGGTCATGGCCGCGGGGAGTGAGTTCAGTCTCCTAACAGCGGGGCCAGGGGGGTTCCTATCTCATGCAGTTCTTGCTCTTCCTGCTTTCTTGTTGCTGTCTTGCCGTTTGGATGTTGCGCTGGATGGAGGGCGGGAAGTGCTGATGGTGGACGGCTTGTTGACGGATGACTTGTTTAAGTTGCTGCTTCGAACTGCTTGATAACTCGCTCAATCTGTCGCTACCGATAAATGCATGCTATTTTTCAACTCGCCCTGCGACCTCGCTAACTGCTCTTTGAGCCTCCCATTGGTGACTGGATCGGGTGTTCTGATGTTGGAAAGATGCAACTGTGCAAATAAACGCAAGACATGGCCATTGCATGCAAGGCTAAAACTTTTAATCCTGCGTCGCAGAAGCACTGCAAGACAACAGAGATGGGAACAGGCGGAATTAGCTCTTGCCCTGCAAAGCCGAGACATGGACCCCAATCCTCGACCTGAGCACTTTCTCAACTGATTCCGGGGCCATCCTCTGCTCCGGCCCCGCTTTCATCATCCTCCCCAGCAGGAACATGAGCTTTCCCTGCGGATACTGCTTACTCTTGCCCTCGGCAAAGTGCAAAAACTCCTGAAGCACCTTTTTCTCGCCAAGGATGACGGAATCAGCTAGTTCTGTGTACTCCTCGTTTGAGAGTTCGTGAAACCAAAGACCACCGGCTTCAATCGCCTGGGTGACGCCGCCATGGGGGATTTCCTGACGGAACACAGCCCAGAGCAGCTCTTTAGCGACTTTGACGGTGATGGCCTTGCGGTGAAGGTGGTAGAGAATAGAGGCGAGGTCTTGAGAGGGAATGTTGCACTCGCCATCGGGTGTCATGTCGAGATCCTCGGCGTCATCGGTGAGCTTTCCGAGTTCATGCAGACACCAGTTGGCGGCGAGGCTAGAGGGAGGCGGAGCATCTTCGAGCTGAGCAGAAAGAGCATCCAGGACATTGTAAAAATATTGAACGCGGGCACCGCCGTCCAGCATCATGAGGGATGCTGCGTCTTTGGCAGTCATGCCATGCTTGGTGATCAACTCGTCCGTCTCCGCGTCGGGCGACATGCCAGAAGAGGCCGCCAGGTATTCGACAAGTTTAGGATCGATGACAACTGGACCGAGGTCGGGATCCGGCATGTACCTGTAGTCTACCTCTCCTTCCTTGCCACGGAGACGACGGGTCTCAGTGCTACCGAGGCTCCATCCCCGCGTCTCGCCTTCGATCTTTCCGCCCGCTTCCAGCACGGCAATCTGCCGGTCGCGCTCAGCAATAATAGCATCTTCCACGGCCTTGAAGCTGCTCAAATTCTTGATCTCAGTCCGCGTACCAAGTGTTCTCTTGTCGTCGCCTGTCCGCCGCACAGACACGTTCACATCAGCCCGCAGACCACCGGCCTCCATTCCGGAAAGGCAAGCATCAACAGAGTTTAACAGAACCTGGATCTTTCTCACCAGCGCCGCTGCCGTGGCCGGGTGGTGTATTTCCGGAAGCGTGATGATCTCTATCAGTGGAACGCCGACGCGGTTGAAGTCCAGCCACCGTACCTCGCCCGGATGTGCCGTCGTCTTTGCCGTGTCCTGTTCCATCTGCACGCGCTGGATGCCCACCCGGACAGCGGGACCATCCTCGGCGGCGATGCCATCCCGCGCATACAATTCTATGTATCCATCTCTTGCAAACGGCTCATAGTACTGTGTGATTTGGTAGCCAGCGGGCTGGTCCCAATGGAAGTAATGTTTCCGATCGAAGCGGCTGATATGCTGGATGTCGCAGTTGAGGGCGAGGGCGGCGCGTACCGCGGGGATCAAGGTTTCGGGCTGAAAAATGGGATGGGAGCCGGGGATGGCAAGGTCGAAATGGGCGACATGAGTGTTGGGGCTGTCGTTGAAAGAGGTGGCAGCGGGGGAAAAAAGTTTACGTGGGGTGTTGAGCTGTGCGTGGATCTCGATGCCGACCGTCAGCTCCCAGCCTGGGACGGTTTGTATGTCGGCATTCTTGCGCTTCTTGTGGCCCGCGGCCTTGAGGGCTTTGGTTTGCTCTTTGAGCTGTTTGCGGAAAGGAGCTGGGGAGCTCGGTGTCGCTGGGGAAGGAGTAGCGGTGCCTGCGGGAGAGGTAGAGAGCTGTCGCGCTTGGCTAATGGGCGTATGCAGTGTTGACAATGCAATTCGGCCGGGACCAAGACAGCCTCGTCGGCTTACCCGTCCGGACAGAAGGTAGCGGCTGAGCTCTTTCGTCGGTATGCGTGCCATTGGGGTGCTGGTTTGCGGATGGGAAAGAATCTCGTCGAGCTTGGCATGAGATGTCTGCGCGGTGGCCCAAGCTCCCAACCAGCAGGTACCACTCCCCGGCCAATCACCGACGACTTGGCTGTTTGGTTCAGTCTTTACTTCCTGAGCAGTTCAGTTGGAATTCTGTATCGCCTCGAATAGCTACCTTCTACTTCTAGAATGTATTCCAGCCAGGGCTGAGCCGTGCCGCGTTTTAATCACAATTGGAGGAATCAGGACGAGTCACAATATTTCAACAGATGAAGAGCTGACGGACTTGACGGAATTTGAGGGAACCCTCCCTCACTGGCTTCCATCACCAGCCAAGGCTAACAACGCCCGCACACCATTTCTCAACACCAACTGCCAAGAGTCCGAGCCCGGTGCCAAGACCGAGTGCCGTGGCATTACCTTCATAATCCCCATTTCTTGATACTACATAGCCTCTGTAGGTGACCCCAATGAGCCTGACGGTGGTCTTGGACCGTTGCGGTGGATTACCCCGGATTCTGAATCTCAATCACAAGCCGGCAGTGGTGGAGTGGAAGAGGTGCAGGCCGATCACAAGGTCTTGGATGCGGAGAGGAACAGGGATAACACCGGGATTCATCCAGATCACCGGCAATAACTCCGCGCTCACTTCGCGACGGAGACTTGGTGTCGCACGGATGGCCTCCTCCGATTGGCGGATCTGGGGCTAGGCGCCCAACACCACATGCTACAACACATGCTACAACGCATGCTACGCATTCATCTTAGACGATAATCGGTAGCATTCATCACAACAAGCGACATTCCCCCGCAAATTGCAACGGTATCTGCAGCGGGTAATCACCCGAGTATGCCTGGTTGCGACTGCGCATGTTTGTCGCTGTCAGATTCACATGAGGCAACCTCGGTCATCGAGGCACTCAGTTTGTCTATAAAGATGGCGCTGATGTTATGGGTGAGAGATGTTGACAAGCACTCAAGTCACCACCTTTAGCTGAAACAGTCCTGCAACACCAACACTTCCACCAACATGAAACCCTTCACCTTCCTCTCCCTCCTCGGTGTTGCTGCCGCCCAGGGCGTCCGGATTGACTGGGACTGTCAGGCAACTCCCCCCATTGGCGGACCCCAGCAACTTTCCCTCAACAACACCGTTCAGGGTGACGCCCCCTCGGCCGTCAAGCCCGGCGACGTCTTCAACATCATGCTGGCTTCCAACGCGCTCACCATCCCCGCTACCGCCGCCGGCTTCCCCATCAACACCCTCCGCGATATTAAGCTGAGCGTTCCCGTCCCCCCCGGCACCAGTCACATTGCCTCTACTCTCGCAGGGGGATCTAAACCCGCCACCGTCGCTGAGGCGGGAGGTGTTGTGACTATTTCTGTCGCCGATGCTGTGGCTGGAGGAGCGGCGTTCAATTTCCCCCTCATTCACCTCAACCTGGCAGCGACGGGTGCAGTGGGAAATGTGATTGAGTCTAGGCTGGCGGGTAGGGGTTATGCGAGCCCGGGACTGCGGTTTGTGGCGAATATCAAGGTGGGCATTATTAATCTGGATGTGCCGACGGCATGCTTCCCTGCTGGAAGCCCGGCCTTGACGAGGACGACTATTGAGGCTTAGGGGCGAGAAAAGGGGGTTTTTAGTTAGGAAGTGTTATGGACATGAGTTGATGAGGATTTGGGGTTTTTGGTGCATGGTTTTAGGGATTCATATGTTGTGACGACGCATGGGCTTGAGTGGGTTCATGAATAGATGCCACGAGAGACGATTTGGAGATGTTTCGACCGACTTAACACAGTCTGAGAACTTTGGTGACAATCTAATTCAATTTTTATCCCCTACGCTAAAACCCCGTTGAAAATTCCCAATCCTAAAGAGAGAATATTAACCCTGAGGCGAGAATATAGTAGACAGTTGACACATTTTCAAACCCTCGCTAGACTCTTGAAACCCAAACTCTAGTCTCCACCCCAACAACTGGCCCCTCAGTCCCTTTAACAAATTTGCTGGCAGTCCTAACAGCTCTAATCCCGCCTCCATGTCTACTCCCGTACCCGTTCTTGAGGTTAAGTTTGAGGTTGGGTTTGATGAGGAAGAGAAAGAAGAGCTGCCGGTGGTGGTGGTGACGTCAGGGTTGAATTCAATCCTCACTTTTTCCAACGGAACGCCTTCTTCCCTGGCGATTTTTCCTAGTCTCTCCAGCCACGTCGCGTGGGTTTCTCGAAAATCTAAAATCGACAGGGGTGTTTCCGGAGAGGAAGGATCGGCGTGGAATTTCCAGGTGAATACCCTTAGGTTCGGCGCGAGATAATACCGTTCCGTTCCGGGGGTGCAGCCGGTAGTAGAGAACGCTAGGGTCAAGTCTTGGAGGGATACAAAGTCTTTGAGACAGATAGGACTGGTTGGAGGATCGAGAATGGTTGGTAGAGATAACGTAGTCAGGGAAGAAGCTTGGATGGAAAGCGTAGAGATGAAGAGATCCAAAGGTTTTGCGAGAGAAGGTTCATGTTCATATGTATAGTGCATGGTAGGGCCAAAAGTAAAGTTCCGTAGTGAAGCAGGGAGAGAGAGAAGATGAGAAAGGTTGCAAAGGTCGTCGCGGAAGTTGTTGAGGATGAGAGTGGTTATGGGAGAGGTGCCGAGCTAGGAGTGGGTTAGATTTGATACCGAGACAAGTACCTAGGTAGGTAGGTGAGGAAGACTAGGAGAGGCCATACGTTGGTGATTTTGTCCCATGGAAATCCACTTTTGGTTCTCGGCACGCCAGAGAGACTCAACGTGCGGAGCCGTTTTGCAGCACTGACAGTTTTTATCGTCTGCGGCAGGCTCAGAATGCCGCTGGCGGAGGGGGTGAGACTCAGGTCCACAAGATCAGGCATGTTTTGCACCGCAGCATCAACCACACCCCACGTGCCATCCCGGTCTTGGATATCCGGAGTGATGCTGCCGTCGGACGAGTAAATGACCGAGGTGTTGAACCCCCCAGCAACCTTTAGGCGTTGTGTGCTCGTCAGCCAAGTGACAAAATCAATCGCCAAAGACTGCGGAGGCGGAATCCTGCTGAGATCGCCAATATGGATCCTGAGATCGAAGCAGTGGCGGCGGAGTGAGCTGTCCTCTTTGAGGGTTCGGTGCAGGTGTCTCGTTGCTTTCTCGGTCGCCGACGGGCTGTACCCCTGACCGCCCGAGGTGATCTCGAGACGGCGGTACAACAAGGGGATCGTGAGTCGATAAAAGCGACGGCAGGTTACCAGCAAAGCCCGCGCATTGCCAAAATACTTGTCAAAGTCGGGAGGCCACCAGTCCCGTTCGGGATACGCGAGGACTCTGGCAAGGATACTATTGACGAGTTCTTCGGGAATTTGGAGAATATGGGGGACAGACATCTTGTATGCTAGGTATTCAGAAACTGACAATACGGTGATAATTGCGAAAAGGTTGAAAAGAACAACAATCGGGCCTCATGCGCACCGCCCAATTTGAAGGTCGGGTAGCAAGGCGGTGAACTCGATAACCGATCAACCGAGATCCGACAAGCGATTCAAGACAGCCAATGAAATGAAGGAACGCGTGAACGAATCTTGCTGTGACTGAATCGACAACAAATGCGGGAGTGCAAACCTACTACTCTCACTTGGCAAACCGAATACTGTTATCGGCCTACAGGGTCAAGAAACGCATGAAATGCTGGAATTACTGTGGAATTCCTGTGTCGCTGTCGGGGCTCCTGTGTTTTACTGGTCGTCCGCGACACACCTGGCTGCAGCATCCACCAATTATAGGTCAGCGCACGGACCCCTTATTTGTCCATTTATCTTGGTGACCCGCGTACCAGCCACTAGATCGCAAGGTCAAATTTGATGATAAATACTTTTACACGTATACCCTCGTCCCTTGCCCCTTGCCCCTTGCCACGGTTCTGCCTTTCCTACTCCTATCATTTCCTCTAGCTTTGCGTATGCTTAGCCAGGGGCAAAAATGCCGCACTCAAGCTCAGACGCGCAACGTAATGCAGCGCATAACCCGCCACCCTCGACGCCGGCATTGGAGGGACGGATCAACCTCGTTGGCACGAGTCTCGCAAGTATTTATGGAATGAGTCAGCAAGTGGTAAGGTGGTGTGCAGCAAGTTAAAGTGGCAAATAAAATCGTGAAGGATAAAGCAACCATGTATCCCAGGCCCTTCAACTAAACAAAGAAATAAAAAAAATAGTACAGTATAAGAGAGGGGGAGAGAGTATGGGAGTAGTTAAGGTTAATTCCATGTAGATATATTATTGAAAATACGTAGATGCTGCTCTCTTTTTAGCACAGGATTTAAGAATACATTCAGGCTACCGAATAGACAGCACTACCGTGGCCCTTAAGGGTCGATACGCATGCGCCTGTTACTGGATCCCAGATCTTGATTGTGTTGTCATCTGAGCCTGACGCGAGCCGGGCCGTATCGGGCGACCAGGCTACCGAATAGATAGAATTACCGTGGCCCTTGAGGGTCGATACGCATGCGCCTGTTACTGGATCCCAGATCTTGATTGTGTTGTCATCTGAGCCTGACGCGAGCCGGGCCGTATCGGGCGACCAGGCTACCGAATAGATAGACTTACCGTGGCCCTTGAGGGTCGATACGCATGCGCCGGTTGCTGGATCCCAGATCTTGATTGTATGGTCCTCTGAGCCTGACGCAAGCCGGGCCATATCGGGCGACCAGGCTACCGAACTCACAACACTACCGTGGCCCTTAAGGGTCGATACGCATGCGCCTGTTACTGGATCCCAGATCTTGATTGTATGGTCGTCTGAGCCTGACGCAAGCCGGGCCATATCGGGCGACCAGGCTACCGACCAGACAGTATTACCGTGGCCCTTGAGGGTCGATACGCATGCGCCGGTTACTGGATCCCAGATCTTGATTGTGTCGTCGTATGAGCCTGACGCGAAGAGTGGCGGGTTCTTGATTGCTCTTGTTAGCTTAGGTTGCTCAATATAAACAACTTTTAGCTTGTTGCTGCTATCTACCTGAGGCGTAGGAACATTCAGATTTTGACCTCCCCTAAGGGTTAAAGCTAAATCTATTGATGATTCTGTCGCCCAGGAATTAGGGCCCGGGCTAGTAACAAGGCCGGGTATGTTAATGCTGGATCGTATGCTAAACATGGGAAGTTAGCCTCGCTACAGGCGGGTCAAGGCAGGAGCGCGAGGAGGAGAAGGAGACGAAAACAAGGGAAAGATATGCTGTCTACCTTGGTGTAGGCGTCCTCGAGGGGGCGAGCTTCAATCCAGAGGGCTTGCATGGCTGGACCCACGCATGTTCCAGGGCTTTGCTCGGAGTCAGGCGATGTTCGGGTGTCGGCTTCATCAGAGCACAGATAAAAGACTCAGCAATATCGCTGGAACCATGTTGTCCCAGCGCTTGGAATTTCCACGAGTCGGGCCTTATCATGCAGTTGATCAAGGCGTCCAAGGAAGGGAAAGCGGCCGTCGTGGTGAGCATGCGGTGCGCCATCTCGCCAAGGGACCACATGTCACAAGCTTGATTGCTGATCTGGGCCCCGCTTTTGGAGTGAACGAGCTCTGGCGCCATATACTCCCTAGTGCCCTTGACTGACGATAGCATCTCGGTTGGTGATTTGATGCGCTTGCTGATGCCAAAGTCGCTGAGCTTAACCCACCAATCTTTCTGGGGCGGTTGCGACTTGACCAATACGTTCTACCGGCTCCTTTTAGTCGGTCTGCGAACAGGTCTGGGGAGGGAGGGGGTAGGCACCTACTCCTGGCTTGATGTCACGGTGGGCGAAGCCCTCGCGGTGCATGTGGTGCAGTCCCTCTAACACCTGGTAGATGACTGAACGGACATGGACCTCGGGCATTGGCCCGGTTTTGGACATGTACTTTTGGAGGTCGCCTTGGGGGAAGTATTCCATGGCGATAAATAGATGATCGTCGGTATCGTACCAACCTAGGAGCTTAACGAAGTACTTGGAGTACTGTTGCAAAGGTGAAGTGTTAGCATCTCTCCCAGCCCCCTTATACAAGGTCTTTCTACCAGCTATGTACTTACTCGTCTGTGGGAGAACTTGGCAATAACCTCGAGCTCGGTCACGTAGTCGAAGTACTTAGTTTGTGGCCGGGCAATCTTCTTGACGGCGCGTAGCCTTTGGCCAGGGTTCCCTTCAGCGCAGCGCTGGAGCGAGACTTCGCCGAAGCCGCCGCTAGCCAGCGGTCCGGCCTCTTCCCAGTGTTCTGACCGCTGGTTAGGTCGCCCGTGCTCCTCGCCATCCGAGTCGTCGAAATAATGGATCGTGAATTTTTCATCAAAGCTCGTCTCGAGCTTATTATCCCGGACGAGGTCAGGAATGTACGACATGGCAGCGGCGCGCTGGGGCCGCGTTAGCGCCAAGGTGGTTAGGCAGGATTTTAGAAACGAAGACCTCGAGAAGGAGCGGAGGCCTGATGCGGGGTTGTTAGACTTACCGCTAGATGCCCCCCTTCACGCAACCATCCATCTAGCTGCAGAAACTATGAAATAGTGGAGTAGATGCATTAAAAAGAAAGCCGTTTTGCACCAAAATCTGGGAAATCTGACCGCGAAACCGGTTACATTAGCTAGGCATATTGCATTAAAGGGGAGTTGCGTTTAGAGGGCGCCTGACTGTCCGCACAGACATACACCTCTTCTCCTAATCCGCAGGTAGCCTTGTTCTTCTCCTCGCCAACAAGATATATCTCCGATACATCTCTCTGCTTTGTTATGGCAGATAGAGCACCGACAGACACATTATTCCACAAGCCTGTCCGATCGAATGCAGGATGCGAGGAAAGAGATGAGAAACGTGTTGGTAAACTCCTTGTGTAGACCTTATCTGCCGTGACTCCCCGACATCTGCTTGGGACAATATGCCACGGCTGACCCCACAAGCCTCGGCCGCATCCTAGACGGTTATCTCACCAAGCCTCATGACTACCTTTTCAATGTACCGAACTCCTACCGCCACGCCATCCTCGTCTTGGAATGCCTTCTCGTCCCCAAAATCGAGATTGTCCCTGTCCAGGCACGTCAGACACGTCTCGACTATCTTGGCGTACACGGTACCCATCCTGCGCCGCAACAAGCCCCTAGCTAGCCGCAGTAAGAGGTGGTCCTTAATTCGCTCTGGATCTTTGAGCAGCTCCGGACCGCTCATTTTACCGTCCGGTACGCCTAGTCCCGGCCCTACCAAAGGCACGCCTGAGCCAGCTCGACAGTCGACAAAGTTCTCCCACAGGCCCATCTCGAGCAGGCAGACGCCCAGGCTATAGATATCGTGGCGCATCTCGTAATCGACCTGGAGCGACCGTCCCTGCCGCTGCGGATGCCGGTAAAGGTTCTTCTCCCAGTCGTCATCCCCCACACGGCACGTCTTGCCCTCGGCTTCACGGAGCACGTCGAAGCCGACGAGCGCAACAGTCTCGCTTGCTACTACCTCGGTATCTTCGCCTCCCTCGCCTAGTCTGCTCCCGGGTGGCATGGAGTGGCAGAGGAGGATCGTCTCTGGTCGGATATTTTTGTGCACGTAACCATAGAGCTGGACGTAGCTGACAGCCGCCGCTATCTGCCTTGCCAAGACGAAGCGCTCTGATAGCGAGTTATGGGCGCGGTCCGCCCCACCGAGAAGGCGGCCCCGCAGACTCTCCACATGTGGGTGGGTTACTGGGAGGCGGAAGATGAAGCCGAGGCCGGCGGGAAGTACGGGTCTGGCTCCCCCTCCTGCCACCACCGCGGTCCCGTCTCCCTCCTCTTCCCTCAAGACGCCCTTGCACTCGAGCAGGCCGAAGGTAGAGGAGTTGGTGTAGCGCAGGCTCCGAGCGAAGTTGCGGATGTCACGGGTCATGGTGTTTACCGAGGATCGCGACGCACAGGTGATGGGGTCTAGCAGGACGCTCTGCTTGTTGTCGGCACGCTGGATGGTGCTGGCCGTGCTGAAAGGAATCTGGCGGATGCTCTCGGCTACTAGACCCTTCCACGAGAAGAAGATTTTGGAGCCGCCTGTGTCGTCAGCCCTGTCCGAGTTGATGGCGCGGCGCATGGACCGGGCGGCCGATAGGGGCATTGAGAGCCCTTCGCGCCCCGAGTCGACCCGCGGCTTGGTGATGTCGAGCAGGCTGTCGACTTGGGGGTCGGCAATCCGCAGCAGGAGAAACCAGCTCGGGTCGAATATTTGCTGCCATGTTTCAAGCTCGGAAATGGCTTCTGCGAGAGCCTCCTTGACGATCGGGTACTTCCACCGCTTGTCAATCACGCTCTCCAGCCTGGAGACGGCTGCTTTTAATTTAACGACCACCATATCAAGGGACCGTTGCTGGACGGCACGGTGACGATCGTCGAGGAGCGGTTCCATTTTGCGTACCATCTGAATCTGATCCTCGATGCGCAGCCAACGGGCCTCAAGGCGACAGATGTACTCGTCAAGTTGGGTGCTGGCGTGCCTGAAGACTTCGCATGTCTCGATCAGCTTCTTCCCCCATTTCCAGCAGACGTCGACGACCCCAACGATACCGAGAACGCCGATGACCTCAGCCATGCTTGCACCTTGGGGGAGCGGTTAGTCAGTAGCTGAAAGGCCTAATGCGATCGACAGCAACCAAGTACCGCTGCAAGTTATTACGCCGAGGCAAAGCAATCAAGGCTCGCAAGGGAATGTGCTCTTGGTTCGGCTGACTCCTGTGGGAAATAAATACGCGACTTGCACAGCTCGATCTGCTTTCTTCCGAGATGAGCTGAGAATTTCGGGTGTCTTGGTTAGGCACCACTAGCACCTACCCCACACGAAGGCTGCCAAACAGATTTTCAAAGGACGGTACCAGCCACGAAGTGGCTGTACGTGGCTGACGACACACAAAAGATGGTCTTCGGCCATCCCAGAGAACAGAAGCAATCACAACCATCTTCCTCTTTCTGACCGCTCTGACAGTGATCACCGCAGTGGTGCAGCGTTTCTGACACAGATCATGTCGGGGCTAGTCAGAATTGGCATCCATGACGGCAACACATGGGCTCACTCTTGTGACTCGCGGGTTATACGTATACCCGTGTTCCGACCATGATGACAGCGACCTGAAAGATCGGGACTGAATCTCTTGTAGCGCTAATGACCGGAAATGTGTACTTCTAGATTAGGATCCGATGACAGCTCAAAACCATACGTTGGACAATAGCGTAAAAGTCTAACGGCTAGTATGTTCTTGACTACCGCTTTAGTATTTTCTGAATAAACTCGACGTATACGAGCCGGTGAGCCTGCGCTTCAAGTGTACCACAGCGGTATACGCTTAATTTATTGTGTGAATGCAGCAGAATTTGAGAGATATAAACGCTCCGCTAAAAAATACTTATCGAGGGTATTTTGGGGTGCCGATATTGGCGGGTCCGAGCAGCCAAAAACGGCATCCCAAACAGCGACACAGACACTCGCAGTGGAATAAGTCTGGATTGTTGGGAGAAAAATCTGGACTCGCCAAACTGAGGACTGCTGACTGGTGCGGGGTGCAATGCTCCATCGCTCTTGCCAAAAGACCGAGCACATACGGCGTTTTCTTCCGTCAAACATCATATCATGTTTTGCAGCGCCTTCAATCTTCTGTTCTCCTTCGTCAAGCTTGAAACTACATCGCGCACAAACTTATCTTCCCACCGTAATGACCCGTGATGCAACGGCAGCCGCCGTGCCCCGACAGAGAACTGCCCTTCCAATCGAGACCAAATCGGCAGAGCAGCCTTCATCGTCCGTAACCTTGAGACTAACTGTGAAACTCCCCGTGCGAGTGTACAAATGCGTGATCTGAGGCTTTGCTGTATCACTGACCACGCCATCCCCAAAATCCCAGGAGAACCCTGCAACGCGCCCATCTGGATCCGTTGACCCGGACGCATCGAACTGTACCGACAACCCCTCAGCACGAGCAGTGAAACGGGCGACGGGTCCCTGGTTGGGCAATACCGAGAAGGAACCATAGCCAGGACCCTTCCCACCGTCACGAAAAGGCGAGCCAGGGAGTGACTGCAGGACACCCGAGGACCCCACGGAAAAGGCGGCGAGGGCGGCGGGGTCCGCATCACTGGCGTCGAGATCGGTGCTGGCGTACACAAACTTCCCGTTGGGCAGCGGGGCAATGCCAACCGGGCCGAAACCGGCAGGGTACGGCGATCCCAAAACTTCTGTCAGAGAACCGTCGGCAGCGACGGAAAAGGAAGACACAGAGCCATTGGTGGCGCGGCCAGGACTAGCAACGAAGAGAAAGCGACCGTCGGGGGAAGATGCGATTCCTTCGGGGAACTTGCCAGTCCCAGTCATAACGTGCGGCGAGCCAGGCAGCGGGGCCAGTCCACCTTCAGAACCGATAGCGAAGCCGAAGATCTGATTAAAGTCCTGGCAGAGCACATACAGTCGGTGGCCGTTGGGGGTGATAGTTGCGTCTCCGCAGAAGCGGCCTGCGTGGATGGGTGATCCGATCGGTGTGAGGGAGCTGTCGGTGTTGATGGCGTAGGATGTGATGGCGCCGACCGAAGTATTCCTTCCAGCTCCGGGATCACCATGACCAGCATACAGAAATCTGCCGTCCGGGGTTATGACCAATCCCCGTGGATGAGGTTCGGTTGTCACAAATGGCATCCCAAGTGGATGGATCACGCCGTTTGATGCGATGCTGAAGGCGGCAATGGACCCCCCGTCGGCCGTTTCCTCAAATACATGGGCAAAGTAAAGAGTGCGGCCATTCGGCGAGATGACGCCGCCGACTGGAGTTTGACCTCCGGAGACAACCGTGGCTGCAGTTCCAGGGAGCGGTGCTAGAATACCTTGCGGTCCAATGGAGTAGGCTGAGATGGTGTTGTTGCCACTGTTGCCAGCGTATGCGAAGCGACCATCAGGCGTAATGGCCATGTTCCGGACTCCATCACCGGCCTTGACTCGGGCATTGACGAGATTTGGCCGCCCAGTAACGACATTGACGAGAAATGTTGAAATATCGAGTGAGTTGGCGTTCGTCACATACACGGCGCGTTGATGATCATCGGCATTGGCGACAAGACACAGCCCAGAGAGAAGAGCAAAGATAAAATTTAGAAGACTCATATTGAATGTCGACTCAGTTGGACTGAAGAGTGATGTCTGGGATGCGTGAGACTGAACAGAGTAACCCGTTACGTTACCTATGTGTCAGTCCTCCCCTCCTTATATCTTGGCACAAAAGCGTCCATCTGATTGCATCTCCCATGTCATTGAGCCTCCTATGTCTGGTCCCTGCCATCCCAGAAAGAAATTCCCATCAAAAGTTCCCAAAAATTCCTCACCATCACATCACATAATGATGAGTGAATCCCACCTTGATGCCTGCAACCCCGCATTGTATTGAGAGTGTCGCTCCCATCAAATTCAACCATTGGCTTACCAAGCAAACAGACATACATGGATACGAATTTCCTCGCGCTGCCCACCTCATTTGGTCAGCTTCGCACCTCATTTGGCCAGCTTCACACCTCATTTGACCAGCTTCATTCCCGGTGCTGTGTTACGTAGTCATCAACCACCCTTGAGGATTTGGACCCTGGTAAGTTGAGAACTTGATATTACACTTATTTGTTGTTGGGTATGGTTAGCCACATTGATGGCAGGGTTATGTCTCCGGGCATTAGTATGACTGTGTTAGGGAAACTGGCGGTTGAGGCATAGCAAATTACAGTACAGTACAGTTGAAGGTTAGAACGAAAAGGGAAAAAGTGGCTTTTGTCTCCAGATTCAGGTATCGGTTCATTTTTTTTAACCCAGTTTGAGAATGCGAACAGTTTTACAATGCTTACAAACAATCCACGCGTGCAATTCCCAAGATCTCACTCGACAGTCTATCCGTTCACCGGTGTCGCTCCATGTGCGCCCTCCCACACTTGTCCAGTTTGGTTAACTTCTATTTCAAGCACACGCTCTCGAGCCCAGTAAGATGAACCAATCACCATATCTCATTCCCATCCAGTCCCCATCCCATCAAATCCATCGTTTGCACAGCTGTCCTCCCCATTGGCAGGCATCTACACTCCCTGCAGGTAAACTTCCCCGTTACTCTCTCCCATTACAATCATACCTAAGTACTCTTGCATGTCTCAATGGCCCTATCTGTGTAAAACACCACTTATACGGCGTAGAATTTTCCGCTATAAACACCACCCCCCGTTGCTGAGTCGAACTATTCAGTCACATTTCATTCTGTCACGGGCTCTGCGGAACCGCACACGTCGTCTCCCGAGGACTTGAAGTTAAAAAAAAAAACTCAGGTAGGATGGGTAAGCTACCTAGGTACTTACCTTACATGTAGGTAACTAGGCCAAGCATTTCAGGTCAGGGGGAAGGGGGTTCTTGGCAAACAAAACCTACCACTCACTTTGTTGTTCGCCTTCTGTCTGTCTGTCTGTCTGTCTGTCTTTTGACCGTGACTGTGACTGGACTGTGACTGGACTGTGACTGGACTGTGACTGGGACGGTTTTCCCGAATCATGGACGTGGCAATCACAACTCAAAAAAGTGTCAAGCTATCATAGGATAATTTTCCAGGTATAGAGTATCAAGATATGCGAGTAATTATCATCCCTTTGGTATATATATTATCGCCATGAATGCAAACCCCCAACATCAAAAGTACCTACCCCAACATCAAATTCTACCCTCATTAAAGAATTCCAACAATGGTATAACCCCAACTCTCTCTTTCCACTTTCACATCATCACAACCCGAGCCAATAAAGCCGCAAGCAATGCCGTCCCCATTCCCATGGGCACCGTCAACGCAGACCCCGAAGCCGTCCGCGGTGGGCTTCCCACTCCGGAATTACCTCCTCCGATAGTGCCTCCTCCACCCGAAGTACCTCCTCCAGAAGAGCCACCGCCCGAGGTAAACGTAGGAGTTGGCAAATCCGTTGTCGTAGTCCTTGTTGTGGGAGTCCTCGTTGAAGTTGAAGTTGAAGACCTCGTCGTAGAAGACCTTGTCGTTGAAGTCCGCGTTGTAGTCGTCCCCGAACCTGACCCCGATCCAGAACCTGACCCAGATCCAGAGCCAGAGCCAGAGCCAGAAGGACATGTGCCCGCCACCACGCAGGTAAGCTGGCAGGATTCCGTTCCCTTGGGACAACCGGAGGGGATTCCGGAACAGCGCTTTCCGTTCTCACAGCACCCGGAGCCGGAGCAGTAATACCCCGCTGGACAGAACCTGCCGCGTCCCGTGTTGCAGCATGTTGCCGTCGTAGGCATACATCCGGTTTCGCAGGTTAATTTGCCGGCACCGCACGTGCTTTGGCGAGCGATCAGTTCGAGCTCTCCAACTGGGTTGAGGGATTGGCCAAAGAGAGTTGGCGCGGAAACGGCCCGGAGGAGGAGGGGCTGGGTAGCGGCGTGGGTTAGGGTACCCAGGCCGAGGAGGAGGAAAACCTTGGTTTGGGTGTGCATCTTCAAAAACCCGTGAGGAAGAAGAATGTTGTCGTCCTAGAGGAAAATATTATCGTCCCAGTATAGTAGTGGGAGTCTAGGTAGGTCTGGAGTTTGGATGAAAGAACCAACATCTTTTTTTTTTTTTGTCAGGTGCCAGGCTGGGTGGGTTATTTATCTTTCAACAGCCCGTTCTGTTCTGTTCCGTTCACCGATCAATATCCTTCCTTGCTTACTTACCCCGGCAGCTGCTGCTGCATGGTTCACAAAAGAAAATAACACAGCGTTCTCCAGCCCTTGCAGCCCTTGCAGCCCTTGCAGCCCTGCAGGACTGAGGAAAAACTGTTCGTTGGGCGCGCTGCACTGCCCCCGTTTGGCTGCAGGGATGACACATTGGGCTGAAAAACATGGTAAATTAAGACATTGACGGCTGTTTTTCGCAGAGCGAGCCTCGTGCTGGACGCCACCGCCAGTATTAAGATTAAGATTAAGATTGACCCCGCGATTATTCTCGTTACACAGACACAGACACAGCTGCAGCTCCAGGCAGAACTCCCCTTTTTGGTTCAAAAATGACGGTGACAGCCTTTTCCAGTTGGGTTATCACATGTGACCTGCCGTGCTGTACTCTTGACGTGTCACAGTGATATTCGTAGCCATTGTCACATAGGTAGTTATGTGGTGCGGTGCTATCGTGTTTGTTATGAACGGGGGTCATGTCATACCTTTCTCAACACCGGAAACAGGTCAAAAAAAAACTGTCAGGGCGGCTAAACATTCCACCGAATCTCGTTCTCGTGCACTGGGACGACGTTGAACCCCGCCCCCAAACCAAACCAAACCAACCACAGTCTCCCAGTCACATGCACGCACACAAAAATATTTTGGGGCTCAGCCACACAGTACCTAAGCTTAACCGTCGTTACCGCCCTGCATTGCATGATTTAACGTTGAGACGCGGGGGTGGTTGCACCGATTACCGTAGCACGCGTCTGGGTCAACATTGGTTCGGCTTCTTTGTGATTCATTTATCACTATCCGCACCACTGGGCTGGGAATTGCCAACTTTTTTGGGGGGGGGGGGGGTTTTTAAGGTTTCCTTTCAGCTGCCAAGCCTAGATCAACCTCGCCGCCTCCACCCCTTACCGCCCATGCATGCCGCCCATGCCCATGCCCATGTCCTTGCCCGAGTCCTGTCCCTGCCCTTTGCTCAGGCTTGCCACAGCCTGTTCTAGGGCCGTATGGCTGCCCTGTCAACAAACCCTGCTCAGCCCTCCTCCCCTACCCCTCATTTTTTATTGTTTATCCTTCATCCTCACTCTTCAAAAATGATCCACTCGCCATCTCCCACTGTGTCATCCACATTCCCACTCCGCTTAGCCAACCATGCCTGATAAAGTCCGTCCCGCTCAACTGCATCGTCGCTTCCCGCAGGACAGCCCATCTCCCACCATAATTCCAACTGTTTGAGGAACCCCCCGTTGGGTCCGGCTAGGGGTCTGGTTTCTCGAACGAGTTTGAGGGCTTGCATGACTGCCGAGCTTGATGATGATGTGTTAGTCGACGATAGATCTGATGGATTTGCTGGACATGGGTCCCCCCGTCTGCCAAATCGTTCAGGGTATTTCCAGAGGAGGTAGGCCATGATCGCAGATACGGAGCGGGATTTTCCCAGGGCACAATGTACGAGTACGGCGCCGGTTGGTGATGGTGATGATGGACCGGTCGGTCTGTAAATCGGGGTTGATGTTGATGTCGATGTTGAGTCCAGGGCAGGTAGAATAGCATCGACATCTTCCTCTCTGCCCCCGTTGCTTATCGAATGCCGCTGAGATTCCCCGGAGAGTTCATGTTGATGACTCGCCATCTCACCATACAAACCCCTCTCAATAAACCGCACCATCCTGGGAAAGTGGACGAGGATATCCTCGCTTGGTAGGTCATCAATATCGATACTTAGATGCTTGATTCGGGAAAAAACTTGGTCGGGATCGCTAAGCCTCGAGAAAGAGTACTGGATGACAGAGAGGACATGGGTGATGTTGTGTTGCTGTAAGAGGCTTGGTCGACGGAGGGCAAACACGCTAAGGTGATTCAAGTCAGCGATGGTCCAGTGAGCGTGGAGGGAGGAAGAAAGTTGATTCTTACCCGCCCACATAGAGGTCTTCATTCCCGTTGATTCTAATCAGCGACATGGTGAAGATTTGTGTTGCGGCGATTCCTGAGATGTGTGAATGTCTTCGGCTGTTGAGATTCTTTTCGTTTGTGCCCTCACTCTGAGGTCGACAAGAGCTGGTGAGATGTGGGGCACAATGCGGGGTAGTTTACTTCAGTCTATTGGTTAGGGCCTCAGGCAGGCTCCAAAAGATAAAGACAAACTAAAACCATGCCTGGTAACACAAAGTCAGTCCACTTGGACATCAAACCTCGCTTCAACAGGTACGAACATTCTGGCACCAGCGGCACTAATCGAGCAGACAGTCTTCAAGGAAGGCGGCGATGAAGAGGCGAGAGACGCACGCCGGATCTTTGAACTTGTCGACAAGAACCTACCCGAGACTGTATAACCTAATTCTAAGCCCGCCTCACGAAAGCCCGGCTTTGGAGATCTTAGGACCCAGAGTTTTCCCATGCCGCCTTTCACGTCCTAGGCACGTGCAACATGTGCAGGATTCAGGAAGAGAGTACCTAAGTATTCTTAATATCTTGGAGGCAGAACTGAGGAAGTAGCTTTCATTAATGTGAAATATTCCCGTCAGTTGGTCCGCGTAGCGAAGCCTCTTCCACATAAGCATACGGGCTCTCCAACTCTGTCCCCTGTAATCACAGTTGAACAAAATCGACGTTGTCTAGCCAGAAAGGGACTTTTTCACTTTGGGAGGACGATGCAGAGCCCTAGAGTTTGCCCATGTCACCTTCCACGTCCCAGACAGCATATGCACGATTTAGGAAGAAAGTGTTCTCGTTTTCTTAGGATAAACCTAGAGGAACTAACCTTCACTAATGTGGAAATATTCCGTCAGTTAGCTCAACTCAACAAAGCGTCCCGTCTCCCCAGTGTACGAGTTACCCAAAGTCTCTTGTTGCCCTCGGTTTAATTTTATTAGAATTATGCATCCCTTGATGGTCAGCGTCTGTCATACCGTGATTTTTTCTGGTGTCGTAGTTGTTTTCTTTGGTGCTATTCATATGTTCTCACGTTCGTACAGTCACATGTCAAGCGCACGAGGCTACCTGCCTACTGAGGTAAGATAGGTGTTTTATGCATAAAAGAACCCGTTGGCATGCTGATGTTGTTGATGACCAATCACTGATGACATAAACAAAGTAGATCTGGGTAGCCAGGGCTGTGCCTCCCGAGCACTACCCTAGTTCTCGTGCATGTGATGCCGAGATATTCCAGATGGTTACCTAATTACGATTCTTCAAGTCGGGAATCAAGTCTCGTCTCGTGCCGGAAGGAGTCAAGTTCTGACGAGAACATGATAGGATCACACCCCTTTCTTCTGCTCTTGGCGATTCCGCCAAGCTTAATGCTGTGGTGTACTCTAGCACACACGATGGGACGAGGCAAACTCTTGTCGGTGTACATCTTTTGGTGGTTTTGAAATGGTATATAAAGACTGGTCGCTAGAATATCCAGAGTTTGGAATATCCACCATCACATCAACTCGACATTCCAACTCGACACTATCTAGTTAGCCAACTACAAAGACCCCCCTCTAGCTTAAACCCACCGAAACCATGAAGTTCTCCATCCTCGGTCTCAGCCTCGCCCTCCTCGTGGGCAACACACTCGGTAGGTATTCCCTACATGTCAAACGAACCTCATATTCCCCCCCATCCTTAAACTCGATACACGCATGATACTGACACCCACTAGGTGCTCCCGCTGTCGACACCTCCCCATCCAAATCCTTTTCCGAGCGGCAAACAGACACAGTGCTTGTTCAATTCGGTCTGCTCGAGGGGTACCACTACCCACGCGTATCATCCACGCCTCGCATCGCTAGTGAAATCTCCCGTCTTACTCCCAAAGCTCTAGGCTACGCGTATAGTCCCACGGCCATGCCGAAGGCGATTTCAAAGTCGAGGGTCTAAATCCTCTCGACACGCAGTCTTCGCTGGGCTATATCACGACGCTCGTAACCGTGCGGGTTCCGAAGGATGTCGTGGAGAAACTGCGCGGGGATATCAAGAATTCGGGTTCGAGGTTTTATAACCATCCTGAGAAGGAGGTTAGAGATTTCACGGCCCAGGTCAATGGGGGTATTGATATTACGTATCGGGGAAGTTAAGAAAATCCCTCCCGTATCCCTGTATTTGTTTTTGGGCGGATGAGCTGGTGTTGGAGATGGGACAATGGTCTCTGGGATTCATGGCAGCCTGCAAGAGTTTGAAATTATTTCCTAGATCTTCTTACTTACAATATAGACTACTCTGTTTTTGACCTGGGCCAAACAAAAAAAAAAAAAAGGTCAGATCAGCCGTGATAACACTGGGTAAGCTCTACCGCATCGCATCTCACCAGGACATGCCGCGATACGGTCGCCAACCGCATGGTTCCCATCACAAATCAGATAACCTATCGCAAAAACTAATTCCCATCGCTACGGTTCCACCTCGGACACCGCCCCAAACGGCGTCGATCCCAACGACCCATACCCCGAATCCCCATCATCACTAACCCACCCACTAAGTCTCTTCATCATCACATCCGACGACCAGCGATCAGACATGTACAGTCCCTCCTCCGGCACTCGTCTCTCCCGTCGTCGGCGGCCATATTCATGTTCCAACACTAGCGTCCCCTCTCTCTGCTTCCCTGCCTCCCCCTCCCCCTCCGCCCCTGACACTCGCAATCGCAGCGCAGACTCCAACAAGTCCGCCGTGTCAGGCAGTTCAACCGACTCGACCCCATCACCACCAAGTACATCCTTCATCTCCCGAAAGCTCTGGTACATGGGAATAACATACGCATCCCCCGTCAGATCCGTAGCCACAACATGTCCGTAAACTTCAAGCGAAATGGGATTCACCACCCAGGAACCGGAATCGCCATCTTCGAGTGCCAAACCCTCGTCTAGAATTAGCAGGTAGGCGTCCACAAAGCCGTAATCCGCAGAAAGCATGATCCCCCCTGGGAGATGCGATAAATGGCCGAGCATTCTCTTGCTCCCACCACCGAGTAGGACGACTTCGATGGGCTGAGTGGAGGGGAAACTTTCGGGTGGTGCGGCATTGGTCAGGCTGTGCCCGGTACCTGACCTGGCTGGTCTGCGAGGATAGGGATTCGTTACATGTACGCCGGCTTGATGGATGATATTAGGGCGGATTTTGAACTGCGAATCATCAATGTTGAAGAGCGCCCAGTCGTACTTTGGGATTGTGACATCGCCATTGTTCTCATATCCGTTGTCGAGGCTGGGATGTAACACCTTGCCAACGGTCTTGGAGTGTGCTGCATATGCGTAAATGTTGTCGTCTCTCACCTTCGTTAACGGGTTCGTCTCGGTTAACAAGTCTTCACCGTATTCGTCAGGGTTGTCCTCCATCTCTAGAGCGTCGTCCCAAATATCCTCGAGAGCATGCGCAGCCGTCATGCCCACCAACTTAAAGTCTCCGGAGCCATAATTCAGTTTGATGATGCCACCGAGTGTTGCCATGGCTGCTGGTATGGAAGAGTGGTCCGATCGCAGGGATATCTGAACTCCACAGTACGTGGGCAAATCCCTCTCACGAAACCGGCTGTTCTCGTAGACTACGTGAACATCCTGCCGACGACGCCTCTTCCTGGGTGCTTGGCCGACAACAATAACCTTGAACGACGGCGTCAAGCCATTATCGTCTGGCTCGTATAACTGACGCAAGAACGGCTGGCCCAAACCCGCCTCTACTCGGCTGACACCATCGCTGGGAAGGAATATGACAATAGACGGTACGGCGTTCTCGACACTGGTGCCAACCATCATGAGTCTCATGGACATGGTCAATTCTCTCCTCCTGGTTTTGGTCCTGGACAACTGAAACAGACCCCTCCCTGGGGACTGAACCAGCCGTCGTTGCATCTCAGGGGCGATCTCTCTAAACCTGGCATTGACAATCTCGTCCATGTCCGTTCGGAAGAGCTGTAACTCTTCTTTCCCTGGTAAAGGGACGCTCCTGACTCTTTGTTCGGGAAGTGGCAAGCGATTCTTCAAGAGTTGGTCTTTGTCGTCGAGTGAGACGAACGAGGTGTTGTTTCCTGTCGCATAGCCGGAATCCACGTTTGTCGAGACCGAGGACTGACGCCGACAAGGAAGAGGTCGCGTCTTGGTTGAACATTGATCCCACGTCGCATCGTCTTGTGGGGAGGAGTCAAAACTTGGAGCCATGTTTCGGCAGCGTCGCGCTGGGATGGCAATTGGCAAAGACATGGCGAGCTGGCCTCTGAGCAAACGTTGATGATATGGGTATTGCGTTAGGGGTCCGGAATCGCCATGGAATTATCGTTGGACAAGGGGACGGATTTTTACATCACATCCAACATCGGGCTCCATGTCCGGCATCACAAGCCGTCTTATGACCAGTGGCCCACCATTGAAAATGCTGGCCGTTATCTGGCAACAGGGCAGGCCAATTGGAGGCAGCCTGGTGCTGCAGGTGTCGCGCACATGAGGGAGCAAACACAGCCTGCATCTTACCCCTCAATGTGTGAATGCGCACCTGGAAGGGGGGTTGTTTCAAAGACTGACCAATGAAAACCCCTAATCGGAGGTTACGCTGCATGCGAATTGAGGCGCAGTTGCGGATCAGTGCCGCCACCACTGTAGGCCTCTGGCAGGCACATGATTGTGCATACGTACTTCGGACTTGCAAACTCCAATATTCGCCATTCAGAGTCGTCAAACAGTTTCAATTCGCAAAATGGCGTTTCCTCTTCAGGGAACTTCGGTATTGGAGCTCAAGCAGCTCTGCCAATCTCTCTGGGACTGGAAGCTTTGTGACGCCTGTCAAGAAAAAGAAGAAGCTGGCCAACGACGTTGTCGAGATTCCAACTGCCCCTGGGGTCAGAGAAGCGAGCGGCTTGGCCCCTTTTTCGACTACTACCGGGAGGTCACGAGCTGTTATGTTCCAGACTTTTTTGGCGAGCAAGACCAAGCTCTTCGTTGTCACCAAGATCTTTTTGACATAATCCGCCTCATCAGGCAATATGGATACACCGTCCCACGACAGCTGTGCGTCCAAGAGTACTTTTCGGGCCGCGAGACCGACCGACAATCACTGGTACCGGAAACTGACCAGGACCGCGCTTTCGATCTGGCAGTGAGAGTTTTGACAATGACCAATGTGTCCGCGGAGAGACCAACTCACACGATGGACGGTGATTCGGGCGAAAGGGGCGACAGCTCCGCGCAAGCTGCGATATGGCCGGCAACAAAAACCTTGCAGAGCTCCATGGCTGCTTTGTTCCTGTCCCGGAGTCACCCGAGCTTGCAGTACGAGGATCCCCAAGCCAAAAGCATCAAGAACAGGTTGTCTGCCGAATCCCTGAGGCGACGAGGCAGACTCACGATTGAGGGCACAAATAACTTGTGGGATCACCTCAAACTGGATTCAGAGACGGGAGTTGTCCAGGTATTTCATCAGACGGCCTTTCTCAAAGAGCATTTGTCAGCGACCAAGACTATGGAAAACAAAATGTGAGGAAGACCTGAAGCAAATAGCATGGCCTGATGCTAACTTACCGACAGTGAAAACCCCGACAGCAAAGGTGATTTTTGTTTGCCACGAGAAGTGGCACTCGAAACGTTGTACACGCTCCAGGTTCTGTTCCCGTCGGGCAGCAAATCTCAAGGTCTGCTCCGGACCCTAGTGAGCAAACAAGGCTTCGACCCAGACTGTCTGCGGTTTGGAACGGCCATGTTCGAATTCACGCATGAGAAAAAGCAGGCATTGTGCTTCCCAGTCTGGGGCACACGACTGATGGACCTCTACGACGAGGTTGAGAATCCCAAGCCACGCGGCTGGCTTGATGCTTGGCTAGAGCGACGAAGCAAGTCGCGGCACATTATGCTTGCCACAATGATCGGAGTCTTCACTGCGGTGCTCCTGGGAATGTTAGGCTTGTGTGTCAGCATCCTCCAGACCTGGATTGCCTGGCAAGATTGGAAGGGATCCACCCACTCGTGACGGGACAAGACCCGTAAGGCGTGGGGATTGGGGTGTTGTTTGCTGTTGCACTGTGAGGAGAACGACGGAAGATATCGGTTGCACTGTGCACAGCACTCATGGTGTACTGTTGAGTGGAGGCCGTCTTCTGTTGAGGGGTGACAACCTCCACCTTTGACAGCTCGTGTCTGACTCGCCTCTTTGCGCAACAGCGCGGGAACAGACTCGATCAGACTTTACGGCTGCAATCTTTACCAAACCGGAGTCCCACTGGGCAAGAGATTTGAAACAGCTTCTCCGCATTCGGATCAAATTCCCACATCAAGGTCGCAAGGTCGTGCTTTCCTAATATGGGGGTATACACTGTACTCACTCGCTTGGGAAAAGATATGCCCGACAGGATACTCGACACATCCCCGCCGTGGTCCCATTGGCTTTAAAGTGGCGAATGGATGGCTGGTGGCAATTTTCAGATGCGGCCTTAGACGAGCATGAAGACGAATCGCCAGATAAGTTCTAATGGCTACGTCATCTGCTCTTTGAGACGCCTGTCATCGCATCCATCCCAGACAATCTCCCGTCTGCGGAGTGAAAAAAGGAGCCCAAACTGGCAATACCCATCTGCAGTGTTCTGCCCAAACCTGCGGGCACCGCAGATCATATCGCCGAGACCGCAAACACAGCGCGCAGGCACCCTGGTTCATCCCGGGTACCTGCAGCATCGAAGAAGCAGCTGCCCAAGTCTTGCTGGGGCCGTTTCTTGACTCTGAAGCCATGGGAACTCTGAAACAAAAGCCGATGTCTACACTAGAAGGCATTATGGTGGGGGCTCGGGAGGGACTTCTCGCTCAACAATGGAATGATGGAGCATATCTCTGGGCAGGTTCCCCGCCCACGCTCACGCTCACACTTTGCTAGTAATCCAAAGCAAGCTGGGAATATTATACATACAGCAAACAAAACCAAAGTGATCCACCATGGTGAAACGGCAAACGGCAACGGCTGGGTGCAGAGGGGCGGATGACAGGGCTGTCTATCTGAGACGTAGTGTACTAACCCCCACGTTCCCACGTCCGCTGTTGAAGTCTCGATGATGCGATACCTCGACGGGAAGGAGCCGAAAAAAGGCCATGCGAGCCGTCCTATCGGTCCAAGCCTGTGGGTCCTCATTTGACGCGTGCTTCCTTGACCGAGTTTGGACACGCCTCGCGCCTTCCCAAGTCCATCATGTCCGCCCCATCACTTCATCTCCTCCTCCAGATTTTCCCTCACGGAATTCCTTTCCCGTACCGGTTGTTAATTTGATGCTTTGGTCTCTCGGGACTTCTTCGCCCCTTTCCTTGGGTTCCCACAACAACAGTTCACTTCTTGTCCGCCCCTGAGACTTCCTAGGCCTCAACGACAGCTTCGCCCCCTGGCATGTCGTCTCAAGTCCCATTGAGTCACCCATAGCCTCTCTGCCGCCATATTTACGCTGCAGCTTCAGTTTCTTCCCCGCCGAGTCTCAATATCATTCATTGACCGCCAGTATTCACGATGGGGGCCCTCCCAGCGCCTCACCGGTGCTTCACGTTGCGGAATCCGCTTGCTCGGGCTCTCATCTTCACCTTCAGCGTTCTTCTTCTGGGCGCTCTGATGTTTCAGCGCGAAACAACGGATGTACGAACGGCTATCATCCAAAAGGCCACCTCAGCAAAGGGGACTGTCTCCTCGCAGCAGCAGCCTTTAGGCGAGTACCATCACGACCGATGGAACGACAAGTTGCGGACGCCAGCTGAGGAAGAGAGCGGTGGCGCCAAGGCCACAGGAGGCACCAAATCTTCCATTCATGCTTTCACAAACTCTTCTCACCCCATGGTTTGCGACTACAATGCAGCACATCTGAAGCAATGGCAGGAGAAGTACAGTCTGGGAGAGAAGTTCGAGTACACGAAACGCTATGTCCAGCCTATTCGCAACGGCATCACACGCAAACCTGTCACCCGGCTCAGCCAATCTTTTCTCACGGATTACATCAAGATCGTAGACGTCAATAAGCAACACCAGACGGAAACCTGTCCCGAACCGCTCACCATTCCTGTCTCCCGGTCTCCGTTTCCCAAAACTGTTAATGCTTCGGACTTTATGTTTGGCGTCTCCACGACATATAAGCGCTTCACAGACCCGAGAACCAGTCCCGTCAAGGAATGGACTTATTGGCTGACGGACGGAAAGCAAAAGTCCAACGGTGGCAAGCTGATCTTGATGCTGCTGGACGCATCCGACGACGAGCTAGACGAGGTCGGCGACCAACTTACCGATGCTGGTATCGACGTTGACGTGTTCCGGTCGGATCCCAATCAACCGATGGCCGTGCGCTACCTCACACTTGTGCCCACCATGTATGACCACCTACAACGAGAAACGCGCAAGTGGCTCGTCACGTGCGACGACGACACCTTTTTCCCCTCGATGCATGCTCTGATCGGCCGGTTTGAGGAATACGACTACGAGGCACCAATGTACATTGGCACCTTCTCCGAGGACGTCAACAACGTCGCACGGCATGGATCACAAGCCTTTGGTGGCGCCGGTGTGTTTCTCAGCATCCCTCTCGCCGAAATGGTTGCCGACAGCTACGAGTCGTGCAAGATGGACATCAAAGTCCGTGAGTCCAACTCCGGGTGGGGGCCGCAAGGTGACATCCTCTTGCGCAAGTGTATCTACGAGAACACCGACACGACACTCACCTTGCTCAACGACCTCTGGCAACTCGATATCTACGGAGACCCCTCCGGTTTCTACGAATCCGGGATCAAACCCCTCTCGCTACATCACTATCGCGGCGCGGGATGGCACGTTGCACATCCCTGGCATTACACCAAGGTCGCACATATTTGCGGTGAAGACTGCACGCTACAACGCTTCCAGACGGCCGACGATTTCATCATTTCCAACGGTTTTAGCGTGGCCCAGTACCCTCAGGGCATCGATTTCGATCTGCAGCAATTCGAACGCACCTTCAGCGCCGCGCCCGATGACAAGGGGTGGAACCTCGACTTTGCCTTCGGGCCGCAGCGTCACTCGTTGGCCAAGACGGGTCGCAAGATCTCGTGGGACCTGCAAGAAGCCGAAATTATGGATGATGGCAGTGTCAGCCAAGTTTACGTACGCAAACGCGATGACTGGAGGTGGAAGAATGAGGACGGTTCCCCCATGAGGAATCTTGACGGGATACTGGAGCTGGTTTGGCTACCAATTCGGGCGTGAGATTTCCAACAGCCATTATTTCTTTTGTTATTTTTGCTTTACAAACGCCCGGCGTTTTTGGTGGATGATGTACAGGGCAAGACGAGGCTAGAGTTTGGGCTAGGCTGAGACAGGTTTACCTGCCGCTGCCGCATATCTGATAATGTAATGTTGGCATCGTTAAACTCAATTACATCAAAGCGACAAGAAGGTGTTGGGAAATACTGGGCGACAGCCGCATAAAGAAACGAATAAACAGCAACGTACGGAACAATAGGGTTGCCGTGGGCTTGCGAGTTAGGAATTGCTCAACTATTTCTAGTAATGCCGAGTACACTGAGGTGATACTATCAGGCCTGTGCCATCGACCGTGTCAGAACAAACTGCATAACTCTGCGGAAGTGCCGAACCACCGAATAACAAAAGCGCCGATGATGCAATCTGATACATTGTTCTCCAATCACTTAATGCTGGCCTGTCTTGCTATCTGCAGGCGGCCGGTATTGTCCATCGTCCACGTACGCAGGCGGGAGTTCATCACGAGCACTGCTAGGCTCTGCGTACACAGGAGGGGCAACGTTGTACGGCTCAGCCTGACGAGCAGCGGCAGCCTCGGCAGCGGCCTCGGCGGCCTTCGCATCAGCCGCCGATGTTGTGAAAGGCGGGGGTGGCGCGGGGCCACTGCCAAACCCGGACGACGAGCCGGCACCGTCGCCTCCGAAATGAAGACTCTGTACTCCAGTGGTGACTCCGGAGACATCTGCAGCAGCGCATGTCGGGGCAGCAGCAGGGGGCGGCATATTGGGAGGCGCAAACGGGCCACTGCTGTGAGCTTGATACTGGCCTTGGTTCTGGCCCTGTTGCCCTCTCCAGCCTTCTGCGCCCTTGAGCACTTCAAAGAGTGTCTTGGCGCCCGATGGCCACATCTTCGCCGGTCCTTGGGCGGGAACCTCGCCCTTGATGATTTTCTCCACCGACAAAGGAGTGCCGTAGAACGCAGCGTTGGCATCTCTCCGCTCCGTCACAACCGTACCATCAATCTGCACTCCGGCGTAGAAGCCCCGCGACTTGACGTAGCTATAGACAGGGTTCTTGATGGCTTCGCGGAACGGACTGGGCTTCCTCGGGGGCAGTGGCGGCGCGGCAGGGTCAGCACCGGCTTCGGCACTCGGAACACCTTGCGTTGGTTGGTGTTCCGTGGTGGGAGGTGCAAGGTTAGCCGGAGCGGGCTGGTCAACCTCGGCCTTATCTTGAACCTTCTCCTTGCCTTTCTGACCTTGAGGCATACCGAAATCCAATGCACCGCCTGCGCCCCAAGGACCAGCAGTGACAGCAAGATCGGATCCCAGGCTCATGCGTGTGCGGGTGAAGGCCTGTAGGGCTTCGCGAGTGTTGATCACAACAACGCAGTCATAAATGTCGAGACCGATGACGAAGCCAGCACCAACGCTGTGAACCTGGATGCCGCTGGGGGGCGACCAGCTGCCATCGGGCAGACGCGCAATAAGAATTCCGCTTCCGGTGGCACCTGAAACTTGGAACCCAGCACGAGCGGTTGTGAAGATGGCCAAACCCTGCGCACGAGATATAACCTTGGAAGGAATCGTAAACAAGACTTTGGGCTTCCTTGCCTTGCTCGCCTCGGCTGGTTTGTCGGTTGCAACGGGGATGGTGGTCTGCCCGGGACCAGGCTGTGCGTCGCTGTAGATACCGTCCTCTGCGGTAGGAAGAGCTGTTAGAGAGGGACAATTACCGGAGAGGGGTATGGAACAAACTTACTGCAGAAGCTCCTCAGGATTCTTGCTGCCTTCTCACATTCCTTATCCAGAGATGTGGGCAAAAAGGTCTCGGAGCCCATCTTGTTTGCGAGTGCATTGAAAGGAGCCGCTGCTTTGGTCCCCCATCCAGCCAACTTTTGACTCCAGGTCGCCTTGGGGACTTCGCCGTCGGGGCTGTCTGAAGATGTACGCCTGGGAGGAAAAGGAGGGGGATGTTCATCTGTCGGGGTGGCATCGTAAACGTCGTCGCTCTCTTTAGGGGGCGGAGCGCAATGGGGGTGAGCAGGGTCGTAGGCCGGAACCTCGTACTTTGGGACGAGGGGCTCGTTTGAGGGCTTTGGGGCTTGAGCCTGAGTGTGCACTGGCGGAGGGCCTGGAGGGGGAGGTGGGAAATACGGTTGGTCTTGCTGACCGGCCGGATTTACCGGCGGTTTCTTATTGTCTGCGGAGCTCATGATTGAAGGAGATGCTGCCGGAGAGGATGGATTGTTGTCGTCGTTGGCAGTCAAGAAGTGTATCGGTCGATGCGGGGTCTAAATGAGCTAGGCACAGTGGAGCTGGCTTGGTTCTGGGAAGCGAGGGATAAATGCGGAATCGCGGACTCGGAACACTGAGGTTTCAATTCCCTTTATATAAAGGAGGGACATCAAAGTCATCCATTGGGAAGGAGCTGCGGCCAAGTGTACGACGGAGGTACGCACTGTCCCGTGGCTTTGTCGGTTCGGACCATGGTCGCGGCACAATTGCAGGCGCAACACGCAGTGGATTGCGCGTGTTGGAGCAGTTGCTTGCTGAGAGGTGATGTCACTCCGTGGCTGAGCACGGACTGCAGTGGCGGCGCCACACCATGTGCCAAGGCCAATGGCGGGGCAAGCGGGCCAGGGGGGTTTTCACTGCATCGCATCATGTGATCGAGGGGCACCTTACCGATTCTTCAACAAAACATGCCCCAATCTGAAGGGATCCGAAGTGCGCTGCTTCTGTCTGTACACTAGATAAAGTGTTACATGACGTCTCTCTCAAACAAATGTCAATTGGAATGTGTCGTAACCTTGTTGCGAGCTCCCGTCTCCAGAAAACCAGACTTCTACTCCTCGAACACTCCAGGTAAGCCCATACACCTTTCCGGGACCCGCTGGCGTACCTGTCAACCGTACCCCACAGAACCGGATATAACCCCTCATCCCTCTCTCTTTCCTGTCTTATTACCAACATTTGCATGGACGATCAGCATGTTTGTTAGTCATACCTCCTGCTGAGTGCGATGGAGGCCAAAATGCGAGGTGCCAAGCATGCCAAGACCGATGTTGACCATTTAGCCAAGGCAGGATGATTCACCATGATTCGACACAGAATATATTGGACTTAAAAAAGGACATATAAATAGGAGTGACTTCCCTCTCTCTAGGTACTAGGTAAAAGCATTGGTATCATCAAAACCATACATATATCCAGAGAGAACACCACAGTGATTATGGAGACCACATTTACTTTCAAGCTCACCTCGAAGCACTGCAGCACATGCAATGTTGACTTTGAGAGTGCAGAGATACGCAGAACTCATGCAAAGAGCCAATGGCAGTAGGTACCAATCACCCCTCCACAAGAGATTTCATCTAACAGTCTCCAGCGTCGAGAATCTAAAACGACGAATTGCCGGCTTACAACCCATTGAAGCGCCCACTGTCCCTCTCCCGACGGACACGGAGGAAGAGAAGCAGGGCCACTCCGATGCTGACACCGCAAAAGCAGCCACGTCAGACGAGACAGATGACGATTCTGATGCCGAGATAGAAGCACCAACATTCATTCCAGAGCATTGTCTGTTTTGCTGGGACAAGTCAGAGACTTTCGATGACAATGTTGCCCACATGGAGCGATCCCATGGGTTCCATGTGAGGGATCAGGACAGGCTCGTTGTCGACATAGAGACGCTGATCCGCTACCTTCACCTAGTCATCGTCGGCTATCGCGAGTGTCTTTACTGCCAATCGAAACGCAGGACTGTCCAGGCTGTGCGGCAACACATGAGGGAGAAGGGACACTGCAGATTCGACACTGAGGATCCTACTTCCGAGTATCGAGACTTTTTCGACCTCGAGGGCAAGGCAGACCAGACCGATGCAGTTCGTCTCATTTCAGACTCCGATTCCGGGGATGTCGCCCGCCTCCCTTCAGGTCGACTTGTGTCCAACCGGACTGCAGCACCAACGTCTCAAGGACACCGATCACGCCGCTCAACGGACAAGTCTTTGATCGACTCTGAGCCAGGCCAGCCACCAACAATGAACGTGGAGGCTGACACATCACCGGGTCTACCACCCTCGCAGGCGCTTTTAAGGAAGGAGAAACGCGAGGAATCATTGGCAGTGCAACTTGCGCAACTGAGCGTCAACGACCGTGCCAGCATCGCCCACCTCGAGCCATCCGAGCAACGGGCTTTCTTGGCTACGCAAAAGAAACAAATGGACAGAGAAAGACGCGCCGAGCAACGATACGCCAGTCGGGTGGAGATGCTTGGGAACAAGACTTTGATGATGACGTTTAAGAATGACGTTCCGGGGAGGACAAATGGTTAAGCAGACACCAGTGAAGGGGTGAAGAATTGAGAGGAAATGGAGGTGAAGGGATGAAGAGAGAAATGTGGTGAGAATGCTACTCACCTAGATTGGGATCTGTATGTCTGATTGAATGTAGTAGTGCATTATATCTCCCATCATCAGAAATTGAACAGTTGGAATCAAATCTTCTTTTCCGCTTAAGCCACGCATATACAACTTGAGATATAATCACAGCTGCGGAACTTGCTAATGACAGATCCTACGTGGTGCAAAGTTTTGGTGATCTGAGATGAATGATACGAAGGAAATGTAATATCCCGACTCATGCCCCTGCGCTGCTTATCTTGGACCATGTGATACCAGTGAGTTGCAGTGACCTACCTGGTTACCTAGTCTTGAAGTGTGCAGCCACCCCCAATGCAGTTCTGTGCTGTGGGTTATGCACTCCGCTTGCATCAATAGCAATCAAATGTTGAGATGGCCACCGGGATACTCTAAAACCTCTCTTCCAAGACTTTATAAGGTACGTTGTTTGCTTTCCTCAACCTCACTCAGTTATTGCCATGCCTAGGCAGCCTGGGATAATTGGGACTGGACAGCCAGGTGCATGTGTATGTGTTCATGTTGGGGCTGTACATATATATGTTCTCTCGCTTTCTCGTATCCACGACATGATGCACGGGGTCTGGCGGATATCCTTGCCATTTACTTACTTGTTTCTTTATATGAATGTTTGTTTGCCCGTTTGCATGCATGCATGCTCGGGAGTAAATAAGTTCCTTGAAGTGTGTGCTGCCGTGCTACCGGGATTACCTGTAAAAAAAAAAAAAAAAAAAATAAAAAAAAAAAAAATTAAC
>Ga0247765_1000440_pt1 | contig 32900 bp, 21 predicted proteins | sample UWRJL106311C6_FD_179949 | JGI IMG/M metagenome (GOLD analysis project Ga0247765, IMG submission 179949) | Plant litter microbial communities from Arlington Agricultural Research Station in Wisconsin, United States - UWRJ-L106-311C-6 | ecosystem: Environmental > Terrestrial > Plant litter >...
TTCCCCCCCCCCCCAAAACCCCCCCCCCTCCGCCCGCCCCCCCCCCCCCCCCCCCGGCAACAGCCAAGAGCTCGCAGAACCGATTGAATCCAGGCGCCCGTCCGTTCAAGAGGTCATAATCTCGGCCGCATATCCTATCCAGCGTCATTACAGCAACCGCCGTTTTTTGGTGATGTGGTCGACGGGTAAAACAGCCGAGAGATTTGCATTAACCAGTGGAAACGCGCTCATCTGTAGACACCCCGAGATAAAGTTGTGGAAAAAGGCGCGCGTGGTCCGGTGTGAGCAAGTCGATGCCGAACGGTGCGAGATGAGTATTGGTTGTCCCTGCCCTTAGCCCTTCTAGCTGTGCCAAATACAAAGCTGATGTCGGTTGTCTCTCAAGCTAATGACGTCAAACGTTCAACCACTCAACTCCCCCGAGTCCTCGATTAATCGCGCCGCTACCTCACCATGATCCTCGGCATATCCACATCCGTTGCCATGCCCCCAGGCCAGCCCAGACGCCCAGCTTCGGGCCAGGGGATCCATTCCCCAGATAAATAGTTCGAGTCCAGTTGAATGTAAACAGAATCGCGCCGATTGGACAAGTTTTGAGTGGATCCCCCGAGACTTGCCACCCCCGCATTGGCATTACCCCGGATGCGGGGAACTGCCCGACTCACCACATCTCGGGCGCTGCCATGAACTCGCTACAGCAGTCGTGCATTACCCCAGCTTTCCGTTGTCTGGAGAAAGATGCTAAGGGTATACACTATTCTACTTGTAGATAGTCTGTCTGATCCTCGCCTCGGAAAGGGGGGAGGGGGAGCAAGAAGTGCGCACCATAGGTACCTAAGAAGGGTACCTAACAAGGGGTGATATAAAGTGAGCACCCATTACTCACAGACGTCGTGTGTGCGACAACTTCTCTGTTCACCGTCATCATGATTTACCTTGCTGGTTTGGCGGCGCTGGTCGTTGTGACCGTTTTGTATCTTGTCTTCTTTGTCGGGAAACGAGACCCGCGTCTCCCACCAGGTTTGTTTTCCTCTTCTCATCTGCTTTCTGTCCAGTCTTGTGTCCACGTTATTTACTGACTTTCTTTTCTTTTCTTTTCAGGGCCCCCCACTCTCCCCCTCATTGGCAACCTTCACCAAATCCCCCCACGACGCACACATTTACAATTCGCAAAATGGGCTGCCCAATACGGCGAGATTTTCTCCCTAAAAGTCGGCCCTGCCACCTCCATTGTTATTTCATCTCCTCGACTCATCAAACAACTCGTCGACAAGAAATCCAACCTCTACAGTCGACGTCCCCCATCGCATGTTGGCGACATTATTGCCGGAGGCGATCATCTTTTGCTCATGCAATATTCCGACCAATGGCGCACATGTCGAAAACTGGTCCATCAGTATTTCATGGAACAAATGGTCGCCAAGCATCACATTTCCGTCGTCGAAGCCGAAGCTGTTCAAATGTTGCGGGATTTTGTCGAGAATCCATCAGGCCATATGAAGCATCCGAAACGGTTCAGCAATTCTATCATTATGAGTCTGATCTACGGAACGAGAACCCCGAGCGCGGAAACCAAACATATGGTTAAGCTGTATGCACTAATGGAGAACTGGTCCAAGGTCATGGAACCGGGGAATACGCCACCCGTGGATATCTTTCCCTTTTTGAACTGGGTTCCGGAAAAGCTTTTGGGAATGTGGCGATCTCGCGCGCAGGATGTGGGGAAGGAAATGTCGTCGCTGTATAGCGAATGGGTCGAGTATGTGGTGGAACGGCGAAAAGACTCGGGCAGTCGCGACTGTTTCCTCGATCGGGTTCTCGACCAGAGCGAGAAGTTGAGTCTCAACAAGCATGCGATCTATTTCCTCTGTGGCACCGTTATGGAGGGCGGTTCCGACACAACTTCGAGTCTCATCATCGCTTTCATCCACGCCATGACCAAGTGGCCGGCTGTCCTTCAAAAAGCCCAAGCCGAACTTGACGCTGTCGTCGGTGAAGACCGCAGCCCTACGTGGGAGGATTTCGCCAGACTTCCTTACATCACCGCCTGCGTCAAAGAGGCACATCGCTGGCGGCCCGTCACACCACTGGCGTTCCCGCATTCCCTCGCCGAAGACGACTGGGTCGACGGCATGTATCTCCCCAAGGGCAGCGACATATTCATCAACGCTTTCGGCATGCATCATGATCCATCCCGGTTTCCGAACCCGGATGTCTTCGACCCGGATAACTTCGCCGGAGTCACGGCTTTGGCCTCAGAACTGGCGAATGGCGAATATGCTAACCGTGACCACTATGGCTATGGGTCCGGCCGTCGCCTCTGTCCGGGCATTCATCTCGCAGAGCGAAATCTGTTTGTGGCGATTGCGAAACTAGTCTGGGCGTTTAATATCTCTGCTGGAAAAGATTCCGAAGGAAAAGAGATTGAGCCCGACGTGTCTCATGAAACGGGCTACTGTGCCGGATTCCTGGTGTGTGCGGAGGATTTCCCCGCGACGATTACGCCACGGTCGGAGGGGAGAAGGCAGACTATCCTTAGGGAGTTCGAAAGGGCGAGGACCCAGGTCTTTTCGAGGTTTGAGACGCCGAAGGAGTGACCTCCCGCCAATCAATCACATAGTTTTAGGTATTAGCGTGTTTTAAAAATGAATTTTTGTGCCCCCATCAATTCTTGCTGCTTTTCTCTCCTTTAGTGCCCATTGTCACTTGACATGTTTGTCTGCCAACCCAAGTCCGAGCATGTCCCGTGATCCAGATTATCGAGTCTCTCCCAAAGGATCCCCCGCATTCAGCCTTGTCCGCGCCCCCAGATCCACTTGCGTGGTTCGGTAGTCGTGCCGCTTCCCCATTCCAACGTCATCGGAATCGAGATTAATTCTCTGTTTCATTGGTCCGCGTACTGCAGTGGGCCATGGCTAGCCCTTGTTATAATCCCAGCGGCACATGGAACTCATCGGTCCACTGCCGAGGGAATCTTTTAAAAATCCTCTGGCTCTGGCTGTCTGGCGAATGTGGAGAGTGGGGATTGATACCTAATCAAGGCTTTCTAGCCTCATAGCCCGCTTTGTCATACAAGAGAATTGTAGCCCTAGCGTTTCCAGTCGAAGAGCCGACATTCGCATGCCGCCGGCTTCTCCAAGTGTTCACAAGGTCTTCGGACCCTGAGATTGGCTTGCCTGGACGGCGCCACGGATCCGGGCCATATTCGGCTTCGACAGGTGGATTCTGGCGACCACGTTACTGGATCTAACGTGTGATGGCGCTGGCCATTAATCTTTTAAAGCCTTGGCCATTGGACCGGGGGTAACGAGCCTGAAGTTGAGCGCCATTTTTAAGCTGACTGGGCGTATTGATGCCTTTTCTATGGACACAAGGGCTGCATAGATTTCTAGCTTCACTGATAAATGACAACATTTCCCAAGGCATTAATCGCGCCCGTTTTATCGTCTACTTTGGACCCCATGTGATACAAAAATCAAGAGGAGAAAGGCATAATAAAGGAAGCGATGACGTCGCTAACGAACGGCGCGGCGAATCGAGGCTTAGATGTGGCATGTAAACATGCCTACTTCTGTGTAACGCTCGGGGCATAACTGACACCTGTAGAACGCACCCCACAGTATTCCTGCCTGTATTTGATCCAAATCGTCAGACTATTTGATCTGACACTAACTCAACCTTGTCGCTATCCTTCTCTCTGTCACACACAAAATTCTGGCCAAGATGATTGGCAAGAGAATAAACATATAGTTACACGGCGGCCGCATTTCTTCTACAGATTAGTGAAGTTGAAAAATCAAGTCCGAGTTGTCGCATAGAGAGGTGAGGGTGTAACACAAAGAGGCAATGGCTTACAGATGGAGCTGTAGATGACGAATGCTGGATAATTCACCGCAGACCGAGGCCCGCTATAAATACTTCAAAACATCCGTATCTGCTCAACTCACATCCAGGCAGTACATCCAGATCAACACATCCAAACAGCACATCCGGACAGCACATCTAGGCCAACACATACAGACCAATACAACAGACTCATCGTTCCACTCCATGCTCGTTACCTAGAAGCAACTAGGTAAGCTAACCCTCAAGTTCTTTCTGTCTCGCCAGCACCCCACCCTTCTTGTTAGTTAACTGTTACCACTCGCCTTCAGTAAGCCGTCATGAAGTTCCCCACCATCGCCGTCGCCATTTTTGGCCTCGTCCTCACCGCCGTGCAGCCCGCCCTGGCCATCCCCGCCGAGAATGTTTTGAATACGCGTGGCGTCACCAACTCGGACGACGACATGCTCAATATCCGTGGCCGTCCCCCGATTCCCGGCTGCAAGGATTCCGAGGGGTACTACCTGTGCAATGCCGTTGGGCTGCTGGGCTGCTTCAGCCCGGGCAATAGCGGAAATCAGGCTTGCCAGGGAGGAGTGGGGAAGCGGTGCCGTGAGTTTTTACCTTTTTTTTTTCTTTTTCATTTCTTCCTTCGTCTCTTTTTTTTTTCATTTTTCTTTTCTCTTTTAAATATTTGCAATGCTAACCCGTATCAAACATTAGACAAGCAGTTTTGCAATTAAACAACTGCTGGAACACTCAACTTGGCGTGCAAACACATTGCAGTCTCACCAACAAACAGTCTTGCCAACACATGCAGTCATTACCTTTTCTCAACACTTTCAACCACAAGTTTTCACGCATTCATTTGGATACATGTCTACCACATAAGAGATAGCATTTGTTTTTTTCGCAATACAGCTATGCTATACATGCAGTCACTCAAAAACCATCTTGTTCCTAATCATACCCACCCCCTCAATCTCCACCTCGACGACATCCCCATTCTTTAAAAACCCAACCCCCTTTGGCTCCATGAATAAACCCACCCCACTTGGCGTGCCCGTCTGAATGACCGTTCCCCTTCGGAGAGTAGTCCCCGTACTGAGATGAGCAATAATCTTGGCCACACTGAAAATCATATCCTCTGTCCCCGTCTCCTGTCGAACCTCCCCATTCACACGCGTAGCTAGCTTCAAAACCTGCGGATCCGGAATCAATTCCGGGGACACAATACATGGCCCAATGGGCGCAAAGTTGTCAAACGACTTGGCGTAACAAAACTGTCCTCCAGACGTCTCGGGAAGTTGGAAATTCCGCGCAGAAACATCGTTGCCGACGGTATACCCCAGGACATAATCCAGTGCTTCTGATTCAGAAATGTTTTTGCAATCCCGCGAAATGACCACGGTGAGTTCGCCTTCGTAATCAAGCATGGGTTGACAGGATGGGTGGATGGGGATTTCCGAATAAGGTCCGGAAAGCGCATCGGCGGGTTTGGTGAATACTACGGGATACGGGGGGACGCGCAGGTTCGCTTCGGTGGCGTGGCGTTGGTAGTTTAGGCCGATGCAGATGATGAGGGGGGCGGACTCGAGGGGGGAGAGCAGCTAGCTTTGTCAGTACCTTACATGGATTGGGAAGAAGGAGAATTGGTATGTTGGGTTCGACTTACCTGGTGTATCTTGTCGGTTCTCCCTGTGTTGCGAAACCCAGTTGCGATATCACCTTCGAGGATCTCAACCTCGGCGCCAGCCAGGTCTCTGGTGGGCTCAGTTTTGAGGTCGCCATACTGGGTGGCTCCCTCGGCGTTGGTGAATCGAACAAGACGTTGAAAAGACATGTTGACTTTGTTATTGGTACAACCGGATTGAAACGGAGCAGATGACAGTGGCATTTTCTCTCCTCTTTCTATCCTGTCTCACGCCATGTGCCACCTTTTAACAAAATTAATGAAAACATCCCAGTACCAGCCGTGTCCAGGCTGACTGTCCGGCATCGGGACAGGACCGGATAGCCCCTGGTCACAATGGCAGAAGTTGCCTCGCGCGCTCCACATGCCAAGCACTTTTGAGCCGTTACCCCTGTGGATGCGCCGAGACCGACCGACGAGCCGTCTCGGTCGAATTCACAGCACTAAAAAACGTGGCAATTGACCCGACAACACTAGTCTGTCCGCGGACCCGCGTCCGGCACAGATCTCGGGACCTCATGAATAGCTAGCGGTGCCGGCGTTAGTTTGGAGGGCCGATGATCCGTAACGTTACAGTTTTGATGATGCAAACTTAAAAATCAGATTAGATATAGAATACCAGACAGACCAGGACTTGGATCTTCAGATTCGTCCCTCGTCCCCGAAAACAGTCACTCCCTGGCTAACATCATCGCAACCATGACGGAACAACCTAAGATCAAGCTGGTGCGCATTGCCCACGTCTACTACACACACAAGGACCTCGCGGTGGCCAGGGAATTCCTCATCGATTTTGGCTTCACCATTGCTTCCGACGAGGGCAACACCATCTACTTCCGCGGATACGGCACCGAACCATTCGTATACTGCGCGCAGCTGGGCTCCGAAAATTGTTTTGCGGGGGCTGCTTTTGTCGTGGAATCCCTCGCGGACTTGGACCTCGCGGCCGCTACCCTCCCCCGCGCGACTCCCGTACACGACTCCCCCGCTCCAGGGGGTGGGAAACGCGTCACCTTTTATGACCCTGTCGATGGTTTCCCCATGCATCTCGTCTACGGCCAAACTCCCGTGGAAAAAAATTCGTCGTTCCCGGAACTCGACTACAACTTTCCCGAGATGAAACATCGCAGCGTCAACCACACGCAGCGTTTCAAAAAGGGACAGGCGCCGGTACACAAGCTAGGACATTTCGGATGCTGCGTAACAGATTTTGCGAAAGCATTTGAATTTTATACAACAAAGTTCAATCTCAAGCCAAGTGATATTATTTACGGCCAAGATGGGAAAGACCATTCAGTGTTTTTGCATTTGGACAGGGGCATGGAGGCGGTTGACCATCATACCTTTTTCTTTTTCGAGGGTGAGTCTTTTTCCTAGGTACTCTTTGCTTTGAAGAAACTGACAGAGAATAAAAAGGCCCAAAGTACCACGTCCACCATTCCAGCTTTGAAGTCCACGACTTTGATATCCAATCCCTCGGTCATCAGTGGTTACGGGACAAGAATTATGATTTGGTCTGGGGTGTAGGGAGACATGTTTTGGGTTCACAGATTTTTGACTATTGGTAGGATTAACCAGCCCCCCGCCAGCACTTTCAACTCCAACACCCCTGCCCAGCCTGGCGTGGTTATATCGTTGGCGATGTGATGCTAACCCTACATTATAGGTGGGATCGTTCTGGATTTATTCTGGAGCATTACGGTACGTTATCCTCTTCTTCCCTTTGGGTGAAGTGGGAACTAAACTAGTATATAGTGGACGGCGATTTAGTGGACGAGACAACCCCGATCAGTCGTTCCGAGGCAGGCCCAGATAGTTTGCATGTTTGGGGACCGCCATTGCCGGCTACATTCCTGCAGTGATTACTCCAGATTCTGTTTCCAGTAGTTAGTTTGATGGGACTGGGTGTTGGATATGCAATCAATATAACTTTTGTTTTTGCTTGCTGTCCAGCGTGCCTAGGTACTTACTTGCTTGTGAAACGGCGTGTGTTTTGACAAGCTTTGGATCTTGTATGGGACAGAGAGCAATGTTCAGCGGTTATACCATACATGTAATCAATTCTTACACAAGGACTAGTTAGAGTAGGACGAGGACGGCGTTAACGTCTCTATGATTATCAGCACAACAAAGATTCCAGCTGTGGTGATATCAGCCTGGTTTATCTACGACAAATCTGGGCATACGAAATTTCCTTTTTCGTTCGTAATCCTGAGCTAGGGTAAGCTATGGCTAAGTTGTCCTAAGCTTCCCCTGAGTCTTCCCTAATCCCATGCACCACCGCCACACAACCCCGGAGGCCCCTTCCACCGGCACATAGCCACACATTTCTTCACTCAAACGACAGAGAAAAAACCTGAGAATTTAGCACTGTCCTTGATTCCGTTTCGCACAGGCCGGGATTGTTCATTTCCCTCGAACAGACAACCTATCAATGCCGACACTTCTTTTATAGAAATGATGACCAGAGAGTGGTGCATGAATCGTCACGGTCAGCACTATGACTCGGAATTGCCAAAGAGAAAGTCATAGAAAGGTAGTCGCTACCTGCCCTGAACGGTCATTCATGTTGCTACTATGCAAGCTTGCGAATACAGTAATGAATTGACATTCAAAGCAAAGAGAAAACAGACCCGCAAAGAAAGCGAAAGCCAAAGCTTTTCGAGCCAATACTCCATCCCCTACATGTCTACAGTTTCTTAAGCCAATGAGATGGCTGAGTGGCAAACTTTGAGCTTACTAGTGAGATTTATATTTAAGCTGTCAGGCATCCTCACTACCTCGATTGTTTTGCGAACTGAGCCGATTTAAGGTGGCGATAAAGGTGACAGCATTGCCCTCCCTGCCCGCAATGTCATATCTGCCGGCTTATTGGTCCGCGGCTTCGCACGGCAGGGTTACGTGGTTCCTGTTAAAGCGCGCGAAAAGCCACAGTGGCTCTGCATGGCTGGTCCTCAGCTTACTGCGGCTCGCTTGGGCACGGATGCTGAAATATTCATGAAGGCCTGAAGAGAATCGCATCCATGAAAGTGTCAGCGATATCGATACCGGACGAGATTATTCGCTTTGGTATTTACCTAAAGTCCAAACTCTCTCAAGTCCTCATCTGCAAATCGTCGGGCCAACTACTTCGCCATTATCTTCCATTTTATTCTTCAAAAATGGCATCTATATCTCTACTCTTGACAATGCTACTGCTGTGGCTCAGTAAGCCGGCTGGTGCCCAAAACCCGTTGTCAGACGTTGGCAGCTGGCCTTCGGGGGCGGTACTCCTCCTGGGCGGCTCATACGCCGCACTTCGGGCCTCTTCTAGGCATTATTTCGACGCACTGCCCCCAGTGTGTGTCTCCACCCTGTGGCATCGCGTCCCTATCGTCAAGGGGTGGCTAAAGACCGGAAAGGCTGGTGCGCACTTTGCGGGGATTATACTCGAAAATTCATCGGGAGGACGACAGACTGTTCGGCTAGAGTGGGACCGTGTCATCTGCTCGGCGCCGCGCCGCGCCGACGAGGAAGCCCAAGATAATAACAACTCTGCTGCGTCGGGATGCGCCCCCGGGCAAGGGGTCGAGGGAGAGATCTTTCGCATTTCGGCCGACGGCGATGGCAAGACCCCGAAAGTCTGCATTAGAATCATGGCCAGCTCGGTGGACGCCAACTTTCTGGAACAGGCAACAAGAATGCTTTACGACCGTCTCGACCTAGCTGATAATGGCGTCCAATCGCTCCTGATGAAGTGGCGGGGGCTAATAGCCTACAGGAAGAAGCAGGCGAGGTGGACCAGGTCCAATGTTCCGAGCCAGGACGAGTTACAATGTTGCATCGATAACCTCGTGGACCTCGTCAAAAACCCCAAGTGCTCGGACGACGGGCTTGAGACAAGACTCGGGAACCTCAAGAAATACCAGATACAGTTCGCAGCGACTGACGGTCCCGGTGACGGCGAGCGCGCCACGGGACACTGGTGGGGTCTCGCCAAAGTCAACGCATGCCAACTCGTCGTAATGCGAGCTTACTCGGAATTGCTTTGCAAGCCTCAGCACAAAACCAAAGACGTGGATTTGAACCCGCTCCTGCCCTGTCTGCAGCTCTGGCGCAGAGGCATGCTTGAACGGTCCGACTGCTTCCACATATCGCTACCACCTGAAAACTTATTCGAACTCCAACAAACGGAAAACGACAGAACCCAGGAGGTGCAGCCTTGTACTGCCCTATCATATGCCCTCGAGCTGCAAAACGGCCCACACTACCTGGACGGACTATCGTCGCTGAGCTACATCGTGCCATCATTCACTCTATGGCACCTCTCGTGGCTAGTGAGCCTCCTGAGCGCCTGCGTCCTCGCCTTTTTTGTCATGGTTGCCAGCAACGCCAGCCCGAGTCTGGCTACGGCCTTGGCGCTCAGCTTCGCCATCCCCCACGCCAACGACTACAGCTACAAAGACGCTGGTTCCCCGCCATTGTGGAATGGCAGGGTTCGCATCCGATGGGCCGGCAGCACTGGTGATTCGTATGCCGCCGGCCTCTTTTGCGGACCCTACCGTGGATACCCTGGTAGTACGGGGTCGTCAACTGTCCGGTGCTGCACCGTCCTCGCGGTCAGTTGGGCGACCTGGGCCTGCAGGCTCCGGCTGCGCCAACTTCTCGAGTTCGAGCCCGACAGGCCGGTAGCCCAGTGGGTCAAGTGGGTGGCAGTTGGTGGGCTGCTGAGCATAGGCCCGTTGATTTTCCTGTTTGTATGGAATCAGCGGGATCAAGGTTTTCAGAGGAAGCTGGTTCCTTTGCTGCTCCTCTCCGGCGTGGGCTGCGGGCTGGGATCGTGCATTGTCGTTTGGATGGTCGCGCGCGGAATGGAGACGTGGTACGTAGCCCTTCTAGTCTCGGAGGGCGGTTTCCTCTTAGGCGGATCGCTGCTCGCGGCCATCGTTTTTACCGGGATACCCCGCTGCAACGGGATGCTCATGACTTCTACCGACGTCTTCTGGGCGGTATACGTTCTGACCTCTTGCCTCAATGGCTAAATGGGTACGTGAAGAAGAAAAAAAGGAGTCTTGGTTCGCCATCACCACAAAGCCTAGAAAATGATTCTGGATTACCTCCACGTACTACTGCGGGAACACTATGAGCGTGAATGAGGACCTTCCAGTCTTTTCCGACCACGGCTCTACATGTAATATGTACTTATACCAGTTACCACAATTCTCACAGTTGTGGTCTACCAACTGCGTCTCTTCCTCTTGGGCATATCGTTGGGGAACGCACACCTCCCCGTTGCAAGCTGTCCAAGGCTCGTTTCATTTCTCCCATAATGGTGACCAGTTCCGTCAACCCTAGAGTTTTTGCCCTCTCCAGCGGAGAAATCCCCGCCTTCTTCTCTTCTTCCTTTTCTATTCATTTGTGAGAAAACACTCCTGGACCCCAATACACACCACATACTCCATGGCACACTAACTTTGCTCTTTATATAGACCACAGCCCTCGTCTACCTTCTCGGTTCAGGCTAGGTTAAAATCTTGCACCCTTGCCAGTTCTTTCTCGTTACCATCATTGTGATCACCCTGATCTGGCATAACTGGCTAAGGCTCGGGTCTCTGGGGCCGCCTTACAAGAGTTGGACACATTACTCTGACAGAAACTGGGCAAGGGACGGTTTCGGAGACTACACAAGATGCGCAAAGCCCAAGACAACACCTTAGCCCAATCGGAGTCAACACATCACGAAGACCGAAACATGCTGGAGCTCAAGAGTATGCTGAGAATTTGTCCTCGACGATTACAATGACAAAGAAGATGAGCTCCAGCAAGAGCTAGTCGAAGGAGACTCCAAGCTGAGCACTGTCACCGAGGGTCTGTCCGCCTCTGAGGCTAGGGTGGAGAAACTTGGCGATGAGAACGAGGCGGAATTGAGGTTTTGCCGGGAAGAGGCCGCTATTCGACCTTAACAGGAAGAATGTGAGCACAACGCTACAGGAGAAACACTTAGTGGCCCGATCACCGAAGCTAATAGGACTCTCGCCGAGAAAAATGCGGAGCTGGAGGCTACGCAAGGCAAACCCGCCGAAACTTTACGTCAAATACGCGACCCCGAAGCGGCCCTACAAGCCGCGGAAGATCAGCGACGTCAGGTGGAGAGTGAGCTCGCAGCCGCCAAGGTGGATGCATTAAACCAAGTGACGGCTCTCCGGGAAATTATTTTATTAACTGCGGGCCGACATATCCGCCTGTTGGCTGCACAGATTCAAAAAGTGGCTTAAGAGAACCGGGCGGGTTGATGATCAGAATAAGGCCTAGAATGTTTGGTTAATTGGATTAAAGATCTCTTTGATTAAGGGTTAGGTTCACAATACTCAAAGTTTTGCTTCAATAAACCGTTTCCACCAAACTCTAACCTTCTGTTATACCAGGCAGCCGCGCAACTGGTTACAGCTGCCACCCCGCCACGACCTCGCAGACTCAAGATGTGCAAGTAAGTAGCGGGGATAGGAATGAGGACATGATGATGGGAGCACCCTTCTACGCTAACAAGCATAAAACACCCGGCCTTTACCTGCAAAGCCTACGGTTGTCTGCGGAAAGGCCTGTAAAGAAAGGGCTATAACTAGCTGGAAGCCGGAAACACACGGCCAATACAATCAAGAGTTGCAACCCCCATTATTGGACCGCATCCAGTGTGCCGTGTTTCTGACAACTTAGAGTCTCGATACCTCTACGGGCTTGCCGTGTAGAGTTTGCCACCCTATAAGCGCAAGACGAGGTGCGGGTAGAAAACGAAGTTTGGCTGCCTCCAGGCGAAAAGACCCTCGAGCCATAAAACACTTGGAAATGTCTTGGAGCTGAAGGTGTAGGTTAGATCACAGGGTTGACAAGGAAGAAAACACAACAGCATTACAGCATTACAAGACCCTTGCTATCAATAGTAAAGAAGGACTGAAAACAAAAACAAGAGTGCAGGTACAGTTACAGAATAAAGCCAGCTGCCAGCTGTGAAATGTCACAACCTAGGTATGCACAACAGTCCAGGTGCTGAAGCAGATCAGCCGCCTCCGTCAGGCACGTCCGTCCCGGCGCTGCAAAGAAGACGCGAATCTGCTGCCCGCCCCACGCTCGACCACGGATCCAGCCCTCCGCCTCGACCGGTTGTCTCGGTGAGGGGTCCTGGTCTTTTCGGTCCTCGCCGCGCTCATCTGGCTGTCCGAGAGCGCATACCCAACCGCTACCATCTCGTCCGTTGGCCCTCCGATTACGAGGCTTGGCCAGATGACTCTTTCTGCCGCAGGGACCGGGTCGGCTGTCGCTCCCGCCTCACCTCGCCCGGTGGAGGAACTATCTCTTGACTGCTGGTCCCTCGGCCTACCTTCTTGCGCTGGCCCTTGGCTGAAATCCAGAATCTCCCAGCTCCGCGAGTCCGGAATCCCGTCCAAGACCATGATCGGGATGATCATCCTGTCAAGAATCTGGATAGTCTGCCATATTTTGCTCGCATGGTTGCAGACCTTCCCTATCTCGGAGCGGAGCTGCCCTTCGTCCTGTTCGTTAAGCATGCCCCTTAGGCAGCTTACCACCGCCTGCGCTGCAAGGTTGGCACGCTGCTCAGCTTCCGACTTTCGTTCGGTTTCCGGCTGAGTTCTCAGCAGCACCGACCGGAGATGCGCTTCGATTCTGGGATTCTTGGAGGCGGCCCTGTATAGGAAATCGGCGCTCTCGTCCAAGTCGAGGGCATAGCTCGGCTGGAAGACGAATGTGCTCAATTCGCTTGATAGGATAGCCAAAAATGCCGCGGTTCGCATCTGTAGGGCGGCTTCAGAGTTGTTTAGAGGAAGTGGGATTTTATCCTCCACCGCCGGATGGTTTCCAAAGGTGCCCCACAGCCCGTTGCTGCTGATGTTCTCAACGTTCTTATTGAAGTACTTTCGGGCGACGCTAAACGCGTGAAGAAACAGCTGGGTAAATGCGGATTCGCTGGCCGCCTCCCGCGTCAGTTCAACATCAGTGGGTTTCCTTCACTCTGGGGAACGTTACATGTTCATAGAAGACGTTGATCGAAGCTTTGACGTATAACTCTCTAGCTCCTCAAGCCTTGTATTCTTTTCTTCCAATTGTGCTATGACGAGCCTAAAAGCCTCTTGAGACTCTTTCTTCTCGCTCTCCAGCAGGACCTTCATGTCGGCGAGCCTTGATTCACGGTCTTGAAGCGCGGTCGACATGGCGGCGATCTCGTCTTTCTGTTGCCGGACCTCCTTCTCCAATCTTTCCACGTTGACTTCAGCTTCGCGAAGCTCGCGGGCCTGTAGTTTCCTGGTGGCACTCTGATCAGCAAGCTGCTCCTGCATGTCCAGCACCCTATTCAGAGTGGCGCCGTAGGCGCTTTCCTGAGCCAAGGATCTCAGGCCGGCAAAAAGCGCCTTGATGTCGTTCTCGAATGATGACATTCCGAAAGTCTCGTGGGTGATAGGAAGGATGAAAAGAGAGACCTGGTTCTTCCGTGGGAGAGCAACCCGGGCCATCTAGCCGGGGGGGGGGGAGGAAGGGGGAGGGAAGACGAAACTCCTCTATTCTATAATATGCAGCGAGTGGCAGCTTCAAAGACGGGCGGGGAGACCCTGCAGCCGAAATTCTGGGCTTTTACCTTGGCAGTGTCCAATCAGGGCTTGCCCACTTCTTTCGTACCCCGCCAAGACTGCACGCCGATTTGTGTGGTCTAGAAACAGATGGAGCGCTAGTGGTGCTGGATAGGCGCCCACCATGGTCCAATGCTCGGCGACATTTCCGCCTGATCGCACGTCTCGCACTCCTCGCGGGAAGGCAACAAGTACGGCGCCTGGCTGAGTTTGTGCGGCAGAGGTCGTCTACATGCAGGCAGCCAGCGGCCCACGTCCCAGCGGCCATCTATACAGGGATTCGTGGCATACATCTCATGTTGGCGCATGAGGAGGCCTCAAGATGGAACTGATGGCGCGAAAAATCGTTGCATAGTGCCCAGTGCGGCAGCTTGGGGGGCACTGTGATGTGCACACGGTCCTAGAAGCAGCCGAGACGGCCTGCGCCTGTATTCCTCCGGATCACGGTGGCTTTCACGTCCAATGACCAAAGCACACGTTCTGGCCTGTTAGTGGATAGAAACTGTTGGAAGCCGTTCAAGTATTACAGCGGTTAAACGCGCCAAACATGACGCAAAACACCCCTTCCACGCAACCCCCCCGGTCATGGGCGGGTGTTAGAATCCGACGCCGAAGTGACTGATGCCAACTTAGGCCGGACCACATATTATCCGAGGAACGTAGCTAGAGCCAAGCTCTTGCAGCCGCTAACCAAACACCTGCTGGTCGACATTGGCATGAAACCCATCGCCCGAGTCGGTTAACCAGCCAAGATGCATGGACGTCTCCCCGGAGTTGCCATCCTACGTGCCGAACGTAAGAACAAGAGGCCAAATAGGTTCTGGAGGGTAGCGCCCTCCCCGCTTTGGTTCGATGGCACCTTTCTCGTCTGTGTGGCAATAGCCACGGCGGCCCCGTCGAGATACATAGGCCCATATCCCGCTATGCCGACCCCTGAACTTGGGATGGCGGGACCAGCTAGCTTGTCTTTCCTCACAAACCAGCCCGAGTGGATGTTCCAAAAGACCACGATACCCAAGACATTATCTCTCTCTCATAGGTTCATAACATGGCGACGCAGTTTCTTCCGGATTCTGATCTTCCACCTCGAGCCGTCCAGGTGAAGAGAGTCTGACCGTCCGACTCCCTTACGATTTCTGGTAGTAACCCTGTTCCGTCCAACTGCTAGCCTACGCAAAGGAAACAATCCCAGGCAGGAACGAAGATCCCTACCAGAAAGCAAGCGGTGAATAGAGGACCGCTACTAATCGATCACCGTAGCAAAGAATCGAGAAATAAGAAGGATTGCCACAATTTGTTCCTAACTACGGTATCTAGGTGGATGCCGAGTATATCACCCCTTTCGGACCTCCTCCAGCCGGGAGAAAGATGTATCGGCTGCAAAGAGTCTACCTAATGAGGGAGATTGGGCCATGCCTGCTAGTACTCGCATTCCCCGTTGGGTCCCCCGCGGGGCGTCCGAGGGGGGCATCGACGATTGGTACTTGTCCTTTTCATGATTGCAGTTAGCGTAAGCGACAATTACATTGAAGTTCTGGTCACTCCGCTGCATCCTTGATGGGCCCTTTGACCTGAGGTATGACTTGGCGCAGCGTTTTGCTGCCCACGCTAGCGGCAAAATTTGAGACGAACTTGCAGGGGAGGATGAGTTCGTGTCGTAGTCGTTGCAGGCCTAATGAAGGGTATCCATCGGTTAGCTTTGGGTCTGCGGTTTACGTGACTGGCTAATGGGCAAGGAGAGCTGGGAGAGTAGATGTGGTGGATCGCAAGACATACCCGTCTGCTTGGGTGCTGGGTCCCCGCGCAGCAACGATGACGAAAGGGGCAGAGAAACGGCGTCATCGCCGTCCAAGACCGGTGACGCCAAGCTAAGAGCACTGAGAAGGACGGGTCCAACTAAGAAGAGAACGAAGCAATGCATCTTGGAAAGCGTACGACTGCAGAATTCCATCGTGGAGGCGGCAATGAATGCGGTGGGAAAAGCCGGCGTGAAGGCTCTGGAGTCGAAGTGCGCGGGGCTCCCACTTTATCGATGTGCCAGAGGAAAAAGGGGCAACAGGCTCGTGCCTTTTTTTTGCCATCCGTTGTGCAACCTTCCAAACACAGCCGACGGTTTGTAATCACCAATCCGTCTGCATGATGCGATGCCCTTTGGAGGTCCTAGGACAAAGGGCTACCGCGGTGTCGTTGACGATGCTATCTTGTCCCATTTCCCGCGAAATATTCCTGTTCTCGCGCCAGGCTTTCTTCGCCGTGGCGGGACAGGGGCCTCGCGGTTCACTACCAACACTTGCATCCGCTCCTTCCCCAACCTTGCTTCACCACCTACCCACTCTGAGTCGTCACAGTAACTGACCACCAGCAGCTTGAGCACGGCTTCCATGCCCTGGAACCTGCCCATCAGCCCCGTGAAGACGCCCATGAGCTGCTTCGCTTCTTCGACATGGCCAAACACGTGTTCCGCATCGACGATCAAGAAGCAGGTCTTCAGTCGTCCAAGGACGTAGCAGAGTAAATCGGCCCATTCGTCTTCAGTGTGCGAACCGTGTAGCTTTGCTGCGGTGAAGCTGCCCGGCTCGGAAGTCACCAGCTCCGGGGCCTGCTTCATCGACTGGAACACAAGGCTCTTTAAGACCTCCATCGCCGAGATGGCGCCGTCATCTTCCGAGTTGAAACTGGAGAGGTACCAGATGACATTCTTAGAGTGGAGTTGGCCGATCAGCTCTGTAGCAATTTCTTTCACCCGCGCCTGCGCTCGGGGCCGGGCTTGCAGGACATGGAGTGACGAACGCGGCGCCATGATCCAGTTCCCCACCGTCTGCAGGATCTTGACTGTGTCGTGATTCTGGCTCCGCCACGGAGAAGCTCGTCGGATGAGGGACTTGTGCTTCTGCAAGGCTTCCTCCGGGGACCGCTTGGGCTTCAATGCGTCGAGCACCTGATTGAAATGGATATCCATGACGCGGGGCACCATGTTGCTGACGTTCACATGGATTTCGTTGAGCCTGGCAGTGTCACCTGTCGGCGATGGGTCAGTTTCTCACTCGCCTCTTTGTCTTGGGATGCACCTACAGCTGACGATCCGCAGTACCGTCCCAACAGCATCAGTCAGCTCTTTTTGAGCCTGGCTGAACTTCACCTGCATCTCGTGCAACTTTTCCTCGCGCCCCACCAGCCTAGCCTGCTCCTTCATCAGCAGCTCCTTGATCTCGCGTATCTCCACCTTGGAGGCGAGACTTGAGACGTCGTCGATAGTCTTGGCGCAGAGCATGATCTCATCCAAGGTCTCCTTATAGCTCAACTCGAATGGTTTGAACAGCGAAGTCAACGCGCGACCGGCCGGCCCAACATTGTACCACTTGGCGGCCTGCTGGAGAAACAGTAGGATGTGTGCGTACAAGGTCGCAACAGCGTCCCGCATCTCGTCGGTTTGATAGAGCTCTGCGCTGAGCTCGCATCTCGGAAGGACTTGGGCAATCCAATACAGCGCCTTCGAGAACTGAGTGACGAGGTTCTCGTGGTTGATGATGCTCATTAGGACGAATTTCACCACACCCCAAACCAAAGCGACATACTCCGGGTGGTGTTGGGACAGGACATCTAAGACCTGCCCGTAATATAGAATCCTACTGGACAAGCCCCGGATCCACGACTTTACCGACTTCTGCTTCGCCGGCGCTGCTTGGTTATATCGGGATTCGGCTTCTTTCGTAGTCTCCATCAGATCGCCGAGAGTCGTCTGTTTCACGGTTCGGAGCCATGAAGTCGCCTTCGCGTTGCCCTCGAATTCGCGCTTGAGATACGCCAGTGCATCTGTGTATGCCTCTGCTGCGATGTCTCTCCTTCTTATAGTCGGGGCAAGAATCGGTCGCGCCACAGAGACTACTTCGGGAGGGAGTGCCAGCTCAGGCGGCGCGGCAGGCGGAGTGATAGGAGTGGACCGTGGCAACGCTATCCGTGACCCAAAAGGAGGTGTGTTAATGTCTCTGCTGGCGGCATAGGGCTGCACAACTTGAACCGCTCCCGGAATGCACCGATCCACTGCGTTCTTCTTGGCGCCACTGCTGTCTGGCATCGCGTGGGATGAGTCTTGCGCGGGCTTGGCGCACCGGCCGAATCTGAATGCGGCGACATCAGTTGACCAATTCATTGTCGGTCGCGATATATGTTGAGATGTGGAACCTGACTGGAGGCCCCCGATGAGGGCAGGCGGGCGGGGCATGGCATGCGGACGGGATGCACAACGCTGCAGCATCCTTCGGGACGGAAAAAGAAATGATTGGGTGAGATCAAACCGACATTTCTCATCGATGCCAATTCGTTAGCTTTCTGCTGGTCACCACTGCGGCAATTGGCGCCGCGCCAAGCCATCGACAACCTTAACCTTCCTCGCTGTCTTGGTAGGGCATGACTACTGCACCATCCGCTCAGAGCAATGAACTAAGAGGAAAAGCATCGTTGCCAAGGGTTGGGAGTACCACAGGTGGTTCAGACTGGGTACAGTGGTGAGGTGGATCTGACTGAGTGCGTTGTTCGAGTGGAATGAGCCGCGAGGGAATGCCCAGAACGCCACGATCGGGCTGTGTTGGGGGGAGCGTGTCGCGATAGGCGGGGCGTGGGAGCTGGAAAGCGGGGAGCCAATGAAAGGCGCTGAGGCAGCTAGAAAATTGCTCGCCGCGGCACCAACCGCGCTGAAGCCAGGGCTAGCGGCTGCGATATCGGGTAACACGGAAAACAGCGAGAATCCGACGTCAGGAGCATCTTTCGTGTTGTTGCTCTCTTCCATACCTTTCATTCGTTCCGAGCTGATGGTTACACAGCGAGGTACCGGTTTGCGATTACTTAGCTAACGCAAAGAATAATGCCTTGTAGAATATTGTACAAAACGGGCTCTAAAAAGCTTCGCTAGGCTTAGCTCGTCTCCAGGTTGCAACCTGTTTTACGTCTGAGGAGCATGTGCAGGTCAGCAAACTCCACTAGCGGACTCACTCTATGCTAGGTACATAGTTTCTCTCTCACGCACACATCAGCGTGCATTCGACCCTACCCTAAGGATGGCTATCTCAGCGAGCTGGCATTCCGCCATGAACGGGGGGGCTTAGCCAATGCCATTTCACGATCGGCCAGTTCCTGTAAAGATGTCGACACCTCGGTCTCAGCCCCGGAGATGGCTGGGACAAGTTCGTCCCGCAAGCGCGGATATGGGCGCCGCCGATGATGGTGGCGTTTGCTTCATCAAACAGTATAAGAAAATATGGCTTCTGCATCCGTCGCCGTTATGGGGACGCGGCCATCAGCAAGGGAGAGAGATTCCCAGGGCATTCCGGGCGCATGCACCGTGACGTGCCCCTTCTTCATAACAACGTCGCGACATCGTCACCGTGGACTCCACCCCGGTGACCTCATCATTGGGTTAGGTGTTTTGTTCGCTGTCTTTATGAACTGTCTTTTGTTGCTCTAGCAACATTCTCGGTTCGTTCCATCCATATGGAGACGAGATGGGGTCTAGATTCTGCCGATAGCGCAGTCACTACCATGCTTCTCACAGGTGGTTCGGCCGTCATTCACAGCCTGCCGTCATTCACAGCCTAGCAGGTTCACCAGTGATCGCCGCCGGGTTCCTCTTCCCGCTTGGTACTTCCTGTCATTAACTTCTAAACCTGCAACTTATTAACGCACTACCAATAGTTAGGTGTTGTTGTATATACGGTTTTCGGAGGCATTAAGGCCACTTTCATCACCAATTACATCAACTCGATGGTCATCATCATTATCATCTTCCTCTTTGATTTTACGGTCTATGCCGCCAGCGACATTTCTCGGGCTCTCTAGGCCGCATCTGGGAGGTCTTCACACAGCTTGCCACTGAGCGACCACTTAATGGCATTGCTGGCGGTAGCTACCTGACCATGAACCCTAAGGTGGCCGTATGCTCTTTCCGCGGATCATTTATCTTAGCCTGGAAGGCTGATTCTGTGGGTAACCGAATTTTTCGTTATTAACACGGTTGGCAATTTCGGCACCGTCTTCCTCGACAACGGTTACTATGACAAGGCTATCTCGGCGTCTCCTGTGGATACTCCTCCCAGCTATGTAATGGGGTATGCAAGCCCCATTCCAGTGCTATCAGGTAGAGCTAACAGTCTGGGAATAGTGGCATCGCGTGGTTTTCTGCCAAGAATTACAAACTGACAGCTGTAGTTCATGGCCCATCATGAACACGTACTCGTCCGAGCTGATGCCGTCTCTTCGATTGTAACCTACGACACTTGCAAGACATATATCAACCCCAATGTAACAGGCAAGCAGCTGATGCGGGGTCAACTACAATGTCATGGCATGCTTCGCGCTCTTAGTTCTATGGCTACCTTCCCCACTGTGTTTTCCTACATAGGAATCTCGATGGGTTACCTCCCCATGTCATGATGGGTGCTATTATTTCGTCGGCCGTGTTACCCGCCACGTTGACGCTTCTCTGGTCTGACCAGAGCTGGGCGGCTGTTACCTTCTCGCAGATCCTTGGCTTCATCTGCTCCATGACGCCGTGGCTGGTGCGCACTGAGGTCAAGTACGGCGAGCTGACGGTAGACACCACCGGCAGTATCGAATCTGTGCTTGTTGGAAACATCGTGTTCCTCCTAACACCAGTCGCGTTCATTCCACTGCTCACCTACATCCTACCATTTAAGCTGCAGAAGTACAACTTGGGGAGCATGTATATCCGGAAGGTTGGTGACCATGATGTTTCCGATGAGGTGCATATGGTCCCCGAGCGTGTTCCTGGTGAGCACCGCCCTGCCGCGGTGGATGAGGAGCAGAATGAAATCAAGCTTGATAATGCCGCCAAAGATTGCCCGCTGGCTGACGGCTGGTGTAACGCTGTCCCTGCTGATCTTGTGGCCGATGCCTACATTTTGCAGCGGCTATGTATTTAGTAAGCCCTTCGCCGGCTGGGTCGTCGCGGGCATCATCTGGCTCTTGTGGAGGGATGAACCGCACCCAGGAGGGGGAGTGAGGGGATGTATGTTTAGTCTGGATAAAGGGGCACCCACACCACCTGTCAACGGCTACCAGCGACTATCAACGCCTACTACGCGTATTATTGTTGCAATAACTAAACAGTGGAAAAACAGCAGCAGAAAAGGATAGAAAATAGTAAAAATCAGAGTGAAACGAATGGATGTCTATACATTGCAGGCAGCAAAACTAGGCCTATTGACCTCCCCTGCACCTAATCAATCCTCCAACTTAGCAGCCATCTTAACTAGGCGGCCACTCCGCGTAACCTTCGCAGGCGGCTCCGAGCACGAATTGCTCTGGGCATTACGTTTTCCTAGTCCTTTTCCCGCCGTGTCTCTTCTCTATGACTCCAAGGTTGTAGATCAAAAGCCTCATCATCATCATCATCATCTAGATCGCTGGAATGAGCCGTAGTAGGTCGTGGGCGCCGTTCTGAAGGACTCCTAGCATTCTGGAATGGTTAGATTAGCTGTATTAGAAGTATCAAGGTATCAAGGTGATGTAACCTACTGGTGGTGCGAAGGTGTTGCCTGTAGGAAGTTAAGAACTATTCTGGATGTGGCTGGCATTGATGTGAATGTGTGCTTTGAGTCCGGATGGATGGTCACAGTGATCCCTAACCCTTGTGAGTCGCCTTATAATTAATAGCTATGCCCCTTTGAGGTTCTGCTACGACCACCTTCTCCTCCTACAACTCACGACTTCTTGTTCTGACCAATCAGAAGCCGCGAGCAGTAGACTCTCAACACCTCTCTACACAACGAAAAACTTCATCCCCCCTCTTCTCTACCGCGCGCCGACCTGGTGGTTTCGGCAACCTGCCTCACTTACTCCCCTCTCTTTCCGCTAAACTACGGTTTTTACCGACCACCTCCACGCCTACTATGGCACCCTCTACGCAACAAATACTACAGGAAACCCCCCCCTCAGCTCAGCAGCAGCCGGAACCCGGCCCGATCTACGCCTTTATAAACGCCCTCCTAGCTAAGATAGAAGAAAATAGATAAGTAATGGGGGAGGTTATCCTAGCCCTCTCCCTTTACCTTAATTTAGCTTTCTCGTAATTCAAACGAGGCTGGAAGAAATACTGGGCTTTCTGGTTTAACTAAGAAATCCTCGCCGCTATCGAGAGAACGCTTGACCCCCGGAGACAATACTAAAGCCCCCCCCCACTACAGTAGACGGGCCAGACCCTAAACAGGTTAAGTATTAGGAAGTTAGCCCAAGCCGCCACCGCCGCTACGTCCCCGAGCCCGGAACCGTTACTAACGCCCTCCTCGCCACCCCCTAATTACGCCAACGCAACCAAATCCGGCTGGAGTTAGCTCTCCGAGCTAGCGCCGACCCCGTTAAAGGGGTGGTTTAAGCGCAACCCACCGTATCGGCGGAACTAACCCGCAACGGCCAAATCTCCAACCCCCCCGCCCGCCAAGACCAATAGCCCACCAGTCAAAGCTACCGCCCCCCTACCTAACCGCCGGCTTTTCCTAAAGTTGGATTAAAACGACCAAATCCGCGACCTTCGGGCTTCCGAGGTTAAGCTCCTCTTATACAATAAGGCCAAGGTTAATAACGCTAACTTTACCTCCATCTTTAAAGTAGTAAGCAGGTAGGGGATAATTATATCGGATAAGGCAAAACCCGCCCTCCTGAACGTTACTGGCCTTACTATTGTACCAAACACGGTATAGCACACCTACGTAGTCTCGGAGGTTCCTAACGAACTTTAAACCATAAACGGTACCTACTAGGCAAAAGACCTACTAGTAAACGAAATACTAGCCGTAACCAAGTAAAAGGCACTCCGATTAGTCCCCTCCAAGCATACGGGACCCAGCCTACACCACTCGACGTAGCTAGTCTCCCTCGGAGAAAAAACCCGACCCGGTTTCAAGCTATTCGACTCTAAACCAGCCAAACTAATAGAACAGAAAACCGCAGTCCGCCAGTACACTAACTGCTGGGAATTCCATAGCCCAAAACCGTACGAAAAGCCGGCCCGTTACAAAAACTACGGCCTACTAGCCCTAAACTGCAGGTACACCAAAGACCCCTTCCCCACCTGCGCCAACTACCAAGGCCCGCACCAAGCCGACTACGCCGCGTACGCAGCCCGCCCGTCAACGTCAAACGGCTGAGTGGTTAGGCCGAGCAAGGAGCAACTTAAGGCAGTTCGCACCCTCGGCACTAAAGCCACGGCCACAGCGAAAGCGACGGCCAGTCCAGCCCCCAGCCCCGAAAGCAGCCCATCCCCCCCCTCCCCTACGATAAGCGCAATCTGCGGTAGGATTCCCAACCGAACCGCAAACCGCCCAGACCTAAAAATGACGGAAGCTCTCCCCGCCCCAGTAGCGCCCGCCCCGGAAGAACAACCCCCGGCAGAAGAGCACAAGCCCTACGAGCTCTACTTAAAGGAAAACTTCAACTCCTACCAGTACGGCCTCGTCGACGACAACGAGGCGCTACTACAGCCGTTCAACCCCTGGTACGGACCCTCGACCCTACCAAAGCCATCACCGACCACCCTATCAGCCCTCAAAGCGGCAGCCCACACTACCCGAAAACGCAGCGCCTTCATCCCAGTATCCAGACCCACCCCGGAACCCAGTACGTAGGACTCGTACCCACCAACGACCAGCGAACTCGCAGCCCTCCTAACCCTGGCCAGGCGCAACTTACTTAACCCAGGCCCTACCGTCCTACTCCGTCGTATTAGAAACGGAGGCGTCCGAAAGCCCTAAGGGGGCCAGCTTTAATATAACGGAGACGCTTATAGTACTATAGCTTAACTGCTAAAACTCGGGCCCAATTACGGATAAGGCCCTATAAACCGCTTTTGAATAAAATACGTACGTAGTAGCGTTATAGGAACCGTAGACTTGCGCAAAAGATAACTACTAGCTACTTAAATCATACCCTTCGTATAGGTTGTACGCGGCAACTAACGCCAAACCACGGTACGCTACCTACGTTAGCAAAGCGCTTACCAGCTTAAGCGCTTCCCCCCCAGGGCCCAATTAAACGGATATTAAAGTCGGCTTAAAGGTAGTTACAAACGTTTACCTCCCCCCTACGGAGAGAAACGTCGCTAAAAAGTTTCTAGCCAAGCCGTCGCGCCCTAGGTAATTAGTAGTAGGAGATTTTAACGCTAAGTACCCTAGCTGGGGGACGGGTACGTATATAGACCCCAGGGGCTGCAAAGTAGCGGAGTAGGCAGCGGAGCGAAGCCTACGGCTAGCCTTACGAAACAAAGTTACGTACAACTAAGAAGGGATACTTAACCTCGTCTTCCGAGGGTAGTAGGCTACTACAGTACGAGTAACTACCGAACTTAAGTACAGCTCGAATTATAAAGTAATCTGGACCGAAATGGTAATTAACGGGAGCAACCCGCCGGCCAGGTGGTCAGTACCGGAGCGCTACTATAAGGACTTCGCGTAAGTAATATGTACCCTAAGCTGGAACAGCCCCCCCCCGTATACTACGGCGAAGCTTAATAAAGTGGTTAGGAGCCTATAAGAAGACCTAGTACTAGCCGCTAAAGCCGTAGGCGTTAAGGTAAAAGGTAGGTAACCGTTTAGGTAGTATACCCCGGACTACGTAAAGGCAAAAGCCGCGTTTAGGAGCGGCGCTATAACCCGATAATAGTACTACGCGGTCCTGCGGAAGGCTAAAAAAGAGTACTAAGCCTCCCTAATTAACGGGGCGGTTAGCAGTTAGGAAGCCTTTCGGCTTACGGTGTAAAAATTAGCAAAACCGCAAACCAAAGCCCCCCTTGTAGCCGTTGGGGAAACGGTACTATTTGGAAAGGAGTCCGAGGCCTACCTATTACAGTACCACCTAAGGAGACGGGCGGAAGAGCTACAACCGGAGGCCCTACCGGTAAAACCCGCTGGGTACGTACCAGTTTCGTATAAGGTTACTAAACGAGAAACGGATTACTACGCGTTACAAACGCTAAATAAAGCTCCGGAAAAGGACGGAGTTATAGGCAAAATACTAGTAGCGGCGTAGGACTCCGTAGGCCCGGGGGTTTACTACGTTTACAAAAGCTCCCTAAGGCTAAGGTACTACCCGGAAGAGCTATAGGTAACCAAAGTAATCTTTATCCCAAAGCCCGGGCGAAAAGACCTAACGAACCCGGCTAGCCACCGGCCTATTTCCCTATTATTTATAATCGGTAAGGGACTAAAGCGACTAGTAGTTAAGAAACTAGTATACGTTACAGTTAGCTAAAAGCTCCTTTCGCCTTAATATATAGGAGCGACTCCGGTAATTGGAATCCCAGACCTAATTTACGCGTTAGTATACGACCTAGAGAAGTCCCGGGCCAAGGGATTTTATACGGGCGCCTGCCTTTTGGATGTAAAAGGCGGCTTTAATAACGTATAATACCACCTACTAATTAAGTAGTTGGAGAACCTAGGCTTCGCAACCGGCCTAACCCGCTAGGTCTAGTCCTTTCTAAACCAGCGGTTATGGAATAGGGGGCTTCCCCAAGGCTTACCCCTCTCCCCGATCCTTTTTATACTCTACCTCGCAGGCGTAATACGCGGGCGTAACTCCTTCGGGTACGTAGATAACGTACTCGTTAAGTATAGTACGAGGACGTTGGCGGCGGTGAGGATAGGCCTGGCTGCCAAAGTTTCCAAAGTACTGGAAATGCTAGCGTCGCTGTACTGCCCGGTGGCTCCGGCTAAAATAAAGTACCTGGTAGTAACCCCGGGTGCGATAATTCCCCCGGAGCTACTATTAGTAACGGGCCTGCCAACGTTACGTCCGAAGGCCAAAGTACGGTAGCTAGGTTTTTGGCTTAATAACCGGTTAAAGTTCGACGTATACGTTAAGTACTGGGCCAGCAAGATAGGAGTCGCGGCAGCGTATCTGCGCGGGCTTAACAAAACTGTAAGAGGGGTTCCCCCAACGCAGGTAGCAGTAGTTGCGAAAGTTTATATAAATAAGGTAGCCCTATACGGAGCAGAAGTCTGGAGGAGACCGCGTAAGCCCCAGGCGCAGTACCTTACGCTACTGGATAAACCCCTGAAGTAAGCGGCCAGAGCGGTAGTCCCGGCGTACCGTACAACCCAGGTGGCGGCGCTGTACCGCGAGAGCGGCGTCCTCCCAACGGCGCTAAAAGTAACCAGGAGGCAGGAGCAGTGGCAACTCCGATTAGCAGCCGCCCCGAAAAGGACGAACCTCTAGGAGCTGTGGGCGGGCGCTCTTAAGACCCAACGACGGAGCCTCCCCGCCCCAGACCAGCTACTACCGGCCGGGCTCTCGTAGCCGAGCAAAGAAAAACAGCTCCAGGCGGTTAAAAAGGCGGAGGCCGAAGCCCCGCCAGGGTTAGTATTCCTATATACAAATGGGTTTAAGGCTAAGGGACGCAAGGAGGCCAGCTGGGCGGTATCTGTGTGGAAAGACGGTAGGGAAGTAGAGGCTTTAGCGGGAAGCTGGGCTACGTGGAGGTATTTAACGCGGAAGTAGTGGCCCTAGCCGTCGGGCTAGGCGTAGTAGCCGCCGAGGAGCGAGCTTTGGTTTTTTCCGACTCGCAGGCGGTAGTAAGCGCTATAAGCAAAGGGTTTTCTCCCTCCAGCTAACCTACGGTAGAGAGGGCCTTTAACAACCTACGCTACCCCGGTACTAGCTTATACTAATACCTAGCCTACGCCGGCGTTAAGGGCAACGAAAAAGCGGACCAACTAGCCAAGCTCGCTACAGGCCCGGGGGCGGAGCCAAGAGGTCTGCCTACGTACGCCTACGCCAAGGCGGCTGCCCGGAGGCGGTATTTGCAGAGAGTTAGGGAGTAGTGGAGCAAAGCGAGGCCCGTTAGGTACGGCGCGCTAGGGCTAGGACTATACCCAAACGCCCTTAATACTACGAGGCCCAGGATAGGTAAAATTATTTAATACCAAACGGGGTACAGCCCGTACGTAAGCTACCTAAGAAGGTTCGGTAAGGAAGGAACTCCAGTATACAGCTGCGGCGTACTATAGGAACCACAATACCTATCGTATTGCCGGGAGCTGGTAGCATACCAAACGGCGGTACGGGAGGCGTGCCAGGCGGGGAAGCGAAGGAAAGAAACGGTTCTGGGCACCAAGGAACTATATAAGGCAATAGTCGGAAAGCAGGCGTTGAGGTTCTTTCCCAAGTAAAGGCCAAGGTTGGTCTACGAGCCTTACTAGCGTAAGAAAGGTTGGCTTAGTACGTTTTACCGCCGGGGGCGGTAGGTAGGTAGCGGAGGAAGCGAGACCCGAACTAGCGGGGGGGTGTTATGTAATCACTCAGGTGGTAACGCTGCTAACCCTGGCCTACGGCCAGGGCGGGCCACCCTAAAATGGATTAAATTGAATTGAATTAAATTGAGGTTCTGCTACGCCACACAGACGAAGGCCCTTGTATCCACTGGTGGTGGCTGTGGCAGCGCGGTTCCCCATTGCCAGGCTCTAGCACCAAGAGCCAGCCACAGCACTGCCACTGTGAGCTGACGCTGCCCACGTGCTGCCCAATGTCATCGGACCGGGAGCTTTTGGCGCCAGAGTTTGACCGGCAACCCGACGCAATCCCGCCAAGAAGAAATACAGCACACGCGCCAGCCGTTTGCGATGGCTTCGCGCAGACACGGTCTCGGCTTCCCAGAAAAGACAGGACTGTTGCGGGCCCCCCTTCTTGCCGTTCCCAACGAAGCGAGGGCCAGACGCCGAAACATAGCAGCACATACCTCGTTAGCATCTACGGTATCGCAAGACTGCTCGGACGACCGTAAGGTCCATTCCCAGCGCCTTTGCGCCCTCGGAGACAGACACAGGCGTAACAAACGATCGAGGTCTCCTACATCGGACAGCGACGGCCATGACCGTGCACCGAAGCATCACAAGCAAAGCCCGACGCACGATTGTCCCATCGGCAGTGGTGTGCCGGCCGTGCACAGAGCCGTATCAAATAATGAGCTGCGATATGCGATGACTAGCGCTTTGGACGCCGTACTTGGTGCGGAAATTCCCGAGTTCGAGCCAGCACCTAGACCCGATAGCAACAAAGCAGCGGCAAGCGCCAAATGCCCTCTCGAACTGCGCGGTTGCAGCTAGCTAACCCTTGTGGTCGATAGAGGCCCCTAGCGAGTGTCATGGAGTTCCTGGACAGTGCCCCCGACTACATCAGCCGGCTCCGAGAGGGCATCGCGAGGCTCAAGAAGGCCAATATGCGTCTGGTTGAAGATACGCAGGCCTTAAGAAACCAGGTCAAAGCTAGCGAGCAGCTGAATCTCACGTTGAGCAGCAGGATATCGAAATTTAAGTCGGCTGATAGCGAGCTGGATGAAGCGAAGAAGCAAGAGGACCAATTGGGGGAAGATGAGCCTCTGGATGAGGTTGAGGGGACAAGGGAGAAGGCCGCTAGCTCTCAAATCGTTTTCGATGGGCCGCCCAAGTCGGGAGCACGGGGAGTCTAATTAACAAAACCCCGATGGATTCCAAATAGTTTCATTTTCTCTCCACAACCTACTAGGTACTGCTGGTTATAAATCAGTACACGCCTGACATCGAAACCTTTGCCGCATGTGAGTGCTGACTAGACTGAGCAGGTGGCCATAGAGTACATCTGAACTGCAGCTTCCATTAGTGGTTGATGCCGGCGCTTGGTCTGGATGCCGCGCCGCCTCCTCGAACAAATAAATTCTCTTCAACAAACGTTATGCAACAATATTTACGCTTTATCGGACCTCATCAAATGGATAGGGTCTTTACGATTGCCTCCTCTGCATCAGGGCACTATCCTCCCGTTCTACCTTTCGAGCCCTATCTATCCCCGTTTTTAAGCACAGCCTCGATAGCGGCCTTGGGGAGTTCTACTCCGATGCACAGTCAATCATTCTCATACCGCCCGTTGATCCAGATATCAGGCTTGATCTCCTGCAGCGTATTTCCTACAAGATGCTCGGTATCGGCGCCGTTGCTCCAGCAAGGGAACGACGACAGGATTTGATGCCTTCCGAGTGCCTTGTCTAGGCGCCTCTAGAAGTCTACGGATGCCGAAACCGAGCACGCTATTCTTTCAAACCGGAAACGCTTGTCTAGTAGGAAGAGACTCTCTCCGAAGGAGTTAAATTCGCAAATGTGTTTTTCAGCTCTGAAAAGCTAGCGAGATCGGGCTTCCCTCACAATCCAATCAGAGACTGTAGTTTTACTCAAGCTTTGTTATTCTGTTCGACATGGATGGACACGGCCAGAGTAGATTCTTCTTGGTGAAGTCTAGTTAGTCTTGCATCATGGGCTAGTCGCCCGGAGTCGCGCAGCCTACGGTTGGCGTCAATATCGTGGATACCAACTGCTCGACCGATCGAGTATTCCCAGATCCCCAGATCCGCCGACGACGAGCCAGCCGCCGTATTGCGGCTGTCAAAAATATGGCCCATCGTCGCCGCCTTCGTTCTCGAACTGACAAAAACAACTATCAGCCGCTTGGAAAGTCTTTTTCCATCTCCGTGACGACGGCAGCCGAGCAGGTCCTCCCCATCACGTCCCGCCCTGGGTATAGCATGAGTTTGTATGCGTCTTCAAGTACCAGCACATTGCCAGAACCTCGCTCGCAGTCCATCGACTTGAGGAAGTCTCCCAGCCGTGACAGGAGCTCGCTGTCGCGGACCCTGAGGTTATGGAGCCACCTAGCATGGATCCTCTCCACCATTGTCTTCTCTGTGCCTGGGTTCCCCTAGAAAACGGCGTGGAACCGTTCTCGGTCGGTGGTCGGCTGCAGGATCTCGCTGTTTTTTGGCGTGCGCGCTCTGATCGCCTCAGCGCGCTTCTAGATCGCATCCATACCGGTTAGGCTGTCTAGTTCTGTCGTGGCCTCCTCAAGCCGCTTGCGACGAAACTCGGCAAGGTTTTCTTTCTTTGATCTCGTCACTCTCTGATTTGTGGTCGGGTGGTGGGTTGGGGAGTTTTCTGCTCTGATTCGTGTGGGGTGAGCCGTCGAGCGAGGAGTTGGACGAGTCGCAGCCTCTTCTCCTTGACCGGTGGTAGAACCGATCGACTCCGTCCGGCTCGGAAGATGGGTACTCGCTACGATGTGGCGAGGGCCTGCGGCTCAGCTAGTGGTTCCTATCTGTGTTAACGAATTACGAGTCCTCGCTAGGGCGGCGGGACGCGCAAAACCGCCAATGCGTTTGCAGATAAGGGGATATAAGAAGCTCTCTCTTTCTCAAATCGGTCTGTCCCGAGGTTGAGGTGCTGCTTCTGGCTCGTGATATCATGGATTCGCGTCCGCAGAGAACGGAAAGCGGCGGGCAGAAGAGTCCAGTAAAAATAAAAACGGAGCGTACATGTCCGAAGATGTATTTCGCACTAGATACAGGGTCCCACAGCTATTTAGAGAACCTTGTATCTCCTCTCCATGCAGCGAACACGGGCGGCAAAGCAGCCGCGTGGCATCCTTTTCGATAAACTCATGGAGGGTCGTCTACCGGGGAGAAGAGACCATCCGCCACCTGCGCGAACGGCAAGACGGACGCGTCATTATCAACACGGTCTTCTGGCCCGAGCAGGGAAGCCGAAAAGCTACGCACAAAAAAAAAAAAAAATAAACTTGTGACTATCCCAAGAAGCGGATGAACAGGGGACCAGAGAGTCCAGGTACTCAGCTCCGGCTGCAGGTATCCTTACCGAGGCTGTCGAGAGCGAGCTTGCCGGGAGTCATGACCTCAGCAGTATCAAAGACTGCCACGAGTACGGACGGACCTATATCAGGCGCGAGAAGGTCGACCAGGCCATGCTTCACTACAGAATGGGCAAAGATCTTTATGAGCTAGACACTGCTTTGTCTCATCAGGGGGGTCGTTCGAGACCACCACGCCAGATGAACACTATTTTATCACCAACAGGAATATATGATCGTCGCCCTATGGGAAATTGTCAAACTTGTTCCACCGATGTAACAGGTAACTTGGATAAGACATATTTCTTCCAGTTTTTCGAGTTATCGCGCTTGCCAAGGTCATAGAGCAGAGCCCAGGAGGAGCTGCATCACGCTATGCGGCCCTGTAACGATCTTTAGGCCATTCGGAAGGGGGCTAACCGGGGGGCTTCTGCAGCTAGATGACCTGGATGTCATCCTCAGAGCGTTATATACTCTAAAGAAAAACGGTTAGCGACATGTGCTCATTTACTCATAACTTTATGAATATCCAGCCGAGTTCTTTGAACTTATAAATGGCCTTGACAGTCTAGAATAACCAGCACCGTCGGCTGCTGCGGGAGCTGCTCGATTGTACGCGCCTAATGGAATCCGGGGAAGGCAACAAACTGATCGAGGCGACGAGGACATACGGCGTTCCACCGTGTGCCGACAGCGATTTCTACAGTATGCGGTTATTGGCAGCATTTATGCATGTAACTATCGCATGCTTCTGGGTGTATAAAGAAAGCGACTACGGATATAGGGTCATATGACCTTAGCATCCCAGTGCCACCATAATGTGCTAGATCCTGGCCTGGCCTGGCCAATCACTACTGGGATGGAAATTCGTCTACCGAGCTATTCAATATTGACTTTGGCCGCCTATCCTCGCAGCAGAGAGCGTGGGAATAGCTTGTTTCCGCCGCCAGTAAGCCCTCCTCGGGCATCTGAGCTCATGAGTCTCTTGGAAAAGGAGTCTCCGGCTATTCGACGCAAGGGATCAAGCTTGCTATATGCTTGTTAGCCAGGCTCTGTCTCGCTCTTGTAGAAGAGCACATTAGCCCTTGAAATCTTACTCATGCTTTGCGTAGCCCTCGGTCTCCAACGTTGTGGCCATGTTGACAGAAACCAACAAGGCGGCATCGCCTCCGCTCGGCTGAATGTTGTTTGCATGACGTGTACCGTTTGAGGGCACAGCTACTGCATTGCTGGGCGGGGGGGATGGGCACCAGAAACTTGCATCTTCCGAGTTATTTACGCCACTCTCACTATCGTGGAAGCCGTGAAATTTCGCCTTCCTAGGCGAATTTATCGGCCCCATAACGGTGTCAAGGTCAACCACGCGACTTTCCCGAGGGCTTCCAGGGGCTGAGTTCAGCGAGCTGGAAAGACTGGTTCCGCGCTCGGTCGGCGGTGCGAAGGGATCAGATAGCTTCTGTGTGTCCCGCTCCTTGATTGTCGAGGTTCCACTGGGTGCCGGTATCTTTGCCTTGCGGGCGAACCCGAAGCTAGCCTCTGGGCGGTACACCTCGGGATTGAAGTTCGGGCTGTTATAGTAAGCCACGTTGAAGTGGCTGTTTTTAAAAAAGCCTAACTTAGGCACCCACGGGCTATTCGCGTTTACGGAATCGTGAAGCAGAGGGTACTCTACGAATCGCAGCGGATATATCTGTCCCGATGGCTCAACTGGCGATGGCCATGCAAACTGTGATGGGAATGGCAGCGCAGTAGCTGGATTCGAGTCCGGCGAACGGGTTGAGCGATCACGGCACCACCGCGAAGACTTGTCATCGAGGGCATAGAGGCGCTGAGCTTGAACCATCCGGTTGTCCGAGCAGTCTCGCGAAAAGGTGTAATTTGCCGAGGCTTTTCCAGTACCTGGCTTGCCGTGGACACGCGATCGCCTCACGCCGTCCAAAAGACAGAGCGGCGTGGACCTGGTTTTCTCCTGAAAAGGAAGCTTGCGCGTGGGTGCCATATTCGGATTGACAGCATAACTGACGGGATCTGACCGTTCTCTGATTGCTTTTTTTTTTTTTTTTTCGGACGTCTTCTGTGGTGGGGCTCCCCCTGCG
>Ga0247765_1000441_pt1 | contig 32862 bp, 31 predicted proteins | sample UWRJL106311C6_FD_179949 | JGI IMG/M metagenome (GOLD analysis project Ga0247765, IMG submission 179949) | Plant litter microbial communities from Arlington Agricultural Research Station in Wisconsin, United States - UWRJ-L106-311C-6 | ecosystem: Environmental > Terrestrial > Plant litter >...
GTATTTCTCTCTCTCTCTTTTTTTTTTTTTTTTTGAGAAAGAAACACAAGTTAACAAATCTGATACCAGATAACATACACAGCCATGACTGTTGCCGCCCATATTGTCGGCGGGCTCGGCGATCTGCACGCGCTCTCCCTCTCGGAACGACAAGCCCTCGCTCTCGGCCCGCCCGAGGCCGCGCAGCCGTATATCACGGGCACCATCTGGTTCTGCATCGGCGTGGCCACCTACATCACCTTCATCTGGCTGCTCAAGCTCAACATGCTGTTCCTCTACCAGCGCGTCGTCAACGGGTTATGGGTCGAGAAATTCATCATCCCCACCATGGCGCTCGTGGGGGTGACCTACCTGTCTATCATGCTGATTCTGTTCCTGCCATGTCGTCCGTACGAGCGCATGTGGATTGTGTTTCCCGACCAAGGGGATTTCTGCCGTCCGCAGAGTTTCCTCAACATGGTGCCCCCGCTCGTCATGAATCTGATTACCGACCTGTGCATCATGGCGATTCCCGCGCCCGTGATCCTGCCGGTCCGCGCGACCGTCTGGCGGAAAATGGGGCTGTATTTTTTGTTTGGCGCGGGCGTGTTTATCATGACGGCGGCGATATTACGTGTTGTTTTTGTCCTTGTTGTAAGTTTTTCTCTCTCCTTTTCCTTCTTTGTCTCCCTATCTACCTCTCACCTCAACTGCCCAAAAATCCACAGAAAAAAGAAAGAAAGAAAAGGGGCGCTAATATGAGGAATAGTTAGCAAACGGCCCCACCGCCGCAATCTGGTCCTGCCGCGAAGATTTTGTCGCCATCCTCGTCGGACAAGCGATTCTCATCCGTCCGGTATTTTCTCGGAAATTCTGGACTCACGACTTTGCTACCCCGTCTGAACCTCTCTCTCTTCGTCGCCAACAAAATCCCGGAAACGGTCCTGGCAAAAAACGCAGCGGTGGCACAAGACTTGTCGGGTTCGGGAGACGAAATGATCCGTTTAGCGTCACGGCTGCACTGGCTAGTAGTCAAGCTACCACTACTAGTCAGGTCAGTCAGATGAGTAACCTCACAGCAGGAAGGGGCAGACCGTTGCCCCCTATCCCGACAGAAAGTAAAACTACAAGTGCGTCATCGAGCGTGACGTATTTTCAACGAATCGGCAGTAGTGAGAGTGAGGGTGAGAGTGATGATACGAACGACAACAAGAGTCATCATGGCCATGGTCAGGGCCCGGCAAGTCTGGTTATCAGTGTGAGTAGGTCGGTTGATGTGGAAATGGCAGAATCCCCAGCTGGAGAATCAAGAAGAGGGAGGGGAGACTGTTTGAAGGCGACCAACAAGGCCCAGTGTTGGAACGAGCCTTGACTGATTTTGGATTGGAATTGATATTCTGTTCGATGAGTGTACAGTTTGTGTTTGCATCTTCCTACTTGGGTACCTAGCCGGTCTGGAGTTTTGGCATTGCATGGATGAATTCTTATTCTAGCTCACGCAATCCGCCGCATCGTCGGTCTCCTCTCCCCCAGTTCCACATCCACCTCCGACATTGGCGTGCTCGACCCCTTTTGCCCCAGAAACGGACTCTGCCCTACAAAAGGACTACTTGGCCCCTTCTGCCCCATAAACGGACTGCCCGGCGCCCCCGTACTATACGGACTAAACGGTGTTGTCCTCCCACTCGCCATGGCGGCATTCGCGTCGTTCAAATCATCCCCCAAGTGTCCTCTCGTGCTCGACCTATTCATAGCCAGCTGACGCACATGGCCTGCCGCACGCATTTTCTCTAGATTCTTCTCCTTGCGCATCACCTCGGCTTTCATGGCCCCGGTAATCTTGTTCTCTCGATCACGAAGTCGCCTAGCCTGTTTCATCATCTCGCGTCCGGCCACGTACAGGCCCGTCTTCACCATGAGCCACGTCAACGCCGTATTGTAGCCAAAGCTAACGCTGCTTCGCATCAGCGCCACGACGCTATTGTTGAGCACGGATCGCGAAAAGGCAAACAAAAACGCAATGAAGATAATGCCGGCGGAAATCGGAAACATGAGCTTGTACTCCGTATCGAGCGGGACTTTCCCGTCGTTGAACTCGATTGAGTTCATGCCGAAAAAGCCGACGCAAAATGACAAGGGAAGAAAAACGATGGTCACAATCGTAAAGATCATGATGGATTGCCCCTGTTTGAGGGTAAGCTGCGCTTGCTTGACGGCTTCGCGAGCTTCGATGACGCCGGCTTGTTGTTGTTTGAGAGTGAGAATGTCTTTCAACTACTCTCCGTGTCAGTATACTATTCTAATGAAACACACCAGAACACTTACAGCTGATGATGTATTCATGGCAATCTGTAAAAGCGCCTGAAGTTCAGAGATACGCTCCGACAGGTCAACCAACAGCTGGTCAGCTCGATCAAGGGTTTGTCTTGCATGTTCTCGTTCCAACTCATGAACGTCGTCGTCCCCATCAGCATAGGGACTGTCCGAATCCATGGCCGCACCAAGAACCAGATCCCACGAGGTGGAAACCTGCGATGGCGTCTTCTTCCTGGGTCGAGCCACAGGCAGCATGATTCGGCGAATCTGCTTGACAAGACTCTCCATGACGGTTTGCTGCTGCTCCTTGATGCGCATCATGATGTGAATCTCATCCACCACATCCTTGACTTCTTTGAGCAAATTCCCTTCGGGGTTGATGTTGAGCAGCGTGTTCTGAGTTGAGTCGTTGTCGCTTGCATTTTGATCGCGTTTATTATAGTCCCTCGAAGCGAGGTGGGTGTAAATAAGGAATTGGTCGAACGCGGCGGTCTGCTTGTACGCCAAATCTCGAATGGCGCAGGCGAAGAGATCGACCAGGTTCGGTTTCCGGTCGTCCATTTTTGCTCGGTCGAAAAAGACTCTGGAACATTCGTCGACAATCATCAAGGTCAGATCATAGGCCGATGTGATCTCCCCCGGTCGCACGTATTGTAGACGCGCCCGTATGCTCTTGTGTACGGCAGAAGGGTCAGGTCGGTTCCTGCCCCATCGTCGGGGGAAACAGCTTATAACAGTTCCTTTAACATTCATCAAGTCAGCGTCTGAAAACATGAAATCCAAGGCAGGTATGATGACCCCACTCACTCTCATCCAAGATCCACAACCACAGTTGATCCACCATGATAATCCTCGGTACCTTGCGTATGTCTTCGTTGCATTGAGCACACACGTCCATGCCGTCACAGTCGTGATGTTCAGGGGTAGTGCCACGATACACAACCTGGTCTCGATCTCTGGCTCTCGTGCTCTTCAACGCGCCGTAGTATGACTGATCTAGAGTTCTGCGAGGGTGAAGTGGTGGCTGGGCATGGAGGTACTTTGTCATGAGTTGTTCATCAGTGTGGTGATCCATGGCCTCCATCAAGGCGGCTGCCGTGCGAAAGACGTGACCAAGAGCCCGTCTCCTATCAACCCTATCTCGGCTGGGATCTCCCATTTCCGGCGGTACCCAGACCGGCGATGTTGTGTCGTTGCTCTGTGAGGGATGCAACTGATGCTGAGCTTGGTTGACGACTTCGGACATGGATCGTGGCAGCTGTTTGTTAACTTCCTTGATAATCTCGGCTGACTTGACTCGACCCCGATCCGTCTCCCAGTGGAGGTATGGCATGAACAAGGCAATATTCTTGGCTTCGGATGGCGCAAAGTCCACCGAGATGGAGTCGCAGAACGGTCTCATGTGTCGAGCATGGACCTCTGAGTTGTGATCAAAGTTCTGCTGACCTTGCCAATACTCCGGGCGCAGTAAGGCCTCTGTCTTCGTCCTTGACCTTCGGAGCTTGGAGTTCATAAAGAGACAGTCTGATAGGGGTCGCTTCTCATGGTAGTAGCGGGCAAGTACCTCCTCGACCCAGATCATGTTGTTAGCGGGAAGGTGAAAGTATCGGACCACATCGTCGTCGCAGGGTTGCATGATGGGATTTCTTGTCTCATCTTCCGACAAGAGGGTTGCCATGGTGACTTTCTGGCTGGGAAAGCTACCTGGCACTCCAGGGACTTGCATTGGCCGTCCACCCTTGAAGTAGAAGACGGGAGCCTTGATAAAGTCGTTGACCAGATCTTCGGAGCCGGTATATCCGGCCATGCCCGATGGTCGTCGCGAGTCGGGGTCGAAGGACCCGTTTGGACCATATGCGGCGTAGGGACGACCTGTAGCAGCATGCCACTGCGCCATGGCTTGTTTGAAGGTACGAAGACGGGCGGCGGCAGTGGAATCGCACTGCGCCGTCTCGAGACGGTGTCGGAGCTCTGCCACCTTCTCATTATCGCGGAGAATGCGGGCTTGGGCATCGGGAGGCAGCGATTCGAAGAATTTCCTCCGTCTGGACTCTCGAAGACAGCCATTGTAGTGGATCGTGACGTTGGAGACATGGTGGTCGTGTGGCTTCCCGCTAATGCAGGTCGAGGGGAACTGCTGTGGCCGCGACATGTTGAAGATGCGAAGAAAAAATGCGACCAGCACACACGAGGAGAACACGCCCAGGACCTAACGTTAGCATTCAATGGAGGAGCCAAGAAATCTTTAAAGAGACGGCAAACATGGAATGCGCCGCACACCAAACACACCCCTCCATCTCGCAATCCAATCCCTTCATGGGGAAGGGGGGAGGGGTCAAAGCCGGATGGGAGTCAGGGACAGGGGGGTGTCGTGTGTGTGGGTTACATGGAGAATCAGCCCCGGGATTCCCACCACACAACTTTGCAGACCGGTTCGCAGCAACCGTTCAATTTGCATTTTGAGGCTGACTTGGCTGCTCTGAACGGGGATGGCGCGTCGATACGAGGCGCATGGCCGTTTCGCCTATTGCTCCAAATCGCGGTTCTGCGTCCAAGAACAAATGGCTGCAGTGGAGAGACCGAACGAACAGCAACGCTCAGTTGCGGAAATCTTGGAAGAAAAAAGGGGTGTCTCGGGAGTCATGCAAGTTATCGGGATTACGATCCCCTGCAGCGTTGTTGCTTTGGTCACTCCAGTCATTGGTGAGGTGAGGGGCGCGCGTGACGGGCAACGGTCGACGCGTGTGGGGCACACAGGCACCGACACAGGGCAGTTTTTTCACTTCTCACAGGGCTGAAGGTGAAAATCCATTTTCACACTATGTTTCAACTTTGCGCCTCGTGCCACCAACTCTTGGCAAATGGCGTTCATCGGTTCGCGCCGAGCGAAAATGAAGCCACCATCTTTGCATTCCAGCTCCGAAGTGAAGACCCCGTGGTCAACAGGCTGATAGGTACGTAGCTAGCTGATGGTCCATTTGGAACGTGCGGAATATTTTTAATATTTTTCCTCAGCCGCGGCATTCCGTTTCCCCGTCTGACTGGCTCAAGAGCTTTTTTTTTTATTTGGGACCTGGACCTCGGTTTGAACCAACGGTTGGGGCCCCAAAGCACAGACCAAGCCCCTATTCTGCAAGGGTCCCACAGGCCTCGGTAGGTACCATGATCCCTGTCGATCCACGCTTGCCAGGCAACATCGCCAATACTTGATCTGAGGATCGATGAAGTCCATGGGCCACCTTAAAATCGACACTTCCAGGCTCCGGAACCGGATGGCTGATTGAGGGACTGGCTCTGCCTGGACTGCAATTCTATCACGAGTTTTAAGGTGAGTCATAAAACCAGGGCTCTGATCTGGTTGATGCCTTGAGAAATTGCATGTTCATCTTGTGTTTACCAAGAAACATGAGCTGGTCTCTCTCACCACTGGATGGCACATGGCATGCGATACGGTTCCAGCGCGTGGATTTTAGGAGCTTCATATCATCCATCTCGCGAGACATGAGTCGACATACGCAAGGTTCCATGAAGAAAGTGTGGAACATGAGGGGGCCGAAAACTTGTGTCAATTCTCCGCCGTTGCAAAAGAGACGGGTTGGATATTTCAGAGCTCAACCACCGATTATCAGCAGCCAGACAGCCAGTTTACCAGACGGACCACCAGTCAGCCTACCTAGGTACCAGTCCATCTTTTTCCGCTGGCGACGCCCTTGCGTTCTAATTAAACCTTGGTTGACGCATCGGCAGTAGTTCCAGCTCCGGTTCCGGTGACGGCACCAGGGTGGGTAGTAGGTCCAGTGACGCCGGCAGACGATCCCACTGGACTCAGTGGCGACAAAGGAGGATGGGACGACAGTGGAGCTGGGGCTGAATCCGAACCTGAACCTGAAGCTGCTGCCGCTGCTAAAGCCGGGGCCGGAGCAGCAGAGCTTGAAGCAAGTGGAGGACCATGTTGCACGTTCAACGGTTCACCGGCCGGTCCGGTGGTTGTAATGGTCGGAGGCGGCTGCTGCATGACACCACCTGTTGCCGCAGCTGTCCCGGCAGGCTGACGTTTCCGTTTGTGTCTTTACATGATAGTTAGAACGAGAGGAAGAATAAGAGAAATAGTGTCGACTCACAGCGAAGCCATGTGCCTGGTATAGCGGTGGTGACGTTCCTTGATCCGGCCATGTTCAATGACCCAGTAGACTCCCTATATCCATGGGGTCAGCAAAATAAGTTACGCGCCTATCCTTTTTAGGCATACTCACCAAAAAGAAACTCAACAAATACATAATACAAGCCAGAAACGAAAACGCCAAAACCGATCGCCAAGCCGAACAGCCCGTCCAGTTGATATTCAGCGACCCCCCCGGCGGTGCCACGAGATACCATCTCCCCCAGTAATATCCCCAATACGTATTAAACCACTGGGAATCACACGTATCGATTCCCGTGAGCGTTTCCAAGACACAAAATACCACCAGCCACGCGGCAAAGAAGAAAAAATCCAGGGGGAAAAGCCAGAATGAGTACGCCAGCGGCGGCATGCTGAAGATGGACCAGAGTATCGTGAGCGAGGCAATCACGGCCGCGAAAACCAGACGTCCATTGGGCTCGTTGGTTACGCCGGCATTGTCGATGAGATAAAATTTTCGGGCGATTAAACCGAGCACGATGGCACTACAGACGAGTTCAAAGAGGCGGAGGAACACGGAAAGGGCGCGGGACGCAGTGCCCTTGCTGCGGGGGGTTATGTCGTTCATGGCGCGGGTGAATTTGGGTTGTTGATCAATTAAAGGGATTCAATGTTGTGTCTGGAAGAGAGAGCGGTTATCGGGAGCGTAAATTTGGAGACTGTTCAAGGCGCCTGAGTGTCGGTGTTATTCTGCAGGTATATTCGTAAACTAGAATAAAGAAACCGCTTTTTTTTTTTTTTTAAAGAAGAGCATTTTGAATCCGGAATCAATCGGTAGGTAGTTATCCACGACCTGCAACGGATCCGGCCTGTCCTGTTCTGTCGCGTCGCCGAGTAGCCGGAACGGGAATGGGTTGAAGCTCAATATTAGTCGGACGTCTCCACATGAATCAATATGCCCCAAGGACAAAGACAGTCAACGTAATCAACCTCGGAACTCGGGAATCGCTAATCGAGCGAATCAATGATTGCTGGCGTGATGTTCTCGTACATGTACACTGCTTGCCTTTCAAAGCGGCCAGGCACTTTTCAGTCTCCTGACCCGAGTTTGCGACCCCTCTCGAGCTATGTGTCTTTCTGGAACAAAGACAATGAGAGATGAAAACACGCGCCCTGTTCCCAGCGTCCAGTTTCTCTGCAGGATTTGCAACACCGTAAGGCCACAACAAATCTCACGCTCTTACACCCCCCCAGAGAGTAACCCTTTAAAACCCAACTTGAACTTGAACTAGCCATGTTTGGACGTCGTCGTCGTCACCCCGTCCTCGGCACGGCCGTTGTCATCGGGGCCTCCCGCGCCTCTGCGCGTCGCGAAGTCGAACGCCAAACCGCTGTGCAAGCCCAACAGGCCTCAGAAATCGAGAGATCCGCCGAAGCCAAGCGTCGCCAGGAAGAAGCCGAGGAACTCCGCATCCAAAAAGCCGTGGAAGGAGCCATTGCCAAGGCATCGTTCGGGGCTACCGCCGTAGCCGTTCCGGGTGCTTCGGCGAGACTTGTACAGGCCGGCCAGCCTTTGGTTTCCCCATCATCATCATCATCGACATCATCACCTACATTTAGCGCAGGGGCCAACATGAACTATCCGCTCCCCTCTGTCGAGACGCCAGAAAACACACCGACTACGCCGCAGTTTTATAACATGAAGGGACCAGCTGATACAGCTGGGGTGTCGTTCCCTGCTGCTGCATCTTCTTCTTTTTCTTCTTCTCAGGCCGCGAGTGTGCGGTATTGTCCGGCTTGTGGAAATGCGTGCGAGTTATCTGATGATTTTTGCAGAAAATGTGGGCGGAAGCAGACTTGACGTATGTGATGGATCAAATATCAAGAGCAATGGATTAGGTTGATATGAAGTAATGTTGTTGATTTGCGTCGCGGAGTATATCTAGTACTTAGCTTTGAGAGTTTTTCTCTCTCTCCTTTTTTATTTTTTATTTTATTTATTTTTATTTATTTATTAACAGGAAGCTTCAAAGTTGAATGCGATCAATTGTGACAAGGACCGGACTGGGGCGGGACTCAATATCAATGTAAACTAGGTACCTACCTACCTACCTAACCTGCGCAGAGAGCAGGCAAAAATAGGCATGTCTGGTTGTTTCGACAGGAGTTTTATAGAGACATGCCCCTTAAATGGTACTACATCTACATCTAGCAAAAGAACTTTTCACATCTATCAACACAGCCAGTGCCGTTACTGGCATGTTTCAGCTTCCTTCATCCTATTTATCCCGGAGGAAAAAAAAAGGAAAAGGGCGACGACTTGTCGAGCTGAAGGAGGGCAATCACGCCACTGAATCACCAGTGCAGTGATGGCCAGGCGATTCTCCACTATTGATATCTCTTCAAATATACAATATACAGTATATATTAACGTCTATATGGTAAGTTATAAATATTTGCACGCGCCCGGGTGCGCGACTAGACAGCTGGCTACCACAGCCCCCCTGGGTAGCAGACCAGACTGACACATTGATACAAAGGTATGGCTGTCGCCCTCCCCGTGTCTAGAGACCGAGCAGAGTCCCCACGACAAATCCAATAAGTACCGTTGACAACCCCGGCTGCTTGAGCGGTGGACAGCCATTACTGACTGGTGCGCCGCTGACGGGATGAACCCCAGTCCCTTGGCGACCCAAATACCAGGCGCCAATATCGGTGAGTTCACCATCACGGTTCAGCATGGCGCCGTTCGGCCCAACATTAGAAACATGACTACGGAAAGCCCCAAACAGAGAATACCGCTCTACGAAACCCAACCGGTCAAAATATTCAGCTGAGATATTGTAAAACGCCTGCGTAGACTGCAGGTCTCGATGGTCTAGGTTATATTCAGTGATCCACATGGTCTTGTTTGGAAATCTTGATCCAAGTTGAGGTTAGCGCGAAGCCGTATCACAGGTTCGACAGGGGAGACATACTCTGCTGAATACTGTCCCATATGACTTGCTAGACCCTCAAACGGCCCATACCAGTGTAAAGTCACAAAGTCAAACGTGCAGTTCCGGGCTGGGCCCCCGTTGCTGATGACCTTGGAACAGCTTTCCAAGAAGAGTCTCAGCCACGGAAGACCTGAAGGGGCTCCTGTGCAGGCCGGCAGCCCGACTCGGATACCCATCTGGCGGATAGGCTCGATATTGTTCACCCACACCTGAGCGGCGACATCGGGGTCCATGTTGCTGCCACCCCAGTGGAAGGGACCGTCCGGCTCGTTGAAGGACAACACATTCGTAATGTTGATGCCCTTTTCCTTGACCAGACTCTCTATCGTCCTGAAAAACGACGTATCGCTCGGATCAGATGGCGTGCCCCATAACATTGGCACGAACTCGAACTCGTACTGCGATAGCGAGTTGAAGACGGGAGAGGGGTTCGGCTCGTAGTTGTAGTACCATGTCAGATCCGATGGCTGCTGAGTCCAAATCTTGTAATCCGTCGGGAAAGTCGAATTAGGAGTGAAGACAAGTCCTCGTTTAGGCGATGCCAGGGGCCCAGCCGAAGAAGGAGAGACGTGAAAGAAGAGTGCGCCCAGGACATGGAGGACGAGAGACGTCGAAGTCAACATCATTTTTCGGGAATCGCGAGATTGTCACGGGCGGGGCTTTCGGTGGCGTAAATTTTGTGTCCGCAAAACGGCGCTGATTCATGAATAAACAAACGAGTGACAAGAAGAATTGGGTTTCTCATGTGCAGTGATGTCTCTCCCCAGACATCGCCGTCGCCAAGAGAACCCAAGTGGAAAAAGGGCTGTCGTGATGATCGCCAATCCAGCCAGAAAACTCTGGTAGACGGAAAGTTGAGAAACGCCATCGGGTGTGCAAAAAAAGAGACCGCGTCAGGGGCTGAACGCACACGAACCTCAGCTGAGAGCCTGGAACACGGGGCATCCATTTTCTTGTGTCTCCATCTCGAAGTGGAGGTTTGATCTCAGTGGCTGCCTTGGCACCACGCCCCAGATTCTTGGCGACTCTCCACCCTGAAAGGCTAAGACCGCTTTTGTCACCTAGGTCACTAGGTGAGGGACACTGGGATGACCCCACCAAAAGGACTTGGACATGGCGGGCAGCTCTTTTTACCCGTCAGATTTTTGCAAAGCCAAAATACCAAAAAAAATCCAGAGTCGGGCACCCGGCTCCATGTTTATGGCCGAAATTGGGCACTCCCTCGTGTGTCTCCTCCTAACTCGACTAGATCCATTACGAGGTCAGCTTTATTTGCGCCATGACTTGTCAAGTCTCAAACCAGCGTCAAGTCGATGCACTGCACTTTGGCCTGACAGAGTAGAGGGGATTTAGCGATGATGAGCTGCTAAAGTGTTAACCGGTGTTGAGACCAACCGCTGCCGATACTTGCAGCCGGGCTTCGGAGGACTGCAACCTGAGTTGAAGCGCCCTACCCACGACAAGCAAAAAAGCATTGGAGCTTTGCCCGCCAGGAACGAACTGCCGAAGGGAGAGAGGCAAAGTACCAATTGTTAAGCGGTTGCCGGCTTGGCCCGGAGACTGACTCAAAAGGAACCACCGGATCACTTTACCCCCAGCCCACTACACTAACATGCGGTACCACGACAAATCATGTTCAACCCAAACCGCGCACCCGAGAAGAGGAGCCTCGGTAAAAACCCCCACCGCGAAACGCCGGGATACTTGTCCCTCGCCCTCCCGCCGTTTTCCGTCTTTCCAGTTCGAAACTGCGATTGTTATTTGTTTGACCAGTCTCTGGCATTTTCTTGGAGTCGATCAATTCTTTTAATCTAAAGATTCACAATCAATCACAATCAACAATGGCTGTGGAACGCCTCGGCTCCATTCTCAAGCACCTGTCACCAGGAAGTCCCTTGTCGGCAATGTATGCTTTTCCACATACCCCAACCAAAAAAAAAAAGCTGACCGTTTGAACGCCCGCAGAACCTCCAAAAATGCCGACGATATCGTCATCACCCTGGCGATCCGGACACCCCTGACCAAGGCGAGGAAAGGTGGTTTTAAAGACACTTCGTTGGAATACCTAGTTTATGCCATCTTGAAGGAGGTTAAAGAGCGTAGTGGGATTGACCCTGGGCTCATTGAGGATATTTGCTTGGGCAACGTATGTTTCCTCTCTGCCGGCGCATCTCTCTCGCCCGATCATTTCGCGCCGCAGCTGGTTGACACAAAATTTAAATTTCCCCGGGTTTTTAGGTCTCCGATGGTAAGGCCGCCTACAAGCTTCGCGCCGCCGCTCTCGCCGCGGGAATCCCGAATACGGCCGGCGCAACCAGCGTCAACCGTTTCTGCTCATCTGGCCTCAAGGCCACTGCCGATATCGCCCACGCTATCAGCAATGGCTCGATCGAGATCGGAATCGCCATGGGTGCCGAGTCCATGACCATTGGCGGAGATGCGCTCGAAAAGCCCTTTGACGAGGAGGTCACCAAGCATTCGCAAGAGTCGGTAGACTGCATGCAGCCCATGGGTTGGACCAGCGAGAACGTAAGCTCCGACTTTAACATCACGCGCGCCGAGATGGACAAGTACGCCGCCGAGAGTTTCCAGCGCGCGGAGCGGGCGCAAAAGGCGGGCCTATTCGACGATGAGATCGTCCCCATCAAGACGAGGATCCAGGACGCCAATGGCGAGTGGAAAAACGTCACCCTCACCAAGGACGACGGAATCCGCCCCGGCACTACGGCTGAAGGGCTTTCCAAGATCCGCGCGGCGTTTCCTCAGTGGGGGAATAGCGCCACTACAGGTGGTAATGCCAGCCAAGTTACCGATGGAGGTAAGGGACCCATGACCGATTCTCCCCCGCAAACCACCCAGGACCCATGACAGCTCGACAGTCCATGCTTACTTACACCTCCTAATTTATAGCCGCTGCCGTTCTTCTCATGAAGCGTTCCACGGCGATTCGTCTCGGCCAACCCATTCTGGCCAAATATGTCGGCTCCACAGTTGCGGGCCTCGCTCCTCGGATCATGGGCATCGGTCCGGCCGTGGCTATTCCCAAGCTTCTCGGCCAGTATAACCTGACGCTTTCGGATGTTGATGTGGTTGAGATCAACGAGGCCTTCGCCAGCATGGCCGTCTACTGCCGTGATAAGCTCGGCCTTGACTGGGCTAAGATGAACCCCCGCGGTGGTGCCATTGCCCTGGGTCATCCGCTCGGCGCCACCGGCGCGAGACAGATCGTCACGGGTCTGAGTGAGTGCCGGAAAACCGGCAAGAAGATCTTGCTGACGAGCATGTGCATTGGCACGGGAATGGGCATGGCCGGATTGTTTGTGAATGAGCAATAGTTTATGTTGGTTGCAAAGAAGCGGTGCCGGGCACCATTGTCTGTACATATGATCCATGTATTGTACAATACAACCTCTGAATGACCTTTTCATTTGATCCCGCTTGACAAATGTCCACCCACCATCGTATCCCCCCCTCTAATTTTTCTCGAGGAACATCAAGGATGCTGGTCTCATCACCTGCTCTTTAAGGCAATAGGCTAAGAGTTTGACGCCTCCCAGAAAAAAGCTTAGGCCTGTTTTCCGTCTATCCAGGGCAATAACATCCCAGAGACACGTTCTCACACGACCTCCATGGCCTTCTTCCGCGATGCATACGGATTTCAGATTTCACATTACTGGGTCGTAAACTCACTACAGGAGTTAAACTCGCTCGCTGACACGCCGTCTGGTCCAAATATACATGTTGCTGAACTCAATCATAGCGCGAGGGGGGTGCTTCATCAATAATAAAAAGACCTTATTTCGCGAATTTGGTCCATTCGTCCAGCGCGTGGGAACATTGCTCAAGGCTCTGGACAATTATTAGTGCTGGTGTAGACAAGAGGTAGAAGAGAATCACGTACACCTTCCAAAATCACGTGCTGGTTTACCAGGTGCCTCAGGAGGCCCCTGACCAACTGAACTTGCTCGTTGACGGGGAGTTCGGTAATGACAGTTTCCATGACGCCGCCGACAGTGGTCCTACTCACAGCGCGGATGAAGGTGTGATAGTAAATATAGGCAAAGAAACCCATGATAAACTGGCAGTCCATGCGGTCGGTAATGCCGCCGTGGCCGGGGATCGAGTCGCCAAAGTCCTTGAGCTTGAAGGTACGTTTGAGTCCCGAGGCAAAAAAACCTCCAAACGGGGCAATGACGGAAGCGAAGGTAGCCCAAAAGAAGGCATGAATCTGTATCGGGGCCATGGTGATGCTAAAGATTGTACCGGGTGGGAGAAAAAAGAGCTCGGGAGTTGTGTAAGTCTTGGGAATGAAAACCGGGTTGGTCTCGCATTCCAGTCCAGTAAAGATTGTCGCGCCCAGATCGTTGGCAGGGCAGGTGAAATATTTGGACCGCGAGAGCAGGTTGGTGAACAGAGCGGCAAAGATGGCCGTCATAATCCATGCGCCAACGAAGCCCTCCACCGTTTTCTTGGGCGAGAGCTTAATAAGCTGGGTCCGGCCAAACGTGATTCCACAGATGTAGGCCCAGATATCGTTGGTGATGACCAGGGCCGCGGGGAGAAAGAACCAGAACATTCCCTCAAGCACATTGTTCATGATAAAATGCGCTTGCACAACGATGAGGAACAACGCGATGTGGGTCCAGCCAAACTGAGCAAACTGAAATTTGAGGTGTCCTGCCTTGAGTGAACCGACAAAGAAAACGAAGCCTGCAGTGTCTTATTAGCGGGTGGCTGTGGTCGTGAGGTCAAGTGGAACAAACCGAAGATGTACAGGATGAAGCTGATGAAGCGGTGGTGAGTAGCCAGCGGGAGGAGGACCTTGTCGAGAAACACAATGTGCTTGAAGTAATAGATAACACTTTCGCCGTAGAGAAAGTACATTGTCGTCGCCAGCCAGTACCAGTTCAGGCTCTTGGTACTTTGGAGGTCCCGAGCTCGACTCGGTACGCTCGCAATCGCAATTACCTCCTTGAAAGATACTATTTGGATCGCGGTTATTATTGCGAGGATGTAGACGTGCCCCATAAAGAGGGCGAAAAAGAAGCCGCCAATCATAACGAATGTCCAGAAAGTTCGAGTGATGAAGTTGGCCTTCTTCTTTTCATATTCGGCTTGCCGTTGCTCCTCGGCTGTTGCTGGCTTCTGCATCGCGCGTAAGCGGTAGTCTCCGGAATGGCTAAGTAAAGCCAGCGCACACCTCTTGTATATCATCCAACGCCGTGGGAGACCGGATCTTGTTTGGGGAGCCTTCCTCGCTGGCCTCGCTGAAGCTGGCGCGACGTCCATCGACGTTGACTGTTTGCTGTTTGTGGGGGAACTTAACCCCGCGACGAGATCTGCCCGACATCGTAGCGGACGGTCTGGCCGATCTATATTCTTCTCGTGAGTTTTGCGGTCGAAAATGGCAGAGGGAGGTAGAGCTCGTGAGGTCCGTTGGGGAGTTTGCGCCCCAAAAAAAAATCCAGCAGCGATTGTCAGCAGCAGCAGCGGGAGCGAAATTCGCAGGTACCTAAGCGGCGAAAACGGAGCAAGAAGCAGCGAGCGATGCCGAAATAGGAGATAATCCACAAGCCGAAGTTGAGGCAGGTGGGATGAGCCTGAAATTTCGATTCCGGCGTCCTACGTCAAGTCCACTGTGCTTTCCAAGGTTCGCGTTTTCGTCAGCTCCAACATGAGTGGGGCACGCGCGATGCAGAAAGTGGCGGTGCGTCGCTCCCAGATAAAGTGGGTGCAACCAAGGGCCTCGGCCTTCAATTCAACAAATTGCGCCTGAAACTCTTGAACCGAGCCGTTGATAATTTTCGGAAATGGCTTATATCGTGAGAAAAGGGAAATTACCTTGGTCAAGCTAACAATCCTCTCAAATTGTCCTCAGAGTTTTGTTTGACGCAGGCTCGTGGGGTGGATGGAACGCTCAAGAGCCGGATTTGGGCGGCATGACGGCATCGCGGGAGCTTGGAGCGCTGATTTCCAAGCTGTCAGCCGCGTGTGGCACCAGATTCACATGCGCCTGCCGCGCTGTCCGATCGGGCCTGCTCCACACCGAGGCCCCGGCGGGAAGCGGTTTAAGTCTTTGTCCGATGCCCATGCGCCACTTCGCGTCTGGCGCGCTTCCCCATTGCCCACTGCGGGGCAACCTTAGGTGACCGCAGGTGGGCACAAACATCACAAGCTTGGCCCCCCAATCCGCAAACAAACACGCACCTCGAAATCGTGGCCGCAGTTGGGAATTGCCTCACCCATGGCATATCCTCGTCCGCACGGCGATCCCTGCGGACTCGGCGGCCATGGATGAGTTTTCCGACGACGGCTTTGATGACTTGAACGACACGATTCTGCAAGAACTCGAGGACAATGCAATTCAGTTCACACAGGCACAAAAACTCGCGCAGTCCCAGGTACCCGTCGCTGCACGACCACCAATTCAATTTGACGACGATGACCTAGACGATACCGTCGTTCTCGATCAGCGCTCATTGCCCCCTCAACAACGACCGGGTATCAATAAAACTTTACCAACCCAGCAGTCACGATGGAACCCGCAAACCCATCATCCCCCTCCTCCCCAGACAAGGCCGACGCCTGTGTATCCTCAACGTCCGCAATATCCGCCTCCCGCTAGGCCTGCAGCCCCCATCCCATCGCAACGGCTAGCTGCCAGACCCATCCCTCAGCCTCCGCAGCGACCCGTTCCCCCTCCCTCGCAGTTTGCGCGCCCCCCGCCGCGACCTTCTCAATTTACTCGACCTCCTCCACCTCCCGTCCCTCGGCCATTCGCGTCCCATGCGACCCAGGCCACCCAAGCAGCTCATGGAGCTGGTGCTGATAAACAGGCCGAGGTGGTTGCGGCTTTACAGGCGCGCTTGTCTGCCTTAGAATCGGAACTAACGGCCGCGAAGGGCGAGGCCTCGATTATGCGCTCCAAATATGAGAAGGCTCAGGTCACTCATGATGCCGAGATCACACGTATCAAGAAGCAACACGCTGAAGATGCGGTGAAGAAAGAACGGCTGCTTGAGGCAGCGCAAGCAGCCGAACGTACCGCTTCAACCGAACTCCACTTCATGCGTCAGGACCTTAGAGAGGAACTGGGGCGTTCGAAGGCCAGAAAACAGGACGGGACTACAACGCCAAAGAAGAAAAAGTCTTGGGGGATAGTAGATGGATTTGATGGGTTGGAGATGACAGGCAGTCCAACCAAGGGCCAGGTGCAGAAGAAAAAAGACTCGGTTCCAACGGTAGTCTCTTTCCTAGAGCGTACCCCGACTAAGGCCAAGAGAAAACGGCCAGCAGTTGACAGCCCGACGTTTGCCTTGGAGACCCATTCGGAGGAGGACTTGATGAGAAATGCACCATCGCCCACCATATCCAATCTCTATAGAGCCGGGTCGGAAGGCTTGCCATTCGATGTGAGTGTCTTCAGATTCTCGTACACGAGCTTGACGTTAACTTGACAGTTCCTGAAACTTGTGTTGGATCACAGTACGTTCCACGGACAGCCTTTGACCTTCGACTTGTTGTCGCGGTTCGCACTTCCATCCAATCCGGACCAGACTTTCTCCTCAATCATTTTCCAAAGGCTTCCTCAGATGGGAAACACCCAAGAGCCAGTGCGTCTCCTCGTCGATTTTGCGCAGACCATCATAGACTTGTGGCAGCAGTGTCTCGGCGAGAGATACCATTCGCCCATATACTACCTCGCCAGCTTAATATGCTATGTGCTACAGCTAAACACCATTGCTGTTGCACCGTATATCATATCGTCCCTGGTTCCTGTCTGCACAACAACCTGTCGGCTGGTCGTTTTGCCACGTTTCAATAGCCAGGATGGGGATATATCCCGACATCCAGATAATGCTGTTAGACAATTAGACGCCGATGGGGTAGTCGCGCAATCTTTCTGCCTCCTCATCCTAGCTGCCCTAGGGTGTGTGACGTCGCCGATTGCCGAGTCCGGGGAATTTGTGCCCTTCGGATCTTGCCCCCAACGCGAATTCTGGAGGAACGTCGATGTGGAGCTTGTCCTAGTTATGCTCTCCCCCAAACATCCAGAGGCTGATTGGTTTGGAATGCTCTCTTTACTGTGGACATCAGTTCTCCCGGAGAGTATTGGGCCCATCCCTGACCGCGTGTCTCTGGCGGCTTATGAGGGAAATCCGCAGAAGGAGCGTCCATCCCTCGAACGTGTTGCCACCGCTCTGATCGATCGTCTGTCTGCATTTCTGATTGACGTGCCCGCTTGGGCTACCCGAGGTAGCGTCAAAGAGCTCTCTGTCCGTCTCACAATTCTCAAGACATTGATCCTGTTTGCCGCGAGCCCCTTTGGCATTGTGCAAATCGCTCGCAGCAATGTTACGGTACAACGGCTGGTAACTGTCTTGTGCTGGGCGATTGATCAGTTGTACAACGTCGATTCCCTCGCGCTGTATCAAGCTGCGACACGAAACCCGGTCCCCGATGAATCTCAGACAGAAGAAGGGGATAGTCTTGCGCCTGGGGCTCATGGCCGCAATAGAGGTGTTGACACGATGGAGGTTGATGGCCTGGGGCGGCAAGATTCACCAGCCTCTGACCCTCCTGGGCTCACCGAAGGGCTCATCGATGATATGGATCGGCATTCGTCTGAGATGCTCTGCCGAATCGTAGCCCAGGCAGTTCTACTTTTACATACTCTGGTCATGGATCCTAGAACCACGCGGATCGTGAATCTAGCAGCACAGCTGGCGACATCTAGCGGATGCCCTCAGCGTTACCTTCAGTCTCTAGCAAGACTCAACTTTGCTGACGAGGAGTTGGTATACGAAGCTGGCATTGACGCTGCGACCAGCGAGCTTGCCCATGATCTCTTGGAGATGGCTGTTACCCCCGACGAAGGTGAATCCATGAGCCGGCTGTTCAATCCTTGACGACAGGGTCATGTGGAGGATATTAGTGATGATCAGTTGCCTCTTGGGTGTAGATTTGTTAGGTCTGTTCAATGTTTCATAAGATACCCAACAATGTGCCTTGCAAATACAGTTGTCGAAACGATGAGATTACCTCATCATCCCAGCCCAAACACTCCTGGGCTAGATGTCATCCCTCAACAACCTTGTCAAGAGCAGCAATTGCTTGCTGTACGGCCAGATTACCGCCACCTGGGCTCTCCAAGATATCCTCAAAATATCTGTGCCTCTCAAACAAATGCCCCTGGCCCTCAGCCTTGCAGTACACAGCTTTATCACCAAGAGTTGCGGCAACCTCAGATGCGACGCCCGGGCTCAAGTCATCGTCATTGTCGCCCTGGATGAGTATGGTGACAGGCCACTCTTCCAATTTTGAAGCGTTGGATTTGTCTCGAGCCCAGTCGAAACCTGGATCGACATTCCCTACAAAGTCTAGAAACAGATTCTCGTACAAATAATAATCGTAGAGCAATCCGCGGGTGGGGTCTCCATCACAATCAGGATGATGTTTCTTTTCTGGTTGGAATTGGGTGTTTTTGGACCCATCAGGAAGTAGCATGTTGACATCGAACAAGGCGGTCGGGTCCCAAGCATGTCGGCCGACCGTCACGGGCTCGGTGGCGAAGTGTGCTACGTCATCGTCCGTGATCGGCTCCATCGGAATCAGGACCGACGAGTTGAAGAACTTGTGCCTGAAGGTTGGGATTCCAGTGATGGAGAAGAGGGCAATAGGCTTTGGGCTTGCGTGGTGGGCTATCAGAGTAGCGAGGAAGAACCCTAGAGGCTGACCGTCAGCGTGGGGGTGTTTGTGGTGGGGGCAGAATGGGGTGCGCACCAGCGCTTGCGCCACCAACGATAGCTTTCCTCCTTGACCCTCCCCCAAGGCTTTGGGCAAAGTCGTAGGCCGCCTTTGCATCCTCAAGCAAGGCGTCACCCTGGGCTTGAGGAAGCAATCGGTAGCTGGCACTCACTAGAGGCCATTTCCTTTGGTAGCATGCCTGTCGATGGTCAAATATTTACTCTGTATGTTCGAAAGAGCGTTGAGACCCACTTGGACCAGCCAAGGAGGGACAATCGTTTTCGCCCCGGCGGTCAAACCGCCCGAGTGAAAGAACAAGAACACGGGCGATTCGGCGGAATAGTCGGATACATCATAAACGTCACATTGCAACGGAATCTGGTGGACCGCGAAAGTTTGAGTTGTTTTGCGCAGCGGGGCGGCGAAAGTAGAACTGGAGGTGGACATTTTTGTGAAGCTGCCAAGTTCAACGAAGAGTGGCGTCTGGGGAATGTCACAGGTATGCCTCTGGCCCTTTTGAACCACTCAATCCTCGGAACCCGGAAGGAAAATCTTACCGTCTTATCCTTCTCCGCTGCTTTGGATAATTGCTGGCCGCGTCGATGCTCACTTCAACCCCGCGTTGCCCCTGCCAAGTGCCGAGTGACACACGGAATCACGTGGTGCGGGGTTCGGAGGCGAGCCGCGTTCACCCGATCGTCGGTGACTAGGCTGCCAAGGCCGCTGCCATCCCTCCTGACCAAAAAGTTAGGTAAAACATGAGACGACCCACCCCAACATTTTTCCTTTTCACCGGTCATTGCCCCGACTTTAACGGACGGTTTTCGATAGTAGCCGGTATACTATCGCCTCTTACTCGTATTTATACGCCGGCAAACGGTGAGGATACTCGCCCACTTCCCAATTGCAAACGCCAGCCGATTTACCCCGCGATATCGGATGGCTGGAGGACTGAAGCGTAGGAAGAGAAGTAACCCGTTGCCCATCCTTAGAGTTGGGTAACGTCGAGTCCTGGGCGGCCTGAAGATTTGATCCTCTTGATCGAGCCGAATTGATCTGTTTTTGACGTCCCGTATCACGTATACCCCGCGCAAGCCACCGCGACTGAAACCATGCCCCCCCCAACAGGCAGGGCGTCAGTTCAAGACCATACGCCAGCCCACCCAAGCGGGCTCCGGCAGAGTCATACCGCGTCATCGTATGGTTCTATCGACGAGGCGAGGACGATAGATAACACCTCGGTTTCGCCGAGATCCCGACCCGTACATGAAGCCCGCGAGAACGCACCGAGTCTGAGCCTCGCAGGCCCGAGCGGACAACGCCACGATGCACCCAGCGAGACAACATCGCTGCTGGGAGAAACCTTTTCTGAAGCAGGGGAACATGTCCACGACGGGCCTTGCAATCACGGCACACTCTCGCCCAAGCCAGGAAGTCCAGCCCATAGTCTCGGCGCCGACTCGCATATACACTCGGGATCTGAGTCGGACAGTGCTGTCCCCAGCATAACGCGTGCTGGCGATGGGAACAGACGGAGGTGGAAAAGGTTTGCTTCCAGTATGAGGAGCAAGAAAATGAGCACGTCTACTGTACTGGCTCAGCGACATGGCGTTAAGGCGTCAGCTCTGATGTGAGTTCTTCGGGTCGAGCCATAAACAGTCGGTTCTAATGTGCGTCCCACAGGTACCTGTCGTATTACCTGCCAGTCATGATGTGGGCACCCGAGTACAACTGGTCCTACTTCAAAGGGGATTTTGTTGCGGCCCTGACGGTGGCCGGCATGTATGTGCCTATGGCATTGTCCCTGGCCAATAATTTGGCCCATGTCCCCGCCATCAATGGCCTGTACTCATTCGTCTTCAACCCCTTGATCTACGCCCTACTTGGCAGCTGCCCCGCGATGATCGTGGGCCCCGAGGCAGCCGGCTCTCTGCTTGTTGGCACCATCATTAAGGACAGTATCAACTCTGGTCATGGTGGTGACGATGATGCTGCGCTTCAAGCTACCATTTGCGGTGTCGTTGCGGGCCTTGCGGGCGCCATGGTCTTTATTGCCGGCATTGCGCGCCTAGGCTTCCTCGACGGAGTTCTTTCCCGACCATTTCTGAGGGGTTTCATCAGCGCCATTGGTGTTGTGATTTTCGTCGACCAGCTCATCCCAGAGCTTGGGCTCAGTCGCGTTATTAACGGCACACCTGGTGTCAGCCATGGGAGCAGTATCGACAAGCTGAGGTTCATTTTCGGGAATCTCGACCAGGTTCACCTTTTAACGTCTGTTATTGCTGGCAGTAGCTTCGTGGTCATCATGGCCTGCCGCGAGATTAAACGACGCCTCCAACCACAGCACCCAGGTGTTGCCTACATCCCGGACCGCTTCCTAGTCGTTGTCCTCTCTGCAATTCTCGCGTATTGGTTTGACTGGGAGTCAAAGGGAGTCACGGTGCTTGGCAAGGTTGAGTCTGCTAGTGGGCACCTCTTCGCCTTCCGTTGGCCATTCACTCCCTCCAACTTGCCCTATATCCGAGACGCGATGGGCACCTCCTTTCTTATCGCGCTGCTAGGTTTCTTCGAGTCTTCTATCGCGGCCAAAGGCATAGGGAGCAGTGAGGTGTTTTCCAGCATCCAGCTTAGCCCGAACCGCGAGCTTGTCGCCCTCGGGGCCGCCAACCTTGTTGGCGCTTGCTTTATGAGTCTCCCGGCTTTCGGTGGGTACGGGAGAAGCAAGGTCAACCAAGCAACCGGTGGCAAGAGTCCGATGAGTTCCATCCTGTTGTCGCTGTTCACTCTCATTACAATTTTGTTCCTCTTGCCTGCCCTGTACTATCTCCCGGTGAGTATCTCACACCTTGTACCCGAGAGGATATGCTGACGTTTGGCAGAAACCGGTCCTGTCATCTCTGATCAGCGTTGTGGCCTGGTCTCTTATTGAGGAATGCCCTCATGATATCTCATTCTTTTATAAAATCCGCGCTTGGGAGGAGTTGGGTCTGATGGTCATTATCCTGGTCTCGACAATCTTCTTCTCCCTCACGTTCGGCATGGCGATCGGAGTCGGTCTTTCACTACTTCAAGTCATTCGCCATTCTACCCGACCTCGGATTCAGATTCTCGGTCGTATTCCAGGCACCAATAAGTACGCGAATGCCGAGGATAATCCCGACCGTCTCGAGTTCATTGAGGGCTGCCTGATTGTCAAGATCCCCGAGCCCCTGACGTTTGCCAATACTGGACAATTAAAGACCAGGCTGAGGAGGTTGGAGTACTACGGCACCAACCAAGCACACCCTGCCCTACCAAGATTGAGGAAAGAAGATTCTACCCGGAATATCATCTTTGACATCCACGGTGTCACGTCGCTTGACGGGAGCGGAGCGCAGGTACTTGCGGAGATTGTTCGCGACTATCGTGAGCGTAAGCGTCATGTACGGGTTTTCTTTAGTCGTGTTCCCAGCCGCGACTCGGAGGTCTGGGCGCTACTGGAGCGAAGTGGGATTGTGCAACAAGCTGGTGGGGAGGGCCACTTTGTTGACGATGTTGAGGCAGCGCTGAAGCTTACGGAGGTTGAGAGCGCAGCTGAGGATGTCTGATGAAGCAAGGGTGTGATGAACCGAGCCTGTGATGGACTAGAGAGCGAGCGAGCGTATGGGTGGATCGGGGGGACTAATGCCTATTTGCCATTGCATATTCAGCGGATGGTTGCAGCGATTGGATACATACATCTAACATAGTTGATGGAAGTACGTACGGATCATTGATATTAGCTATTGTATGAGACGAATCTGGGCAAACGAAATTTCCAATTTCGTACCTCGCCCACGTGGCATTGCTCACCCCAGCTCAGGCCCGCTCAGGATTTGCTCACTTTTACTCCTAGGAACTTAGCGAATTCTAATGTTTTTTACGATTACTTTCTCCAGTGACCATCTTTGATTCACCCTTTTCTTTTGTCGAAGCCACCATGGGAAGGCACAAGAGACATCCATCGAGGACGAACCATATGCTGTGTACACAATGCTGTGACAGGTCAACCGCGGGGGTTCGCCCCCCTCCCCCCCCAAAAAAGAAAAAGAAAAAGAAAAAGAAAAAGAAAAGAGAGAGTGTGTGTGTGAGAGATAGTGTGACACAATGTTCGGGGGCTATTTGACTTTATCGGGATGTTCGAGCTCGTGTATCGGCGCAGGGTTTACGCTTGAGGGTCTATCGATGAACCGCCAGCTGACGAGCCAGGAACCGTCACTGATGCATAACACGGTTTTTGTCAGGGGTCAGGTTTAAAGTGATAATTTAGAGCTGAGGTGGCTCGAGAGGACAGGGCTCAGGTTGGAAGGGGTGGAATTGACATTGGGTGTTCACGTTGTTGATGGGGAATTGAGTCGTGGGGGATAATAACGAGTAGGAACTCACTTACTCGAGGTGGAGCTACAAGACACACGACAGTTGGAGCTATGTCAAAAAAGGAAAAGAAAAAAAAGAAACTTGTAAAACGCTATGCTATGCTATGCTATACCCAGGGCTGATGTGCCTGACCTGCACCCAAGCATCGCTTGGAGGGCTATACCCACTTGAACCGCAGTAGCCGAGCGGCGCAGGTTCTGCCTAGCAGTATGCGATGTCGCATTAACGAGAACGACCAACGACCAACGATAAGAAGTCTATTTAATGGTCCGCCGCCCGGCTTCCAGATGGTTTGCCAGTTGAAAGTAAATCGCCAACACCCAAAATCCAAGTTTACCTACCTTCTTACGTGATTACCTAGTACCTACACCAAAATGAGCCACCCCTCACAAATTACCACCGTGTCCTCCATCTCGGAACTGGGCGATGACATCGGCGCGGAAGATTCGCAACCCACATCGCGCGCTACAACTCCGGGTCTTGACGGGGACGGCGAAGGGGAGCGTGAAGCGGTAGAATCTCAGACCAGTGTATCGGACGATGACGAAGACCACAATTTCCAGGACGGCGATAGCAACGACGAAGACAACGAACATGACGCGGAAGAAGGAGAGGAGGAAGAAGAAGAAGAAGAAGAAGAAGAAGAAGAAGAAGAAGAAGAAGAAGAAGAAGAAGAAGAAAACGACGCCTTCCCCCTTTCCGTTTCGGAAATCGTCGAAATCGTTGCGGAGTTTTACAGATTCCTTGCGACGTTACACTTTGATCCGTCTTTGTTGAAATTTCCTCCTCCTCCTTCTTCTTCTCTTTCCAGTTCTGTAAAGCCCGGGGACCGGGAAGGGGAAGGGGAAGGGGAGCAACAAGGTGGTGGTGCTAATGGTCAAAGTGGCGGCTGGCCGCAACTAGCTCCCTCCCTCGTCGGCAACTGGAAAGAACCCTTTGCGCTCGAGGTATTACGCCACCTCCCCTATTTCCACCACGGGGGCGGCGCTCCCATAGATTACAAATCCGAACTAGTAGACTATACGACCATCAACGACGGCGAACCAGGGTTTTTCAACAAGCAAGATTACTGGGAAGATCACATGCAAGACTACCCATATCTCGGCCGCATGGGCACGACGGAATTCCAGCCCCGCATGGCGTTTATCATTGCGGAGGGACACGAGAGTTATGGACAGCAGTGGGTGTTGGATGTCGAACATGCGGAGATTTACGTTGAACAAATCCGCGCGGACACGTCCGGGCCTTATGACCTGAGAGAGTTCCTCGCGGGGATTATGGATAAGTATAAACGGCTGGAACTGATTTCGAGTCCGGCAAGAACGGCATTTGATACATGCCGGGTACCGGAGAGAGAAGAAAGGATTGAGGAGGAAGAGATTATGGGACAAAAAGGGTTGAGGTTTGGGACGGATTTGGATCTGCAGTTTTTGAGACAGGTTTATCGCGATCATGGCTGGCCGGATGCATTTCGGAGAGAAGAATGCAGAAAGTATGTCGACGAATTTATGGAGAAGTTGGAAGAGGAGAGAGGAGATAGTTGGGAGAGTGACAGAATCGGGGATGGGTACAGGTAGGGTTTTTGTTAGGGGAGTACGTCAGCTCTAGAGCGGCCATGGCAGTTTGTGCACCTACCATCATCCTTGTGTCACCCTTTTGCGTCGTTCCTATATGATCACGATAGATATTCTGTCACTGACAAGAAAGAAAGAGAAAAGGATACTATTCAAAGCACACCCACGTACTAGTGTCCAGATAAAACCTCATCAACAATCTCGGTAAACTCTTGCGCAAACTGCAACTTATCCCGCCAACGCTGGGGAATAGCCTCAACCCCATCACGCACCCCGAGTAACCCTCCCGCAATAGCCCCATTCGTATCCGTGTCCTTCCCAATCCGCACCACATCCACCAGCACGTCTTCGAGGGAACGCGTATCAAACAGCGCCGCCACCGCAATCGACAACGACTCCAACACATAACCCTGTCCTTTGAACGGTAAGACCTTTTTTCCATTCACCGCCTCTTTCGGACCGTTATTCGCGAGGTCGGCGATGGTGATGAGATCTCTTCCCGCTTCCATGGCCGCCGCCGTCCTCTTTGCCGCCAACTCCAACAGGGGATCTTTATCCTTTTTCGCCGATCCTCCATCCCCATTTGAAGCTGACCTCCTTCCCTCTTCCTCCACCACTTTCACCGCTTCCGTTAGCGCCTCCCCGGGGGTTTTCCCTTCCACCAACTCCCTCACCAAAACATTATAGCCCACACACGCCAACACGCAATGGAAATCGTCGTGCGTAACTGCCGAAATAGCCTTGGATTCACCCACCAATTTCGTTCTGTCGCTCTGAAAAAGTCCCGTGGGGATACAGCGCATCAACGAGCCATTTCCGGCACTGCCCTGTCCCGCTCCGCGATACGTCGTGATTCCCCGCTGCGCTGCCAAGTCAAAGTTGCGTAGCCCCGTATGCGTCGCTCCGCCGATATCGACGGGTCGAGAACCAGGTGTCCGAGAAGGCCAGGTGCCGTGATACCAGTTTAGCATGTGGGTAGCCGAGGCTTTCACCACATCTTTTTTCTCGTCAGAGGGGTTGGAGGAGGAGAAAAAATCGCGATAAGCCAAAAGTACAGCCCTCGTCAAGTCCGTATCATCAGTCGCGTGACCGGCCGGCCAGGAAAAATGTCCTCCCCCCGTAATGTCGCGGTGCGGAGGCTGCTGGGAAATGTATTCCCACGAAAGAAATTCCATCGTTGCGCCGAGGGAGTCGCCGGCGTGGACGCCGAGCAGTCCACCGAGAGTGCGGGAGCGGAGGGTCATTTTTGTCTTTCTTTCCGCGGGGTATCAGTGTAAAAAGAAGGGGGGGAGGTTGATTTAGTGTACAAAAAAAAGATTGTTGGTTTGGTTGTATAAAACGGTTGCTGCTTTTGCGTGGGAAAGGGAAATGGGGTTGTCGTTGGTTTGGGATGGATGAAGACGTGATGAGCGCACGAAGATGGGACGAAGTCATGTCAGGGCTGGGTTGCCTGGAGGCCGTGGGACAAAGTACCATTTAAACTAGACTGACCCCACACTGGCTTACCAGCGTCTCTGAGGGGATGAGAGACCTAAGCCACGCGCTAGCACGATACTTCAGGCAGCATGCCCCAGCGTGGACAGGTGCCTAACTGCACAAGATCCTTGGCGACTTTATTCTCATGCAATCACAGGTCAAGTCAAGACTCAAGAGACCAACAAACTCCCATTGCGTAACTTTTTTTTTTTTTTTTTTTTAAAAAAAACTCGTAGAAATCTATTACCGGACATATCATCTAGCAGTACCTCCCTGAACTCAACTCAGGGTTGGAACACACCCTTGAGATTTACCACAGCTTGAGGCTTACCGCACCTTGACCGTCATGCGCATCCCATCTGCGGGGTGACCAGTAACCCGTCTCGTCTGTATCGCGTCAGTAGGTATTCGTCTCAAAATTCACCCCCCTAAAGAAACATGAAAACAGATAGAGAAGAAACTCACAACATATAACTTCTCTCCCACCAAGAACCCCCCATCCCCTCCCACCTTTGGAACTCCCTTTTCTAAAAGTGGTTCACCCAACCCGACCTTCCAGAAATCAAATCTCGTCGCGGTGAGGGCTACCACCACTTTCATCTCTATCTGCGCCAGTTCCAACCCGATACAGGCTCGCGGACCACGCTCAAACGCGCGCCATGCCGACGGGGGGATTTCTTTCGTCTCGTCAGGGTTCAACCATCGTTCCGGCCGCCAGTGTTGGACGGTTTCTCCGTAGACGCGAGGGTCATGCTGGATCATGTCAATGCAGACGTAGACTTGGGCTTCATCTATATTTATCTCCTGTCCTTCTTTTCCTGGCGGGGTTGAGGTTCGCACACTCCACCCCGCCCCTGAGGGGGTCCTCCGCGCGATTCCCACGGGCGGATGGTGGCGAAGGGTTTCTTTGATGGCGGCGGAAATATACGGCATCCGCTGCAGGGGGTGTCTTCCCAATTCTGTTCCCGTCCCGGATCCTGAATCACCTGAAGAGATAGGAGCGAGAAGCTGTTGTTGAATCTCCCCCACCGTGGCGTTCACTCCAAAAATCGAGCCAAGTTCCGCCCGCACCGCCGCCAGCGCATGGGGATGTCTTGATAGCTCATACAGAAGCCACGAGATGGTCGTGCTGGTGGTGTCGTATCCCGCAAACAGGAAGGATTTCAGCTGGTCGGCGGTAGTGGCGACGATTTCGTCAGGGAGAAATGGTTGAGATGGAAATTCACCGAAGGAGAGTGAGAGGATGGCACGGTCTTTTTTTCCCTTCTCCTCACTTTCGGTGTGGTGTTGGTGCTGCTGACGTTCTGTCCACTTGCGTCGGACAATTTCGTGAAGAAGTAAATCGATCTGTCGCGCAACTCGTTTGCGTCGAACATGTACGCGCGGCTGCATCCACCAGGGCATATCGTACTTGTCGTCTTGGTAGGTGACTAGCAGTTCCGAATAAAGTTTGAGAAGCTCGCTTTGCTCGCCAGAAGACTGGGCGTCGAGGTTAATCCCGATAACCACACTCCCGATGACATCAAAAGTCATGTTGGTGATGCTGTTGACGAGAGAAAACTCCTCCCCCGTGTGCGCATACTTCTCCAGCGTCTCGACCAACACGTTGGCTTCGTGAACAATGTTGGGAAGCAACGTCATGAGATGCTGCGGAGCAAATCCCGGAGCGAACCGTTTCCTCAACCCCTTCCATTCCTCGCCGACCGCCGTGATGATGGACGTGTCCCCGAGATAAGGCACGCCCTGGATGGTCTTGGGCGTGCCGGTTGGGAATTGTCTGGTAGGTTTGGTAATTTGCTCGGCGACCTCGTGGTCGGAAACAAGAATTAGCGGTTGGGCCAGAGGCCACATGTCGACCAACATGATGGGTGGTCGTCCGAGGGCTTCGCTCATGTCGTCGAAAATAGCATCGGGATGTCGATCTTCATGACCGCGTTTCATAAACTCGCCAAAAACGCGAAGGTGGCCCCAGAGAAGCGACGGGGGAAATTGTGGGATATGCGAAAACTTTCTGAACCGTCGATTGTACAGGTTGAAGTAGAGATACGAGGCCAAAAGGCCGAGGGCGGCGAAAACTATCTCTCGGGCCATTTTTTGAATGTGATGACTGACGACTGGAAACCTAAGAGAGTGAGTGTGAGTGGTAAGAATGATTGACGTCCAAGAAAAGACGTGGATTTTTAAGAAGAGCTCGGATTCTTAAAGCAAGACCTGTCAGCCCCGTAATATCATATCATGCACGAATCAAGACAAGTTCAGTCCCTCGTATTTGTAGTTTTGCCAAATCGGGAAACGTGCTGACAGGCCCGATCCTTCCTGTTCAAAGTTGGATGTAAAATACAAGGATTTGTCAAGTGGAGTGCCAACGCATCTGTAGTGCAAAGTACTTCGTAGGGTTCTGTTGGACCAGTGGTACGAAGTACAAAGACATGGAACGAATAATTCAGCTTGTACGGATGTGCCTTTCAAAAGTTTTGTCGCCCCGTTTATTAGATACATTCCTATATCCGTTTATCTCAGCCGTCGCCCCTCCTTATATTCATTTCCTCCTTTAAGCTTAATAACCTGCTGAATATGCACTATAATCCGCTTAATCCAGGCCTGAATTTGTATCTGTTCCAGATCATCCCAAGCCTATTTCCAAACTCGAATTGCATCCTTTTTGCTTTTTGGAGCCCCTTTTTTGGTTATCCTTCTTTTTATCCACATCCAACATGGCTCGATTATATTTAAATCTGGAGAGTTAGGACACCAAAGTAGCCGCCGAACCTTCTGGTGATTATATATAACCTGCTGGTAATAATAAGTATAAGCTGGTACGTTATCCTCCTAAATTAAAGTTCCTAGTCGTTTTTTTTCACACTTTTTTGCAAATGAAAAGAGTTTTGGAAAAAGAATTACCTTCTGGTATTGATACCAGTTAATACCCCCTTTACCTTCTCTGAAAAGCTTCCCTGTTTCCTTAACCTATCTCCATTTTGGCTTTCTTCCAGGTAAATTCTGAAGAGAAAGTCAATTTAAACTATTCTAAAGCTCCTACTTCTTTTTTATTAATAGTTCCAGTTCTTTATTTAATCGTTTAATCTCTTCTTTTGCAACCTCCTTTTCCTTTACTATTTCTGGCTCCCAATAATAACATGGTCCTTTTATATTATAACTAAAACTCCCCCAAAACATAAACTTAGAATAACCTTTCCACCGTTCACGAATATAACTTTTAACTAACGCTTTATTAGACTTTCTCCAAATTCGATAACTACCACGCCGAAAATTAAGAATAACTAATATTTCATCTGTTTAAATAACTCTTTTCTAATCTTCAAGTATCCAGTCTTAATAAGCTAAGCACTATTGTAATCTTTCAGCCCTCATTACTTTCGTTAACCCAGGCTTCCTCATCGGCTTCGTTTTGCGATACCCGTTCTTCCTTAATATCCGCCATATTGTTATTACTAAGATATCTACACCCATCTGACTAAGCTCGCTAGCAAAATCAGCACAGGTTCGTTCTCGGCCATATCGATCGTATTATACCTTAGTTACTATAGCTTGGGTAGTTTCGGGAGTTTGTTTCGTAGGTTAACCAGAACGAGGAGCATCTTAAAGCCATTCATCTTTAAGGACAAATAAGGTTTCGTTTGGATCAAATCCACGTTCGATTACGCGCCCATATATCTACTGTACTTGGCGGGCAAAACATCCTAGCTTTTTCGCGACATCGGATATTTTCATCCCTACAAGAGGGCTTTTTAGGGTTACAATGATTGCGCGTATTGCAATATCGGTATTTTAAGCCATAATATCTGGAAGGAGAAGAAAATTAAGGTATTTTGTTGATGAAGAGGGAGGGGTTGAGATGGCCAGGGATGGTGTGCGGGGTAAGAAAAGCACGGACCTGGTAGTGTATGTAATAAACGAGGCGACAAAACTTTTGAAAGGCACATCCGTACATGTAACGCAACTCATGTCGTCAAAATGACATGCCCCTGTCAGGTCCCAGGTCCGGAGCACTGGGATGATGAGTGGGTTCTCACCACCGCACCATGGGAGGAGAAAGTCGCGTAAAATTGTTTGTGTTTGATATTCTTGGACTTCATCAACCTGTATTCGAAATCGATCTCGGTATTTCATTCAATAGTGCTGCGGACGCACTGGAGTTCCTGAGCGAGGAATCCACTTGGCCAGAGCCACAATCCAGGTGTTTGCATCGGATGAGATTCTGACTGGTTGAGAAATATCTGTGAAGCATCCAATTGCTGTATCCGACGCATGCCTCGATTGACAGCAACATAATTGGCAGCAGTTCAAAGTTCAGGATGGTTGGTTCTGGAGAGTTCAACTGTGGACCTCACTAACACGCTTGTCCAGTCGTTAGTGATGGTCCCCACCATAACAGGGATACATGCCCTGATCGCCCTGGAACTCGCGCGTTGCTTCTTTTTCTGAGAGACGCGACGATTGTGCACGCGTAAATAGTTTCTCCCGGCGATTTCTTTTATCACTTTTCTCACAGCTTTTATCTTCTCACAACTCATCTGCATTCCAACTAAACCAAATACCACCATGCCACCCAGAGAGGAGCCAAGAGGCCACTGGAAGAGGCCGATGGAAATCAATCTCCGCGCCACGCCCAAAAAGCGCTGAAGCAAACCACCCTGTCGTTTGCTCGGTCTCGGCCCTCGTCGCCTGCACCTGCATCATCAGCGTCTGCACCAGCGTCTACATCTGCGTATGAGCTTGGAACTGTAGCATCAGAACCACCAACGTAGTCAAAAGTAGAATCGCGGACCACCAAATCTGCTACTCTCAAAAAGAATTTCGCACACAAAAAAGGCACCGCCACCGCCACCCCAGAGAAAATCTATCGTGATGCCCTCCAGGCCGTGACCAAGGCTTTTAACCAGCTTTACAAGCGGTATAAGCCGAACCCTACTGTTTTGGATGGCATGGTATGTTCCTCCCTCCCATCTCCCGTCTCCCATCTCCCCTCTTCCGTCTGCTGGATATGGATATAGATTATGATTATAATAAAAAAAAAGCAGACGGCAGATGATTTCTCCAAAGAAATGGAGAGGAAATACCTCCCCGTCGTGAAATCTCTTTCTGAAGACCTGGACTCCCCTTTACTTGCTTTCCTCCTACTCTGCGACGTTGCCGAGCATTCGTATGGAAATCTGGAATTTTCTGTAAAATGTAGCGGGTGGGGAGATACAGAGGATCCTTTCAAGAGGATGGATAAAGCGATGGTGGAGGTCATTTCCCTTCTTGCTCTTGCCTCCAATGACACCAAGTCAGAAGGGGAAGAAGGGAAAGAAGGGAAAGAAGGGTTTGAGGTAAAGAAGGGAAAGAAGGGAAAGAAGGGAAAGAAGGGAAAGAAGGGAAAGAAGGGTTTGAGGTAAAGCCCTCGAAGGAAGACATGGGCACGGAATGGGACGCCAAATTCGCCGCCCTCAATAGCTTGAAAGAAAAGAACAGGCGGTGGAGTAAGCAGGATAATCTAGGTCTCAGACATGCGAGGGAGAGGGATCTGCGGACGCTGTTCGCGCGACGGAGGGAGAAACGAGACAAGATCTTGGAGACAAAAAGGGGGGGACTGGGCGGGGAATGCGTTGAATGACTTGGTCGGGACGAGACAGAGGATTGAGGTATATGGCATTGGGGAGTTTTTCTTTGCCGACAGTATCAAGAAGTTGGCCGAGCTAAAGGGGGTGGAGGCGCCGGAGCTTAGGTGATGAGTACGGGGTTGGTGAGAGCACTATGGTCTTGAAATATTGAATGGGGGTTGTTTGGCTTAAGGGACATAGCCTCATGGCCCTTTTGGCGCAGGATCAATGAAAATACGGTAATAATCTTTCCATAGTTTCTCGTTGCTCACTCAGACCTCTCAACCGAGAGGTGTATATTCTAGTCGGTCCGTCTTGAGGGAAGATGAGCAGTAGGGAAGGATATCCCTCTAAAGCTAAGTCTCCCACAATGCGGGCGGGAAATACAAACTTCCCAAGCCACAGGATACGTGAGTGTTTAGGATGGTTGAAGTTAGCTGCGTATTCCGACTCGGCAGCTTTCTTCGAGTTGTTGCGACGGAATTTCTTGCAAAGGCTGAAGGAAAAGTTGTAACGACTTGTTTATCAGCATGAGACAAAACAATCCTACAAAGTCGTGTTGCCATCTCGGTTGCATTGATCTGCATCACGTGCGATGCTCACACATACCTAGGTAGGTGAAGGTAGCCACGAAGAAGCTGTGAAAAAAAAAA
>Ga0247765_1000442_pt1 | contig 32816 bp, 13 predicted proteins | sample UWRJL106311C6_FD_179949 | JGI IMG/M metagenome (GOLD analysis project Ga0247765, IMG submission 179949) | Plant litter microbial communities from Arlington Agricultural Research Station in Wisconsin, United States - UWRJ-L106-311C-6 | ecosystem: Environmental > Terrestrial > Plant litter >...
AGGTTGTTGTTTTCCAATTAAAATTTTTTGGAGGTCTTTGTTTTTTTCTTTTTTTTTTTTTTTTTTCGCCATGTTGAAAGGTTTAGTGACCTGCACCTAGCTATTAGTGTGGGTTTTGATGTGATAGCGTCTGGGTCGCATGAGCTTAATCCAAGACGATGGATCAATTCAAGGTTAGTGTTGTCATGCATGTTGACGTCGTGATTAACCAATCGAGCCATTCAATTTTCAAGCTCACCCCTTTCAATCTCCTTGGACATGAGCGTTTGTGTATCGAGTAAAGTCGCTGCGACAATTCCATCGTCACAGACGACTCGGGCAGCAAGCAAAATAGCGTCTAAAGCTCTTCTAAACGACGTACATGTAGGCCCATGCGGTAAGCCTAATATGAAACAAGAAACGACGAGAAGAAGATTGCCCTAGCATTGACTTTGGAAGCCACATCCAACTTCTTATTCCCTAATTCTGCATCGGCAGTAGCCTCTGCGGGTTGTACGGGCATTGACATTGCATTGGTCTTGCTGCACGTCCATTCAGACGGGCGTGGGTTAGAAGCAAACGGATACGGGTATCGTTGATTGCAGACGAAATTGACGTCGAGGGACTTCTTCCATCACAATATGGACATGATCACTATGCACAACGCGCGAGCAAAGGTGTAAAGCACAGTTTGGGCTAGTTGAGCGAGAGAGGTTTCGGGATTCGGCAGATGCAAGAAACGCAAAACAAAGGTCGCTTGGATTGATGCACGGGAGAAGCTTGACAAAAGAATTGTCCTTGCTTTTGTCCTCGAAAGCCGCCTCGGAGATGTCGATCGGCTTCGCACAAAATTAGCAATGCCACGTCCCAGTGCTAGTCAGCTGCATGCACCATTTCGGATAGGGCTTGGGGCATGAATAAACCTACCGCAATCCATTTGCAGAGAGCATAAGATGATTGATATCCGCTTCGACCCCAGAGCAGGGAGAGGGGGATGGATTGAGCTCCAGACATATAGAATCAAGTGTGATGGCGCATTTTGATAAGATGGTAAAGCTTCCTCTTGTTGTTAGTTCTGATTTCCAGACAACTGTCAAATCGGACTGAGAGTCAACATCTCGTTGGTTCTCTCTTGAAGCACAGTTTGGATATTTCATACACGATACGTGGCCGGACTAAACGTCTTTGAGGCACGCTGAGTGAGGCCTCAGAGCGTATCACCACCAAATCTTGCCGAGCACCATGCCTCACAGTTTGGGATTGAGGAGATGCCCCCCAATGCAGCTAGTGGCAGCATTCCTGTCTCTGCGGTTGAAGGGTATGACATGGTGGTAAAATCCGGGCCTGGAAATCGCCCCCGTCAAGGCAGAAACGGAGACCACGTCCCCTCGCAGACATGGAGTAGACAGGGAGAAAGAAAAGAAAAAAAAAACCTCTGAGCCCTACAGGCTCTAAAGTTGACCAGTTCAGTGTTGACGGGGACTGACTTTCACAGCCTGATAACACTCTTCTTTGGGCCCACACTAAAAGAAGCAATCTTCCAGGTTAACCAGTAGATACAACCAATTTTTTGTTCACAATCGTGGCAGCGACCTGCTCATGTGCTCATGTCTGCTATGAGACTATTTAAGATGGCGATAGGAATCAGTGAGTCATTTGTGGCAAAGACGTTGTTGTTCGCGTTCAATTCTGTAAGGAAAGAAAACCCTCACAACTCTGTCGGATACACGCAACATTGGCGTTTTGGCTGCAACACCACGCAACATGCACGTTCAACGGTCCATGTCCATGTTCATGTCGGCACCTCTCGACCGACCGAGCCGACCGAACCGACCGAAGCCAACATCCGGATGCGGGGGCGGGGGGCGGAACCAAACTACCACACTGCCGCACTACCATTCTGGCATTCATTTTCTTACAGCGTGCGGGTGTGGCGCCGAGGAGATTGCAGATTACACCCTCTCTAGTCTCCAGTACCGGCGTTTGTGGGGTAAAAAATCGCGGGGGCGGGGAGGCGGTATTAGGGAGAGAATTGGAAGTTAGGCGATGTGTCTCCGGTATTGCAAAGGTGGGTGAGGTGGCGTAAGCAAAATATCAAATTTGTCCCGTGCCGATTCCGATTCTACCGGCCGGGCCGTAGGTCCGGGACTCTCTTTCCGAGATAAACAAAGTGTGGAAAAAAAAAAAATTCAAACCCGTTTGGAGTTTGCGCTTCAATGGAGAGAATAGAATAGAATAGTGGCGAGGACTACTACATGTTTTTCTTTTCTTTCTAGATAGTCAAAGTCGATGTTGGGCTCAACCTTTTCCTCGGGGAAGTGGTCATCTGGTCAAGCTTGCCAGAACCCGACGGTAACGTTACAGCTCCTTTCGGAATCCTACATCGCGTGCTCGATTCAGTCTGGGTAGCCTTCGGAATATTTTCAAAGTTGTTGTGGACCATCAGGTGGTTCCCTGTTTTGAAGCTGTCACCCCTACTCCTAGCACCGAAGGTTACGGAAGTCTCGGTTAAAGGTTTGATTTAGAACTCTAGGTCATGTCGCAAGTGTTGCCGTTTTGGCGAATCTATCACATTTCGATTGCGTTCAATGCGTTCAAAACTTGCTCATTCGGAAAAAGACTCAAGTGCAACTCCCCTTGGCTAGGCCAGAGCTCGATTTCTTGGTAGTCCGGGGCAGAACTAACTCCAGGCTCCCACGAAATTCTCTAAAAATGACTAACCTAACGGTATCCTCAATATCTCCCAGTGCGACTATCAAAATATCTGATGAAGAGAAAGAAATCTGATCACTACAGTGGTGCGCTTACACTCAAGACTGTAGACTGCTACGTAGACGTTGACGCAAGCTCTGTTAGTCTATCTTGGTAGAAGGATTCCCCCCCAAACCGATCACCCCGCCATGCCGATCATAATTTTCAACCGCGTCGCGCGTTCCACGTCGACAACCCTCCTACTTCCAAAGACAACAACTGTGCCATTTCCTACTCAAATCCTACCAAATTTAATATGGCTAATGTTGCTGAACAGAATATATAATCCGCTATTAATTTAGTTAATTCCGGCGTTTTATTACGTAAGGCTGCGAGGCGTTATGGACTTGTATATGCTACGCTATGGGGTTGTATTAACGGCGCGACTACTTACTACGAGTGTAACTTATTTAACTAATTACTTTCTATTGAAGAAGAAAAGTTCCTAATCAATTAGGTACTTAATGAAGAAGCCGTTGCGAGAGCTTTTATAAAGCTACAATTGCGTAGAATAGCGTAAGCGATTTTTGCGTAAGGTAGTGTTTCCAAGCCGGTTGGAAAGAATTAGGTTGACCGCTTTATCCTACGGTATAAGTCCCTTCGCCTTAAAAACTTTTAGGCTTTTAATTAAGATAGGGTAAAAGGAAGTACTAAAGAAGCCTATAACGACTTTTACAAGTATTTAAAGTACTAGATTAACGTTAAAAACGTACTTCCGAAGTATATTGCGAATATAGACAAGTATGGTATGTAAAAAACGGAGATTTATAATTACTAATGCGTTATTGGGGACTTTTTAACTACTAAATCCTTTTATAAGAAAGGTAAGCCGGCGCCTTAGGTCTCCGTAATTAAATCTAGCATTGCTGAGGGTTAAAGGCTTACTCTAGTAGTAGTATTTACTGGAGTAAGTTTCCAAGGCTAGTAGTACTCCGTTACTTTTGTATATAATTGATAATTAAGAACTGGAAATACGATTATTTAGTTACGGGTTTTTCAAACGCTAGAATAATATTTAAGTAGTTAAAAGAAGTTTTTATTCCGGAGACTTAGCCCCCAAACCGCTAGTAATGGCATATTTTTATTACTAACCGCGCTTCCACCTACTATACTGAAGATTTTATACTTATAGCGTTCCGGAATAAAATTTAAGTCGTTTATTTGCCTTTTTATACCTTTTATAAAACCTAGCCGCTTAATCGTAGCGTATTTATACTGATAAAATAGTATTTTTGCGATGAAACTGCGTAATTGGTAGGGATATGCGCGCTAGTACTAGTTAATAAATAAAGGTAGCTTATAACTTATAAAGACGCCTTTATTAAAGGCTTTACCCTTTGGAATTTACTGAGCGGCTTTATATAGATTAAAATCTAGCCTTTCGATCCGTTACGTATTTTAAACGACCCCGAGGCTTTAGTAGGAGACCCCCCCCCTGTACGGTAGCGTTTCCCGACCTCTATTAATTACCTTTTAGCTGCGGTACGCGTAATAGTAACTTTAAAAAAGTCTTATAATATTTATAAGGCGTTAGATAACGCTTTATAATAATAATCCCCTTTAAGTTGTAACGTTAGGCAAGTTCTTTTGGCTGTAAGGAGGGCGTTGGATCGCGGTAACGCGTAGAGGGCGCTTTTAGAAGCCGAGATTGTACGATTACGAGAGGATTTAAAAGCCGATAAGCTACGTACTTGTAAAAGGGTGCGAGAAGATCCTAACGATAAGTTTTTAAGCCTAGAATTTATTGCGGAGGCGTAGGAAGCTTTAATACGGCCTCCGAAACGTAGGCGGAGGAAGAAGTCGCCGGATCCGGAAGATGAAGTGGAAGATCGCGTGTAGGAAGTTATTCATATACTTTATAGGTTCTACGAGGCTCTAGAGGACCATTGAATACAAATTTCTACTCTATTTGGCTGTATTTTTGTCGAGTTGTGGGTGGTGATAGCCTTAGGGTCCCCCCTGGCACATTTGATCGGCATGGCGGGGTGATCGGTTTGGTGGGGAATCCTTCTATGTCTTCTTGGACTTGGGGCTATGTAACACGATTGTCTTGGACAAAACCTTGGGTAGCCGATTCCCCAGAACCAAAAGAGTCAAGAGGTGTCACTTAGTGTCAGTAGCAGTCTAGTTCCAGTCCCACTTAGGGTTGGGTTTCCAAGACCTGCCATTGACAAGCCATGATTAACATGGATGGCGACATGGCGGATGTGAACAAGTTGGCTCCTTCCACAACGGGGACCGGAAGCTATCCATGTGGGTGGATGTGGGAACTGAATCATTTTGTAAGGAACAAAAAGTGTGCCATGACCAAGCTACCAATAGCGCTCCAATGATTTTCGAGCCGAGTATGAAGGAGAAAAATTGCTCTCAGACTTGGGCCGAGGAAAGAGCGGTGATGGTGTAACTACCTACCTTTAACTCTAGTCCACGTGCATCTAATATCGCTCTGGTAACGCCAGACCAGACTTGGCCGGGGGGGAGGCTTGGCGTTCACCTGACTTTAATCCATGTCATGAAAAACACCATGATTTTTTTTCCCTCTCCCTCTAGCGCTCCAATTGTAGCGAGTGCACATGTGATTGTCAGGCTTAGAAGACATGGCATATGACGCATTTTAGATCGGTCCGGCTAAACTCAAAGGTTGTTAGTGTTGAATGGAGCAAGAAGAAAGAGTTTGACAATAAGTGTAACCCACTGTTTTTTCGATTTGTCTCCTTCAGCCGTGTTGCTGTTGCTGCAAGCCAAGGTGGCCAAGATGGCCAAGATATGGCCAAGACATGGGGGAAATTTGGAGATGATCGACACAGCCAGAAAGAGACCGTTGGACCGGGGAACAACCATGTTTTTCCCGTACCCGTGATGTTTTGAGCCCAACATTTTGCCGGCTTGGTATCTGTGACTTTTAATTCGGAGAAAACGGGGATTAAATACCGACCTTTGGTCTTGGCAACATTATGGGAATTCTGGGGGTGATTGTGTAGAGAGTCTTGGGACCTTAATCGGTTATTCTCAACCCGCCCCTTGAGCCCTCGAGCCCCCTCCAATGACCCCCCCAATGACCCCATCGTCACCATCGCCACCATGGGCACAACTAACGACAGTGCGGGGAAAGAAGGGGTGACAGCCAATGGAATATCATCAACCGCACCCGTTGTGGGAACCCGGGGATGCCAAGCCAATTACGACTAACGGCGAATCGAGACCGAGTTACGTAGACCTACCGCTTGAGTGTGTAAATGCAAATTTGCTTGCAGAAAAAAACCCAGACCGGGCTGTTGGGCTCAAGAGGGGGGGAAAGGAAGAAGAGTGTGGTATAAATGGGTTGGAGACGGCCGGTTCTATGAGCCAACTTTTTTTGAGCTTCAAGTTACCAGGCTTAATAACCACAAGGTCAAAACATTTTTTTTTTTGGTCCTGTCGACGTCATGGTTTCCTTCACGCTTCTCTTCGCGACCCTCGCGGCCACGGTTACCGCCAGCCCGCTTGAGGCCATCAAGCGCGGTATCCAGCCCGGAACCGGCACCCACAACGGTTTCTTCTACTCGTACTGGACTGACGGTCGAGGCTCGGTCGACTACAACAACGGCCCTGCTGGCTCGTACCGCGTCTCGTGGAACAACGTGAACAACTGGGTTGGCGGCAAGGGCTGGAACCCGGGCCCGCCGCGTGTTGTGAACTATAACGGCACCTGGAACAACTACAACGTCAACAGCTGTATGTTTTTTTTCTTTCTTTCTTCTTCTTTTTGGGAATTTATTTCTTTTCCTGATCACTAACACCGGGAAACAGACCTCGCTCTTTACGGCTGGACCACCAACCCCCTCGTCGAGTATTACATTGTCGAGGCGTACGGCACGTACAACCCCTCGTCCGGCACATCCAAACTCGGCACAATTGAGGATGACGGCGGTGTTTACGACATTTACAAGACGCGACGTGTCAACCAGCCTTCTATCCAGGGAACCGCCACTTTTGACCAGTACTGGTCCGTCCGTCGCGTTAAGCGAGTTGGCGGCAAGATCGATACCGGCAAGCACTTTGACGAGTGGAAGAAGCAGGGCAACCTGAGACTCGGCGCTTGGAATTATATGATCATGGCCACCGAAGGTTACCAGAGCAGTGGCTCCGCCCAGATTGAGGTCTTTAACAGCTGAGCGACTTTTTGAGAGGCAAGAAGTTGGCAAAGTTTTTTACAGCGGTTAACGTTCAAGTTCAATTTTGCATTGATCATGATGTAGGAGTGTGTTGTTGTTGTTGTTGTACTTTGTACCTAGGACTGGAAGCTTCATGACCTGAATACATAAATTGAGAAAGGAGGTTGGTCTTCAACGACCGGGATATCTTGCCAGCGAGAAACCGAATGTGAGGTGCGGTGCAGTTGGAGTAGCTACGAGGTGATTGACTGTATACAGTCCAACCCCTGAAAGATTGTCCGCGCGGTACTTTACGGCTTGGCTACAGTCTCTAGGCCAAAATCGATCTGGCATTCTTTGTTTATTCTTGACGGGTTGACGGCGAAAACTCGAGGCCTCAATGAGGAGGTTCAAGACCTTAGCGAGTAAAGCCAAGGACCTTGAAGATTGGAATTAGGGCCTAAATATTTCTACGTTGACCCCCTACAGAACAGCTTCCCAACTGTTCATATATTGCACAAACCCCTCCTCGATACTTATAAGCCAAGTCACACGCTAATAATCTTTCAGAGGTTGGATTGTACAGTCTAACCCTAAAAACCCATCCGCACAGTACTTTACGGCTCAGCTGCAGCTTCTGGGCTAACCTACCCGTAGTATTCTTTTTTATGTTTTTAAGGGCTTAATATTGAAAACTTGAGGCCTTAAGGAGTAAATTTCAAGATCCTAAATGTTAGAGTTAAGGCCTAAGTATTCCGGCTTGATCCCACGCAATATCGCTTCCGACTTGCACATGTATTGCAGCAACGCCTCCTAAATATACAAGAGAGAGGTAACTAAATAAGCACCAAAGCCGGTGCCACCGAATTTTTACGTCCCTATCCGTGCAAGCTTGAACGCTCTTGCTCTCCACTTGCCCCATTTCGTGTACTTCTGAGAAACCTGGGGTGATGGATTCTGCATCTCAGCCATTCTGGATGTTGAGTTCAGAGTTGTTTGTCCGTGTCAAGTTGGCTAGAGATCTTGGATTTCTGGTTGTGGTGACGCCACGAAGGCGACTGGGGTTGGCTGGAGTTCAAGGTCGATTTCGCCTTTTTTTTGGGCCCACTTGGACGAAAGGACAGACCACACCGCTGTGACCACCATCCTAGTTCAGCAATGGAGACTGTGCTTGCAGAGATAACGGCAAGCCCTGTATCTTCAATGGGCCCTGTCAACTGCAACGGGCCCGGTTTGGTGGGGTTGATTGCCTTTGCCCTGATCATGGTGGCCTTGGTGGCATCGAACGCGCCTTCCAACCCCAAACGCACCTTTTATCTTGATAAGTAGGTTTAACTTCCTACCTGGTACAAGTTTGACCTGCTTGTGACGTAGTTGATCGCATCTTGACCCTTGGAATTTCGCCGTCGTGATTGCTCGTGGTCCGTTATTCTTCGTGACTGCTTTTTCCAAATCTTGTCAACTCCAACCCTCTGTACTTCCTACGCCCCCTGGGATTCCAGGACTATCAAGGTGTTGGGTGCATGTTCCGGTTCCATCATTCTTCTGGTAGATTCAAGGGGATCCGTCATTTCCCGGTTTGGCACCTAGGAGGGCGGCTTCTCCCTCCTCCGTTTACATTCACCCCAGAATCCGGGCAATAGCATCTTTACAATGTCGATGTTCCCACGCCGAACTGCTGCAAAGAGTTCACAGCTAAACTCCCCATCCCCTTCCTTCACCGCAACCCCAGAATCAAGGAGAAGCCGGATAACTTTTGATGTACTTGGCTTTACAACCGCGACCAGCGCTCGCTCTCCAGACTCATTGCCCACATCAGCGCCGTAACAACAGCAGCAGTATCGCCAAGAAGGCTAGCTCTGCTAGAGAGCTCTTTCTATATCGCTACTATTGTGGTGATGTCTAGCTAGCTGAACTGGCTTTGCCAGCTTCGCTCCGGTTAGCCGTACGCCACATCGGGGTGTTACAGTTTAGCAAACTACAGATGGAATTGTATCGGATAGGATCGAGGCCCTGGGCTGTGTGAGGTTGCTTCTTTCGGCTTCGGTGCGTGCAAGACATTTTCATCAGTTTTACAGTACTCCAGTCCCCTATGTATTTGTATACATTATTTGCTCTTCCGTAATTGGGAAATCCATTGTCCCGAAGTAACATCATTTCCTGGCTAGTGTCAAGAGGCAGTGCCGAAGATCAGTACCGAAGCGATCGTTGATTCCTAGAATTGCCTTGCGCTTCATGCAGTGCCCTGTCAAATATTGATAACGAGGCTGGTGGCCGAACCTCCAACTGGAGGGAGGCCACGTTCCAATTGAACTATACACCCACCCCTACCTTTGCACTACTGACCACCTTTTCTCTGCCATTCTTTCTTCGATCACCCTTATCCCACAACGCCTCCGCGATACACTGACCCTAAGGATCCCTCGTGTCCAGCATCCTGTGACGAAGCTGCCCCCTTTTCGTTCTGGGTCTCCATCCATACACTCTAACCACGCGGAGCACGTCCCGTCGGTACCTGCGTGGTCACGAAATCGCGGGCTTCGCCGCCCAGGGCACGAGGTGGGACTCGGAAGGACTTGACGATGATTCATGCGTCTAAAAGGGCCCGACTGGTGGAAATCCAGCGCAACCACCTACAAATCGACGCTGAAGCATTCCAAGGCTTATTTGATCATTCCACTAGATACGCCACTACTCGTTCCAGTTAATCGACAAAATGACCACGGAGAGCCGCGATTGTTAGTTTCGTTGAGCGTGATCCGATCCGAACCGAACCGATGTACTGAAAGTTAATCGAGTTGATGCCGTTTAACGTGTTTTTACCGATAATCGTTTAATCCAATTTGATTGCAGTGGCCAGGCACACCTGATGCCGGCCGACACCTTCTGAATGTACCCCAGCTCCACACTATCAACCCACCAATCACAGCGTCCCACCACCACAAGTGTTTGCCAGATGGGGTGTGTCTGGACAACAAAGGCTGACTTTTACCCCGCAGCAATTTTATCCCAGGACACTCGTCAGCACTGCCCAACTTTGACAGAGACAGTCTAAAAGTGTCTAGATGGAAGCGACAAACGACCAAGAGCTCAGCCATGCGAGGTATTGGGATGAGCGCTACTCGCAATCTGACGGCTCGGTCCCAACGCATGAATGGTTTCGGTCTTTCTCCACGCTAGAGCCCTTCTTCGCTTCCAACCTCATTGACTCCGAGGGCTTCACGCCTCAAGATGAGCCTTTCATCCTCCATCTAGGATCAGGCGATAGTGTATGTGAAGTGCATTTCACATCTCTCAGCGCTTTAATGATATACATATATATATATGCATATCTATGTCTGGTCTGAGCTAAACCCCTGGGTATCTTTTCACGCTCCAAGACGGTCCCTGTTGAGCTTGCTGCCCGGGGATACCGACGTCAGCTCTGCGTCGACTTTTCCTCGACCGTTGTGCAACTTATGGAAGACCGGCACGCCAAGTACGGCATCGAATGGCGGTTGATGGACGTGCGTGATATGAAGGGGGTGGATGACGCCTCGGTCGATGTTGCGTTTGATAAAGGGGCACTCAACGCCATGATCCATGGGAGCCCGTGGAGCCCACCGCAGGAAGTGAGGCACAACACATCAGCTTACCTTGGTCAAGTACGCACCATTAGACTTCTCCGCGGGGCTTTCCCCATTTGCTGATGACACTACTACAGGTCCACAGGGTCCTCAAGGACGGCGGTCGATTTCTCTTCGTGACCTTTCGGCAGCCGCACTTCATGACGCCGCTGCTGAACCTCGAGGGCTTGTGGACCGTCCATCGCCAGGTTCTCGGCGACAACGCGGGTGGCTTCTTCGATTACTATGGCTACCTGATGCGCAAAGCGCCGATTGAAAACACCGAAAACCCCCCGAGACAGGTAGCGTGGCAGATACCCAAGGTACATACATACCCACGACGGTAAATAAAGTTCAGGGGAACGCAGCTAGAAAGCTTTCAAGGGAAATGGGAAACCTCAGATCAAGAAGTCCATCGATGTTGCAAGCGGGACCAATCAGCACAAGACTTTCAACATCTCTTCCCGCCTCCCCTTCATCCTCCCATGTGTCCGTTGCCTGGAAGTAGAAACGGCCTGCCCGTCACTTCATCCACGCGCATAACCTGCGACACATCCGCCCCCGCCCTCGGTGACAAGCACCCTCAGGAGCTGCGTGTAGCCCCCGCGAACGGCAGTACAAAGTGGCGAGTATCCCTCTCGCGCCCATTCGCACTAGTCTTGCCCTCGTGCATCAGTAGGCGCGCTAGCTGGATCGTTTTCGCCTCCGAAGTTCGGGGAACCATTGAAAATGATCAAAACCAGCGGTGTGTCTTGGCCATATTGCTCTCAATATCGACTCCCTCGTGCCAGTGCCGCATCAGGATGCAAAAGACATCAGCGCTGCTCCGCCGTGCCGCCTGGTGGAACACGGTGTGGCCCAGCTGGTTCCGATGCCGCAGATAGGATTCGAGCCCGGGCTGCTCGCACAGAAAAGCGGACGACATCGGCGTGTCCTTCGAACGCGGCCTCGCTGATAGACTGGTGCTTGTCCCAGATCCAGGAGCTCTGATCGGCCCCCCTCATGCTCTTTTTTTCACCTCGGGTGTCTGCAGCGCTGAGCTAGGGTGAACTAGGAACAGCTACAGCTGATTTATCCTAAGCTTTCCCCAATGTTTTCCTGAGCTAAGGAGATCCCATACACGGCCACCGCATAGCCTCAGAAGCCCTTTTTCAGTCACCCTGGCTAGAATTTCCTGTTCATGAAAAGTCGATGGGGCGTAATTTGTAAGGATAGCTCCCAGGCAACAATTATAAATACGACGTTACCTTGAGGGCGAGATTTATCCACTTCGTGAATGAGGAAGACGGGAATGGAGGCCTAATGGGAGACGTAAACTGGGTTTTATGTGACTTTGGAGGGGAAGAGGAGCGAAAAGAAGTTGGGGGGGGTAGGGGTTGAAATTACCCATGGGTACCCATGGGTTTTGGGTACCCAGACAAAATGGGTACCCGTGGGCGGCCCATGCCAAGCCCGGGTACCCACGGGTTTTCCCATGGGTAATGGGTACCCATGGGTAATCGTAAAACCGTGATGGTCCCCAAAGCTTGCAGGAGTGCTTAATTTTTAACTATTAACGTATTTAACGCTGCGAATTGCAAATAACAATTGCTATTATATTTTGTGAAACAAATATAATACTAAGTAAAAAGAAAGAGTAATCCTTAGGCCCTTTACTAGCGTAGCGCTCTTATATTTTGACATTATATATAATTAATTGAGTTTATGCTAATCGTTGTACTAATTATTGTATTAATTTATATTATAAATAACCGTACCACCAATCTATATGATAATTACAATGTGATATATAGTATAGTAAAGAGGGGATATAACTATTAGGAACGATTATTATTTAAATGGTTATAATTATGCCGTGCTACCTTTCGACCTCTTTGGGTATTTATCAGACCCTTGCTTTTTTCATCCTCTTCATCTTCCTTATTCTTTTTATCGCTTATTGGCTTGTATTTAGGCCGCTTTTTTTATATTTTTATTAGCTTCCGATTGTATATATTATCGGAAGATTGTAATTGCAAGTAGGTGATTGGATTTCTTTTAATGGTTTGTGATCTATGGAGAGAGTTTCTATACCTAACCCTAATGGTGTCGACTTTTTCGCTTTTATCGTTACTTATATAGGCGAACGAAAGTTTTTGACTTAGAGCTTATGCCTTTATTAATTAAGTTTATTTTATATTATCAGGCTTAACACTCTCATCTACAATTTTAGAGTTTATATAAGCTATAAGTATCAATACCAAAAGCTTATTACCTATTATACTTTATTTATTTTTAAATAAAGCTAAAGCGTAACTCTAATATTTTTCCATTTCTATAGCAGCGGCTTAAATAGTAAGAAAATTACACGCTATAATAGATAGAAATAGGTTACATTTACCCTAGTTTTTCCAAAAGTCAAAAACAGAACAATTAGGGGTTAAGGCTATAATAATTTATATAATAATTAGTAGAGTCCGAGAAAAAAAATATATAAAGGAATAAAATATACTTTAACTGTAAAAGTAGGCTAGTTTATTATCGATTTAATCCCTAATTCGTTTTACGTATTTTATTCCAAACAATATTAAGTTACATACCCTTTTCTATAGGCTAGAAAGCATTACCTTGGTTATATTTCGAGTATTAACCAAAGGCGCATATATCCTTTCGTATTAATACTAATTAAGTAATTTATTACCCCGATACTAAATATAGGTTTTTTATAGAAACTTTCTAGCAACCTGGGTATAAGTATCACTACCCTTAATACCTATATAATATTATAACAAGAATTATTTATCAGTTTAGTTTGTAATAAGTAGGTAAAGGAGGGCGGTAATGGAATATACCTATAACGATTTTTTAACGATATCGTTATATTTATTTAATTTTTACTTTACGTTATTAATTATTTGGATAAGTATTGTAAGGAATTTATCTATATTTAGGCGCTAAGTTTTTTTACGTTTTAATTACGTTTTAAGATTTTTAAACCGCTTTTGCAAATAAATAAAACTAGTAATAACGTAACTAATTAAATTTAGCTCGCGGGAACTAAACGAATTGGTTAATACTAATAGTAGTATTATACAATCTACTATATAGCTAAGTTATTTTTACTGCAATTTAGAGATTGTAAAGGAAGGGTAGGTTTTTTACGCTATTTTATCTTTAGGATACGTAGAAACCTACTTTATTAGGAACTTTCCGATTATATACCTTAATTAAAAGCCGCGAATAACCATAGCTATAATTAAGCTCTAACGCGTTTTTACGTCGCGATAAAGTAAAAGCTTATATTTATTATTCTACCTTTACTTATTAATATTATATTATATAGTAAGAAAAAAGTTCTTCTTTTGCATACTTATATTAATTAAAACTATAAAACTCCGAAGCTAGATTAGTATATTAATTAATATATTTCCAAATTTAATAAGGAAAAAATAAATATTATATTTATAGTAGTAGTAACTAATTTATAAGGATCGTCGCTGTAGTTTTAGATTTAATCCAGAATTACGGCTTTTAGTAGCGAACGGCCTATTCCCAATCCTTTAAAAAAATCACCTTTTACTAATTAAATAAAATATACTATATACGGGAGATTAAAGGAGGATTCAATACTACGTTACGCTTTATTATTATATTGGAAAATTACGGAAATACTATTGCTAAAAAAGTTATTAGTATTATTGGTAATATATATTAAAATATACTCCGCAAGGTTTAATTGCTTAATAATATCGGCGGTAATACGATTTAGTATTACTTAATAAGCGTTAGTATTATATAACTTTACGCCTAAAAGTACCTGATATAAAAACTAAGTTTCGGTAATAAAAAACCCCATTACTCCAAATATAACGTTCTTTATACCGGGGCTAAACTACTTATTGTAAATAATAAATATTTTCCCATCTCTAAATCGATATTGTAATATTTCCCAGACTTAAACTAATATATTATTAAAAAGCTACTTTTTTAATTTATATAGAGAAGGAAGATTAGTAAATAGTAGTAAAAGGAATATTAGAAAAGATTAAAGTATTAAATTAAATATTACGTAGAAAGGTAGGCGTAGGGAAATAATAAGTTTTAAAAACTAGGTTTAGCGTTTCTTTTTCGATTACGTAAGGTTAGGTAGTTATCAGATAATTAGTTATTACAATTAATTAGTAATTCGGATTAGTATATAAATTAGTATATATTTTATATATAAACCTGTAAGGCGGATTATTGGTTTTAATTTAGTAGGTTTCGGATCGTAAAAGCTGGATTCTTCTTTTAATATTCAATTAAAGTTAAATATTTCTTTAATAATAAAACACCCCTTATTACAGGAAAGTAAGGGTATTTAAGAAGCTTATTATATCAGTTGCAGCGGATATAGGGCTCCCTAGTATCTTCTTAAGCGCCTTAAGTAAATAATTACCAATATCCGGAGGTTTTAGGCGAATTGAAGCTTTTCTGGGCATTTTCTTCCGTATCTTAACTATTAGGCGATAGAAATTAAGGTTAATAAATATACTATTTGATAAAGCTATTGTAATTAGCAGACGTATAAATACGTAATATACCTATAGTTCAATTTGATATATTATTATACAGTTGTATTACTGGGTTATTATCTCCTTTAGGCGCCTCGCTATTATATTTAATTTCCTCGGATAACTTGTTATTACTTTTATATTCTAATAACCTATAGCTCTTATTATCGTTGGTTCGTTCGTTATCGCTAGTTTGTTTATTATCGCCGGTTCGCTTGTTATCGTCAAGGAACATATTATTATTAAGGAACATATTATTATTAAGAAGTATATTATTGTCGAATGGTTCGATAAAGTCCATTTTATAATCTATACCTTGGACCTAAGATTGTGCTTAAGTTGCTATTTCTATTCCGTAGTTAAATTGTAAGCTGGTTATTAGATCGTCTTTTAGGCTATATCCCTTTATTATTTAAAACCTACTAGTAATAAACCATAGGGAGAGAATCTCTGATTTTATAAAGTAAAAAGAATTATTATAAGGGTTATTACTAGGGTACTGGGGTTACTAGTATATTAGTTTAAAAAGATATTAGTATTATAGATTGTAAATTCTTTTATTATTTTTAAAATGCTAAGCGAAAAAAAGTTTTAAGTTTAATATAAATTAATGCAACTTCTAAGTTTCCAAAAACTTTTTTCTTAAATTAAATAGCTACAATTAGTAAAAATCTTAATAATTTGCCTTTAATAATATTAACCCCGTAAAATACTATACCAGAAGTTTCTACGCTAAAGTTACCGCTTTTACTACGTTATAATACCTTACTTCCTATAATACTATTATATTCTAGGGGTAAAGATAGAAATATAAAAATCCCAGAAAGCGATAACGAAACTTTTATTACGCAAAAAGGTATAGAGTAGGGTAAGTATATAATTAGTATAAACGATATATACGGTATAAAGTTAATAGGATCGGGTTTAAATAATCTTAACTTAATAACCCGTATCCCCAACTTTAGGTAACCTTTAAGTAGGGTAAGTAATATTATAACTAGCGGAATTAAACCAAATAATATAAGGGATATAAGTAATATAGGGGATATAAATAGTACGGAGCTAACGGGATTAGGTCCAAATAATCTTAGTTTAATAAACCATATCCTAGACGATAATTTACTATTAGGCAACGTAAGTAATATTACAACTAGCGGAAGTAAATCAATTAATAATTTATATAAAAGTAAAAAAATTATAACTAAAGAAACAGAAAATAAGATAAATAAAGATAATTTACCTCGGAAGCTAAGGGAAATGGTTAAAAAGGTAGTAAAAAAGATTAAATTTAAAAACTGGTTTTAAAAGGAAATATGATTAATTATAAAGCAAAAGAAGTAAAAAAAGGTAAAAAGGAGCCTTACTACTCGGTTACAAGAATTAATAAGGGTAAAAAAACGACGGCGCCGCTTTAGTAAGTAATTTTAAATTATTATATAGATTATTACAATTAATATATATACTTAAATACGTTACAAATTATCCAAACGGAGTAAAAAAAGGTTAATTTAATTATTTTAAAAACTCCGTTCCAAAAATTAGTTTGGGAAATTATATAAGAAATTAATATTAATTTATATATTTAATTAATAACGTTTACTACGTTTTAAAAGGTAGCTAAGGCCTACCTTATATTACTTTTTAATAATTTATAATATATTTATTAAAAATATAAAGCTACTACTAATTTAAATATAATTTTAAATCTTTACGTAATTTACACTAGTTAGGTTATTTTACTATTAAAAGATATAATATTAATTAGTAATATACTAAAATAAGTATTATTGTGAATTTTACGGGGGGAGAGGCTTATTTATTACATTTCTTTTATTATTTAGATTGCAAATCAACGTATAGTTAATTCTGGTTATACTAACCCGTATACTAATTTTATATAATATTTAACGTATTATACTAAATTAAATACCCTTACTACTCTATAATTAGTTTAGTAATTAGTTCCTTAAATTATAGCTCCTTATTATTTTCGTTAATAAGTATATTCTCGCAAATTAGTAAATTACGGCGTAATAATCCATAAAACCGTATTAACCTCGGTTTAGCCTTTTTAAGTAGAATTTAAAATAATTAACGTAATCCCCAATTATACTCTTCTGGGGAAGGTCCTTTACCCATTTTTTAAATAAATTTGTTATTATAATTAAAAACGTTATCCGGAAAATCGGTCTACTACTTAGCTGGGTTAGGTAAAGAAACCCAAATAGTACCCTTTAAAAACTTATTACTATAATTAATAATATCTTTAATCAAACGCTAAGTATTACGATAGTAAAAGGCGTAAAAATGAGATTTAAAGTTTCGTTTTTTACCGCTTCTATAAGTAAATGAAAACAGCTGATTGCGAAATAGCTAGGTTAAATATAAGGCTATTATTTTTCGAGCCTATTTATCAATCCGTTTACGATATAGTTAATAGATATTAGATATTGTTTAATTAGTATACGAATTAGTATATAGATTAGTATACAAATTGGAGATAAAAGTAAAAGAAACCTATTATATATTACTCTAATTACCTAAGTTAAATACTATAATATTTATAGTAGTAAAGTAGCGGTAAATTATAAGCTTAGTAAAAGTAAAGAGGTATAGGATAAGCTCTGGCGTTATTTTTACTTTTATTATTAGGTTTAGGTCTATTAATTATATTTTTTTAAAAACGGTATTTTTGGGAATATATGGTTTATATATAGCCTATTAGCGCAATATATTTTTAAATAACTAAAAAAGATTAAAAATCTTACTAAAATTAAAAATATTTGTAATTTTATAGGTATTTTCTTTTACGAGCCGAGTATTTCTTTCGCGTTTATTAGTTTCATTAATATAATTTATAATAATTTAACCAAGTTTAGGAAAAACTAACCTCTTTATTTTAAAAATTAAAAGCGAATGGAAATCGGAATAGGGATTCGGTACGGGGTATTCGTAAATCCTATTACGGTAAAAGGTTTCCAATTAATACTAAAAGCAACTTAGACAATACGTAGCTGTATAAAGCTTAACAGCTAAGGAGGTAATAGCTGTCTTTTAGTATACCTGTTACTTTATATATAATATAAATTTACGTTATAAAATTAATATATAATAATCCGTATAATAATTAGCAAAACCTATACCTTATAATCCCAATTAGGTATTATACTAATAGTTATTATAAGTTCTAAACGCTGGGTAAATTTAATAATACGTTATCTATTTTAGTAACCAATATTTGCAAGCTCCTTTAACTACGTATCGTACTTAATAAGTACAGTAGTAATAAGTTACTTAATATTACCCGGTATTAATAGTAGAGTAAATTTGGTTTTTATAATTTAAAAAGCTATTATTAGCAGGTATAAAATTTATATAAAAAGTATAACCTTACCTTTATAATTTCGCGTTTCTAAACCAATCTATTATCTATACAAATAAGTAAACGTTAGGCGAGTTTAATCAGCTCCGAGATATAAGGGAACAATTTATCACCCGTAAGATTTACTATTATATTTTTAATTTCCCGGAGCGGGATATTATTAGATTCGTTAAAATCAATATCTACCCAATTATTATTATCGGGGGTATTATTAGATATAGTAAAACTACTTAGCGTAATATTATACGTTAAAACGATTTGGTTGGGATACTTAAATATAACGTAACTATATTAAATTAGCAGATTAGTATAATAATTAGTATAATAATTTACTAGGATGCGTATACTTGGTCTTTTACTATAGCTCTTTTATTTTCCTACTATTTACTACTTAAAGAAGTTTAAATTACGTCCTTCTCCAACTTCTGGTATACCTACTTAATGGTTTATTTCATTATACGCCTTGCATTTTCGTATACCTTACGGCCCGGGTTTTACTTACTAAAGCGTAAATTACGCTACTTTATTTTAATAGTATTTGGATTTTAGCTAAGTTTATTTAAAATTTTACGCTTCCGCCTAGCTATTTTACCCTTTAAAATTATTAAATTTGCTTCCCAAAAGCGATTAGTATATAAATTATTATATACCTTTACTAGGTATTAAATTTGGAAAGTTAATAAAATTATTATTATGGGAAGAGATTTTTTACGGGTTATTATAATAGTAGATTTAGTTATTTAGCGGTATTAAGCCTTTGGTGGTTAGTATATAGGTAGCCTAGTAATTTTATTAGCTTAAATTTTTTTTTATAGGGCTATATTTTTTAAATTAGGAAGGTAGGGTTAGGTTTATAGTTAAGGCGTATAGTTATTTATAGCGCAATTTTTACCAAATATAAAAATTTACCCAGCAATTTCAATTTTCCCAGCAACTATAAATCCTACTATAAGTTTATACTTATCTATATACTAATTTAATTTTAATACTAAATTAGTCGTATTATTAGTATTTTTAAAATCAACATACGTACAGCTACGTTAAATAATATAGCCTATAGTAAAAAAGTTATTAAAAAGGGTATACCTTTAGGGCGTCCTAAGGTAAGACCTGCGAAGGTATACCCTCGCAAAGGTATAAGTAAAAAAGGTAAAGGTAAGGGTGGTAAGGGTAAAGTAAAAGCTATAACGACTCGTAGATAATATAAGCCTAGTAGTAAGTTTGTACTAATTTTATAATAACCTTACGCTAATATTATTTTAGCAATTGCATTTTAAGAAATTCGCTAGTACTAAATTAATATAAATTTTAAATTTATTAAAACTACGCCTTTTACTTATTTCGTTAAGGAGATATCCCAAAATATCGTACGTAACCTTTGCTTTTAAGCTATTACTATTAACGTACTCCTGTCACGGCAACCAAACAGAACACGAGGCAAGGCTTGCGTAGAAGTTGTGGCAATTACGTAGAATTGCAAGGTAAGGAGAAAAGAAAGGAAGAGGAAGGGCTGCAGCGGGGTTGCACCTTTTGGAGTTGTAGTGCCGGGTCCCCACTGCAGGCCTAGACCCACCCAAAGGCGGGTATGGTTGGCAGAATCCATAAAGGTGGGTAGAACTAAAATCCCAGCCCACACTCCATAATAACCCCCCCCTTTAAAAAAGGCTTATCCGCGAGACTTATCTAGCTAAAAAAAAAATAATTAGCGCCTTAGCGCCGTTTTAAACCTACAATTACTTCCCAGGCAAAGGAGGGATACCCTCGGGGATCCAATTAATTTCGCGGATTTAAGGCCCTTAATTTTATACCGCTATACTAATCGTACCTACGGTTAATCGCTAATTGGAAACTTACCCAAAACGCCTTAAATTACCCTTATACCTTCGCGTTCCTCCGCCTTTAAATAATTCAGCTACTTACTACCAGGTTATTATCCTTATACGATACTACCTTTTTATCCTCCTTTATAATATGTAATTACTCGTCTAAACGTATTAATAAATTGGCTTTAAACGGGTTCTTTTCGTAATATTAGCGTAGCTTTATTAATACGTTTCGGAAAAACTTAACGTTATATTAAACCGGGTTTAAGTTCTATCCCCTTTAGGCGATATTATATTATAGGCGCCCTTAGTAGATTTTAAACGAAAGTACCTTATTTACCTCCCATTTTATTTTATCCCCTACGTACTCCCCTTTAGGTCGTTTTAATTTCTAGCCCGGAAAAGGGTTATTTGCGAATTTCCGAAACCAGTTAACGTAAAATTTATTTATACCCTTTTATCCCTTAAGTACCTTTAGTTTAAATATTATATCGTTAACCCTTTCCAATATTTAATAGTAGTTTTAAAAAACGGGAAAATCCAATTTATCGCTTAGGCGATCCGTCCTATCCCCTACCTTCCTAATAATAAAAACCCAGTTACTAATATCGAAATCCGGCTCCCTACGGTATTTATTAACCTGCTTTGCTTATATTTCTTAGGCCCTTACCATTTACGTACGTACGGCTTCTACGTAGGTTTGGATAGTTTAAACCGCCTACTAGGCTTCGTTACGGTTTAATCGCTTACGCGCTAGTAGGTTGGTAAAATCCGTCCTAACTAACTAGTTGAAAGGTAAAGGTATAGTAAACCCTTTTATAACCTTGTACGGTATTATCCCGCCTAAGTTTTTGTAAGGTATAAAGGCCTATACCGTATTTATTACCGGAATCGCTTTTAATTAATTATTTTAAAAGCGGTTTATATATAGCCTTAACCTTTAATCTAGGTATTTATTAATAATTTCTACTTATTTAACGGTTTATTTATACCCTAATAACCTAAAATTCCATTATATATTAAGGATTAATAATAACTCCTGTATAAAATCCGAAATAAATTATACTCCTTAATTACTAATTACGTTTCAGGGTACCCCGTAAATATAATATAGCCCTATATAATATATCCAAGCCGCGTCCTTTACTATAATTTTTGTTATATATAATATCGTCCAAGTAACTTTCCCCAAATAATTAATAATAATAAGGGTATTATTATACCCCTTTTAATTTATTAGTAATTATTTAAAGTTTATAATTAGGTTAGACCAAGTTCTTAACGGTACCGGTATTAGTTATAGTAAGTTTAGTAATTTATTATAGGGGACCTTTAAAAACCGATATATCGTATAATTAGCTATATATTAATTTACCTCCCCTACTAAACCCGGTTATTAATATTACGTCTAAACTAGTTACTTTATCTTATTACGCCCTGGATATACTACTATAATTCTAACGTAAAATTCGTATATAACCTTAATCCTTAAATTATCGTATTTTAGGATTACTAATCGCTTCCCCTATAATAAGTATTTTCCAAAGGTAAAACGGAATTCGCCTTCCTCTCTTCGCGCTTTATTCCGCCAAATCTTAAAATCTAAATCCTCCTTATTAACTCGTAATAACGTATTAACTAATTTGTAACCTAATATAACCGGTGTTAATACCCCGTTACTTAGTATATAAATCTTCGCAAACGGAATTGTTATTAGTATAATAGCGGATATTAACGCTACGCCTCCCGCTAATAATTCGTTTTAACCTATAACGTGGAATATCTGGATAATTCTCTATACTATTTTTTGTATTTTTAAGGTTTTTAGGTCTTACTCCTTACGAAATAGCCTATTAACTACCTCATTTTACTTTTTTAATTAGCAGGTTATTATAAAGTAATATTAAACTAGTAACTATACTTACCCCGTTTATTAAATATTTAATAACCATTTTGTACTAAAGTATTTTAAAGTTTCGTAATTAGTAATAATTAGGAAAGGTTCCAGCTTTTGTAAATTAATAAATTCTACGCGTTAATAAACCAATACGCGTATTATAACCAGTAGCTCCTTATCCTAGATAGTATAATTAAGCTCTACTAATTATATAATTTCCGAGAAATAACCTATTAGGTACCATTCCCCTTTAACTTTTTATAATAGAACCCCTATTACTACCCCTTTTGAAGTATTAGTTTCCAGCTTCGTAGGGCGATTATATCGAAAATATATTAAAATTAGCACTAAGGTTAAACGCTATTTTAGCTTATTAAAAGTATATTAATATTTTTTTAACTATACAAAATTAGCTCCTTTCTTTATTAAATTAGTAAATAATCTAACCACTTATTTATACGCGTTTATAAAGCGCTTATAAAAATTATAAAAGCCCAGAAACGATTAAACTTCTTTAACGTTAATAGGTACGTCCCAATTAGTAACGGTTACAATTTTTAAACCGTTTACTTAAATATTATTAATACTAATAATAAATTTTAGATACTTCGTCTTTATTATATAAAATTCGTACTTATTAATATCCACGTATAATCCTACCTTTTATAAACGGCCTAATACCCTTTTAACATATACCTTATACTCCTTTAAAAAGTTTAAGTAAATAAGGATATTATTAATATAAGTGTTATAAAAGTCGTTAAAGTAATCTATTAATATATTATTAATAAATTGCTAAAAAACAAATAATCCGTTAATTAGCCCAAAAAATACCACCTTATACTAATACGTCCTATACCGTATTTAAAATACGGTAAATTATACGCTATTCGGATAAATACGGATTTTATAAAACACCTGGCGAATATTGATCTTCGAGAAGACCCTAGCCCTATTAATCCTTACTAACGTTTCGTTAATAAGTAATAATAAATATTAGTCCTTTCTGGTTAATATATTTAATTTTTAGTAATTTATACAAAACCTTAAACCGTTATTCGCCTTTTATACGAAAAGGATAGAAGCCGCCTAAGGGGCTACGCTACTTTTAATAAATCCTTTTATTAGGTTTTTGGTAATATATTTCTTATACGTTTTTAGCTTTTTTAAGGATATTTTATATAGGAAGCTATATCCTATATCCTCCAACTTCGCCCCATTATTAAACTTAATCCTTATATTATAAAAATAGTACTTAGTAAGCTAATTAGACTTAATTTTACTAAATATATTAAAGAAATTATAATAGGTAAAGGGTATATTATTTAATACCTTTATACGGAACTCAGCCTTGTTATTCAGTAGTACCTTACGTTACTCCTTCTTTTTATCCTTAATAATTTAGTTAATATTATTAATAATAATTATATTTACTAAGGTACCTTTAATTGCGTAAATAAACGCTAGGGCTTCTATAATTATAATATTAACGCGGTATTTATATTAACTAATCCTATCTCGACGTAACTTGTACTTACCTTAAACGTTACGTCCTTTTTTATTATTTTATATTATATTCGTATTTTTTCCTAATATTAATTTTAATACTAATTTCTCCAGTAAAAAAAAGTTTTATAATTCTTTATATATCCGGGCCTCTCCCTGCAATTATAATTTACTAATACCGAAATAAGCTATCCGTTATTTTAAAATATCCGTTATAAGCGTAGATTTCGCTTTAGGAACTACTAATAAACCCTTTAACGGTTTTAATAATCTTTTTAATTTCGTAATCCTTTACTATATAGCCCTTAATTTCCTTTTTCGTATAATTTTAATCTTAAACGCCGTATTCTACCTATCAGTATCCTATTAATACTTAAAATTAGTATTTAGTATTACTTTACTAAAATATATAATCTAATTATAATAAGTATCTAGTTCTTAATTATTAGGGAAAATAAGTTATCGTTTCTTATAGTTAATAAGGATATTATATTCCGCAAACCATTCTCTTCTTAACGTTACCTTATAAATATTATTAATAATAAGGAAGGTTTTTTCCTAAATAATCCATTTATTTATCTTTATATAACCAATAACGGCCTTTATTATTTATTAGGTATAAAAGGGATCTCTGTTAAACCCGCTAATTAAACGGGGTTTAAAGTCTTCTACCTTTTAAAAACCTAATTAAGAAATTAGTACTTATACAAATTTTTTACTAACGAATAGGTATCCTTTTATTCCTAAATCAGGCTAAGTATTATAAGTATTTAGAAATAATCTATTATTAATTAGAGTATTAAAGATTATAAAAAACGTATTATTTAAATAATTGGTTAAAAAGTTCTTATTAATTAGTTTTTAACCCTTATACTATATGGTACCAAGTTCCGCTACTCTCCCTAGGCGGGAATCCTTATTTTTTAGGGTATTTAGTTTTCCGATTCCTCGGTTCCTTTTAAAATATCTTCCTAATCCTTTCCGTATCCGAACTGGGCTATAATAGTAACTACTCGAGTATTTTAGTTACTTTATTATTACCCAACTTTTGAATAATTGCAAACGGTATAGCTTTTTTCGTTGCAATAAAAGTAGCAACCTTTGAAAATCTTCTTTCGTATTTCTTTGGGTATTATCTTCGGAATAACGGCAAATAGTATACGCGGGGTTTAATTATTAAACGTATAATAACCCTAATTACCCGTATTATTTTGGGCGGGGTGGTTTTAGTATCCTACCGTACCAATAGCGCCTAATTGGCTTCTAATCGTTTTAATCACGGTATTTTTTATCTTATTCGCCTTATTTTTCTTCTTAACCTGCTATTATAAATATTATATCTTAGTAACTTAATAATAATAAGTTTCAAAGTTAATTTTAGGGTTAAAGTAGGTACCTATTAGGTTAATTTATATAAACGTAATTAACTAGCGTTTTAATTCGTACTTTTATTTAAAGTATAATTTATTATATTTTCCGGCTAAGCGGATAAATTTGTTTTTAAAATCCTGGAAAGACTCGTCTAATTACATTCTTAAATTATTAAATTCCTTAAAGGCCTTCTCGGATATTATATAGTAGTAATACTTATTATATAAATATATTAATAGCTTTTCTAATAAATTAATTTTATCCGGATAAAAGTTACGTAAATACGGCTGGAAATTAACGAAGGTATTACCTCCCAAATATTCCTTAATATAAGCTATTTTAGCTTTATCGGAAAGGAAGTAATCAAAGTTAATATCTAACTTATTACGTATTTTACGCAACTAAGTATTAAACGGAATAATATCCCTAGTAGTATTATTATAAAAGATTGGGGGGTTTAAAACCTTACCTAACCGCTGGTAAGTTAAAGCCGTACCTTACGTACCATTAGTAGTAGTAGACTACTATTGGAGTTAATTAACTAAATGGTTAACAGTTAATTATAATCCCTAGATTTCCTTATCTTTAGCTTCCAAAGCGGTAATAACCTAATCCATTTTAGCTTCGTTATTACCTTCCGAATTATTAGCTTCTCATTCCTCTTTTATATTCTTCTCTATTATACTACTAAAGTACTAAGCTTACTAGTTAAGTACTAATAAATCTGTGTCTAAGTTGCGGCAGATACGATACAGGTCCTTAATTTATATTTGGTAACCAATTATTATTAATACTCGCTAACGTATTTTATTAAATAACGCCTTAAGTTACTATTTATATAGGTTTTTAAACGTAATAAAATTAACAAATCCGTTAACGGTAAACGCTTATTTACTGTTTTTAATTATTAACGTAAATAGGAAAGCCGCTTAGCCTTTTTATTCGTAGGTATTATTTAATTACGTAACTGCAAAGTTTATATTATTTAGTAAATTAAGCTTCGAAAACTAGTAACGGGCCCCGTTAAGGTAGGCTTTGATTATCTTTAGGTAATTGTAACAAGCTGCAGGATGATCAAGGAAGATGCCCCGGTACTGAAGCGATACGCTGGCGAGTCACTGCTGGGATACTGAGCTTGTGTCGTAAGTGATGCATTGACTGATTCTTGCCGGAGGGAAGTTCCCCCTGGCAGGCCTGCGCGCTGCAGCCACTATTTAAGCGCTAACCAATCGCCATCGTTTCGCCGGCTGCACCGCACCCATTACAGTAATCTACGTAAGTAGCTAACGATTCCAACGGTTCCGCGTTATTATCGGCTATTTCCGAAAAAGCGGTATTAAACTCGACTAACTCGCTCCAGTAACGGGTATATCGCTTAATATTCGTATCGGGATACTTCTTATTTTATAGGGTTATTATTATACCCAAATTAGCGTTTATAAACATAACAAACTTGTAACAATCTTTGGATATATTTAATATCTTTTTAATCTTCGGGGTATTCCCGAAATATTTATTTTCGTTGTAATATTCCGTTTCTTTGCGTTTAGAACCGTTATTCTCCTCGGAAGCAGGGCTTTTGCTATCGTTAAAACGCGTTATTGCAATTTGTAATTAGCGTTAAGTCTTTTATAATCTCTTGCGCGCGCGTACGTTTTTCTAGTTCTTTTTGGGATGGGGGATCTTATTTTAACCTTACAATTATCACGGCAACCAAACAGAACACAAGGCAAGGCTTGCGTAGAAGTTATGGCAATTACGTAGAATTGCAAGGTAAGGAGAAAAAAAAGGAAGAGGAAGGGCTGCAGCGGGGTTGCACCTTTTGGAGTTGTGGTGCCGGGTCCCCACTGCAGGCCTAGACCCACCCAAAGGCGGGTGTGGTTGGCAGAATCCATGGAGGTGGGTGGAACCAAGGTCCCAGCCCACACTCCATGACAACTCCGCATATTATACGAGGAGTTTCTAACCTTTTTTTTCGAAAATTTATTACCTAATTCCTTAGTATAATAATTTAATTAATATTTTTCTAAGTACTAATTTCGCTATAATTTATATTAAGTAAGTAACTTTAATATAACGAAATATATAATTCGTTACTATAATTATATTTAATATACAAGGTTATAGCTAGTTGGTTAAGTAATAGGGTAATATATTTAAACTTCGAAGTAGCTTCTTCGTAAGTTTTATATTAATCTATATACTAATCCCTACTAATTGTATTTTTAGCGTTTAATAATACCGGCTTTAATTCGGAATTATCAGCTCCCCTTGCCTCCCCCTTACCCTTTTAATCTCTTATTTACTTCGTTTAATTAGTTTTTATCGTTAAGTTTACTACTAAAAATACCACCTTTAGATCCTTTTGGTAAAACGAAGTTAATCGCAAATTCCTTAGGTAAAAAATCCTCGGGTAGAAAATCCTTAGGGGGAAAAACGTTAAGTAAAAAGTCCGGAAACAACAAATACCCTCCTAGTCCTTTAAGGAAACCTTTACGCTCTAAATCGGGTAAATAAAATTTTAAGTATTACTAAGAAAATGGAATTAGTAATATAAGATCAGGCTATTAAAATAGCTACTAGTTTTAATAATAAAAATTACTAATTAGGCCATAGCTTTACTAATAATATGATGCATTTGTAACAACTTAAGTTCTGCTTTTTTGCTATTCTCTAAGGATTCTTACCGCTATCTAAAGATTATCACAGCTATCCGAGGATTATTACAGTAGTACGATTTCCCATAGGTACCCACGACCCATAGGTCATGGGTACCCAAACCCACTTTTACCCATCCCGCCCATAGGTACCCCCAAAAAAATTTGGGTACCCATGGGTTCCCATGGGCGGGAAATTTAAGCCCCTAGGGGGGGGGGTCCCAGTTTTGGGCTACCTGTATCCCAAAAACTGGGACCTCGCGAAAAGTTGCCATTTGAACCGCAGAGTACTGCCTACTCGTCTAAACCATGTTTAGCGGTTTCTCTGATCATTTCCTGAGCAGCTCCTGAGCAGCGCCTGAGCAAGGTGGCTAGGGGCGGTGCGGGTGACTAGCATTGGTGAGGGCAACTTTAGGGTAAAACAACAGAAAAAGTCCAGAACCCATACCAACTGGAGTCTCGCATCACATAGCATTAATGCGCCAGGCAAGAGACCTACCAGTCCTCTGGTATTTCCTGCCTGACACCCGACAGCGACCTCACCCGTCATCAAGGAGTTGGTGAATTCCGGCACAATACTGGCTGTGGATTGGGGCACATTCGGAAAACCGCTCATCGCGGCGGCGTGCGGCACACTAGGACAAAGGAGACGTCGACCAGTCGCTTCTGGACAACCGGCGCTGGTAATGGTCTTGCTGCAGGGTTATTTTTGTAGGGTAAAATCTTGCAATTTCCATGATCTGTGATCGCCAGTGAGATAGGGGCAATCGCGTCAATAAACCCCAACTACAAGACCATGGTACGACAAATGGTACAACAACAGGCGCGCAAAGCATATCCCTCCTGCACTCAACCCACAGTACAGGCCCACGGACTTGTCGGAGACAAAAAGGCTTGAAAACATGCGCCCGGGAATAAGACGGTCAACGCGATACACGGACGGTTAGACAGACCTGGATCCTCGGAGAGCCTCTCTCGCTCCTACATGGACTCGGCAAATATTTGTGCCAATGACAGTTTACGATGACATTTTCCGCCCAATATATCCACAAAGTCACCAGACAAATTTCAATCCTTCAGCGTTTGCATCTATGGTTCTCGGCAAATTGAAGTGCATCCATCCATCCCCCTGGGAGTATTTATATTGTTCATTCAACCAAGTTTGAACATCCATGATTTTAAATGTCATGGTCCGCTCGTCGTGAAACCTGACTTGAAGATTTTCTCTCGGGATTATCTCCCGTACCGCTGCGAGAAAATCCTTTGTCGAATTCTCATTGCACCTGTCGCATGTCTGGTCGCTACGCTAGAAAATGTTGCCTCTACTAATGCTCACGTTTGTGGGCGCATTACTAGTTCTAGGGGTTGTTGGTCATAGTAGGTTCCATCATCCACCGCCACCTTCAACTTTATGAGATTTTTCTTAACACAAAGTGTCTTTTAGATATTATGGGAATTCTACTTGTCAATGGCACAGAAACGCCAGCTTGGGAATATGTCCGGTATTAATCCGTCCCCAGAAGCAAAAACACCGTGATGTGCAAAGCCTGGGCTAACAAGATCCCGTACCAGCGATGTAGCTCCCGCGTTTAACCCAGAAGGCTACGCACCAGGGAATGACTTTCCCAAAGTCCCTCCACTTGTCGACTTCTCGTGGGATCCCAACATCACCTGCGGAAGAAACGCATTCGACTCCGCCGCCCGCACGAAAACGGCAGATGTGCTCGCCGGCAGCGAAGTTGGCTTCCGCGTGTCTTGGGACGGTAAAGGCGGTCCGTACGGAACATATTGGCATACAGGACCGGCGCAGATCTACCTCTCCCGAGCACCGAACGATGATCTCGAACATTACCGTGGAGATGGAGATTGGTTTAAGATTGCGTATGCGGGACCGGTCAGCGAGAGCCAATGGGCCATTACCGGGGAGCGAGATGTGTGTTTTACTTTCCATTCTATCCAACTCTCTAATTCCAGAGAGTATATGTGTTCCCCGGAATGCAATAAATGAACTAACTCCAAAATTAACAGTTCAACTTCACGATCCCCAAAACCACGCCTCCCGGCCGATATCTCCTACGCATTGAAAATTTCTATCCTTCCTACATGTATTACAGCCAGTGGTATATCAACTGCGCGCACGTCAACATTATCGGGCCAGGAGGGGGGACGCCCACAGAATTTGCGAGGTTTCCTGGGACATATACGGATGATGATCCCGGTAAGCTTTCTCCTCCTGGGAAAATCTTTGATGGTGCATTTGAGTGATATGAGTCTTTGCTTACCTGGCCATGCCGGTGTTTAGGAATTAAAATCCCAAAGAGCCAGTTCGCTGGGTATACAAAGGACGAGGATTTGCAGCTGTTGGAGTATAAGCCGCCAGGTCCAAAAGTTTGGGTAGGCTAGGGACTGATTTCAGCCCGTCTCTTTGCCATTCTGAACCCATCACTTGCACGGGGCAAGGTTGATTAGACCAGGAAATTTTTATTCGTTAAAACGCGGAGTGATTACGGAGGAACGGTGTTGTGAAAATCACATCCGAGGCAAAGAACACTATCCTCCCCCGCTCATCCGCAAATCCTCGGCCAAAGGAACGGGCTAGCCATGTATATCCCGGGTTAGCCCCTTTTTGGGTTGTATCTCTCATGGTTGTGCGAATTATCAGAAGCTCCAGTGAATATACCCTCCCTCGCAACGTGGTGGCACCGAGACGTCGATTGTCACTGTTTGGCGTTAAATGTGTCGAGGGTCTGAGACCGTTGATCAATAGGCAACTATCTCCACGCCGGGGTCTGCCAATGTAGCCCGGTACATGATCGGGGAATTGGCCGACGCCCAAGACCAAGTGCAGGCGGGTTCTATCCTTTTGGCAAAGTCTTGGCATCAAATGATGCACTGAGAGCGGCTGCTGTTGCAATAACCAACCATTCCATAGGGTGATGATTATTGGTGCACAAATGTGCGTAGGGGAAACGAGTGGAATATTGTGGGTTACAGATCAGAGTGGAACTGTGTGGAGGGGTTCCGATTGGCGGCCAGGACGGTTTGGAAGGTGTACAATCCAACCCCTGAAAGATTGTTAGCGTGGGACTTGGTGAGTACCATAGTAGGAAGTATCCAGCAGGGGTTTGTGCATTGAATAGCTGGGAAGCTATTTTGCGAGGAGTCAAGCCAGAATATTTAGGCCTCAACTCCAACATATAGGGCCTTGAAATTTACTCCTTAGGGCCTCAGGTTTCCATCATAACCCCTTAAAAATGGAAAAGAATGCTGGGGGAAGGCGGGCCTGGAAGCTGCAGCCAAGCCGTGAAGTACCTCGCGAACAATCTTTCAGGGGTTGTCGGGCTGTATGTTGTGGAAGGTGGGGAAATACGTCGGGCAGCAAAACCTCGGTGCTCGACGTCCGCACCTTCGCTTTTGGGATCACCAATTCTACGTGACGCCTTTCCCCAACCCCGGCGACGACACGGCAGGAGCCCCGACACAAAGTTCAAGCGTCTGATGGCAGAAACAAGAATGCAGTCCACAGGTCGGTCAGAAGATGTAGATCAAAAATCCATCGCCGAGTCTCTGGCCTTCACCAAGGATTGGATACTCCGCTGCCAGAGCCACGACACATGCGTCCTCACTCGTGTCGACCTGGGGCTTCCTAAACGAGCCCTGGATGTCTCGCGCTCCGATGGGATTATCATGCTGCGCGAGACAGAGGCAGAAAAGGCCCCGTACGCCACTCTGAGCTACCGGTGGGGCGACGGAGTCCCACTTCGGACCACGCAGTCCACTCTCGAACAGCATCGTGCTGGGATTCCGCTCGAATTATTCCCCGCGACACTGAAGGATGCAATTGTCTTCGCCAAAGACCTGGGATTTCAGTACGTCTGGATCGATGCCCTCTGCATCATACAGGACGATTCCTTGGACTGGCAACAACAATCCGCGGCCATGACGGCCATCTATCACGGATGCTCGCTCAACATTGCCATTGCAGACGCACCCAACTGCAATTCCGGAATAGCCCAAAATCTGAAAGCCGACATGCCAACTCCTGACACATACCTCAAGCACAGAGACAGCCCACTCGAGACAAGGGGCTGGGTCTTTCAAGAGACTCTTGTGTCCACGGCTAGCGTGTATATCACAGACAAGGGGCTGGTCTGGGACTGTTGCTCCCAGGTGTGTGGCCAAGGCAGTCAGCCGCGCGCCGCTAGGCAGTGGGCTCACCCTAGCGATCACATGACCCCAAAAGCGATGTGGGCAGACCAAAAGCCGATTTCGAGGCTCGAACCAGCCTCGGGGAAGAAGAACCTGAGCGTGCTGCGGATCTGGTGCCAATGGGTGGTCATGTTCTCTCGCCGAAACCTCTCCAATATCAACGACAGGCTACCGGCCATGGCAGGCTTAGCGTCTCGACTCCAAGCTGCATCTTCTGCCACTTATGCAGCTGGGCTTTGGAAGGAAGATATTCATGTGGGACTCATCTGGTCGGCGAAAAGCTCCATGGGACTGACAAGACCCGGGAACGGGGCGCCGTCTTGGAGTTGGGCATCCGTCGAAGGCCATTTAGACTATTTGTGGTGTCTGAGCGTTTACTGTGTGTACCCCGGCAAAGTCCACGTCGAGGAGGGGCTCGATCTCGAGGTTCTTGACGTGTCGGTCGATGAAGTCTACCCCGGGACCTTTGGCACCGTGACCGGCGGCCGGATTGATGCCATCGGGACACTGCAGAAGGGAACCCTGGATTTTGATGAGGGCGACGTAGAATTTGACTTTGAGCTGACGACGTCAAGGTTAGACTATTGTCTCGACGAACCACAGGATGAAGGGGCGGTAACTCGGGACCGGTGGCTTCTACGGGTCGCTTCGATTGTTCCAACCGCTGCGGGTGGTAGAAGACAGGTATCACAAAAGCGAGATGGGCCTTTTATTCATTTCCTCATTGTGGAGGAGACGGGAAGGCAGGAGAACGAGTTTCGGCGCATCGGACAGGCGTTTCATGATGCAAGTACCATCTTCAATAAACGGGGTTTCTTCAACCGGGACGTCTTTGTCACGACGGATTTGTTTGAGAATGGTGAACGGAAGAGGATCACGCTTGTTTAGGTTGCGCTGGTCACTTTGTATCGGGGGTGTAGGGGATATATGACTTTGCGAATTATCTAGGTATCCATTGAGATTGACCTTGT
>Ga0247765_1000443_pt1 | contig 32766 bp, 26 predicted proteins | sample UWRJL106311C6_FD_179949 | JGI IMG/M metagenome (GOLD analysis project Ga0247765, IMG submission 179949) | Plant litter microbial communities from Arlington Agricultural Research Station in Wisconsin, United States - UWRJ-L106-311C-6 | ecosystem: Environmental > Terrestrial > Plant litter >...
TCCAAGGTTGATGACTCCCGGTCCCTGCCAGTTCCTCTCAGCTCACAAAGAGTCTGTCGGACAAGCATGCTCGAGACCGCCCCGCAAAGTAGAGTACAGCCGTAGTCCATTCGTAAACGCATAACCTCTAGTCATTCCATCTATGTATACATTTCCCCGTCGTAGCCAGTCTACGGCCCCTGACATCGCCAATCAAAGCAAGGCGCCCCAACTCCAACCATCAGTCCAACCCAAACCTCACAGCTCGTCACTTTCGTCACCAAAACGCCAGAGGTTACCCAGCAAAGATATCCGCCAGCCCTCCCCATCCTCCCCGAGCCCTTTCTTCCCAGTATCCCTCTTTCCCACCCTTCAGTCGCCACACCTCCTCGCCGCTCCCGTCAGCTCCCGTATCAACCCTGACGAACCACTTGGGCTTGTGTTCTTCACCCCGCTCCTCCATAACCCGGCGGCGTTCCCGCTGCGCCTCTTCCAGCCTGACCTTCCACTCCTCGGCTGCGTCGAGATCGCCCTGCTCAGCCAATCTCTGGTCGGGTCTGAGACGGCTATCCGTCGGGGGTAGCTTCCCCTTTTCCAAAGGCGTGATTTCGTTCAGGCTCGCGGCAAAGGCTGTCATGCCATACGTGTTGGCCGCGTTCTCAACCAAGCTGCCCACCTTCCAGATCTCCTTGCCGCCGGGCATGGCTTTTAACCCACCGGTCCACGTACCCGTCAAGGACGCGCCCATGTGTCCGCCATCAGGTCCGTAAAACTCTACCTGCACGTCCTCACCGCGACCGCCGAAGACGCCCTTGGAGCGGAACTCGATGGCGGCCTTAGCGCCCGTGCTGTCATTCGCAATATGCATGGTCCCGACCGGTTCCACGTACTTCTCGCCCATGACAACATTCCGCAAGAAGACGGTGGCTACGTTCCAGCTGTACAGCTCCTCCTCCCCATCGCTCGTGCGTAGCACCACCCGGACTCTCCCCTCAGTTGTGATCTCGGCACTCTTTCCCCAGAACTTTTGCGAGGGCGCAGGTGAATGCGAGAATGACCACAGAGCGCTGTCAGCCTGCATGGCTAACCGCACAGGGCGATGTGACACTTTTTCTACCAGGAGCCGGAAGCCCCCTGGTACCTCTGCATCGGTCCTGACGAGTTCATACGTCTCACCCAGCAGAGGGTTAAAGGGCTTGCGTATGGCACGCTCCTTGGCACGGCCATTGCTGAACTGGGAGATGGCGAATGCCGTCACGTAAAGCAGTCGATCTTTAGGGCTTGACTGTCGAGCGGCAGCATCGAGCAGATGTGCGTACTCGAGATACTCAGCACTGCGTTGGAGCAGCGAGGTGGGCTCGTTGGCTGACACAGGCATGCTGATGGTGCTCAGGTCTTTGCCTACGTTCTTGCGGACAAAGGCGATTAAACTCGGCGGAGCTACCTTGGCTGCGGGGATTGCCGACCGCCTGACCACCTTGTCGGGAATGGGAAGTGGCGAGAGTGACTTTGGTTTGAGAGGGAAGAGACCAGCGGCGCCGTCGGGGCCGTGAGCGAACTCTTCCTCTTCCTCGCGCGATGAAACCGAAGATGAGTCGTGAATGTCCACTTCTTCTGCATCCGAGGCAGCGGTGTCTTCTTCGCTCTGATGATCGATAATCATGAGCTGGTTTTGAGAGGCGGCAACGTCGCCAGCTTCAGCATCGAAGAACTCGTCGGTCGAGGTGGATTCAATGCTCAACCTCGAGGCGAGAGGTGCTGGAACGGGTAGCCGTCTGCGCTTGCTCGTGGCCAGGAGGCTCGAGAACTCGACGACAACCGAGTCCAGGTCAGCCAGCAGCGCCGCACAGTGGTCGTACGTATTCCGTTCCTCCTGAAGCTTCCCGTAGCCCTTCTTGGTACCGTTGGTCGACAGACTGGCAGTAGCACCTGGGGACGGGACGGCAAGCGTGGAGCTGACAGAGCTCTGAAGCGTCTGTCCTGTGAGGGGCGACGAGGCACTAGCCTTTCGCTTCCAAAAGGGCCGCTTCTCGGTCTGTTGGGCAAAGTAGCTGTCGGATTCTTCTGCAAGAGTTGGCGTTCCGGGCGAGAGCAGGGAGTGGCTACTGCTTGCGTGCTTCTGGACAGCCATGTCTTTGACAAGGCGTCTCAGAGCATCCCTAGTTCCCACAATCCTGCTAACCAGCGTCTCTACCTGTTTCCATTCCCTATCCTCTTCCTGGTGCGTGTTCGGCGCTGCGGCAACAGCCTGCGGTGCCCGCTCCCGCTCGGGGATGGCATCGCTGACCAGCGTCTCGAGGCCCCGGGCGATCCGGCTTGCGCGCTCCAGTGCGCGCGCCCAGTCTGTAAACTCCTTCGCGTTGGATGCTTTCAGGTGCCACACCTCGGCGCCCGAGTCGATGGTAATCTCTCGACGCCTCTCATCAGCCGCAATGGCAGCTAGACTGAGGGGAATAGCTCCCCTCAAGGCTGACGAGTTGCGGCTGTGATAATAAGACAACGTGCATGTTGTGTAGTCAAGAGAGAAGAACCGCCTGGCGTAACCCTGCCCCTTTTTGCGCCTCCGCTTGAGCAATGTGCCCACATGATATGAGGAGCTTCCGTCTGTCTTCCCCGATATAGACAGCCCGCGCCCGGCGGTATGGCTGTGCAGGCTGTCAACCGACTCGGATGTGACTGCGCCGAGCCGGGGGCTACCGTGTTTCCCCAAGCTGGTCCTGCTGGAGCTGGCGTCCGGGCCGGCCCGAAGATTGGGCAGATGGCGTGCTGTCTGGGGCGGGGCGCCCGTCGGATAGGTGAGCAGGACAAAGGTGGCAGTCTTGGAAGTCTGCTTGGAGAAGGTGTTGTCGAAGACCAGGCCGAACATGCCACCGCTGGTCACATCGTACGTGCCGACCGACACCTTGTCGGCCTCGCATTTCCCATACCATTTTATGGGAATGAAGCCCTTCTTGGCCAGCTGGTCCTGTGCCGTGCTCACGTCCCTCCTCGCGAATAGTCCCGTCTTGGGATCCGCGCCACCTTCCGTGTGTGTGTCGGGTGTGGCCGTGCCTTCAGTTTGTGACGAGAACGTGGTCGCTCCGGTACCAGGGTGCTTGACAATGGCAAAGTTTCTGCGCATTAGAGTTAGCGATATAGTGCTGCTGTTTCGTAGGAGGTGGGCGTCGAGTTCATACATGGACTTCTTGTGCGGCTGCACACTCCACGAGATGGTGTGGCCCTCGTCAACTTTGACCCATCGCACGATGTACGACTGCAAAGCAATTTCCTATGGTCAGCGCATCGCGTCCAGGAAAAAAAAACCTCTCCTCAACCAGAGCCCCGGGCGTATTGCATACCTTGCTGTGGATTTCGAGCTGCTCAATGCCTGCCATTTTCCCTATTCGCTTCGCGCGCTGCCTGAGAATGCGCTAGACGTGCTGATGCCGTCAATTTGAGGTCCGTCGTTGCCCAAAAAAAAGAGTTCACCCGTCGCAGGGATGATCCAACATCGCCGGCGCTTGACTCCACAACTTTGAACGACAGCCGTGGTATTTCAGCCAGACCGTCAACGAAGGCGGGGGATGACGAGGACAATTAAAGGGTAGCTCACGCCAACCGTCAGCGCCAAATCAGCCCTACCATCGCGAACTCCACCCCCATTGGCTAGCCACAGATCACAAGCCACCGTCACCCGTCTGCCTTGCCAAGTTGAAATTTACCGAACGCAAGGCACTGAAATACTACTTGGCGGGAGAGGTAAAAGACGGCATTACCTCGATTTTTAAATAACAAATGTAACGATTAAACGTGTGTTGCAGGAGACCAAACGCATTGGCAACCAGGGAAGACGTTGGCAAAAAAACGTTGTGTCTTCGGATGACATGACGACCAATAAGTGTTAATGACCAATGAGCAAATCAGAGGAAGCCAAATTGTGCTTTCGAAAGCCCCTTTGAACCACATCTTCGCCGTCATCCATCAATCGCGCTGCATAGCAATAGAACCCAACCAGTTTCTTGTTGGCCAAGATACTTAGTCAACTAGCTTGGCACGCTGGGGTAGGGTAGGCAGCCAGAGAGCACCGGCTCCCTCGGAAGATCAGACACTCTCATTCGGCTGACATGCTCCACATCACAAGCCACAGTCACCTGAATGCCTTGCCCAGTTACAAAGCTCGCAGCAAAAGAAACTCGACTTGCGTGAAAATATTTAGTATGCTTGACTTGCTACCAAGTTGAACCCTTGTGCTCCAGATCCCGAATGTGACCGTTCCACCGCCCGAAACGGAAACCGTAATTTTTTTTCTTTTCACTAACTTTACAATACATTAAATGAGATCAACGTCGCTGCTGCTGCGCCTTCAGGGTTTCGCTCTGGTGTCGAAGCTTGAAGCCGTTGCAGAGCGCTCTCATATCTGGGTATTGGCTGTTCAGCAGCTCATATGCGTGCGGCACTATGCGCACCGGCCATGAAGCCACCTTTGAATTGGGGCTCGCCTTGGAGCAGAGGAAGAAGTAGCCGGGATGCTTGGTGTCCAGGCAGAAGAAGTAAGCCGAACGCGTCGGGTTGGCGTCAATAAACACCTTCAAAAATCTCTCTGTAAAAGTATTAATTGGAGATGGACCCCGAATCTCGCGGGAAAACTTACCGAGATCTGCTTTTGAGCCTGCTCTGAACTTGTCGTGCCTCATTAGCTCGTCAACCTTCTTGGCCATGGCCTTGACGTGGTCCACGATCAGCTCATCCAAATCTGAGTAGTTATACTTGCTGCCAACTCGCAGAACCTTGCCAACCGAGAACTCATTGTCTTTTTGTAGCTCCAGCACATCGATGTGTTGGTAGATGCCGTCGGCAACCTTCCACGTCACCGCCAAGTGATCGTTGCCCTTGGAGGAAGGACGGATAACCACCTCTCCAGCGGGCTGTCCACCCAGAAACTCTTCAGCCTGCGTGCTGTTGAAGGGTTTGAACAAGGGGTGCTTGATGACACGCTGCGTGCGGCCAGTGATCTTATCCTTTTCGCGTAGCTCTTCCTTGTCTTGATCCTCCAGACGGTAGTCCCACTGTCCACGGTCGTGGTCGTGGTGCTTACGATACGGTCGCCGCATCTCCTCCTCTCTCATGGTCAGTTTGCAGATGAAATCCTTGCGGCTCAGGTCGATGATCTTGGCTTGCGCTGTTTGGCCCACCTGGAGCACCTCTTTGAGCGAGTGACGGTGCGACACCTCGTGGACTTCAATGCGACCCTCGATACCACAATCCAGCTTGACAATGGCGAAGTCATCCTTGACCACGCGGACATTGACTGGGACAATCATGCCTTCACAGAGCGACTCTCTAGTCTCACCGGTAAACATGGTGAAAATCTGGTCCGCAGGAAGGCTAGCAAAGTTCTTCCTGAGCTCCTCGTACGGAACTTGAAGCTCGGCGCGGATCGTCTCGAGCGTCGCCCGCTTGCGCTGTTGGTATTCGCGTTCCAGCTGCTCTGCGTACTCCTCTAGGATCAGCTCATTGACCTTTTCTTGTTCATCCTCCCGGAACAGTTTTCGGACAATGGCTCCCGGGCCATTCTCATCCGTCTCGGCCTTGACATCTTCTTCGTCCAGGCCCAAAGCATCCGCCGCTACCTTGCGGGCCAGATCGTAGTCTTCGGGATGGATGCGGGTGTTGTCCAGGGGATCCGATGAAGGGTTGGTGGTGTCGTACTCGATAAAGAGAAAACTGGCGCAGTTTGTCCATACGCGGGGGCCTAGAACCGGAAGTTTATGGCGTTCCGGGTCGCCCACGAGCTCTTCGCGGGATGTCACAACGCCACCGTTGGCATTAATGCCCTTGATGAGGAGAGATGCCTTGCGAGGACCGAGACCGGCAACGTAGGGGAGCAGATGGGCGACGTAGGCATTATCCATGGCATCGTTTATATCCACGCCCACAAGATTGACCATATCAACCATGGCCGTCTCGAGGTGTTTGTAGAGCTTATCCTGAGGGAGATAGCGCTGGTATGGGTGGATCAAGAGAGACGTGATATCCTTGCCCAATGCCGCGTACTCCTTCATCGGATTCTGCATATATCTGGCGAGAGCGATGCAGTAGCGGGTCAGGGGATTGAGCCTGGGGTACTCGGCGACCGCACGGGGGCTGTCTTGATAGAGACGTGCCACCTCGTCGTTCACGACAATCACCTCGAGCAAGTCACTCCGGTACCCGCCAGTCTCGGGATCCTCCCACTCGGGACCGATGAGATTCTTTTCAGAAATAAGATTCTCCACGTCCTTGACAAGTCGGTGCGTGTCTGCCGAGAACCCTGCAATGCCAATCGCGTCCGGATTCCTGCGGCGGACGAGTTCTGCAAAAGCCTCGCGCTGCTCTTCATTGCGAGCCAAGTTGATAAACTTGCCCTGTTCCACCACTCTGCCGTCCTCGTCAACCCAAGCCCAGCAGACGGGGTCCCGGTTGGGATCGCCCATGCCGTTGGACAGCGTCAGCACGCGTGGAGTCGTGCCAAGGATCATGCCCTTGGGTTTGAGCGGAGCCTGGTCGAGCCTCTTGAAGTACTCCTCCCTGCAGGCCTTGAGCAGCTCCTCCTGACAGGCCGTTCGCAGGGAATCTTTCACGCCCTTGGTAATCACCCTCTCCAGCTTCCCAAACGCCGCATCAAGCACCTTTTGGCGCTCCGTGTTCCAGGCATCTGCGAGATCGCTGAAGTTGTCAGAGGCGAACTCGCTGTACAGTTGTCGCTTGAACTCGCGCTCATTCTCCAGCGTGAGCTGCACCTCCAACAGGCCTTCTTCTTCAGCCTTCATCATCTTGAGGAAAACCTCGGGGCGGGCCGCTAGATCTCGGATTGTTTGGTTGACGAGATACTTCACCTCATAATACGGGTGTGCCTCGTCGATCTTCCGCAAGCCTTTTTCCGTACGGCGGCAGCTAACCCAACCCATCTGGTAGTAGTTGATACGAAAGTGCTTGCGAATGCGGGGGCTGACAAACATCTGCTCGGCGTACATTTGACGGGCTGCGCTCAATACCTGATCGCCCGTCGGGAAATCCCCGTCGGCCAAATTGTCGGCAAGATCAATGGGGAACTTGGCGTCGTCGTCCGAGGACACCTTCTTTCCCTCGCGAAGCGCATTCTGGGCGAGGCGGTCCGGGGAGATGCCGAGGGCGTGCACAAAGTTGAAGGCCTTGGCTTTGCGGATGCGCTCGAAGACGGCAGTCTTGGCGCCTGGACGTTTGATTTCTCTGCTCGCGCCGTTGCTCATGGCAGCAATATCCTTCAACTGTGCCGAGTACTCAAAGTTGATGTAGTCCTGCAGATCCTGCAGCTCCTCAATCGTTGCCGCTTGGCGTATCATGTCCTCGACCATTGAGTCGTGGGCATCGGCCTGCGTCTTCAGCTTCTCAACCGTCTTCTCCAGGGCGTTTCTCTTTTCCACGAGCGAGCGGAACTTGATATCGAGTTCGAGGATCCGCCACAGGTCGTCTTGCGTGAGGAGTTTCTTGGGATCCACTGTATACTCCGGAGCATCAGGATCGTCACGATTGCTCTGTGATCGAACCTTCTTGGCGTGGATCAGGTAGTCTCTCCGGTGCTGAAAGACATACGGGACCTCGACACCTTCGATGATAAAAAACTCCAGCACCTTGCCGATAGCCTTGTTGAAAGGACCGTGGAGGTCGCCGGGCAGCTGCATCTTGGGCCACATGAGATTCGTAATCCACCGTGCCTCTTCTCTGAACTGCTCGGCCGACATCTGGAGATTCTTGAAAGGTTTCCGGTCCAGTTGAAATCGTTCAGGGTCGTCGGCGACGCGGATCTCATTGTCCTCGTCGGTGAGCAGCTTCTCAACAAGCTGCGAAGGCTCAAAGACATCTTTCAGCTCAATCGTCTGCTCCTCGCGCTCGCGGTCTTCGTCGTCCTCCTCCATCTGAAGGGCCCAGTCGTACTCTTCACCATTTCCGAAGATGGCTTCCATGTCGTCGAGGGCGTCCTTGTCGAGGCCGGTCGTGTCGACCATGAGGCCCCTGTCCTTGGGCCGTGCAACCTCCAGATCCTCCTGGCGCCGAACGCGCTCTTGATCGTCCTCGGGATAATCCTCTTCGATAAAATCATCGAACTCGTCGGCGCCGGCGCGATGGCTCGGACGACCATATGGCCGCTCGTCAATCATCTCGTCATCATCATCCGAAAAAATCTGGGCGAGACCAGGACGTTCATTTCGACGGTCGTCCTCGCGGTGACCACGCTTCAAACGTTTGAACTTGGTCTGGAACTGCAGATTAGTGGAGTCCAACCACCAGTCTTGAAAAGGCAAACAAACCTGGGGCTGCGATTTTCGTTCCCATTCCGGATTCGTCTCGTTAATAAGATCGAAATCTTCCTCGTCGAGGAGCTCTTCGTCTTCACGCTCGGCACGCTTGCGTTTCTCCTTCTTCTTCCTCTTGCGTCGTTCGCGCTCGTCCGAGTCGTCGCCTTCTTCGTCTTCCTCGTCTTCGTCGACGATGAACCCTTCCCGGATCTGTGTTGAGCAATTCAGCAAGCGCCAGGCAGCAGAGAGTTGCCAGGGGGTCTTACCCTTCTGGCCTCCTCTTCGTCTTCATCATCCTCCTCTTCCTCGCTGGAATCATCCAACTGTCCATCTCGGGGTGCGCGGCGCGTCTCGCCCTCCTCGTCATCAAATGACTCGTCATCCTCCTCATCGTCAAGCATCGCCTCCCCATCAATGAGGTTTCTCATGTCGTTGCTCATTTTGGATGTGCAACCCGCGGGGCTTGCTGAATTGGTCGTGAGGAAATGTGAGTGCAATTCGCCGCGATTGTCTGGGAAACTCGACTTGGAGATAAGTTTCGATGTAGGGAAAAAGCTATGTGTGGGAGTGATGAGGAAAGAGGACCGGACCTAATTGTTGAAAGAACAGTGGAGCTCTGCCCGCTGAGCAGAAAGGCTGAGGTTCAAAGATTGGAATTTTTGGAGGCAACCGCGACCCGCGACACGGCCGCGGCATGGGTAAAGCCACACGCCACATTTCAGCCTCGCAGCCTTGTGGCTGGTGCGTGGTGCTGATGGATCCACATCCCGTCGGCCCGAGCCCATTTCCAGGTTGCGTTCGCTTCTCGAAGCTTGAGCGAAGGAGATCGACGAAGTCAAACACAGCAAGAGAGACACTGTTCCAGCATTCGTCTACCAACGCTATTCATTCTCAGGCACTTTGTTCCCACCACAATTCTGCTCCAAGTCGCATCGCACGCCCTCCGTCGTCAAACCACCATTTTTCCTGGCGGCTCACGTGCAGCTGGCGGGGCCACCGAACCGCGACAGTTCGCTAACGCTTCAATGCGCCCCGGACGGCCTCTTCCAGCGTGGGCGATGGCGGGTCCGCAGCATCCGGGATAGTCCTTGCGACAGGAGCCATCCTGAACGGCGGCAAAGAAGGCCACTCAACAAGTGAACATCGCGAGTCACGCTTGCCACGTCCCGAGTCGGACCAGACGTGCAGCTCGATTCCCGTAGAAGTCTGATGGTTGAGTCTCTGGTGGCTATTGGATCAATAGTGAATTGCCAGGATTTTATGGCGTCTCTTGCATGGCGCTTGGGGCCGAATCGGGGAAGTTGGCACTCCATGGCCACCCATCCGCTTTCATATGGGCTGTGGACGGCAGGAATCAGCAGCTCGACCGTTTGAGAGGTTCTCAGGCTAATCATTCGAAGCGCACCACAGAATGAGACTGGTGTGAGGAAACCCGCGCGTCCCAGGCAGCTTTGATGCTGCGCTCAGTTAGGAGCCAATCGCCCAGCCATCGGCGGCTTGTCGCGGGGCCAATCACGGCAGCCTACTGCACATGAGACGCAAGGCCTGTTTTGCCATTGCGGTCGTGCTTGGGATGATGTTGGGGGCATTTCTAGGCGTCCAAGGCCCCTATTTGAATTGCAATTCTCGAAACGGCCGTGGACAGGGAAAGCTTCAAGAAAAAGGAGACCAATACTTAGCGAGACCTTTGTTGTATGTTTGGTTGATTGTGATTCTCTCCGTGTCTTGCGGTTGCTTGCACCTCCTCTGCCCTCATCCCGCCGCCCCAGCTAGGAGCACCGTACGATCGCCGCCGACGTACTGTGCACTGAGCACGCGCCTCGGGCTAGGTGGTTGCACTGATCAACTCTAAAATCTCAGGCTGAGAATAGGCGTTGGAGTGTTATGGGGATATGGGCTGTGATTAGTGTGGTACGCGCCTATTGACGCCCAACTGTTTGCATTCTTTTTTTTTAATAGATGTTGGTTGAAGGCCCGATGGCGAAGCTGGACTTGGGCCAGTGCTGGGGAGGATATAGCCACTGGTATGGCGGGGATCGTCGAGCCCTATCCTTGCAGACGCAACCTTGCCAGTCCTTGCGGTCAGGAACACCCCTCTTCGTGCCATCGTCCCCCCTCTTGAGCGCGGCAACCGACCTCCCCACAGCGACCTGACCGCGCGGATTAGCAAGAATCTGTCCGGAACTTCGAAATCCTCAATTTCTTCGACCCAGCTCTTACCCCTTTATTATTTTCTCGTAGTGTGGCCAACCTGCGATTACCTTGGCCCAAATCGTGTCTCCCCCGAGACAGCCCCGCACCTTCCCGCGTCGCAGAACAACACTTGCTGATAAGAGCGAGTCCGTCTGAAGTTGCCGATCACCTCTGTCCAGCTTCGCCGTCGTCCAACGACGCACCGACACCGCTCCTCCGCCCCCGGAGACTCCGTCCCGATATCACTCTCCGACTAAGACTCCCCGAGACCATCCAGACAATAAATCTTAGCATTCCGTTTAGGAATGCGATACGCTGCGCCGCGCACCCATTGACAAGATCGACGAGATCTTTGTGATAGGCGTCCACTCCCCAAGGTCTCGCTTCCGTAACTGCCCACCATGGCCGACGGAGGATTCGCTCCGCGCTCGATGAAGCGCAAGAACGTCAAAGGTCTAGCCTTGACTCCTGCTGCTCCCAAGCCTCCCCCGACTGCCGAGAACGCGAACTTGGGTCCCGCCCCGGGGAGAGGGAACGACGATGCTACGCAGCTGGAAATCGGCATCGAGTTCAACCTCGATCTGAAGCCTGACGATCTCGAGATTATCAAGGACCTGGGCGCTGGAAATGGCGGCACCGTCAGCAAAGTCCGGCACATTCCCACGAACACGGTCATGGCGCGCAAGGTTTGTTCGCTGGTCTGAATGGGCTCTTGGGTAGTGTCTAACGCGAGCAGATCATCCACGTCGAAGCGAAGAGAGAAATGCGCAAACGCATCGTTCGCGAACTCCAGATTATGCATGGCTGCCACTCGGACTACATTGTTACGTTCTACGGCGCCTTTCTCAATGACAACAACGACGTCATCATGTGCATGGAGTACATGGACGTAGGGTAGGTGGAAGGTCATCAAAAGTAGGGGCCAATACTGACAGCCTGTCGGACAGCTCCCTCGATCGCGTTTCTCGAGTGTTTGGACCGATCCGTGTCGACGTGCTGGGCAAGATTGCCGAGGCCACGCTCGGCGGTCTGACGTACCTCTACTCGAAACATCACATTATGCACCGAGACATCAAGCCTTCCAACATCCTGGTCAACTCCAAGGGCTCTATCAAGCTGTGCGACTTTGGAGTGTCGGGAGAGCTGATTAACTCCATTGCCGATACCTTTGTCGGCACGTCGACATACATGGCGCCTGAGAGAATCCAGGGTGAGAAGTACACGGTCAAGTCGGATGTGTGGAGTTTTGGTCTTTCGATCATGGAGCTGGCCATTGGCAAGTTCCCCTTTGGCTCCGGTGAGCAGCTGTCGGATGCCGAGAGCGCACCTGCTGGAATCCTTGATTTGCTGCAGCAGATCGTCCACGAGCCTGCGCCGAGGCTACCCAAGAGCGATGCGTTCCCTCAGATTCTGGATGACATGATCCAGAAGTGCTTGTACAAGACGCCAGACAAGCGGCCAACCCCTCAGGAACTCTTTGTGCGTGTCCCGCCGCCGGTTTGAGTCTGCGTGCTGACATTACCACCAGGATCGTGACCCCTTCGTCCAAGCCGCAAAGAGGACACCGGTCGATTTGAGAGAATGGGCATGTGGGCTGATGGATCGGGATAACCGCAAGTCTCACTTGGCGCCTCAGCTCTCGCCGGCGACGCAGGAGCTGTTGCGGTCAAGCGACTCGCCAACGTACCTAACGCAGGCCGAGCAAACACCCACTTCAGGTGAGATTCCCATTTTGGGGTCGTCTTTGGTGTCACTTCGTGACCAACTTGACAGCGTACCGACACGATCCCCGATACGCAACGGATCAGGCGCTGGCCGCCCAGGTGGATCGTCTATACATCCGGGACTGGGATCACGAGTAACCGTTGGGAACCCAGTCCCCGGCTACGGGCGGCAATCCTCGGCGAATGGCCAGTCGTGGAGCTCTGCGGGTTCTCGGGGCTCCAGCGACACCGTTTTCTCTCTGCCAATCCGGCCAGCGCCTCCGGCTGGACCCCTTCCTCCACCGCCACCTTCTCGGAGGCAGCCGTCGAGCGACGACGTCAGAAAAGAGAACCAGCGATAAGCAGCCATTGCTCCGTAACTAGCTAATCCTTTTGGTCTGAGCGAGATAGACTCGTATGAGGCGATTTCCTTGCATAAAATACTACCCTGTTTTTGTTCCTTCCTCCATACAGCATTTCTTCTCGGCGACCAGTCACCTGTTCCCCTGTTCCCCTGTTCTCCCTGCCCCCTGACACTCTGCCACGGCCTCGATCTTGCCATGATTTGAATTGGTGCAAGAGGGTGGCTGTCTGCGCTCGACATATCTGTAGCATCTACCGGCGTCATGTGTCACTACTCCGCGAGTCAGTCGATTCGCAATCCGTTTCGATGGTCAACAAAAAGGGTTAGTCAACGCGGTTCAGTTCAGCCTCGATGGTGGACTGGAGGCTGTGTAGAGACATTTGGGTCTAATTTGCTGGGCATGTTTGAGCGAATTTCTGTACTTTGGTGTTGCGCGAGGGGAGGGGCAGTTCACCGTTACGGTATATACTCTTCTTAGATGAACTTGGATTGGTTCTCCGGCATCGCTATATTCTTTAGAGCAAACCGTTGTCGAGCACGTCTATCAACTCGTCTAGCCGGGATATCACCAAGTCGGTGTGCTCATGGTCAACGAGATGCCGATTTACATCGTTTACGAGGAGCACCGTCTTGGCACCCGCTCGACGCCCGGCTGTGATGTCATCTATGCTGTCCCCAACCATGATGAGACCGCTTGCATCTGCAACCTCCTCGCCCGTATCAGTTGGCACCAGGCCATCGGCCGCGTCCTGCCCAGTTTCGGGAGCCCGGGCAGCCTCTTCCTCCTCCGACACGGGCGCCCCGGGTTCTCCCGTGCTCTGTCTAACCAGACCCCAGCTTTGGGCGATGTGCAGAATACCGGCAGGATCAGGCTTGGGTGGACGAAAGTCGCGCGTGACAATGGGCCTAAAAACAGACCCGGCAAGAAATTTTGCGAGTAGGTTGTGCACTGGCGCATCGAAGTTGCGAGTGCAAATGCCTTTGCGGATCCCGTGAGAATCCAGATACGACATCAACTGCACGAGTCCAGGCTGTGCAACCTGTGACACCATGGCAGTCCGCTCAATGGCGCGGATCAGCTCCATGGCTCGATGCTGTTCAGTCGGCGGCAAAGTATAGACATGCTCGAGGATATCAACGCTGCGGGAAATGCCTAAGGCATTTCGCATCTCGGCAAACATGTACGTTTGCGGCTCGCTGTCTAGTCAGTATAGGTTGGTCCCGAAAGCTAAGATACCGGTAGGTCCTTTTACCGTTCCGTCCCGCTCGGAGGGAAACCTACCAAAGTGTTCCGTCCACATCGAAAACAATTCCTTCCAGCTTCCGCCCCTGCACATGTTCCCCTGTCTTGCGCAGGGGGGCGAACTTCCAGGCTGGTTTGAGTGCGGTCGATACCATCCTGGTCCAAACTCTGCGCATAGCAGTGCGGATTGACAATGTTTCGCGGATGTGCCGCTAGTCACTTATTGTAAAGCTTGGTGTTTCTTCACCTAGTAAGCTAGCTGTTAAATTCTCTCACTTTGAGGTTTTTGGGAGTGGAATTTCCTTGCGATAACGGCTCTGCTCAAAGTCGCTCCTTCTTCGATGGAGCACAGATACGTCGCAGGGGTGTCATTCGGCGCAGGAAGCCCCGCCGTTTTTGGCTGGCGGGTGGCGGATAGCGGATGGCGTTCCCCGCACTCACCCGAACTGGAAAGGCAGAGCTTGTTCGCCAACCTTCCCAGAAACCCGGGAAGCTGCAGGAGCGAAGCTTTTTACGTTTACAGCCCGCGTCTCCAGACGAACTTGTTCCTCCGACCCCCTCACAGTTCCTATCACAAGGGATCGAGACATCTATCAGTCCCCCAGTCTTCCCGAAGTACCGCTTTAGCTATGACTATATAATCGCGCAGCCGAGTCGCCGGAGCATAGTTTGAGAATGCGATGAACTCTGCGTCGCCTGCGCCGTCCGCAGGACAATGGCCACCTCGTCGGCCGTCAAAGAGAAGTGTAGGCATTTTGCCTCCTTTTCGTACCCGAGAGTGCCGCCGACTGACTGGTATCGCAGAAACTGCGCAATGGCACCTGGATCGTGCCCTCCACGGGAGAGCGCACCCGTCGCACGTTTACTCTCCGGGGAAACCCCCCTGACCAACGCGACAGTCCCGACGATGCGAACGCGTTGCCCTTCTCGAACCACGAGTCCATCTCGGGGCGGTCTCATGCTCTAAGACACAATGCCAAAGTCAAGGCGCGCCGGTTTGTCAACTGGCTTGGCTCGCCGACAGGGCATGGTGTGCTCAAGTGCACATTTGCATACACATTAGCCAGCCTAGCAACGTTTTGGGAGCCCTTGTCCGACTTCCTCGGGAAGCCTGACGGTAAACACGTCGTGGCCACGATCACCGTTTACTTCCACCCGGCGAGAACAGCGGGATCCATGATCGAGGCAATCCTCATTGCCATTGTCGCCATTACGTACGCCGAACTCGTCTCCATCCTGTCCATGTGCACGTCGGTGTTGTTTGGGACTACATTTGCCATGGTTCCGCTTGCCCATGCTTTGGTCCTGGTAGTATTCATTGGCGGCGGCTTCGGCCTCATCGGATGGGTCAAGCAGAAGATGAATAACCCGCTTGTCGATGTCGGCAGCACCCTAGCTTCGCTGGCCATCATCGCCGTGGTCACAAAGGAGACGGCTGTTTTTACCCACGTCTTTTCCAATCAAAAGATCATCCAGATTTTCAAGATACTCGTCTTGGCTATTACCATAACGACAGCCGTGAACCTACTGGTCTGGAGGGTGTCGGCCGTCGTACTCCTGCGTCAATCCATGACGAAGGCATCGGCGGCCCTCGGCGACATGCTCTCCTTGATCACACACGGATTTCTCAGCGGATCCGAGGATGAGCTCCTCTCGTCCGAATTTGCGGCCGCGTCGGGCGCCTACTCGTCTGTCTACCCCCAGTTGACAAAGAATCTCCGCGAATCCAAGTTTGAGCGCTACTTTGTCGGCCACGAGAAGTTGTACCAGCTGGACCGGGCCGTTGTGAGATCGATGGAAACATTGGCTCAGTCAATCGGCGGTTTGAGGAGTGCCGCCAACACGCAGTTCGCCCTTCTGAAAGAGTCGGGCGACCCCTGGTCAGGCACCCCGTCCCCTACGTCCCTCTTGTCGCCGACACTACAGAGGTCACTCTCAGCGGTGCTCCGGAGCGGCCAGGACCGTTTTCTCACCTTGTCGTCAATAGACGAGGCGTCGGATGAGAGCAGCGATGAGAGAAACCAGAGCGGCCATGTGCCTGACGGACGTGTCGACGATGGTGCACCCGTCTTCCGCAACCCATCCGACATTTTTGAGACTTTTATCACCTTGTTAGGGCCCTCGATGAAATCTCTGGCATACACCCTTTCCGAAGTCCTGCGGGAACCGCCGTTTGGATCAGCCCCAAAGTATGAGATCACGGTCAACGACCACTTCCGACAGAGCCTGACCGATGCGCTCGGTCTGTTCAACTCTGCGAGGGCGAGTGCCCTCCAAGAACTCTACCAGACGCTTGAACTTCGGCAGACTAGGACGGCGAAGATCCAGGCGGACCTTGAGGAGGTGGCGGCTGCTTGCGGACACTTCAGCTTCAGTCTGCAGACATTTGGCGAGGAAATGCAAAAGTATTTGGACGTGTTGGACGACCTCAAGTATGCTAGCCAGCACAAGACGCGGAGTTGGGAGTGGACGAAGTGGTGGAGGGACAGCAAGGAGCGAAAGTACAACATCATTCCATATGACAACACGGAGCGGGAGAGCCTCATCAAATCCATCAAAAAGACGGCAATGCCGAGGGGCGTGGCTGACACGATGGTCAGCCGGAGGGACACATATAGTTGGGACGCGACGCCAGAGGCCAACCGGTTCGTGGCCACGCTGTCACAAAAGTTTCTCCGATTTGTCAGGAGGATTGCCAGGGATGATAGTAAGTATCGCGTCCAAGGCGGCACGGGGCGAGTGGTGTGGTGCTAACCTGGCCAGTCCGGTTCGGGTTGAAAGTTGGGCTGGGTGCCAGCCTGTGGGCGTCACTCTCGTTCCTTCCGCAGACCAGGGAGCTATACAGGCACTGGAGAGGCGAATGGGGCCTGCTGTCGTTTATGATTGTGTGTTCCATGACGGTTGGCGCGTCCAATACCACGGGTTGGGCCAGGTTTATGGGAACTCTGATCGGCGTTGGAGCGACGCTCGTGAACTGGAATGTCACACAGGGCAACGCCGTTGGGCTCATCATCATGGGCTGGTTCGTGGCGTTCTGGAGCTTCTGGATGATAGTGGCACGAGGCAAGGCGCCGCTGGGCCGTATAACATTGCTGGCTTACAACGTCTCGACACTCTACGCATACAGTCTCTCGCAGGCGGTTGACGATGACGATGACGACGAGGGCGGATTGAACCCGATTATTGGCGAGATTGTGCGCCATCGCTTCTTCGCTGTCACTGCCGGCATCCTCTGGGGTCTCGTCGTCTGTCGTGTCATTTGGCCAATCTCAGCACGCAAGAAGTTCAAGCAGGGCCTCAGCATGCTATACCTGCAGATGGGTCTCATCTGGAAGCGGGGGCCCCTCGCCATCCTCCTGCGCAGCGACTGCAGCCGATCCTACCTCCGCTCAGGCGAGCAGGCGGCACTCCAGAAATATGCCGCCCGCCTCGACACACTCCGCGGCAGCGCCTGCTCCGAGTTTGAGCTCCGCGGCCCGTTTCCCGCCGAGCAGGGCGCCCGCCTCATGCAATGCACGCATCGCATACTGGATGCTTTTTACGCCATGTCTCTGGTCACGCAACGCAAGCGCGGTCTCACCGAGGGAGAGCGTGCTCTGCTCCTCTACACTGCTGATGAGAGGGCGCAGCTGTGTGACCGCATCTGCCACGTCTTCCAGGTGCTTGCCTCGTCGCTCATGCTCGAGTATCCGCTTACGGATGCGCTCCCGAGCGTTGCGAATACGCGGGACCGGCTCCTGGGTAAGATTTTCCAGTTTAGAAAGGAGCACTTGCCCTCGGCCCGAGGACGGGGGGAGAGTAGTGTAGGAGCCGACGGCACGGGATTTGGCGCGCTTTCGGATGTTAATGTCGAGGAAAGGGATTACGCGCTGCTTTATGCTTACGCCTTGGTCACGGGACAAGTTGCAGAGGAATTGAAGGCTGTGGCCAAAGAGATTGAGGGACTTTTCGGCGTTCTAGGAGAGGAAAGCCTGTTGCTGCAGTAGATACCGATACCCTAGGATTCATTGGATAGAATGGTAGTGTCAAATGCACACAAGCCTTTCTACAAGAATACAAGGACCTTGATGGTTCACTCTGAGGGTTAGGGTTGAAATCATCGCGGCTGTGCAAGAAACGCGTGGTGAATATTTTTTGGGCAATCCCGAACAAGCTCGCGCCTCAAATCCACTCAATTCCGCACGTAGCAACACCAGCGATGCGACTACCGTAGCAAATGTCGTTGGGAATCAGACAGTGCTGGAGGGCCCCGCAGTCAAATGTCGTCCGCAAGCTCTTGGCCGTTCCCAGATTGCGACACCTGTCAGTCCCGACTCGATCTTTTTCTAGTTTGCGCTCCCCGCTCAACGCAGAGTCGAGTGCCCACAACGACCATGTCAACGCTGAACTGGCATCTCCGCCGACCCTCCGGCGCAAGGGTCTTCTCGACCGCTTAGCCCTTGTGCCAGTTCGTGCTCGAAATGCTCACGATCCTGTCCTCATCCCGCCCGTTGCGCAATATCCGAACAAACGCGAGACGCACATCGCCCACCAGAGACGCCACAAGGCCATTGAGCACCAAAAGTATCTCGAGAAGGAACGCGCTATTAACAACACAAAAGGGAAAGGCGACTGGCGTCTGACTCTTCGCAGACTCTACGACAGCACACCCGAGGAAACGATACAGTGTTCGGCCAACAGGGCCAAGATTTTCGTGCTCGATAAGGACTCGTCCCTCCGCACACCGGCCGGTGAGAGCTTCATCGCAAAGAGCCAGAGCGAGGCAGGATGCGCAGTCGTGGACTGGGTGGATGGCGAGGATACGCCTTGTTTGTTGCTCCGTGGGTCCACGACTGGTGTCCAAGGTGCGATAAACCGCATCCTGCGTGAGGACAACAACGTCAAGGTTGTTGACTGTTCGGGCAGCACCGACATAACCCTGTTCGACGCAGGTGTTTCCCCGGTACCCGGCACGTGGGACACGCTGACAGAGGGGTTTCGAACACTTCTGGCCGAGGATGTCTGGTTCACCAAAGATGATGTTGGCCAAATTCCTGTCCCGCCAGAATGGCAGCCGTCCTCGCTTCTGGACTACGTCAAAACCCTGATCCAGAGCCGCATGAGGCGGGCGTGGCAACGCGGCCGATACGCAAACGGCATGACCCACGACGAGGCCGTCAGCCGGCGTTTGCAGGACGTTTTCTGTGTCGAGGTTCCCGATTCCGCCCTGACGACAGAGGCGGTAAACCTCGCTTTAGCACAAATGTGCAGGGGCAACATTCCGTGCTCACTACCGCTCCGCTTCTTCTCCAAGATTGCACCCAGGGTCCTTTTTGACACTCACACTTACCACATCCTCCTTGACATGATATCGAGGAACAAGGACTTGGTTGAGTTCCACAAACGGCTCGTCCAGATGCTGCGCGCCGGCCTCAAGCCTACCTTTTACACTTGGGTTCTTTTCCTCCGGCTTGTTGAGCACGAAGAGGTGAGACGGTACATTCTCCACTCCATGAGAGACAAGAACCTCTTGCTGGCCCGAGGATCCATGGCCATTATCAGCCATGAAATGATTGAGCACGATATGTACCGTGCTGTCAAGTTGGGCCAAAGCCTGGACACGTTTCTTGCGTCTCAAAACGACCTCTATGGGCCCGACTGGCTGAACGTGCGCTCTGCGACCAGATTGTTGGATGTTCTCGGACGTTACGGAAGCTTCCAGGACATGGTGAGGATTGTCGACATGGTTTTCCCCCGGGACCCGAAAGAGAGCATGCCGACAACCAGGGCTCTGTCGCTCATCATGGTGCACTGTGAACGTTGGGGGAGCGCACGGTTTGCCAAGCAGTTCCTGGATATGTTCGAGGAGCGCGGCACACATCTGGACGATATTGGCTGGGGTGCCTTGTTCAAGCTGATGCTTCGGAAGTACAAGCCACACCAGGCGAGCATAGTCTGGCGCTACGCGCTGCTCTCTGGCAAGACGACCTATATCATGCGGAAAAGGGCCGCCGAGCTTCTATCCAATAAAAGAACAGCTCCGGTTCCGAGGGTAGTCAGGCATTTGAACGATCAAAACCACCTCCTCCCCCCCCAGCTGCACAAGTTTCTGGTTCAACTAGTAGGTTATGAGTACTGGCAAGAAGACCCCGATGCACTACAGCGATTGAAGTCGGCGTCATCAAGGACGAAAGAGGCGCAAGTCATGGCCGACTTGATTGCCTTTTATCATCGCCTAGCTACCCACTGGCTACCTATGTGGCCGCTCAGTGTGATGCTGAGGCAAGCCGAGGTGATGGACAGGACCATATTCGACAATTACAGATCCTCTAGGGTTGCGTCGCCTTTGATGCCACTCCACATACGATTTATCGGGAAAAAGATCATGGAAGAAAAACCTCAGAATGCGAAGAAGGTATCTACTCGCTCGAAGCTTGCCAAGATGATGCTGGGTCCAAGTGGGTATTGCGAAAGCTATCGACCCTTGAGGTTACCAGCAGACTACCATCCTAAAAACTCACTAGGAACCAATCTGGCCATGGCAACAGGGCAGGAAGAAGGACCAAATGCAATCGAAGGCCAGATAAGCGAAGGTGAGGCTCGAGATAGCCAATGAACGACAGGGGCTCTATACCAGTTATATTTTATCAGTTTCTTTGCCCACACGGGGCACGAAAAGTTATGCCGTGCAAAGACAGACTGGCAAGTGAGATGGATGGCCAACACCACTGGGTCTTAGTGCTAGGTGAGTCGGGAAAGAGGGCCACGTGTGCTTATGATCAGCAAGGTGGCCAGCTCCTGCAATGTTATCCTTTGGAGTCAGCCACGAATTTCATGCACCGGTTCTAGTTTTCACCTGATCAAGATCCTGGGCCAATCAGAGTCTTGGGTACAGGCAAAGGATTGACCTTGGGTACGGCAAGTACTAAATATATATACACGAAGCGTTGCTAGTCGAAGGGTACTAGAAGAGTACCCCCCATGTTGTCCATGTCAATCATGGCAGATCCATGCTTCCTCACGAACAATGACCATCTATCTCTATGTCCAGCTGCCCTGGGTGCTTCGGGTCTATAAAAAACCACTTTTTCCTGTTCTCCTAATCGGTTTTGAACGCATCTGGTCTGTCGCAATGTCAGTTTACGCAACAAGACGATCGAAACTCGCTCACTTCACTTGCACTGTAAGGGAAACTATGCGTGAAGATGACTGGGAAAGATATCTCCACCATATGAAGTATACTGAGGTTTCGAGACACTGTTATAAAATTTCCCGTCTGCACCACAAGGCCGGGGTACTCTAAATCATATGTACCTACCTAGGCATACCTGGTAGTCTAAAAGTAACAAAAATATGTAACATAAGAAAAAGCTTTCGAACCAAATATATACCACGAAAACAGGACGCAAAGAGAACCCAACGTCTGACATGCTATCCCCTCTGAACAAATACACACTCTATAACTCATACCCTGCTTGGTTGTTGCAGTTACGCCACCTGTCACCCTTTCTCAGCAGAGCATGGTCATGCACGTGAGTCCCCCTTCTTGCCCCCTATGCTGTCCTTGACCTTGTGCAACAAACCCCCGTGCACCATATTCATAATAAAAAAAGAAATGAAGCAACATGCATATTCTCAACACGCAACTTCTTGCTCCCTACAGTATAGACCATCACACATATCTATGGTAACAAGACCGACTTCAACTGTGACAAACCCGGGGACAGGGCTGGCAGGACAGAGGGGAACAATAAAATCGATATCTTGCTTTTGCTGCCTTTACTCCGCTTGCTCGCTTGCATCTAGCACATCAGCCATTACCATGGCATTCCTTTCTGTCCGTCTTGCATGAGCCATCCATCTGCCCGCAGTCCCAAACCCCCTTTAGCATCTCGTTGCCAAGAGAGTATCTCACACAGGTAGTTTAAACTTCTTTTGCCCCTCTTTGATAATCAACTTGTAATAAATCCAGAAAAAGTCGCTGTACAGAACCGTCTGGATGATGCCGGCTGTGATGGCGATCCAATCCACTTTGTGGTTCGGCTCGGCAAAGTAGCGGTACAGCCAGTTGGGGATATACAGGGTACGGTAGATGCCCAGGGCGAACAAGTAGTGAACGGTAATGGTCTCGGCCTCGCCTGTGCGCTGCAGCATAAACAACTGCGGCAGAATGGCGACCGACTCGAGCCAGATGGAGAACGCCCAGAGAATCTCCCACACGGAGTAGGCGTACGGGAAGAGCACGGCCAACACCGCCGCGACGCCGAGGAGGTACTGCACGCGAAAGGTATCAAGGTTCGAGTCGTTGGTTGGCTTGTACGACGACGTCATCAGGTAGATGATGTAGCCCTGCGAGCTGATGAAGAGGATCTTGAAGATAACGTTGTAGAGCGACGATGTCGAGAACAGGTCGAGGTACCGCGTGCAGTAAACCAAGAGATACAACGCTTGCGATTTGAACGAGATGCCGGCGCAGCTCTGTTCTCTTGTCAGCTCCCATATTGCCCACGAGTCCGGATTGGATGCATACCTTCATCTGCACCATCTTGTGCAGCAGAATACCGATCGATGCGAGATGGGAGAGATCCCCTATCCAACCGTCAGCATTTCCCCCTTCCCTTTGCCATGGAATACATACCCGCGACGCGAAATAGGTTGAGCATCTTGTCTACCCCTTCTAGATTGCGCTGCGATGGCGCAACGCTCTCAAATCAAACAGAATCCTTCCCTGCAAACCCGCAGCCAGAGACGGGCAAAACAAGGACGACAACCTGGATGGTTCGCCCTCCCCAACCGTTTTGCGTAATCGTAAACGTTGCGATTCGGACCCGCTAGCTTCACTGGTCTGCGCAGCGAGGCGATACAATGCAATGTGATGCGACGTGGCTTCTTCGCCGGTTCGGTCTCTCTGTTCGTTGTCAAAAAGGAGTGAAGTGCGTTGCTTGCTTGCTTGCCTCCCTGAGAGAATGCGCGTCGCCGCTATCGTATCTGTTCGAGCCGGCTGTTTTGACGTTCGTCGCTCCCTTTCGCAATTGGGCCTCGAAAACCGACCAAGGTAATGACTAGCAATCAGCAGTGAAGGAAACGTCGCTTCGTAATGTGTATGCACGCGCAAGTACGGATACGCTACGTTGTGCTGAGAAAAAAAGTCGTCCCCTTTTCGCTGTATTATTATTATATAAAAGGACACGAACGCGGTTTTGAACCCGACACCCAGCCGGGAAAGGGAAAAAAAACTGACACTGACATTGCACTGTGCATGCGTTGTCTTGGCCTACGCTGACGGCCCCACTCCCACTTCCCTTGCACCAACCCATCAGGGTTAGTTATCTCCCTGTTGGGCACCCAAGATGCGCTACGGCAGGTAAAAACATGCAGACCAATGACGAGCTGGAGAACTGCCGGGATTGGGAACGTGTTTTGTTCTCTCTCCACAACGTTCGACTCTAGCCTGAAACCATGGCAGCTTGTGATTGGAACAACAAGGTTTCGAGCTCAAGTCGCTCGAACACGGTCGCCAAGGCACTGGATCTGCGGAATGCCGCGTGGGAGCATCACTGTCGTTTAAACTGGCCATACCGCATCATTCCTTTCCCTAAGATGGCCTTGAAAACTATCATCGGCATTTCAATATCTCTGGGCGAGTACGTAAACCATGTTGGGCGCAATTAGCCAGGCTGAGCACATTCTGTCTTGACTCGCATGACTACACGTGTTGTTTACAGTCTCTGTCGATTGTTGCTATTATCTACTGTCATCCCGTTGTCTAACCACCCAGTCATTCCCGAATGAAGTCACCCGAATGCAACTTTTCTTTTATCCGTCCCAAACCATCTAGACGCCGCCTCCCTTAACGCCGACGCTCATGCAGCAAGAAAACCTGGTGTAGCCGCTTCCATCTCTGTGCCTATAGGAATGGCTCAAAAGTCCATGCCCAGGAGATACTCCTCAAGCATCTTCATGAACTTGACCACAAAGGCCTCGAGATGGAAGATGGCCTTGGTGCCCGTCTTGATGCGGTGCTCGTACTCGGCCGCATCCTCAATAACGCGTGGCTTGAGCACGTCGTCAACAAGCGGAATGAGCTTGAAGGCTAGGGTCCTGAGGACGGTACTCGGCGGGATGCAGTGCGTCAACAAGTCGTAAAACTTGGCGCGCACCAAGAGAATTCGTTGAGGGGTGCGGTCGTCATGAATCTCTTGAGCGATTTGTCCAATGAGCACCTCCCAGTCCGGTTCGGGGATGGCTGTCGTGTCCGTCACCTTCTCACTGTTGGACAGTTAGCAGCACGAAGGGGTGGAACTAACAGCAGCGAGAACTCACTTTTGTGCGTGGACTGTCTCGAACATGAGGAGTGCCTTCCGCAGGTTCCGGTCGCTCTGCTCGGCGATGCGCTGGTACAAGCCCATGTTGACTGGCCATCCCTCGCGCTTTGCTGAAGCCTTCAGAATTCCGCAGATCTCGTCGTGGGTGGGCGCTGCTACGCGGATAAGAAGAGCACGCGAGCGGATGGGCTGGATGATGTTGGATGTCGAGTCGGCTAACATGATCAGGCGGAGATTGGGTGAGTACTTTTCCATGGTACGACGGAGGGCAGCTTGGGCGTCGCGGGTCAAGTTCTCGGCCTCGTTGATGACCACAACCTTGAACTTTTGCTTGGCCGATTGGTCGACCTGCTGGGTTTGCGCGACCTCCTTGAGAAGATCCTGGATGACGACGCGGTCATAATTGCCAACTTCCGAGGGGGTTATCTCGAGATGATAGACCGAAGCGACAATGTTGAACTCGAGCTTGCGGTTGCTGCTGGTCTGGAAGACGCGCGCGTCGATCTTGATCTTCTCCACACCAGGGCCGTAGAGCTCCTTCAGCGTGGCAACGACACGAGTCTTTTTGCCCGCGCCAGAGGGTCCGTAGACGAGAAGATGGGGGAAGTCGCCGGATTGAGCCTGGTGGACATGTTCAGAACCCGCGCGGACAGCAATTGGGAGTCGGTGAGGGGACTGCGGGGAGGAGGGCGAGAATCGCGGGGCAAATTGCGCGTTGGAACTGAAACTTACCAGCGAGCGAAGACGCTTTGAGAGCTCTTGGTGGTAGCTGAGCTCCTCGAGGGAGCGCGGTCGATGCTTGTCGACGAGGAGCGCCATTCTGATGGAAGGGCTTTCGAGCTCGGGGTTGTTGGGGAACGCCTGCTCGATTCTGGGGTCGATGGGGAGACGCGTCGCGCTCACCCCCAGATCAATTATTTGAGAGGCGGGCAGCGGCCGCACGGGCACTTCGAGGTCGAGGGGCCACGACGCACGGACCTCCGCGCCCGTATCGATAGGCGCTGGTGACGAAGCCATCTTGATTGCTGGTTGATGGCGCTAGCAAGATGAAGTTCGTGAAGAAGAAATGGAATTTTTGGGCATCAGAAGAAAGGGCACACTACAGATAGCAGTTCAATTTGCATGGACCCGCGTGCGGGTCCTAAACCTCTTGACAATGACATCGTCCATGAGTGCACTGAGCGCGATGGCATATTCCCAAGAAAGATTCCTCTGAAGCCGGTGGTTTACAAATATAATACATATATAACATAGCCACCGGGTATCTATGAAGGCGGGGGAGTCATGGCAGACTCTGCAGTCGTCGACAATGTCTCAGCAGCAGCAGGGAGCTTTTTCCTCGGCCGCTTCAGCTCCTCCAAAGTCACCCCTTCCAGCTTTGTGATTCCCACGACAGGGGGCTCTCCCTTCTTGACAAACTCCCATTGTCCTGCGACACAGTTAGCTAAAGCCAGAGGAAAACACCAGGCGCCTTACCTGGCAGTTTGATCCCAGCCAGCCTGAAAGCGTCCCTGACAACTTGCTCGTGGAGGTTTCCTCTTATCTCAAAAACAATCTGGTTCACGGCTACTCTGGTAGCCCAGTGATCAAAGGCACCTTTTCCCTTGCCCATACGCATCTTGGCTAACGGTCAGCACATCTCCATTCAACTGCCACGATGCGCCTTACCTCGTTTCCGCTGACGTAAACACCCACACCGCAAGACACCCTCTTATACAGACGGTACTTTTCTCCACGCAGCCTCTTCTTGATCGTATCCTCTGCCAGCTTGAGCTGAGCAGCGCTGATTCTGCGGTGGTGGTCCCACATGCGCAAGCCATAGTCGCCCCAAACCACCGTTGTGCCCTTTGTAGATCCGCCCGTGGGCACTCTCGGTCTGCCCTTCATCATCTTCTTCTTGCGGTTCTTGTTGGGCTCCAGCCAATTGCCCCCGCGGGTCGCTGTTGCCGAAAACAGCCGGACATGGGGTAAAAGCGCCGACGCTGCGATCGGTCGGGGGAGAATGCGCGGTGCAGTCTGGCCCAGTGGGGGACGCAGGGCTGTTGCGGGGGATATCCTCAACCCCTTAAAGGCGCCGAGGAGCACCGATGAAGCGTTATGCCTCATCGCGGGTGGGTTTGGGGCGTCAATTGGTCGTGGGTTGCGATGATCCAAGGCGTTGTGTGGTCCGGTTGCTGGCTGGCACAAAAAATCCACCCGGCCGACACGGGCCATCACCTACTACCCTAACCCTAAGCGTGGTCTTCATCTCACCCCAGACCCTGATCAGATTCATCAACCACAAGTTCACTCTCCAAAGCGTATACATATACACACTCTTGAGAAGAGCCAATTGGCCAATCCGGCCATGGCCTCCTCCAGACATGCTCTAACCATCACTAGGAGGATCCTGGCTGCACCACCAAGACCCTGTCTCTACCAACGACTCGACCCCATTTTACCTTTTTTCTCACACTCATCACCCACCACGTATATCTCACTCACCGTCCCTACCACCACCCCCCGACGCACCTTCTCCCTCGCCCCCGCCGTCACCACCGCCATCAACACAACCCAAGATCTCATTCTCAGTCTCCACACCCTCACCGGAGCCTGGTTCGTAACCATCCCCCTCGTCGCCCTCTCCATCAACCTCGTCGCCCGCCTCCCCCTGGCCCTCTACACCCGCCGCATCCTTCAACGCCGCGTATCTCTCACCCCGCTCACCTACGCGTGGTACCACCGACATGCACGCGACGTGCACGTGAGCCCGCAGTTTGCAGCTCTGTCCGTGGAAAAGCGAAGCGGCGAGATTGACCGGCGGTATGCAAAGAGCATGCGGGCCATGAACTCGCGGTTTGGGGTGCAGAGATGGAAGGACTACTCTGGCTTTGCCGTGTTCCCGGTCTGGTTGCTGGGAATTGAGTCGATTCGGCGGTTGTGTGGCGGACCGCGCGGGTTGATGGGGCAGTTGGTTGCCGGGGAGGAGGGGAAGGGGGAAGTAGGTGTGGGTGAGGCGGTGACTGGGGCTACTGCTGGTGGCGTTCCCGAGACTGAGGCGGTCACTGCTGCGATTACCACGGGTGTGGACCAGTCGCTGGCAACAGGGGGGTGTCTGTGGTTTCCAGACCTGTTGGTGCCGGACCCAACGCATGTTCTACCGTTCGCGCTGTCGGCGGTCATGGTGGCCAATGTCCTACCGAGAACAAGGGAGGGGCGCCGCATGGTGTTGGGGATGGCCAGTCCGGGAAACGTGCAAAGGGGGTCACCGCGTCTCACAAGGATACTTCTTGTGATGGCGTTGGCGGTTGGGCCGATCACGATCGATCTACCAGCGGCCTTGCATCTCTACTGGCTGTCTACATCGGCCATCGCCTTCATCCAGAATGAACTCATGAACAAGTTCATGCCGCTACCCAAGCAGCAGAAAATTTGCAAGTCACAAGAGCACCCATATCCAAGACCCCGAAGAGAACAATACCAGACCAAACTCTAACAGGATAACACTGAGCACTCGCTTGTACAATAAAACATAGAAACCTGCCGCGAACAATATGCATAAGCCACCAAGACTGTGACGCCAAACGCCTCTCCATGATTAGGCCATCATCTCATGGCAAGATGATAGCCAACAAGACAATGGTGAAGATGACGGCTAGAACCAACAATAGACAGCACATCTTACTCCTCGCGTTTTTCTGATATCTCGCGGCACTCCTCAACTCACGGTCAGCCCCTCTCGTATCGTCCCGCGCCGTCTCTACGTTGCCAGCAATGGTATCAAGCGTCTCGCCTTGCTCCGATACGATCTGCGCCACCTGCTGGAACAGCACATTGAGGTCGCCGACGCCCTGCTCAATGTTGCGAATCTCCTCCTCGCGCTCAATGATTAGCGCATCTTGGAAGTCGACGTCGTCTTGCGGGGCGAGACGCGCAAGCTCTTGCTCCTGCTGCTGAGTTGGCGGGCTCGTCCCGGACACACCGGCGGGGGTGTCCGAGTCGATGGCCGCACGAGCAGCCGTGACGGAGGCTTTTTGCTTCTCGAGGGCCTGGCGCTGGAGGTTCTGAAACTCGGAGAGGGACGCTTGGAACTCGCGCGACAGCTTCTGCTGCATGTATTTTTGCGTGGGCTGGCTACTTCAGCGATTGCAGAATAAAAGCAGATTGAGAAGGGGAACAAACCGTGACGTCCTCCCATGTCTGGATCTTCTTGACCCCCTCGCCCACCTCCTTGAAGCTATCGCGCGACTCTTCAATGAGCTTGTGCACCCGCTCTCGCACGCGCGGCGTGTCCCTTCGTGTCCCCAAGTGGCCAACCTCGCCGCTGAGTCGTTGGTTGTTGCCGTTGAGGCGGAACAGCTTGTTCATGAGGTCCTGCGACAAACGCTGGAACTCGGGGTCGTCGGCGTAGGTTGGGCTGCGGCGCCGCCCCGCCTCCAGCGACGACAGCTGGTCAAAAGACATTTTGGTTGGATTGTCCCCGATGTGCGGCGGATGCGGGAAGCTGGTGTTGAAGACGGCGGGAGTAAATGCCTGGGATCGCTTCGCAAATGGCAGGTGATCACGGTGGAACGAGGTTGCCTGCCCAGTGACGGAACCCTGCGACGGCCGACGTAATGGGGGGCTGGTGCGGCCAATCATGGAGCACGTGAGTGGGGCGCCAGGCACAGGTCCCGGCGCGCGCCTGTCACCCATTGCGACAGGGTGTTGGGCTAAATTTTTATTTACAAAGAATTGAAGCTTCGGTCCAAGCTTCGCCAGCACCACCAAATCACGATTTCGTCACCACAGCACGACACGGCGCCCGGTGCGATGCTCAGCGAAGATGGCGACCGCTACCGTTAGGAGGCCTCTTTACAAAGATGTGTTGCAGCCCGCGCTGCAGCGGCGATTCTCGACAACTTTGGGGCTTCTGGCCATCGTTACCTTCCTCGAGGCAGTCATCTTGGGCCGCTGGGATTCGCTAATATGGAGCTGGTTTCCTGTTGGTCCCGCGGGTGGCCGTGGCCTTTTGCTTCTCCCCATCAGTTTTGTCATCACAATACTACGAATCGCGCAATACCACGTCGGCATTCGAACCTCGAACTCGGGCCTCCGCACCTTTCTGCGACACTCGTTGCAGCTCCAGACCCTCGAGGCCATCGCCACATATTCATTGTGCGCTTTCTACTTTAGCCAAGTCTATCTCTGGTTTCTCCCCGAGGACTCGGGCCTCGAGTTTATCACGCGTCTCAGGTCGGATCGCTCGAGACTGAACGAGAAAGCCCTCTACTTCTCCTCCAACCTTGTCGTCCTGGGCCTCTACCAGGCCCTTCTGCACTTGTATACGGATAGGGACCGGCTGCAACTCGGGGCTGTCAGAGCGCAAGAGAAGGCAGCGAATGGCTCCAATGGCGATACTCACTGGAAGCGGCTGTGGGAGCGTGTTCCTGCCATTGTCACTTCGTCCGTCAACCAGGCCGCCATCGGATGTCTCATCAGCCTGTTCGTCTACCCTATCCTCATACGGGCCACGCTCTGGCGCACCATGTTGTTCTTCCTTCGCCCGGTTTACAACCTACCGCCAACCAACCTGCTTCCGGTCTCGTTGCCGTTTTCGGTTGCCACCCTGACGCGGTGCTTCGTTGCGAGCTTCCTCCTCACGATACTGCTGACGGCAGCCAACGTGGCCTTCTCGCTGCTTCTCGCTAGGGAGCCGCTGAAGAATGGCAAGCCGCTGAGTTCGGATTCCAAGGATCCTAACGGTAGCCTTCTGAACGGGCTGAAGAGCAAGAAGGACTCGATCAAGGTAGGCCCCTAAATCCGCGTCCAACAAATATCGCGCTGACCTCTTAGTGCTTTGCCATGTGGGAGCTAGCAGTTATATCCCGCGACTTTGAACCTCGTCGCAAGACCATTTACGAGGATATCGACCGCAAGGACGGCCCCATGTGGTCGCAGATTTATGGAATCTGCATAGACGTGGTGAAGAGTCTTGAAGCGCGGGTCGACGCTGTTACCGAGCCGCTCAAACCAAAAACCCCAGAACTCTATGAAAGAGTCGAGAGAAAGAAGCGCACAGTACCAGAACCAAAGGCAGAGGATGCCATCTTCCATCCAACGCCCCAGAAGCCAAAGTTTGTATCTGCAGTCGAGAAGGCGGTCACCAATGTGGCAACGTCTCCCGGTCAGGGCTCTCAGCTCAGTCCAACGGCCAAGAAGGTGTACGAGACGGGCAGGCAGCAGCTCCTCCGCGCGCAGCAGGGCCTCACAGGCTCAGACGACCCCCAGAGCATATTTAAGAGTGTTGCTCTCAAGATCATCACATCATCATTCGGCTGGCCCTTCCGCCAGGAATACCGTCGCCGTGTGGCCAACGCTGTTCTCGGGGGCCCCTATGGCGAGCCAAGCCTGTACATCAACGCGGCGAGCGCACTAAGTCTGCTTGCCGAGCACAGCTTGGTGGAAGACAAGTACGGCAACGTGCAGCGGGACGTGGCTGCCATCATCCGTACCCTCACCACCGTGGTCAAGAAGCTGCATGACTTCAAGGAGGGTTTAGTTCCTCATTGGACAGACGTCAACAATGGGAGGCAGTGTCCCGAAGTGGAGGATATTTTGCAGGTCCTGAAGGATGCTCTGGCAAGGCTGATTACCGAGTTTGGGCCATATGCAAGGGACCTGCGGCTGAGTTTGACAGATATGCGTCTGGCGAGGGAAGCAGCGGCACTAGGTGGGAAGGACCAGAGAGAAGAGATGAGGCAGGTAAGGTGACGAGAACGCAATAGATATGGTTAACACAATGCAACGTTTGCCATCAGCACAGCGCATGACAATTTAACGCGTATCTTCCAACTCTAGAGGGATTAGTGCGAAGCTGCAAGGCTTTTTAATACTCTGGGCACTACTTGATAAGACAATGTGGGTAACATCGATGAAGGGTAGGGTATGAAGTCTCAGTTTGTTCATTACTCAACACCCTCTGTAATATCGTCCTCGGATTGACCTTGGACGCATCGGCTTCGTTGAGGACCAGTACTGGATTACAGCGTTGCCAGTGCACAACAATCTTGTCGCAGATGCCAGCCTTGTCTGATACCAGCCTTGTCTAATCGCCTTGTCTGCCGTTGAGCAGCCTTGTCACCCAGACTGCATATTGGCATCGCTCCTTCCTAGTGATACGATGGGCTTTGCCCACAGCCAATGGGAGTCTGCAGACTAGCCAGGCTAGCTGTGATGCCAGCAAGTACCCGCCCCGACGTCCATGGACAGGTTCAGTCTACAAGTCTGAACGGCGACAAGATGCCAAGAAAATTGCAACCTCTTATCGCCAGGCCTGGCTGCTCTGGCACCAGTGCTCAATCCGCTCTGAATGCTGTTACACGGCAGCGTCATACTGGCCTCCAACTATTTCCGAGTTCAGCGACCCGATGCGGGACGAGGTCGAATCCCTCAAACGAGACGGCCAAGAACTCAGCCGCCAGGCTGAACAACTAAAAGAGGACCCACGAGGACTTTGAACGGGCTACTGAAGCTGGCTGTATCTCAGATACAGTTTTAACAAGTGTAGTCAGTCACAGGCAGGTGCCCTAGATGCCCTACAGCCGTGGTGTGGTTGGTTAGCCCTTGGGCTAACCCACTGGTTGAGGTGCTGTTGCCAGCGCTGTGCCCTGGGCCCCACTAGGCCCCACTCACGCAGATAGATCTTTTGGCATCGCTGCTCCGCAGCGATTCCTCTCCTTCTTCTTCTTTACCTTGTAATTTTATATGATGATTGCCACGTCTTCGATCCTACGATCGCTTTGGTGCCATCGCCGTGACATAGTCTAAGCTTATTGTTAATTTCTTGAACGGCTTAATAATTTGAGAAACTACTAAAGAAGGTTGATATCTCATTACGTACTCCGTAAGTATAATTGTAAATAACTAAGTTTTGAAGTACTAAATTATATATAAAAGCAAGTTTAAATTATTATTATTAACTGTGGGTTGGAATCATGGGGAACCCAAGGTTCGAGCCAGGCCTGCAGTGGGGACCCGGCACCAAAAGGTGCAACCCCGCTGATACAGGACCCTGGCTGACCGGGCAAGCGGACGACAAAATAAACGGCCACATTACCTGCTAGGTACATGCATTTACTACTAAATTGCTAGGTATTACAGGTATCTTTTTGTACTACCACCCGGTCATCTGACTTTGGCTGGCTAACACATCTTGCATCCACACTACCATAGAATCCACCCATTTGTTGATCGTCTCCTGACGGATATTTTTCCAACCCTGGCAGGTTAATTGATACAAATCCGATCCAAGGCGATAATTCGAACGTATATACTGCTTCACAGCACGCCAGCAATTCTCAATTGGGGATAAATCTGGCGATCCAGGTATGTTGAAAAAGTGTTTGAGCTGGTATACTTCCTTTTACTACTTAACGATATTTTGTTTAGTAGAGTTTCCGCTTCCGTAACCTAAATCACCATCTTCCTTAAGGACGAAATTATCGCCTTTCGAAATCCACTCCTTAATAGGCCCTTTAAGAATAACATCCCGATACACCTGCAGACTCATCTTACCATTTACATTTATTAAAACCTGATAAAAATACAAATCTGATTTAAATATGTTGAAATTACAGCCCAGTTGCCCTGTAGCTACAGCACCCTTGGGTGCTGTAGCCTAGTTGATCTACTGCCCTGGGAGTGCTGTCGACTGCACTATGGCAAA
>Ga0247765_1000444_pt1 | contig 32690 bp, 28 predicted proteins | sample UWRJL106311C6_FD_179949 | JGI IMG/M metagenome (GOLD analysis project Ga0247765, IMG submission 179949) | Plant litter microbial communities from Arlington Agricultural Research Station in Wisconsin, United States - UWRJ-L106-311C-6 | ecosystem: Environmental > Terrestrial > Plant litter >...
TACTTAGTAAGCTAAGGTTATTTAATAAGGGTTAATTGAGAATATATATATTTTATAATTATTTTTAAATTACTTTTTAATTACACTTTTAATTTAATAGTAGAAACTTACTAAGCAAGATTATATTATATTTGTATTATATTAAATATGTTATATTTAAATTTTCAGGGTTATATATGTAACTTTGAGAGAGTTAGCATTTGTATTTTTCAGGGTTATATATGGGGAAAAAAGTGGCTGACTCGCTTGTCTGGCTGACTCGCTTATCATGTACGTTAGTAAAGTATATAAGCTTGATTAAAGGAGCGCGTAAACTCCTTTTAATTATTAATTTAATTAATAAGTTTTTAATAATAAACTTATCCCCTAATCTACTAAATAAGCTTAAAAAAGGGGAATTGTAAAATAGTAGGGAACCTTTAAAATTAAATTTAGGGGTAAAATTGCTTAAAAGCCTAAAAAGTTACAAATTAATTAATAAACCTTTAACTTTAACCTAAGGATTTATAACTCTAACGTTAATAAATTCCCCGCCTAAATAGTAAAAAGTAGGCGTTAAAAATTTAGCTTTATAATAGGTTTTATAATAGGAAAAATCGAATAATAGAGTTACGGAAGCTTAGAAGTAAGATCTCGTTTTAAAAATTAAAACCAACTTTTTTAATACGTAGGAAAGTGGAAATAAAGATATTTAAAGGCAAAAAACCAGCTTAAAAGCCAATAGAGACTTTTTTAACGTATTAAAAACCTCCGGATAACAAAGCCCGGGTATATATAAATTATTCGGAAAAGATCCTACTTACAAAAATAAATAGATAAACAAATACCCTAATAATACAGAATAAATATAATTAAATTTAAAAACGAATATACATTTAATAATTGTAATTTATACCAAAAGTTCTAAATATAAGGCTAATAGGGGTGTTTTTTAAAAAGGATTTAGGGGAAATCCGTAATTAGGGGTTAAAATAACCCCGAGACCTTTATAAAAGAAATTATTAAAAGTAATAATATAAGTATAAAAGCGAGTTTAATTTAAGCTAACTTAGTAAATATTTAGCCTAAATATAAGATCTTTTATTTATAAATATAACTTAAGGGGAAAAAAATAAAAGGAGGTTAAGGTAGTTGCTAATGTAGAAAAGAAAGTCTTTGCTTTTCTCGAAAATTAATATAAGTTTAAAAAGATCTTAATTATATATATATATATTGTCTTACTCCGTGCGTAGGGTGGGTGCCACCCACCGGCCAAAAGATCTTAATTAACCGTAATCAATAGTAGTATAATTTTATGGAAACCTACCTACCTAATTAGTAAAAGGTAATCTAGAAAGGAAATTACGTTTATTATACGTTATATAAAATTATAATAATAGTAATTTATAAAAGAACCCTAATTTACAAAAAGCTTATAATACTCCTATTTTTAAAGAATTAAAAGAAGCTCAAATGCTATTTTTTGGGAAAGGAATTTTTAAAAATAACCGCCTAAAAGATAAGTAAATTTATTAATAAAAAGATTTAGAAAAAGATTTCCAAATTTAATCCAAAAGTATAAAAATAATACCTATTTTTACTTAAATAGGTATTTTTATAAAAAATAGTTAGGGGGATTTTTACGTTTAAGGCTTATATAATTATATAAGGAGATTTCTAATATTACTATATGTTATAGGATACCTATATAATTATATTAACCGTATAAATTCTGTATATTATACTTGCCTTTGTAGTAATTAACGATTAAAAGGTTAAGTAATTTAATATAAAATAAGTATTTTTAAACGTTATTTGGGGAGAAGATCTTCCGGGGGTAATTTATAAACTTCTTAATAGGTTTAAAAAAAAGGGTTTTATAATATTACTTAATAAAGCTTTATATAAATTAAGGGACTTTCCTATACTTTGGTATAAAACCTTTTATATTACGTTTAAAAAGGTAGGTTTCTTCTGATTAGAGGAGGAGCCTTACCTTTTTTATAATAAAAAGTATATAACGTACTTAATAGTTTACGTAAATAACTTTCTTCTTATATACCCCAAAAGCTACGAGTAAACCGTAATTAAAATAATAAAGGGGATTAAGAAGGAGTATAACCTTACCGGGAGAAATAACGTTAATACTTTTTTAAATATATATATAATTAAAGACCGGGAGAATAAGAAACTCTAGCTTGTTTACAATCAGTATATTAAAAGATCGCGAAAAGGTTTGGAGTAAATAATATTAAAAAATGCTTTTTTATACCCCTATTAGTTAAAAAGCTTATTAAGAACTTAGGGAAGGTATTAAAATAGGAGATCAAGCTCTTTTAAAAGCTTATTAGTAATATTTTTTATATTATTATTATAATAAGGCTAGATATCGCGTTTATAATCTCCCAATTTTTAAAATTTCTTATTAATCTAAATTAAAACTATATTAAAGCCGCTTATTATATCTTAAACTACCTTTACGTTATAAAATTCCTCTTTATTTAATACATACCTATTTAAGCAAAAGCTCCGTAATTCTTAATTACCGGAAATACCTTCTTTACATTAGATAAAAAAACGCGTAAATTATTTTACAGATTTATATTCTTACTTATAAAAGGCCTAATTTATTAAAAGGCAGCTTAATAAGCTATGGTTACTACTTCGTTAACTAAAGTAAAGCTTTACACTCTAGGTATTATAGCTAAAAAGAGTATGGTTTTTAGAAGGCTCCTTAAAAATATTAGCGAAATATTCTCCTTCCCTTTAACGATTTTTTATAATAATATATAAATAATTAAACTCGTTATAAATACCTTAGAACGTATTAATATTAAACTTAAGTACGTTAATATATAAAACCTATAGTTAAAGTAAGAATATAAAAGAGAATCTTTTGCCATTAAATACCTTTTAACAGATAAAATATTAGTAAATAAGTTAATTAAGCGCTTATTAAGGTAGAAATTTAAATATTTTATTAAGCTAATTAATCTTTAGGACGTATAGTACAAAATTAAGGCGAGTATAAAGAATAAAATACTTATTTTAGAGAATTAGAAGGCGGAGGAGCGGAGCGTATTAACAAATACGTTTATAACTCCTTTACACCAATTTAATTAACTTACTTAACTAATATATATAAAAATATCCCTAGAAACGTTACTTTAAGATAAAATAACCCTTTAAACTTTTTAACAAATCCTTAAACCTTTTACAAATAAAGTTTTAAATAAATTTTTATTTTTATTAGAACTTTTCGTTAATCCTAATAAAGCAAACCTACTTATTACCTTAAACTAGTTTCTTTATAACATTTACCTAAGCTTATAACTAAATAACCTTCTTAATAATACCGCTGCCTTTAGTTTTAATAACTTTTTTAAATAACCTTTTTAACTTCTTTTTAGTAAAAGTAAACTCCTTTTTAAAAGGAGTTTAAAGGGAGTAAATAAGGGTATATATATATTTTTTAAGGATTAATAATTACAATAATCCCTTATTGTTAAAATTACAGCCCAGTTGCCCTGTAGCTACAGCACCCTTGGGTGCTGTAGCCTAGTTGATCTACTACCCTGGGAGTGCTGCCGACTGCACTATGGCAAAGTGCAGTCACCACAACTACGGGAGTTGGTATTGTGGTTCAGGGGGGCTGCCAAGCCCCCTGGACCTACTGGAACCCACTAAAACCGACGGGGAGTTCCAAGGACCCACTACCTGTAGGCTTGGCCTACAGGGGTAGACCTACCACCACTATTACGTCAGTACAGCCAACTAGTTACCCTAAAATCCTTTGGATTCCAACGCCAACGTAAGCACCTTTCCCTCTGTAGTATAGGCTTTCCTTTTGTATTTTAGGGCCCTTACCCCCTGTAAGGTTAACCCACACCTACTGAGGGCTCTATAAAGAACCATCTCCCCTCCTGTGTTTCTGGTATCTGATTCTTTTCCTTTCTTCTACCTTAAGTAAAATAGTTTATATATAGCCTTAGGGCAACCTTTTAACCTTCGTAATCTCTGTGTAAAGCCCACTGTAGTCACCCTGTTACAGGGTATAGACCCCTGTATCTTTACTTATTACAGCAGGTTAGTCTGCTGATTTTAGCTTCCTTTAACCTCGTTTCGGGTAGTTATCGTACCCTTAAAGCCTTCCGCTACGCCTGTTATAGGGGACTTACCCCCTGTAACCTCCTATACTGGACCTTACTAAGACCAGTCAGGCTATATAAATTAATAGGTTATAAGCCCGGACTTTATAACCCTCGGCCGACCTCGCCTCGTTGCCTATAATTAGTAACCACCCCTATAGCGCTTTTACGCCCTCCGCAGACTATATCGTCTATTTTCCGGAAAAGCCTATACGCTGGCCAAAGTTGCCCTTAGTATAGCTACCAACCCTCCTTAAAAGCCCTTACGCCGGCTATAATTACCCCCGTAGGTGGTACAGTAACCCCTATATTAGTTACCTACCCTTCTGAAAAGCCCTTACGCTAATTAAAGTTGCCCCCGTAAATGGTACTGTAATCCTCGTATTGATTACTAACCCTCTGTTTACGCTACCGGTACTACCTACCGTAATTAGTAGGTTAGGTCCCCGTAAAATTACTATACCTTAATCCTCCAGGGGAATAATACCCCCTAATTTCTATTACCAATAGGAGTATTGCCCCCTGAACTACTATAGATAGTACTGCTACTATACACTACTATATTTTAGCCTCCCGCGTACGATTACTACCCCTTAATTACGAACGTATTTAGGAGAACCACCCCCTGAAGAACACTTACGCCTACTAAAATTCGACCCCCTATAGTAGTTGTTGCTACTAAATATACCATTTATATAGTGGCATACCTCTAGTTACCTACTTACGATCCCCTGACTCCCTTAAGAACTTACCAACCCAGTTGCAGTAGTACGTACGGGAGAGGTAGTTCCGTTGCGTAATTAGAATTCTGATCGGAAATTAGGTACGATATAATGGCTAATGACGACCTAGATATAGCCTCTGTAGGTTAAGGCCAGCAGCCCGAAGAAGTCCCGCCTATTTAGGGCCTGGTATAGCAAGTTTCCAAGCTTACTTAGCGCTTTGATAGGCTGCTGGTAATATTGGAACAACAGTAATAGGCCCGGAATATACCAGATACAAGTACTTCCGGGGCCTCCCAGAAGGGGGGTAATAACTTAACGGTAACTACTGGAGCCCCTGGGACCACCTATCCTTTAGTAATTCCAGCCGTTAGGGACGAGTTCAGCGCCTTTACAGTTAAAGAGCTTGCCAAATAGTCTCTCTCCTTACCCAAAAAACAGCGCTTGTTAGGACCTAAGAACTATTAATAGTGGTTTTAGGTACTATTAATTCAGTTTAAGGCCCTCCAGATCCCTGATTTCCTCTACAACCTACAGGTAGTTATAGAGCGCCTTAGTAACCCTTAGAAAGTTGCCCTTTTATTAACTTTTCGGAATATACTAAAGGAAGGCCCCCTTGCTACTATAGCTTACGAGGAGGACCCTGGATCTGCCTTTAGTCGGCTCCGCTAATAGTATACCCTAACCCAGGCTAGTTTCCGTAACGAATTCTACTACTAATACCACTCCCTAACCTTTAATGGCAGTACTACTATAGTAGACTTTAACGTTATTTTTAATACTTTAGTAGGCCGTCTTAGTACTTAGGGAGTCGTAATTGCGGAATAGGATTAAGTTAATTACTATTTTAACGTTTTAGAACCCTAGTTTCTATAGTAGGCTAAGCGTTCCAGGGTATTACTGCGACGAGATCAGTAAATTGCGAATGCTAATACTGGGTTTTAGAGGTTACCTAGTACCCTTACCCTCCTATATTTTCAGGAGGACCTACTTGCTAAAACCCGGAACCCTAATACCTTTTTAGTACGTACCTTAGCTATATTACAGGTTAATTAAAAGAGGTTTAGGGAGCTTAAACAAGGTTCCGGAGGAGGTAAAGGCTAATAATAGGGCAAGCTAGGAGCCTCGTAAGGCAATTTTAAGCCTAGGGAAGTTAGGAATTCGAAGAAATAGGGCAGTTTTAGTGGTAGGAGGGCGTATAATAGTAATGCCTTTAGTACGGAAGATACCCCTAATGGTGTTAATAAGACTTACGAGACCAGTATTATTTCTAGTAGTTAAGGGGAATTAGTTGCTGTAAAGGAGGCCTTTCCTATTTATTACAACTTTGACTAAAGTACTATACTTAGCGCTGAACCTACCGACCTTAATAATACCTTTAGTAAACCGGATACCCTAATAAACCCTGAACCCCCTATTAATAACCCCTTTAAGCCCCCTACGGTTAACCTTTTTACAGGGGGTAGTTCTATTAAATAGTAGCTCTTTAATACCGGTTTTATAGTGCATATTTGTACCGATAAGGCCCTATTTGCAAAGCTACGTACTGGAAAACTAGTTATGGTATATACTAAAGGTAGCCTAATACAGCCTTAGGGTATCGGGATAGTTAAACTTAAGCTTTATACTGGTACTATTAGGGGTAAGCCTTAGTATAATACCATTGTACTAAAGGAGTGCCTTTATATTCCAACCTTCCCCGTTAATATTATTAGTAGCTACCGCCTCTATAATTTAGGGGGTATACTTATTAAAAACAAGTTTTATAGCGCCTTTAGGAAGCTTATTACCTTGTTGGACTTTAAAGGTTTAGGCTTCTATATCCGGTTACGGGGGTTACGACCCCTTAAAACCAACTGTACTTAATAGGATTATAGAAGTACCTGGTACTGCTACCTATCCGGAAACCAATTTGAAGCCCCTGCTGTAATATTACCTATTGCAAAGGGGGTAACCCCCTTCTTAGCATATTACAATAGGGCCTAAAGGGGTCCTTTAGCAGTAATAATCGAGGCGGTTAGATTTTGGTACGTTCGTTTGGGCTATATAGGGCTGGACCTTTTAAGGAAGACCGCTTTAGTTACTAAAGGGATACCCGATTTTAGCGGTATACGCCTTGAATATATAGCTTGCAAAAGTTGTAATGCCGCTAAATTATTGCGCCGACCCTCCTTTAAGGCTGTTATTAACCCTCCTGACGCGCTAGGGCGGATAAAGGGGGATATATTTGTAATCCGCCTTATACCCCTAAATAACAAACCTTATAGGCTTATTTTAGTAAATTAAAAAACCTATTTTAAGATTATTAGGCTTTTAAAGTCCAAAGATAAGGTTATTACAAAAGTAAAGGCTGTTATAAAGGAGATTAATAATACCTTTAAGCGGTACCTAGTATACTTATACTACGATAAAGGTAAAGAAATTAGTAGGTTTAGGCCTTACTTATGTAAAAAGGGTATTATTTTTTCGGAGTTTAGCCCTTATACGTATAACTAAAACGGCCTGGTTAAACGTATTATACGGGTGGTTTTAAAACACCTTAGGGCTGTAATAGTTACTTTAGGGCTTTTATCTTCCCTATGGGGATACGTTATAGGCCCTGTGGTTAAGCTGGTTAATAGGATAGTAAATATTATTAAGGAGTTTACCCTATACTAGCTTTTCCTTGATAAGTTAGTACCCTTACAGGCCCCTTATATCCCGGATCTTTCCAATTACAGGGTTATAGGCGCTAATTGTATAGTGTTGGTTCCCCTTAAGAAACGTGTCCAGTTCCAGAAGCTTACCCCTAGGGGCGTTTAAGGTAAGTTACTAATTATATTAGGTACCCAGACCTACCTGGTTTGGCTTGGCTAACGGAAGGTTATTTAGACCAGCTTTATCAAATTATACGAGAACCTTTCTACCTACCTATAGGGGCCCCGGGGCCCAACCAACGCCCTGGACCTCCCGGATACTACTAAAGATACGGAGGATTAGTACCCTAACTACAATGGCTCTCCCCCTAAGGCGCCTACTGAGTTCGCCCCACCAGCAGTATTACTACGTAAACTGGTTCAGTTACCCGCAGTAACCCCTAAGCCCTCCGAGTCCCCTATAGGAGATAAACTCAGGCTTATTATAGTGGAAATTCCAATTTTATAAGCTACTAAAACCTAGCGAGAGGAATTCGAATGAGTAGAAGTTGAGCCTATAGATACTACGGTGGACCTAATTAACCACCTCGTTAATAAAGCTACTAAACAAGCCAAGCCTAGTAGTTACTATAACCCCTCTGAACTTATTAAAGACTCGGAGCCTAAGTCCTTTAAGCAAATTTTAAGGCACCCCCTGAAGGACCAGTGGTTAGTAGTATACTTTAAGGAGATATAGTAACTGTTGATTACTAAAACCTTTTATTTTATTAAGCGGTCTAAAGCTAAAAAGCTGCTTATTACTACTAAACCGGTTATTAAACTAAAGAAGGATGCCCAGGGCAAAGTTACTAAGTTTAAGGTCCGGTTAGTGGTTAGGGGGTTCTAATAGGCCCCTAGAGTTAACTTTAGGGAGACTTTTGCAGTTACTATAGTACTGTTAACTTGGCGAATTATACTGGTACTAATTGCTGTTAAGGATTGGGAAATTGAATAAGTGGATTTTGTGGGAGCTTTTTTAAATAATAAGTTGGATGTAAAGTTTTATATCGAGGTCCCTAAAGGCCTATACAAGTTTAGTTTTAGCAGTCCTAAGGTATTGGACCTCCTAAAGCGGTACGATTGGGACCCCTTTAAAGATTAAGTTATATTACTAGGTAAGGGACTTTACGGCTTAAAGCAGGCCTCCTACCTTTGGTAATAAAAGGTCGCGAAGCTACTAAAAACGCTAAATTATAGCCCTTTTACTAGTAACGTAACTACTTATTACAGTACGGTTTACAAGATTATAGTAGTTACCTATATTAATAATTATCTCCTCGTTGGGTTTTTTGCAATTAAGATCAAGGTACTAAAGGTTTAACTTGGTTAGGTATACGATATAGAGGACCTAGGCCCTGCCCGCTACTTCCTAGGGGTCGAGATCTATTACGATAGGGTACGCTACTTTTTGTAGGTTAATTAAAAGGCCTATATCGAATAGGCTGTTTAGTACTTTAAACTTAGCTATAACGGACCGGTTATTCCTTTCTCTCCAGGATTTATAAGGTATGACTCCTCTTTTAAGCCCCTAAATATTACTAAGATCTAGCTATTTTAGCAACTCGTTGGTATTACTATATATATTATGGTTTAAATTAGGCCGGATATAGCGTTTGCAGTATAGTGGCTTTCCCGCCAGTTACAGCAGCCTACTATTGCCTACTTTAAAGCAGCAAAGAAGCTCCTTAACTACCTATTCTCCAGCGCAAATTAGGGTATTTATTTTGGCACCTCTACTGATCTTACTCCTGTAGGATATACTAATAGCGATTTCGCGGGGTGTAAAACTACTGCAAGATCTACTTACGGTTACCTATTTACAGTAGGTAGAGGATTAGTTAGCTGGAAGTTAAAGAGGTCGTCTATAATAGCCTATTCGATTTTGGAGGCTGAGTTTACGGGGCTTATGGAGGGTAATAGAGAGGTAATTTGGCTTCGGGGGCTATTCTCTGAACTAAAACGCCCCATATAGGGACCCGTTCTACTAATGGGAGGTAATAAGGGCGCTATAGATACGGTATATAACCCGAAATACTACAACCGTACGAAACATACCCTTTTAAAATACTAGGGGGTAAAAGAGAGCGTTACAGAAGGCAACATTACTGTAACGTACGTACCTATAGGGGAGATACCGGTAGATAAGTTAATAAAAGCCCTAACCCCAGCCAAATATAAGCAATTCCTTAAGTTATTAAACCTTTTTAGGCCCTGTGGATTCTAAAGGGGGTTTGTCTGGAACTAAGAGGCGTACTAGGGCTTAGGGCTGTAGAGGGGGTGTTGAAATTACAGCCCAGTTGCCCTGTAGCTACAGTACCCTTAGGTACTGTAGCCTAGTTAATCTACTACCCTAGGAGTACTGCCGATTATACTATGGCAAAGTACAGTTACTACAACTACGGGAGTTGGTATTATAGTTCAGGGGGGCTACCAAGCCCCCTAGACCTACTGGAACCTACTAGAACCGACGGGGAGTTCCGAGGACCTACTACCTATAGGTTTGGCCTACAGGGGTAGACCTATTACCACTGTTACGTCAGTATAGCCAACTAGTTGCCCTGGAATCCTTTGGATTCCAGCGCCAACGTAAGCACCTTTCCCTCTGTAGTATAGGCTTTCCTTTTGTGTTTTAGGGCCCTTACCCCCTGTAAGGTTAACCCATACCTATTAAGGGCCCTATAAAAAACCATCTCCCCTCCGGTGTTTCTGGTATCTGATTCTTTTCCTTTCTTCTACCTTAAGCAAAATAGTTTATATATAGCCTTAGGGCAACCTTTTGACCTTCGTAATCTCTGTGCAAAGCCCACTGTAATCACCCTGTTACAGGGCATAGACCCCTGTATCTCTGCTTGTTACAGCAGGTTGGTTTGCTGATTTTAGCTTCCTTTGACCCCGTCTCGGGCAGTCATCGTACCCTTAAAGCCTTCCGCTGCGCCCGTTACAGGGGACTCACCCCCTGTAACCTCCTGTACTGGACCTCACTGAGACCAGTCAGGCCACACAAATTAACACTTATAAACCTCCGTATTTAACTTAATAATTTAATGCTTAATAAGTTTTAAAAGTACCAAGTTAGCGTTTTTTACAACTTTTATAACCTTTATAAATTCCTTAGTAAATAGCTGATTATAATACCGATATTTACGCCTTAACTACTCGAGATTTTTATTTATTTTTTTCTAGTTTTTTTTAAGAATTTGCGTTTAGAGATCTTAACCTGCCTAAGCGACGATACTAATACAATAAGTATCATTAGGGTTATTTATATTTACTATAAATTAAAGCGGGGGAAGATGCGAATTGTAAAATCTGGTTTTAGGCTTAAATTAGTTAAGCTAATTAATATTTCCTAATTCATCCCAAAGCTTCTTACCTTTATTATTATCTTCGTTATAACCCTTTAATTACTTAATTTTAAACTTACGCTTTACTTTCTCAGTAAAACCGGGGTATAGCCTTTATTTTGTTATAAATATAATTATAAACGGCGGGATTTTTTGGCCTAAAGTATTACTATTGTTTGAGTTATCCGACTTAGCTTTAACCACAGAAGTACTAATATTAGGAACTAAAAGCCGATATGATTTTTAAGGAGACCTAAAAGTATAGTTAATTATTTTTTATCCAGATCCCTAAACGTTAATATAATTAAAAGCGTTCCAAGTAGTAGCAAAAGTAGCGAATTTATTTAAGTACTTAGTATTATTCGAATTATTACTACTATAGGAGAAGAGGAAGGTAGTAAACTTTTTAAGTGGCTTATATAAAGCTTTAAGGATAGCCTTAAACTTATTTTTAAATAGCACGTTAATAAGGAGGTTGGACTTGAAATAAATATTATAGTATTACTTAACTACGAGAATAAGCTCTAAAGGGATAAGGCGATACGGATGCCCTATAGTATAAAATTTATATTTTTCGCTACTTTTGGGGCCTTTTTCGTACCTCTTAATATTACTGTAAATAAGCAAGTTAAAATAACGTATACAGTTTTTAACTCGCAGCTTTTTTAATCGGAGTAAAATCTAGTAATAGATAAATAGGTTTAAGAAAACTGTAGTAAAATTCTCTTTAAGTATACGAAAATAAAATTAGGCGTATATAGTGAAATTAAAGTAAATACGTTACGAAAATAAACCGCTGCTAAGGGAGCTTAGCTCTTTCCAAATATAGGATAAAAATTGTTTAATATCTTATTTTTGCTACTTAAAAGCCTCCTAATTAAGAAAGTTAAATTTAATAGTAAAATTAAAAATAGGTAATTAAATACGCGGAGTATTTGTAAATACTAAAATATAAGGTGAGATTAAAGCCTTAAATATATTTGTAAAGTTAATACGAGAAAAGGGAAAGCTTTTAGTGGTTAAAGTAGGAGTAAAAGAATTAATATAAATTTGCTTTATAGCAGGATTAAAATTGTTACTAAAGGCTAAGTATTTCCTTAAGTTAGATTTAGGAGTTTCGAATTAGTATATTCTTATATTTAAATAACTGTTACGAATATACTTATTAGGGGTTACTAGTTAAGATAATTTTTTTTCGAATTTACGCGTATATTAGTATAAGTTACTAGATAGTTAGAGTAATTAATTTTATAAAAAACAAATTAATCCTGCGATCCGAAAATTGACTTGATAATTGGGGAAATTAGGGGAATTGATTTAATAACTAAAGTAAATTCAGAAAGCTACGTACGCGCTTATATACTCGCGCGTTTCGAGAATTAATAAGAATAGAAAGCTCTACTTACTTCGAAGGCATCTTGAACCGTTAATAGCCGGGTTTAACCTTAATTTTTAACTGGATCGAGATTGGCAATACAAGAAAACTGGGCTGAGCTAAGAATAGATTTTTAGAGTGGAGGGGTGGAAAATTTCTCGGGTAAAAAAGGGCGGCAATAGCTTTTGAAAGCACGATTAGTCATCCTCACCCAGGCTAATTATGGGGCCTGTGTAAGGATAGGGGGTATGTCGTACCAAGGAGCTAGTCAAGCCACCTAAGCCACCTGTAACCAAGAGCTTGCTCTCAGCTGTGGCTGAGCTATTTCCTTTATATATAAAAACCACAACTCGCCCCAGCTCCCGCTGGGGCTCACACATAGAACAATATACCTTCTAATAATCAAGCTCATGCCTCTAGTTCCTCCAGCGACGGCATCACAAGATCTGTATCTTTTATACCTACTCAAGGACTCAAACAGACATGTCTGATCCCTCAACTCCATTTTTTTTTTCACGCTGATCGGCCCCCAAGGATAGGAAGAGAGCGAAAAAAAAAGAAGAAAGAATTAACCAGTATATCCTCGCCAATTTCAGCACCAAACGCGACTGGGACAAAACCACATACCCAAGAACCTGAAAAGACATATGTTATGTTACATATCCTGTCGATGAGGCAAGGGGGAGCAAGGAACTCTTGACGCTGCGTGTTTTGATACTGCCTGCCGCCTGTGCTTTGCAAGCTGATTTAGTGTCTGGCTATTTTGTGGGTACCCACGTAGGGAGGTAGGTAATCACTAGAAGTCATGCCCGAGTTTTAAGAAGAAATAAAAAACACATGTTAGAGACATATGCGCAGGAGTCAAAGTGAGGTAAAAGTGCCGAATTCTCCACTATGAATCGTACTGATTCAGTCTTTCCATTTTGACGCCGGGAACGGCTTGTAACCAGCTGAATACCTTACAAACATTACCCAAGAACAATCCTTTGAACCTCGCATCACCTCGCACTGAACTGACTACCAGAACTGGGCTGCTGGACCCCGACTTTAGGCTAAGATGCGCCCCATCCCCATCTCCACCTCCATTGAGGATCCAGGACCTCAGCACCTGACCCGATGCGGGCATGCGGAGTCACTAACCGAACCGAAGCTGTGCCCCCTCGTACATTTTGTAAGTGGTATAACTAGTTTAAACTGCAAGGACTTTGCTTTCCGTTCAATTGGAAGGATTGGGGAAATGGAAATTTCTGCATTCGCGACCAGCTGAGTGCCAGTCTGCCAGAGAAGCTCGGAGCGAGGGAATTCCGTCACAATGATAAATACTAGGATGGAACTTTGGGTTAAATTGTTAGGAATTTTGATATGAAAAGAGAGAGATGTCGCTGCTACGGTTACATGATCCTTTGGAATACTAGAGCTTCCCTAACATTGAACTCTGCCGTGTGCAGGAGTTGGGGGTTTAAATAATTTATATGTCCGGCTTCAACTTGACTTTCTTGAGAAATGTCATTTTAATGCAGCTCTCAGATTTCAGACCACAGACACGGATTCCGGCTTTCAAAAATGCTTCGCTGCTTGCTAATAGCATCATCAATTGGGCGTGTTTACGCCGCCACCGTCACGGAAACAGTAACAAGTTGGACCACAGCCACCACCCGAACCATCAACCGCCATCCGTGCGATGTAGTTTCCACGGCCATCATCGCAACCATCACGGAATGGCCCTTCACCACAACTTCTACTGTCGCCGGCGGCTGCGTAGACCCATCCTCCATCTACCCTCCCGGAGCCAGCCCCACTCCCACTCCCAGAGTGACCGTAACCGTCACGCACAGCACTACCGTTTACGAAACCCGTCTCGACCCCACGGGCACCACGCCGATATCTCTATTTTCCGCTATATTTGTAACCGAAACCGAGCCGACCGGTCGGACGTTGACGTCAACCAAATGCACCAACACGCTGGTCATATCATTTTTCCCGACCACTCCACGGACGTATACCAGTACCGTTTCTCGAACCTATACTTGGAAAACCCTCCGTCCTACATGTTTCACTACAACCACGCGGTGGGGCCCTATTCCTTCGGGAGTCAGTTTCCTGCGGAGTACTACTACTCGTGCGCCGACGACAATCCCCTGGTGGGATCCCGCCCCTTTCAGCGAGAGTTCCACAAACCTGCTTACGCGAAGCGCGCCAATCGACCGGGTAGTTACCGAGACGTACAGGGTAGATATCATGACGCATACTACGGAAGTATGCGATAACCCTTCGGAACTTACAGTTTCGACGTATTTCACGCGGACGATATATCTCAGTACCAGTACTTTTTGGAGTTTACGAACAGATCCGGCGTGTTCTAGTACCAGTACGTCGACGAAGACGTCTACGACGACAAGTTCAGTTTCGGTTTGTACATACGTACCCGCAACAGCAACGGCAAGTCCAAGTCTCAGTCCAAGTCCACTTGGACCGACTTCTATCGTGGTAATCGGCCCCGCCGCTTCTGAACTCGCGGAGCTTCCCCAAAGAAAAAGAAAAAGACAAATGGCCATCGACCCACCGGCTCGAACACCCATTGAGGTACACACCATAACCGTCACCACACTGGGGGTTTCGCAAGGCACGACAGCGACATATACCCTCACGGCAGTGGCCGAGACTTATCTCTGGACGATTACGACTGTGCATATGGTGGGGGCGACGGTCACGGCGGCGACGGATACGGTTATTAGATGGGTTTGCGAGTTGCCTTCCAGTACCGCACCTGTGAAAGCCACGGAGACAGGGAAAGGGACTTGACGGGGCCGAATTGTCAGGTACCTACCTACCTACCTATACTTAAGTTGGTTGGTGGTGATTGGGCCAACCGCTGGTGCAGCTGGGGTCTTTAGAGGCAAGGTATAATACGGTAGTTTCAAAGAAACCACAACATCCATAAGGAGGTGGTGGTCCCCTTCGAGCCCCATAACCGTCAAGTCACTTCATGTACCTCATAATCCAATCGTCGTTGGCCAACTCTTTTGCCGAGGAACGCTTTGACGGTTCCCACTGCAGCATCTTCCGCATCATGGCGAGGAACTGCTCCTTCTCCTCGCCTTGCAAGCTCGTCTCCCTGTCCTTTAGCGACACGGGGATTGGGACTGGGATATCTTGACGAAACTCGCCTGTCCGGATCATGAACTGTTAGTAAAAAGACGAGAGAGAGTCTGCGGTAAGCGCCGTACCTGTCTCAGTAAAAAAACTTTTGGCTTGCTTTGCCAAGCTGTAAAAGGCCCTGGGGAGGCTGTCCCAGCAATGCAATGATCTCGGCCAGGTGAGCTCGACTGCGATACACTTGGTGTTCTGGGTCTTGGCCTGTAAATAAACGGCCACCTTCAAAGAGGTCCCATATCTATTTGGTCAGCTCTTGCACCAGCCCGTTTCCGTTTTCAGTACTTACCATGCAACCGACATTCCAAATGTCAATCTCGTACGACCATGGAATCTCTAGTATGACTTCGGGCGCTCTGTATACGTCAGGTTGTACGTCTTCACAATGCTCCACGTCCCCCAGCATGGCCGACCCAAAGTCACACAGAACTGGTGCACCTTATTCCTTGGGCATTCGAAGCTCACGCGACACGTAGATGGCCCTGTCCCCTTTTACCAGTTTCTCGGCGAGGGTTCGGCGAGTTCTTGTTCCTCAAAAGCAGTAAAGACGGTATCGCCTTCGATGCCGAACATGATGTTGTCGGCTTTGATGTCCGTGTGGATGATCTTGCATTCCGTATGCAGGTAATCGAGCGCAAGAAAGAGGCGACGGAGGACAACGGCGAGGACAACCGCGAGTAGTCGCTCCACTGGGTTGCGGCGGAGAAAGGTCAGAACACTCTCCCAGAGTGGAGGGTGCACCAAACAGTGATGACATCCATCTGGTTCAGTTACTTCAAAGGAGTTGAGGAGTTCCCGGACACTTGAGCGGCCAGGATGCCATTTCGTTGCTGTGGAGATTCTGTGGTACATGGAGAGTTCGTGATCTACTTGAGGGCCGAGACTCTCGGGGTGAATGAAGAGTTTCAACGTGACATGGCGACGTCGACTGACCTCTGTTAGCACTTAATGCTAGGCTAAAGATCTGCTATCCAAAAGAAGAAAAAGAAGAAGAGAAAAGAAGAAAAGAAGGAGTAACCCGTACCTCAAATCCCGCGCTAGCCAGACTGTTGAAGTCGCCCCAAACCCGAGCTTGCCAATAACTTGGTAACGATCGTTGAAGATCTGGCCAATGCGAACGGGGTAATACCGCGACGCGACGTAGCCTGGAATGAACTCTTCTTCCAGTTTCTCCTCCAAGGGAATTCGCCCAAAGTTGGTATTCGAGAATGCAAGAGGTTTCCATGCCCGACCGGGCCATTGAAAACGGCGAAGGATTGATTCCATGTGAAGGAGAGAGGTCGTGTGATGACGCGTTTACGCGAGAAGTGATTTCCATCCGCTGTGTGGTTGGAAATTCGCATGGTGTTGGTGATGACAGCGGGTGCACGTCCTCGGCCCCACTTGTTTCGAGGTTAGACCGCGAAGATGTTGGACTGGAGAACGTGAGCCATAATACAAATATTGGACGAGTATGTGGCGAATCCAGGGAACGGCGGCAACAACGCTATTAAGGGCCAGCCTGGGACTGAGACATAATTGCTAATATCAAAAGCACCACCCGTTCACTGGACTCTGTTTGCACCTCCAACATACTCCAGCAGCAGTCTTGGAAGCATTACTGAATCCGGCGGACGAATGCACGGAAAAGAGGGGGCTATGCAGTGACTGCAGCGGGTGGGTCGAAAATGCGTGATTGTGGGCTTGGAACTGGCTTCCCAACTTGGGTGCTAGCAGGCTCTACGAATGTCTGTCTAATCATGTAAGTCGCTCTTTCCCGCTCAACGCTCGACTTCATCGGCAGAGCCCAACCGAAAATGCCTTACTCACGTGCATTCTGACGTGGCTTGGTGGAGGAAAAACATTTTCATCGTCGCCCAACTTGTCAACTTCACCGGTATTCACCCCCCTTGGTAGGCTCCTTTACCAGTCCAACATGGAAGCCATAGCTATCGTGTCTCTTGTTTCCAAAGTTGCTCAATTTGTCACTTTCGCGAAGGATTTGATCTCGACGGCCATCGAGATCCATCAATCAACGAGCGGCGCGTCCGAAGACACTCTCAGCATCAATGTCGTGTACGGGAAGCTACGCGATTTTAGCACAAGCATAGGGCCAATCTCGGAGCAGAGCTTCACTGCTGATGGAGACAATGCGTCGGCCGTATCGGCCATCAAACAACTGGCCGCCATCTGCAAAGACGACTGCGACAGGCTTCTGAGCATCACCAAAAAACTCGAAATACAACCCCAAGCCAAGACGCGCTAGAAATCATTCAAAACGGCTCTGCGCAAGGCAATGGCGCAAAGTGAGATATCCCAAATGGAGGATCGCCTGACCAAAACTCAGACGACTTTGACACTGCATATCTGCACCATCACAAGGTTCGCTGGCTTGGCATTATCGGGTTTTAATGACCACTGCTGATAGCACCACTGTAGCTGCTGGCAAGCCGGGTTTCAAAACGAAATCAGGCAGCTTCGAGAGAAGAACATGCAACTTCAGGCACAGCATTCAGCTAAGCTTCAAGAGGCCATCAACACCTTGTCTAAACGAGCTGTCGCCCAAGAGCAGAAAGTCTTGGAAAGTTTAACCTTCGCAGCCCGCCCAGTTCGGCACGCCACAATTCAAGAAGCCCACAGCAAAACCTTCCAATGGGTTTTTGACGCCAAGACCGATGAAAAAAGTTCCACAGCCCTCGCCCGATGGTTAGAGACGGAATCGGGGATATTCTGGATATCTGGGAAGCCCAGCTCCGGGAAATCCACCTTTAGTGAGACAAGCCTTCTTACCATCTGTTTGCAGAAGAGATTAACCCCGTTCCAGTGAAATTTCTGTCAAATCATCCAACAACACGCAAGCTTGTTTCCAAGTCATCACCCAGTGTCATCTATACAAGCCACTACTTTTGGAATTCGGGGTCAGAACTTCAAAAATCCCAAGAAGGTCTTTTCAAATCGTTGTTATTTGAGATATTCCACCAGAACCAAGACCTCATGTATACTGCTTGTCCCGCCCGAGTGTCGAGTTGTGGGGATACGTCAACACCGTGGTCCCTCGTGGAACTTTAGCAAACCCTTTGTACACTTACTAACGGGGCAATAAGCGGGCTAAGCATTTGTTTCTTTATCGACGGCGTGGATGAGTATAGCGGTGATTACGACGAAATGTGTCAGGTACTATACGCTTTCGCTGCCTCTGGCCGTGTCAAGTTGTATCTTTCCAGTCGGCCTTGGAACATATTCGAGGATGCTTTTGGAAATACCCCATCCAAACTCTACATAGAGGCCCTGACGAGGGATGATATTACGGCTTATGTTAAAGCCCGCCTAGAAGAGTATGGGTAGTGGAAAACCGTTATTTTATCCAAGCCTGATCCAAACTCGGGATCGTCCTGGCTTATCCGCAAGATCGCGGACAAGGCCCGCGGCGTCTTTCTTTGGGTCTTTCTGGTAACAAAGTATCTAAGACAAGGTCTAACCAACAGAGACAGCTTTTCAGATATGCGCCGGAGGCTGGAAAGCTTCCCGCCGGAGCTGGAGGATTTCGGAAGATTTTGATATCGGTTGACCCGTTCTACCACAAGAAGATGTCGATAATACTTCAGCTAGCCGTTGCAGCCAACGAGCCCCTACAGGCCGGGATGTATGCGTTTCATAAAATGGAGTACGACAACGAAGACTACGTTCTCCAACTATCCAGCGAAGAATTTGACTACAGCGAACTAGGGTCACTCCTAGCAGACACCACCTATCATCTCAACAGCAGGACGCAAGGTCTCCTCGAGGTCTCCTCAGGATATGTCCAATTCTTACACCGCACTGTCCAGGATTTCCTGGAAACGCGGGAAATGTCAGAACTCCTAACCACCCTGGCGGGCACACAGTATCATCCATTCATCTCACTCTTACGAGCTTATACAGCGCTGCTCAAACGGCACCGTTGGAAAGGTCTAGATGGAGATTCGATTTTGTGGAACGGCACGGAATGTATCGTCTACGATATTAAACCTTTTGCCGAAAGAGTTATCAAATGTGCCGAGGAGTTGCCATATGGCATCCAAGTTCGCACTGTCCTGGACGAGTTTGACCGAGTCATAGCAGTACAAAAGTTGAGAAACGTTGCACTTCCACCCGAGATTGAAACTCAGTTCTCGTTCGCCAAGTTGGTGGTGCAGAGAGAGCTACTTTCATATCTATATGAGAAAACTCAGCGAAGACTCAAACTATCTCTCGCAGATCCCAGACCCTGTCCTGCTGATTCTCTTTCTAGATCTGGATCGGAAGACTACTAAAGAACCTGGCTTTGATTTTTTCACCGCGTTTTAGAGATTCCCTTGGCAACATGGCGCGACAAGGGCCCCGAAATCTTGAATCGCGCCCTCAGGAGCCGAAACGTCAGTCTTGTCAGTCTTGATGCTCAGCACAGCAACGCATGGCTGTCTATCATCCGACGTCTGCTGTCATGGAAAAATCCGTACATGTATGCTCTGTGCAGCCAGGAAATGGTCGGCAACCAAGAAATCGTCCGCAACGCGGGTATGGTCATCACTGAATCCATGTTTTGGGGTTTCTCAAGTACGACATCTTGTACGAATTGGCCCTGAATGGCCCCAGGAACATATGTGACGCCACGTGGACAAGCTACTTGGATCTCTCCTTTGTCATAGCACCAAACACAGAGCGGGAGAACCTCTATCTTCGTACTTTGGAGGCTTTTGGAGGCAGGGCCGCACACGCCAGTCTGGGCGACTTGGCGCGCAAAAATGGTCGCTGTGTGCGCTGAATTTCTCACCACACTTGTGGCTGCATGGAGGAAACGGCCATGGGACACGAACTACCGGCTCCTTTCAGAGGTTACACACCGCCTACTTTCCCACGCTCACCTTGAGGGATTAGACAGTAATGAATTGCCCGTCAACCCCATTGCCCAGGGGATTGAGAAGGGATTTCCGCCCGACTATTGCGATATTCTGAAGGGGAAACACGCCGAAATCTTTCCACCTAACAATACCGAAACCAAGCAAACGGCCAAAGCGGAGATCTCCAAGAGAACTAAGGCCTTAATTCGGACTAGCTCACGATAGCGCCGGTCTCGGCCTCCCTTGAGGCGGACAGGATCGACCACGAGGGTGGCATCGGGCAAGGTTGCCAAGTCAAAGGGGCCAGGAAAATGACGGATTGGCCAGTTGGAATAGAGGTGGAAGGGGCTCATAAGATTGTGGTGCCGAGTGAGACTAATGGGAGAAGGTTGATTACGTCGTTAACAGGAACTCGATCTGGTAATCTAGTAGATGGCGCTCTTTGCAGGTTTCATATATCAGGAACTTGCAGGTGGTCTCATCAAATTCAACGCTGTGTGGTCTTTTTCAAAGGATGCATCCAGTAACATTCATGGCTAAAAGAGAAAAAAAGGCCTAGGATAAAAACAAGACAAAACGAGCGAAAAAATCGAAGTTTGAAACGAACGGGCACCATCTCTCCACACCTCTTACCCAGCCACTGAGGGGGGACCGTTGCCTAATCGGTCCATCCCTGCAGACGCTGGGCAATATCACTAACATAGGAAGCCGTAGCGCCACGCCCATCGCTGAGATCGTTGGTGTTGACTGAACCAGAGTTGTACTCGCGAAGGGCCGGGTAGATGGACTCGCCGCTCCACTTGTCGCCCCAGTTTCGGAGGTTGCCCTTGAAGTGTTGGGTGCCGCCGCGGACCATGGAGGTGATTTCGGCCTTTTTCGTTCCTTGTCAGCTTGTTTTCGCCTCCCAACTCCACTTATAACCTGCACACCGCAACCCGAAAAGGGACGGAACTGACAAGGGGTAACAAGGGACAGGGGGGACATAGAGAAGGAGACTAACCTGACTCAGACCATGCCGGCCCGGAAAGCCAGGACAGCCCGTACACTGCATGATGCCCGCGGTGGCCGCTCCGCCGGGGCTAGTGGTGGTCCTTACGCCGACATCGCCATGGCTCTCTTGCATGATAATAGCGAGAATAACCCGCTCGTCCACACCGAGCTTGGCACATTCGCGAATCGCCACGTTGATGCGTCCAATATCATCCCACGTGCTGCCCGTAGAATGCATACTGTTCATGTTCCGACCGAACAGATCGTCAAAACTAAGCCACGTGCTAATGTCGGGGAAATTCCACCACGGTCCGGAGATCCAGCGAGGCGCCGCCCGCGCGGTGAGCAAAAAGTGAGTGAAGTTTTGGATTTCACCACCATCGCCGTTGGAGTCGACGAGGACGGGAGCCGGGACCGGGACCGGAGCCGGGGCGGGGGCCGGAGCGGGATCAGGGGAGGCGGCACGGGCAGCGACGGGGGTTATAGGGGTGGCTGAGACCAAAGGAAGGGCGGCAGCCAAGATGGCGGCGAGAAAAGTGGTGGTAGAAACCATTTCTAATGGCTAAGCTACACGGAAAAAAAAAAAGATTGTGGGAGTGTAAAGAGTGTAATGGGAAACGAAGGAAGTCGCTGACTTGGATGTGCTAGGCTCCAGATGCTAGTGAGGGTGAAGATGAGGATGCTAATCGTTGTCGAGGCGGTCGCTACTTGCCCTTTTTATACATTTTTTTTCTCTTGTCTTTCTGTCAGGTTACCTCCTCTTTTCCATCCATCTTGGCTCTCGGTGGTCTCTTTTCTTCTTGGCAATGTCCATACAGTAGATGCCGGCCATCTCCGACATGTCGAGTGGAGGTCTGTCTGTCGGTCAGTCAGTCAGTCAGTCAGTCAGCCAGACATCAAATGTCCCATTCAATTCATCATCATCATCATCACCACCACCACCACATGCACCCACCACATGATGTTTTTGACCGCCGGAGGGATTTTACGAGTACGACTCTTACCGGTCCAGTCAATACTGCGACTACGACTTGGAGGATATGGGGCCATTCTAGGGAGGTGGCTCTGTTTCTAGAATAGGGAGGTGCAGTTGAGATTTTGTCTGTCCTGTTACCGTTCCCGTTGTAGAATTTGCACGTGGGTGGTAGCAGTTGAGTTAAACCTTAGGTAGCAGTAGGCAGAAGTATTTGCACCGATCCAATGGGGATGACGGAGGTGTGTGGAAAGCGGGAATCGAATAGGAGGGAGGGAGACAAAAATATGTCGACGTAATAGGGGGCTCCTAATCACACAAGAGGGCAATTCCGTGTAGGAAAGTAGTCTACCTACCTTAGGTATGTGTCTTGATCATTTTACAGGAGTCCAGGACGACAAGTTCAGTTACAAGGCCTGAGCAGTTGTCTAGGTAGGCAATTGATGACGGATTCTCACATTGTCTGACATGCAAAGCGCAAAAGCCGATTGGCCACACTCAGCTGAACAAGGAAGGGAAGTCCCTTAACAAATTCGAGGCCTCTGCATTTTTTTTTTTTTTTCATTTTTTTTTTTTCCCACTCAACGCTGGATAAGATCCGGAATTCGTTAGACTAGAAAGGCAGACAAGACGACGGGAACCCAACAACCGGGAAATCTTCCCCGCTGCAAGCCTCAATGCTTGAACCCCCCTGCCAAGAAAAGTGTTTCCCCCTATCTAGGTAGATGTGCCGTGCATGTGGGGGAAATTACTGGGGAAGAAGGAGGGAGGGAGCAGGGAGGAGCTGAGTAAGTGCCCAGAACCTCATATGCCACTGTGCCAGGAGTGTTGCACTCGTAGATGCGGATGCTAATGCTGATGCAACGTGCCGTTCGCCCACATCCATCATTCCCCCTTGTTCGATTAAGCTTCGGGCCGAGCCTGCGTGTCTGCGGACAGCGATCCGTAATAAAAAAAAGGATAGGGGTTTATCTTAGGCATTAGGTAGATATAGACCTATCTGTAGCTTTTTTTTTTTTGTCAAGGATTGGAGTTGAGTGGGGTTGTCTGCGTTCTAGCTGATCACAAGTACATAATAACATGGGGAGATTAAATATTCCGGTGTCGAAAACGGAGTAGTAAAACCAATGGGGAATCTCGTATTTTCCCACCCCCCTTAAACCGATCTGAAGCGAGAAGCGAATTGAAACTTCCCGATTAATGTCAGACCAAAGTATCACCGATTAATACTTTTGAACCCTGGTCTGGTCTCGTCTGGTCAGGTCTGGTCTCGTGCCGACCAGACCGGGGTTTTACGAAATGTCCGTCTCGCCAGCCAGCCAGCCCAATGGACAAATGTACCGTAAATACTAATGCTGATAAATAAATGCGGAGAAGAGAGCCTTACAGAGTACAGAGGGCTGCGGACGCGGCTCGCGTCAAAGGGCCAAATCGGGGAGGTTCAAAAAAAAAAAGGGGGGGCGCTTTTTATCGATCATGTTACCTCTCTACTGGTGGCCTCATCTACATACCCCTGAGCTGGCAAGATGGCTGGGTTCAAAGCGATTACGTGCATACTCCTCCGGCAGTGGCCGGATCGTTCGTTCTGTTCCTGACAGATTTACAAAAAAGATGGGACGATTAATTGTCAGTGGTGGTTCACAACAGTCGGTTTCAAAGAAAATGAGGTAGTTAAGAGTAATTGAACAAGTCATTTCTGAGAGTAAGGTACCCTACCCTACCTACTCCCGCCATCAAGGTGTAGAAGCAAAGTTCTGCTGTATCAAAATGTGTGTATATAAGACCTCACGGTTGGTGTGAATGAGTAAGCCGCTTGTAACTTCAGCCCAACCCAAAGTGGTAAAGGGCAAATGGAAAAGCATCATGCTCACTGTTTCGTGGATAATCAAGCCCCTCCATTGTACTCGAGGCTGCCTGGAAAGAATGCTGTCCAATGCAATTACAACATGGCATGTAGCCTTGCCACAATGGCTGGCTGAGCAATTTAAGCTGCTGGACAGAATTGCAGTACTATCCGGGCAGACAGAATTGCACGCACTATGCAGACTGACGGCCGCAGGGCATTTCCATCAATTGGCACGTTAGCTTGCTTCCCTTAGGGTGCGTTAAAGTGGTAACCATGTGGTTATGGTAGATGTAGCGGTGAGTGATTGGAGAGAAGGTGAGGTACATGTAACAAATAATTCGCTACCTACCTAAAGCTAAACATCCACTTTTAAAAAATACAAATCTCCCTGGAAACAATTGAGGTATTGCTTTTGAATTAAGCAGGTGCCTAAATATTCGTAAAGAAGGAGGGAACACATGCAAGAATCCTAGACCAACTCAATGAGTACCTCTACGGGTTATGCTTCTAAGGCTATCCATTCACCTGCAGAAATAACATGCATAAAATTTCATGCGTGTTTCTCTCGGCTCGTCTCTCGACTTGCTTGGGGAAAACCATTGTGATCCTCTCAGCTTTCCTAGCTAGGTAGGTTTACCTTCTGAACGAGACCCTCAGTCTCAAGCCACAAAATACTCTCAAATATGTGTCGACTGTATCACAGCCGTATGATGACACCCGAGCGGGAATCGAAATTCGTTGTTGCAGAGAACTGAACAAGTCTCTCATTGTGTCTGTCAAAGTGTTTTGGTGGATCTTTGTCTTTACAACTTGGTGATGCTGAATGATGTGAGATTCTCAAGAGGGGCAAAAGTGCCTTATGTTAGGCAATGCCGCAGCATAAGTGACTGGCTTCAGCACACGGTTCTGACGGGTTCTAGTCACCGAGCTTGACGATGGCAGTTCAGGAGGGCGGTCACACTTTCGCACTTGGTTTCATCCCGACTCCAAAGTCAAACACCATGGCACCCTCACCTATTATGCCCTCCAGTTTCTGCAAAACGTTAACCAAGTACCTGTTGTTCACCAACCTTGGACACAGTGGAGCTGCAAACAACATCCAGTTTCCTTCTCACATGTCAAAATCTTGGCTATATCGACGACCGCAATTGCAAGCGGGCTGTGTGGTCTGGATCGAATTCAATAACGTCTAGCCGCTCTCAAACGAAGAACTTTACGCACTTTCCTCCCCTCTTCCATCCTTCCATCCATCCTCGACGACCACCACTTTTCGTCGTTGACCTCATTATCATGGCCGTCATTGATCCATGCCGCCGTCGTCGTTCATCACCCACCATCCTTCATCATCTCCGGAAACATGAGAGAAACGGAACCGAAGACCACCAAAAAATCGCTCCAGTCAAGTCCCAATTTGCAACGTCGTTCGTCATGCCAACTGAAGTATCCCAGAACAAAAAAAAGCCCAGCCCCTCGCGCGTGCCAACACCCCAAAAAAAAGGACAGAGAGACGAGACAGACATTGAAGAGGGTGAGTGAAAACTGAGGCGGATGATGCGTTCGAGTTGATCTTCTTCTTTAACAGCAGCCCCTGTAGAAGGAGCAGTTCATGCCGCAGCATCGCTCATGGCAGCCGATGGAGAGTCCGCCGCCGCGAAGCGACATGTCAGGCTGGGCTGAGGGAAGAGGCTCCGAAGTCTTTTGTGAAATAATGTGTCAGCAAAACCCACCCCATAAAAAAAAACGGTTCTTTTGACTTTGTGGTGGTGGCGGTTGTTGTTGTGCCTGGCTTGGGTGACACCTACAGGTTGCTTGGTGACAAGAGCGCCAGGCCGGTTCGGCGCCTGTGCGGGGTTGGCGGCCTCCATGGGCGCCTGCTGCTGAGGGAGTTGAACGGTAGGCATTTTCGACTGTTGTCAGAAGTAGAGCGCAAAGAAATCGAAACGATTCAACTTAGGATTCCCCTTATCGCAAAGAGAAAAAACCAAAAGGAAATGTTGCAGTGTTGTGTTGTGTGTTGGTTGGGGAAAAATGTCGGTCAAGAAGATTCGCTTGCATGCATGAGGTGAGGGAGAAAAAAAAGGGGACCCACATCCACATCCCGCGCCCCACTCTGGACTCTTTCTCTTAACCTCTTGGGGCGCTAGGATCCCCCAGTCTCGGCATCGTGAACACAGTGGTCATCCCCATGATTGGTCCAGCCACTTCGGGTGTCTGCAGCGCGATTGCCAGCTTCCTGCTTGGCGCTTAACTTCAGCTCGGCCTAGACCCGTGATAGCGAGAATGCTTCGCATTGGTGGCTGGGTTTCTGTCAACACTAGTGTGCACAGTGTTCAAAGTTGATACGAATAACCTAACATTTTACTGATTTTGTTAACAGAGACGGAGTCGCATTTTGTGCATCTTTGCGAAATAATGCGAGGATTGATTCGCTCTAAAAGTCCAATCATATGTAATCATCGGACGTCGGACATAACTGGGAGAGAAATCATTAGTGGTCTAGCATCCTCCGATATCTCCAGTTGCAGGGCCTTCGCACTCTCTCCTCAACGAACTGCGTGTGATTGAACCAAGATATGGCGGAGAGGCAGAATCATGCGGGGGTTGTATTGGGGATTCGGGCTCGGCATGTCTATTATTCAGGGAATATTTACTTGCCCGGTATGATTACCAAGCTTACCAATCTTGTCTCCGGCTCACAAACAAACACCACACAACTACCATAGATGCATAACATCCGTTCCGGTATCACCCGTTAAGTCCGTTCTGGCCTTGTGTATGCAAACAGGCCGGGCATTATTCACGTAGCAAAATCGGAGTATGCATTATAGTGCTGCGGCGTTGCTTGCGCGCCGGCGGCACGACCCAACGAAGGCCGAGATTGACGTGACACAAGGTGGGATACACAATTGCCGCGGTCGATCATACCTCGGCGAAGCAATCGAGAGAGGGGAAAAATATCAGGGAAACTCTCTCAACACCCATCAAGTATAAAGATGAGGCCGCCGCTTCGTGATCAACGTCTCAAGCAGACTTATCTCCTCAACCCACCTTGCCTCGCGCTTCAACAACAAAATTCAGCAACACCAACCTACCTCACACTTCAACAACAGCAACTAACTACCCACCATGAGCTCCCACGCCGATCTCAAACCCATCAAGCTCTATGGCAAGGGAGGGCCCAACCCACCTAAAGTCGAGATAATCCTCAACGAGCTCGGCCTCCCTCACGAAGTCATCCCTGTCGCCTGGGACGACATCAAGAAGCCCGCCTACACCGCCATCAACCCCAACGGCCGGGTCCCCGCCATCCAGGACCCCAACACAGGCCTCACCCTCTGGGAATCCGGCGCCATTCTCGAGTACCTCGTCACCACCTACGACAAGGACCACAAGATCAGCTTTCCCGCGGGAACGCCCGAGGCCTGGCACGCCAAGCAGTGGCTGTTCTTCCAGACGACCGGCCAGGCGCCCTATTTCGGGCAGGCGGCGTGGTTCGTGAAATTCCATCCCGAGAAACTCCCCAGCGCTATTGATCGCTACGTCAACGAGATTCAGCGCGTACAGGGGGTGCTGGAGCGGGTGCTGAACGAGCAAAAGGAAAAGTATGCCGCCGGTACGGGAAAGACGGGCGATGGGCCATGGCTGGTGGGGAACAAGGTGTCCTATGCAGATATTGCTTTTGTGACGTGGCAAAATGCGATTGAGGCCATTTTGGGCGACAAGTATAGCGATGAGAATTTCCCGACTTTTAGGGAGTGGTTGGCGAAACTGCGGGCCCGTCCGGCGGTTGCAGAGGTTACCGGTTCTGCGGGGCAGGTTAAGGCGAAGTAGGCGTTGGCTACCTACCTAGATTTTAATCCGTCGCGTTGGCTTTAGTTTTACGGGTGTCTTGTCTTGTAGCGGATGCAGATACGTAGTGTGTCGTTGAATCGAATCTGTCATCAAAGTCTCACCGTTTAGCGTTTCACGCCGGCTGAACTTCGGAGCCCCGCCAAGGCCAAGACAGGTCAAGGCCAACCAACCCCGCCCCCGCCAAAAGCTGCACTGCAACCCCTGACAACGCTTGACCTGACCGCCAGCGGGCAAAGCCGCCAGAGTAAACAAAATTGCGTCGTCTTGTCTCAACCACCTCGGACTACAACAGCACTACGTGAAAGCCGTAAGAAAAGAGAAACCATGTCGTCCGCTGCGCCATCCACAGACAAGGACAAGTCCAAAGTCCACAAGCTCTCTCTCAAGGGCAGCGCCAAACTTGTTGCCGAATTTGTGAGTTTTCCCCGCCTGGTCTGGTCTGTCGCATGTCGCAGGTCGCTTGGACATGGATGCACGTCGCAAAGCCATCAACAGACACCGACTTACCAACCCGTGCACAACCACCGCTAACAGCTTATGTGTCTCTCTTCTAGTTCCAATACTCTATCCACACAATCCTGTAACGAAGAACCTCCTCTGCGATACCATTCCGCGCAGACGCAGCGCAGCGCATTTGCATGCCCGCTAATCAGCTCCCTAGCTTCCAACGCGGCGTATACCCTGCCGAAGATTTCACCGCCGTCAAGAAATATGGCCTCAACATGCTCGTGTCGTCAGACGACCAAGTGCGCGCGTACATTAAAAAGATCATGTCGCAGCTCGACAAGTGGATGGTGGGCGGCAAGATTTCCAAGCTGGTGATTGTGATTACGAATAAGGATACGGGCGAGCATGTTGAGCGGTGGCAATTTGATGTGCGTTCTCTCTCTCTCTCTCTCTCTCCCATACATCCATCCATTCCCCAGGGGCTGAGGTTGAGGTTGAGTTACCCCGCTGACCCCTTTGGTAAACACAGGTACAAATCTTCGCCAAGCCCAAAAAGTCTTCTTCAAAATCATCCCCTAACCCCCCGACAAACCAAGAAAATGCTTCCTCCTCGGGCCCTGCCGTCGCCGCCGAAAAGACCGAAGCGGAAATCCAAGCTGAAATCGCCGCCATATTCCGCCAAATCACCGCGTCCGTGACGTTTCTACCACAGCTGGCAGGAGATTGCACATTCAACGTCCTAGTCTATGCCGATGCGGATAGTGAGGTGCCGGTGGAGTGGGGGGATAGTGACGCCAAGGAGATTGAGAATGCGGAGAGGGTTCAGCTGAGGGGGTTTAGTACGGCGAGTCACAAGGTGGACACGCTGGTGAGCTACAGGTTGGCGGATTGATGGTACTTTTATTCGACCAAGCTGGGCTGGTAGATGAAGGGCTGGCGGGCGTCATATTGTTCGGGACCAGAGACGTTCTGCAAGATCTATATACGGAGAAAGTCTGTTTGTTCGGGTTTATACAGGCCAGGCCGGAGTTACGGAATGTGGCGCAGAGGGACGCCAGCAGCACCGAGCAGCCTGTTGTTTTTAATCTCATCTCATGTGCAAACCCAGAATGTCCATCGGTGGAACATTCAACTGCTTCGACCATGCCTCGTAATATTTTGTTTACTCTTACATATGTCCTCTATTTCGCTGGCCCACACTGATCTAAACCCCCAATCGGGCAGGCTCAGACGCGCTTAAAGAAGTAGACGTAGGCAAACTTCTTCATCTCTTCAACATCCACTACCTTGACCACCTTCTCATCATTGAACAAAACCCATGATGTTTCGTCGCCCAGCTTCTTGCGAATAAATGCCACGTAGTGCCTGTATAACGTTAGTTTTTCCAGCTGCAGACCCCGATATTTGACTTACCCAGCGTGGATGCTAGTCCCCTTGTGGCAAACAATAGATTGCAGCTGGAAGTTCGCTGGAAGCTCGCTATTTCCTGCGACAGATCCACCAGGGGCAGCAGAAGGGGCCTCATCAGCATTCCCGCCCTCATCCCCTCCTCCATCATCAGGGTGGCTGAATAGCCATTCGATGGCTCGCTCCACGTCACCATCAGTCTCTCTTAGGGCCCGTGCAGCACGCGGGCCCCCGAAGCCCATCGAATCCAACATGGCCAGCTTCTCCGGATCCACGGTAGAGGTAGCCTTTACTGCGCTGGGAGCAAACGGGGTGTTGAGGTCAGGATCGTCCAAGTGATGAAACAGCCAGTCTAGAGCTGCCTGCGCGTCACTATTCCCGGTGGCATGCAGCGCTTTCATTCCCTGAACTCTGGGGAACCCCATAGCTTCCAGCGTGGCGAGCGACTCGGCATGGGGCACAAATGTCGGAGCCGCGCTCTTGGTATCGTCCTCTGGCAAGAGTTCCTCATCCGGCTGTGGGCCCCTCGAGAGGTATTCGTCCAATGCAAACGGCTCTTCATCAACTATGACAGGGACATCGACTTTAATGGGAACCCAGTTCACAATAGCCATTTTCCTAGCGTTGACAACGAGCACTTCCGGGAATGTCTTGAACCGCTGTCGCTTCGCAAAGCCATCCTTGCTCTCGCAGGAAGGACATGTAAGCTCGACAACTTCTTCCCCGGTAAAATTGTCCAGGCACTCTGTGAGCTTAACAGGCTTGTACTTGAGTTCTTCTCCTTCCCCCGACGGCAGCTTTTCCAACGGAACATCGATGAAGATACTGTCCTGCTCCGTGGTGCTGTAGCGGACCTTTTTACAGTTAAGGCACTGTAGTCGCTGTTCCACGGCAAACCGCATCTGCTTGGTCGGATCTCCAATCTCTTCTGGGTGTTTGGATCGGGTGACAAGTTTGATGAGATGCTGGAGGAGCTCAAAGGCATCCTGCTGGCGCATCGTAGAAAATTCCTCGTGGCCGCGCCCGATGAGATGCTTGAACATTGAAGGTGCAAGGCCTTTCTGGTGTGGGACTTCGGAAGAATTTTCGGAAACTGTCACGTCCGAGTCGGGCTTCGAATAACGACCGGAAAGAAGTCCGTCGCCAACCTTGCGAAGTTGCGTCTCCAGGTCTTGACCGGGATCATCAGTGACGGGAAGCGGGGTATTACCGTTGTACCGTTGTTGGAATGATGGCAGATCGAATAAACACTGCAAAATGCTCGCAAGGTAGCAGCTATTGCCGAGGTTTTTGAGACCCGTCAGGCCAGGTCCAAAAAGTGGCGTCAGCTCCTTCCCATCCTCAGTCGTCATCGAAAACTCCCAGCGGAGGTTCTGCTCGATCTGCATCTCCGTCAAGCTCTTCTCCGTCTTCTGGCGCTCAGACAACATGATGCCCCAGTTGGCGAGATGCGTCGAGAGATCATCGTCGATACGCTCCTCACTACAGGTATAGCAGTACACGTCGGCTGTCCCCTCTGGCGTGATTGATCCGAGTTTTACAGCGACACCATGAGATGTCTGCTGACTGTGCGCCAGGGCGTGGGAATTACCCTTAACGCCACCGTACTGCTCTCTTCCACAGCCCAAGTTTCCACACTCGAGACAGAGCCACAGGTTTTCATTGAGATCACAGTTGGAACAGTGGCCCAAGTTCTGTGACGCAATCTTTCGGGGCTCGCCTTGCTGCAGCGTGAGGATATGCTCACAGCTGGTCAACTCGAGCTCCCAGGCCTTGACTTCCTCTTTCCTAGAAAATGTGTTTGCCGTCATGACGGCCTCCAACACAGGAGCAATGAGGGAATCTGACTTGTCCTTAATATCTATGCCGCATTCAAGGCACTTCACCACCAACGTTGTATCGTAGCGGTCGGCCTCCGTCTCAGCTGCGATGGCAAGTTTCGACATCTTGGGAGGGGGTTCATCGCGGACCACATGCTTGCGCGTGCGGCGGATATTTAGAACGAGAGGGTGTCCGCGGGAGCTGCTGTGGAGCTTGGCATGGTTTCGGTCTCCAGCGCAGCCCCCGTTGAAGCACTTGAGGCAAAGATCAAGGCCAGCAGGATCATCCTGGTTGGGCAAACAGTTAGCGGCCAGACGAAATAAACTTCAGACGGAATGATACCGGGAAAACTCACGATAGAATCGAAGCACTGGGTGCAATCCTCACGGTAAACGGAGTCGTTAGGCCCCGGTTTTGCGAGATCTGCGAACCGTCAGTCGTTGCTCGTGAGCGGGGAACTGTCGTGAAGAAAGTCCGAACGCACTAGCAGCTTTGACGTGAGGGCACGCCATTGCAAAATTCTGATCAGTGCCTCTATCCAATATCGACGTTTGTGTGACAGTTAGGTTTAGAAGAGAAAAGTCTTCTCTCGCCGCGACGCAGTACTTAGGGCAGGGAGAGAAAGCTTGGGAAACAAATGCTAGGCAGACGTGGGGCAAGACGCAACAGCCATCCCCGCGATGATGCAGCAGTGCAGCTCCGTCAGGTACAACGGGCCCGTGCTCCCTTCAGCTCTGGGACCCACAAGTGTGCTAACAGTCGCCATCTGAGAGCTGCAAGATCTGGGCGGCGTCGGGATATTAGAAGTTAGTTCTTTTTCCTTCTTTGAACCAAGCGGTTCCAGCGATCTCCCTTGTAAAACGCATTTCCTGCCCTTCTAGAAGACGCAAGAAAGTGAACAAGAGTCAACCTGCCTGTTGGTAGCCGATGACAGAAGATTCAATTCACTACAGCGTGCCACAGCGAATCCGCGGCTTTGGCTCGTATCTGATCATCTTATCGAGGGGGCGCGCAATTACGTCGTAATCCGCTAAACCATTTCCGGCTCCCACCACCACCAATAACCCTCTCCTTGTAATCGGCGTAATCGCCTGCAGGCCGCCGATAAGTTTCCGTCGAT
>Ga0247765_1000445_pt1 | contig 32684 bp, 25 predicted proteins | sample UWRJL106311C6_FD_179949 | JGI IMG/M metagenome (GOLD analysis project Ga0247765, IMG submission 179949) | Plant litter microbial communities from Arlington Agricultural Research Station in Wisconsin, United States - UWRJ-L106-311C-6 | ecosystem: Environmental > Terrestrial > Plant litter >...
GGGTTGGTTGGTTTCTCACGCTCCTAGAAGCCATACGCAAAAAAAGTATTTCTGCCCTGCCGACATGGAAATGAAAATTTGTAAATTGAGCTGCTTTTACTTTGAAAGTTCGGCGCTGCTTGACTTGTCGATAAAAGATAATTGTTGTACCCTAAAGTTGCCTTTGGCAATTTCCATATTTGTGGACTCTGAGCCGCTCCTGAGCTAGAGTGAGAGCTATGAGTGAGCCTAGCCTACCTACGTACCTAGTCGGTCGTGTGGCCCAATTTTGGATCCTACTGATGTAGCCATCTGGAGAGATTCTGGTACGTTCCTCGATTTATGCTAACCATACCAAATAGAATACCTGGGTTGCGGCCACCCACGCCAGCGGTGACGTTAGTCGCAAAGTAGGATTTCTATTGCGCCATGTACCTATCTACCTACCTAACTATATATATACCGTAGAGAGGGAATTTCTACCTCCCCAAAAGCGCTATTGAGATCTGGATGGGAACCAATGTTACAGTCCCCATGGCAAAGGTCCAAGCTCCCATGGCAAACGCATCTTGCACACCGTTGAAGCTCGCCCAGATGGCACTAAATACGATGGTAAAGACGCAGAGCAGGCCAACCCATGTGGCAACGTACCTCTCATCAGTGCCCTCGATCACGTACAGCCCCCACACAGAGCCGTCGTCGTCGGACGGCTTGCCGTCCTTGCGCTTGGGCACATGGTCCCACGTGTCCTCGCTGTCCAAGTCGCAGTTACGGGAGCTGCTAAATCGGTGCATCATGAAACGCCGTGGATCGTGTGGCGGCACAGACATGGGCGGGTTTGGCCTCATCTCATACCGCCGCTCTGCTGGTGGTGGGACATCTGGGTCTTGTACATTGTCTACCTCGTAGGTTGGCGGGAGGCGCGAGATGTGGGTGAACTTTTTTTTTCTTCTTGTATTAGTATCACATTCTAGCCAAGAGCTTTTTAAGGTTGATGGACTTGTTTTTCTTACCTTGACGAAATTAAGAGCGACCACACCTCTGACGCTCAACCACGGCCACCAGCGGCGGAGCCCCTTCTCTGCCTGGTATGCAGTCCGGATAGCGTTAAAAAGATCCCGTTCTTTCTTCTTATTCGTGACCTCCACCTCGAGCATTTTTCTAAGATACCGCGAGTAATCAACAAATAGTGCGAGGTGGTAGGTATGATGATGAACCGATTGTGACTGGGTCCCTTGACCAGACCCGCGAGCCCGTCCCCCACTGATGGCCGCTCGAGCCTGCCTTTTGACAGGAGGTAGCGGGACGTGAGCGGATGTGGCTCCTTGTGCACTCCTCGGGGCGTTAAGTGGAGCGGGTTGAGTGGCTGCTCCTCCTTGGACTGGAACTGCCATGTTTGACCGTGTCCCAGCGTCAGCATGATCACTCGTGCTAGCTGACACTCCTAATTCCATGCCTTCATCTTCGGATTCGTCTTGGGAAGAGGAAGCTAGCGAGATTTCACCAGAGAAATTCATCTGGCGGAGGCTGACTGCAGGTGTTTGAAACATCTCAGAGGCAGCTTCATCTGCTTGGATTGTTGTATGAACCGCTTTAATCTTGGTGGCTTGGCGTGGTTGACCGGTGGCTATCTCGGAGGAGCGAATGGGGGTTTCCGAGGTTCCAGCCGTGACTAAATACCTCCAGTCATTCAGGAGATTCAAGGCTAGTTCGGAAATGAGAAGCCAGAACTCTCTCCAGACGGCAACAAACGGATTAGACCTCTCGACCTTCTCCAACCTAATGGTAGCACTGTGACCTCGAAGCGCATCCACCATCTCATCAACCGTGCCAGGGTTGAGTTCTGCAACGTCATCATGGCCAACATGACCACAATTCTGGTTGTAGTGTCAGATTTGGGTAAATGAGGTATTGAGCCATGTTTACGAAAAATCAGCACCTAGCTTAGGTAGGTAGGTAGGTAGGTAGGTAGGTAGGTAGGGATATATCTGGAATGGCGACTTACACAGGTCCAATAGATACGATACTGTCTCCAGAAGAACTGTGGTGCCGCGATCATTGAAGTTGATTGTGTATCCGAGACTTTAAGTTGTTTCCCCAAATCAATGGTTTCCGATGGAATCGCGATATCGGGTATTATGGATGTAAATATCGGTGAACTCGTAAGCATCATCGGATCTGCAATTTTACGCGCTAGTGCAACTTCTTCTTCTTCTTCAGCTCGTGGGGAAAGTATAGTGTATAATCTTTCCGGATTGTTGCCATTGTTCAAGTCAGCGGCTTGCCCATCCATAATTCCATGGATATAGCATTCTCCTATGAGCTAACAAAAAATGTTGTTAGCTATTGACTTTGGAAGCTAAATAGTGAGAACCAGTCAGTACCTGATATCCGCCGCTTCTTGCCCTGAGAACTACTGGGACACTGGACCCATGGAGAACACAAATCACTACGAGAGACAAGTCAGTAAATTCTCACGAATCAATGTGAGTAAGTTGAGTGGTATACTATCTCCCTCTGAAGCCACGGCCGGAGCCAGGCCTAAAAATCCGTGTGCTTTAGTCTTCACAAGTGACCTGCCAAAGACAACATCCCTCACCCTCGAGAGTATGCGAGTACCGGTTGATGACGATTGATTTTCAATAAGATGGTTTAAATCCGAAACGCCGCCGCTGCCACTGGTGGATCTGAGAAGGCTTTGTTCAAGAAAAGCTTCAACAGAAGGAGCCGGCCGTTTTCCATTGTTGTCACGATCCGCGACTAGCGTTTTCCAAAAGTCTGTGGGCATCTTGGTTGATGAGCCTATCCCAAGGTCAAACCATTCGCGGGGAATCTTCCCAGAATGAGCCGGCCGAGCTGTCGTCTTAATGGTGTCGACGAAGAAGCCGCGGCAGTTGAGGGCCGCCAACCCATCTTCAGCCGCCTTATCGAAGTTGCTCGCCTCTCGTTTGCCAGACGCCGCATATGTAGGTGGACTGCCAGGGTTACCCACGAATAAGTCACCGGCAAGTCGAGCAACAGAAATACCAGTGGAGCCATCATAAACACTGTAGACACCGTCCCCCGTGGTGCGTATCCACGCGGGGAGAAACTCGCGAAGACTCTCAGGTGCCAAGGGTCGAAAGATGATATCAAGTGAGCCGGTAGTTTTGATAGAGTGTCGAATAAACTCCTCATAAGTTTCGAGAACCGAGAGGGAGTAGTCCGGTTGCGGGTAATTTTCAGCGTCCTTGGCCACACCCAGAAGGGAGTATATCTGATCATGAAAGTCGGTTGCTCGGAGAAACGATAGCCGTATGACAAGTTCCTGGAGCGTCAGACGCGGCGCGACGATGCCACCGCCTCCCCTGCGGTCGAACGAGTCCCGAACAGTCTCCACTAGCTGGATTGTCCGAAGGGCGCCAACCTGGAGGGTGTCGGGATATATGCGGCCTCTCTTTTCCAGGAGGGAGACACATGCCTCAAAGTCGGCCCAGTCGACCGAGTCAGCCCCGCACACGACCGTAGCTCTTCTAGCCACGGCAATCTCTTGGAAAACCCAACACCTCAGAAACCAAGGGCGCAACATCAGAGCCATCAAGGAAGCCCACGACTGCTTGTATCTGTCACCCCGGATGACGTCGTCAAGATCGCGAGCCTTGCACACGCGCCGGATGAAGGCCATAGCCTCCCCGCTTGTTTCATCTCCCTCGCCCAACCAGACGGATACGCCGGCGGCTCCCTCAAATATTTTTCGCATGAGCAAGACTTGATGGTTATGTTCTTCAAGGTTTGTCATATCGATACAGACCGCATCCACCCAAAAGGCACGCTCGTCGGCCTTGGACCTCAAAGCGAGCAAGGCCGTGTGCAGCCTGCCGGGGATATCGAATAACGATCCATCAATCAAAAGAGATGCTCGCTCCTCTCGCTCCCGGGGGTCACCCCAGCTCCAAGAAATTGCATCGTAAGAGCCGGAGAAGTGAGAAGATGTCGTCATGCGGCATTTGAGTGCGTCGTTGTGGTCCGCCGCCGGCTCGACGATGAGGAGTCGAAACTCTTGGCCTGTGAGCCGGGAGAATGTGTACCTTGACTTGTTGCATGTCATTTCGAGTGGTTGAATTGCCCGAGCCTGATTGCGCTGGGAGGTTGAGTGAGTGATATCCCAAGGTCAGTGATTGAGTAAGGGTTGGGCCTGGCAAAGTTGGCTCAGCTTGCTGGAACTTTGAAACAGAAGGGGTGGAGGTGGGGGGCCTACGCGCCAAAATCCCCGTATCTCAGCAAGCTCAGCCCCTCCTGTCACGGGTGTTCTTGAAATGGAAGATGCACTTTTTTGCCCCACACCATCACACCGACCCTACATGTACACAGCCAATCAATACATCCCTAAAACGCCTCGCCAGACCTTCCCTTCCATGTCCTGTCGCGCCGGCCCTGGTGACGGCCTGAATAGCCGTGTCAGAAAGAAAGGGGTTCTGGCCCAGAAACCAGGGTGCGCAGGTGGAAGGCGTGGCTGGCCGAGCTGAACTGACGCGCAGTCAGTTTTCAGCTGGAAACGGCCTTAATTCACCAACACCATTGTTACCATATATTAAATAATGGAGGTTCCCTGGCAATGCCAGAGAGCCGAACAAGCAAGACAATCAAGCAGCTGCGACCCCTTCCAATCCGTGCAGGGATTCATGTCCAGAGAGCAATTTTCCTAACAGGCATGAAGGTAGGGAGATTTATCCAGTCCCATAAATGAAAATGCGCAGGAGGGACGTAAACTTAGCTTTATAATACTTCAGGGGGAGAGGGAAAAGGTAAAGGGTGGGGAGGTTGCTTGGTGGGGGGTCCTAGTTTTGGGGCATACCTTGCCTAAAACTGTTCCCTTGCAAAAAGCTGCTTTTATATTCTAGAACTCTGCTGAGCTATACAATACTGCCTACTCGTCTAAGCCACATTTGGTGGTTTCCCTGGTCATGTCCTGAGCTTCTGAGCAGTGCCTGAGCAAGGTGGCTAGGGGGCACTGGGGTGGTGCGGGTGGTGCGGGTGGTGCGGGTGGTGCGGGTGACTGGGGTTGGTGAGGGTAACTTTAGGGTAAAACAACAAGCAAACACTCCAGAATATCTCACACTTTCGCAGTGACAGAGAGGCCAAAGCGCACACGGTACTACATGTACTTTTGGGCAGTGGCAGGAATTAATTCTTCTGCTCAAAGTGAGTGTTGTCTGTGGCACAACAGCGATGCATCTTTGCTGCGCGACAGGTCAGCGCTCGGCTGCATTCACTGCCTGTAGTGACTGACAAACATGGTCATCTGGGGAAAGAAAAAAAAGAGGGGGGATTTATGTCATGATTGCCATGACATTGCCATGACAATGGTAAGCAAGCGGTTGACAAAAAACAGGGACACCAAAATTCAGCACGGGGCCTCTGCACTAACAGTGGCTTATGATTTCGACCACCTTCCATCACACCATTCATCACAACCCCTTTCATTTTGAAGTAAAAGGCCAAATTTTCGTAGATGATAAGTAGTTATGGGCAAGGATAGTAGATTTATGTATTTTTTTTTTTCTTAAAAGAAAGAAAAGAAATGAGATAAAGGAAGGTATACCTCAGTGTAAAGAGAGGGGGAAATATCCAGTTGTAGGAGGTAGGGTAATCTGTTAGTACGGAGTTGTCCCATAATCAAATTCGGTACCTGCAAGCTACCTCGTCTTACTTAAAAAATTGTTCTGGGATTGAGGTACTGTCAAGGTAATGTGTCCCTGTTTTTTTGTCAACCGCTCGGTAAAGCAGTGGAGCATCCCCGCAGGTTCCACTACACCCCCCATCATAGGTGCAGATACTCTTCTATCAGTTATCAATTACCCAATGGCAAAGTGGCCGAGCGGTCTAAGGCGCCACGTTAAGGTCCAACCTTAATTCACTCAGTGTTCCGTGGTCCGAAAGGGCGTGAGTTCGAATCTCACCTTTGTCATCAACTTATATCCTGTCAAGGATTTCTTTTTTTGGCGCCTCTTCCCATATGAGTGAGGGAGATCTTTTTTTGTTCTTGAACGCATAGGACGTTGGTTTATTGGCGAATAAAAGCTGATCAATACCATATGCATTGAACCCGAAAGAATAATTCCAAGTGTCGCTTGCCCAGCCCAGCCCAATTGTCCGTTCAATGTGAGACTGTAATACTTGTGCATCGTTCTTTTGTACAATCGCGATGTGTCTTTTGCATCGCGCGCGCGCACGAGAGAGAGAAAGGAAAGAAAATGGAAGAAAAAGTGAAATACCGCTCTGCTGTAAACTATCCATTGCTCACCCCAGGCATTTCACGAAGGATTCAACTTGTCCGGCACCGTATCAATTTGTACAGCAACACAAGGGCTATGTAGTCATTGGCTTGCATGTTGTGATTGTCTCCTCCCTTTCTGCCCCGTTTAAATGAAGTCTCAGGATTCGGTGATAGACACCCAACGATGTTCCAAAGTGGTTTCCTGATTCTGGGACATCTTCTCAATGACGCCATACCAAAATTGGGCTCAGAGACAACATGCATGGCATTTGGTCAGGTTATTGGGACTCTTCAACAGCGGTTCATCACATGAGATTCTTGGCCTCGGCACAGCATTCAATGTTTATCGCGAGCAATACATGGCTGAGCCTGAGGTACACACGCAGAGACTCACTTGAGCACGGAACATCAACGTGTGCTGGATGCGAACATAGACCGGCTGAGAACATTTGAGGCAGGTAGGGATTGTTGCCCCTGTTCAGATGTCAAAATGCAAGCCGGAAATCCGATCTTGAGACGATAACTCATGGCTCATCGCGATAGGAGATTTCACCATCTCGCATTTCATAGAAGGCCATTGCGTGATATCCAATCGATAGGAGAGATTCCCCCACGCCGGTATCATATCATAGGTAAGGTAGTTGATAAAGGTGGTGAGCGCGGACTGGCTCCCCCGATGCGGCAGTTGACGAGAGATGCAGCGGTTGGTGGTTGCACAATTGCAGCGACCCGGTCTACCCCAGACCAAAAGAAATGTAGAGCCCAGACACTCCCCTCCTTGGCCTCTGGGTGTGCGAGAGCGGAGGGTGGACATGGAACATGAACCCTTGACCCAGGCCCCTTTCCCAATCAGGAAGGCGACCGAGATAACTAATGGTCGGCAAATGGGTGTTTTGAACAGCCAGATCTTGGCGTTGCAGGCCGTTGTGATTTGGAGCGACGAAAAATGCAGGAACCATCGCATTTCCGATTATCTCTGCCGTCTGTATTTTTCTCTGCCGTGTGCAGCAGCTCAGGGGTGCAGATGCAGGAGATATCACGGTTTTTGGGAAAGGATGATCGAAAGGATGGGGGGTTTTTGGTGGCTAATAAAACCAGGTAGCCAATCCCAGGTCATTCACACTGTCTCACGGTTCCAACCCCCAACAAGGCACTAGCACTAACAAATACTCTTTACCCAGGTAAAACTTGCTTGGCTGGCCGAGTGCCGACAATACCACCTTCCCAGCTCTGCTATGTCTACACTACCGACCGAGACACAAATGTCAGTGGTCCTTCGGTACATGTCTCCCCTGCCCCTTAATACTCACTCCCCAGATTCCCCCTCCACTTCAGGACGCACCTTTTGGTGCAGGGTCCTGCCCCGATTACTCCGGATGGGACATGGACTAGATGTATGGTATCAGGTATTGTGGACTAACCCAATCGCGCAATCTCTTAGCTCTGCCATCACGGAATCAGAAGCACATGACCCCCCCCCCCCCCCCCCCCCCCTCCCTCTTCACCCTCCTTTGGTCTCGATCGATCGATTCATCCATCCTTTCGATCCGTGCAATTTTTTGGTTTCCGGGTTTGAGTGTCTCATTGGCGGGATTGGTCTCATAACTTTCCCGTTTCCAGGATTTCAGAACGTTCGAAACCCAGTGTCATGTCAACTGGTATGTCAGATGGGAAATGTCAATGTCAATGTGATGGCCCCCCGTTTCCCGGTTGGCTGGTAGAATCCAATCTAGTCCAGTCCAGTCTCTCCCGACGCTAGTATCTCTTGGTATCCCGTGGGGTCATCACGCACGCGACAGGCTGCCTTTGACTTAACTTGTTCCGTTAGGTGGGCTCCTTGAAGCGCGCTGCTACGTTCTCAAAAAGTTAGGTATCAGCCAGTTTAGACTGGACGGGAGCAGCCGCACTTTGCGTGTGCCAGATTCTGACCAAGTAAACTAACGTAGCCGCCGGCTCAAAAGTCCAAACCGAGAAGGTGAAGGTGCACTTGGACGTGATGACGGGCTATCAGCTTTGTTTTCTCGGAGTCGTCTTGGCTTCTGCCCAGATTCTGAGGAGAACCGATTTTGGAAGGTCAGGGGAGATATTACTTCGGAATCCAGGTACACAAGAAGCGGTTGCAAATTAAGATAAATATGACCCGTCTTGTCCGTCTTGTCCAGAACCAATCACCACTCCGCCATCAAACATCTCAACCTCCTCCTCCCGGAACCAGCCCTTCATCCTGTCCTTAGCCTCTCGGATTCTCCCGTCTGCCAAGATGATGTACACTTCTGCACTGTTGGCCCTGGTGCCCCTGGCTGTCCTCGCGGCTCCTGCACCTGCTGCGGGACCCATTGACCGACGGGCGCCCATCATCCAGCCCCGCAACAGCCAAATCATCCCCGGCAAGTACATTGTCAAGCTCAAGGATGGAGCCAGCGAGTCGGCTCTCAACGCGGCGCTGGGCAAGGTTCGCAAGAACAAGCCCCAGTACGTGTACAAGGCCAGCAAGTTCAAGGGGTTTGCCGGCACCATCGACGACGACGAGATCCAGACCATCCAGGGCCTTCCCGAGGTCGAGTACATTGAGCAGGAGTCGGTCTATACCATCAACGCCTATGTCTCGCAGACCGGTGCTCCGTGGGGTCTGGCCCGTCTTTCTAGCAAGCGAACGGGGTCAACCACTTATACCCGTGACAACTCGGATGGCGAGGGTACTTGCTCCTATGTGATTGACACTGGTATTTACACTGCCCATTCGGTATGTCTCTGTTCCTCCTTGCGTCTAAAATAAGTTTACTTTGGGTAGAAACTGATAAGAGATCAGGACTTTGGCGGCCGTGCTACCTGGCTCGCCAACTATGCTGATAACTCCAACACCGACGGCAACGGCCACGGGACCCACGTGGCTGGCACCATTGGCGGCACTATTCACGGTGTAGCCAAGAAAACCAAGCTCTATGCCGTCAAGGTGCTTGCTGCCAACGGCTCTGGTTCCACGTATGTTTTTCTTACCCTTGATCCCATTCATTTGAGACATGTTGACAGAGTGGGCTGGGTTCAGATCCGGAGTCATTGCCGGCATCAACTTTGTCGCCAGCGATGCCAAAACCCGCAGCTGCGTCAACGGTACCGTCGCCAACATGTCACTCGGTGGGAGCTTCTCGTCTTCGATCAACAGCGCGGCCAAGGCGCTGGTCGACTCTGGTGTCTTTTTGGTAGCTGCCGCCGGAAACGACAATCGGAATGCCCAGAACTACTCCCCCGCCAGCGAGGCATCCGCTTGCACCGTTGGCAGCACCACCAATACCGATGCCAAGAGCAGCTTCTCCAACTTTGGTGCGGCCGTCGATATTTTCGCTCCAGGGACCAGCATCAAGAGCACCTGGATTGGCTCTACTTCTGCTACTGTAAGTTTACCCTCTTTCCGTCTATTGTAAGAGTGGTTTCTAACAAAAGAAAAAAAAAGAACACCATTTCTGGAACCTCCATGGCAGCCCCCCACATTGCCGGTCTAGGCGCCTACCTCCTCACTCTCGAGGGCAAGCGCACTCCCACCGCCCTGTGCAGCCGCATCGCCAGCCTGGCCAGCTCGGGTTCCATTACCGGTCTGCCTAGCGGGACTAAGAACCTGTTGGCCTTTAACGGCAACCCTTCGGCCTAAACAAGTCTCTGACTAGGACGGATGGATGGAGAAATGGGATGGTCAAAGCAACAAACAGAGTAGAGTGGACTGGGTAAACTGGCGGGAAGCGAATCCGGGCCATTTCTCGTCAGTACCTAGCTCAGCTAGCTTCTGTTGCAGACTCAGGATTCAGGTGGATGAGTGGGAAAGGGAAGGGCATTTCACATACACATACACGCACATATATTGGTCAAGTGTACCTATCTTCATGTCGGCCGACTTTTTTCTTTTTTCTTTTACTATCTATGAACACAAGGGGTGATGATTTTTTTTTTTTTTTTCCCTTACTTCTCTTGATCATGACTGGCTTTTGAATCTCTTGATCTTGATATCTGATGTGAATTGGCTCAGTCTGTTCATCTGTGAATTTGTAGGCACTATCCCTCGGCTGCAAGCGTTATGGTTACACTGACTTGGGAACTGAATCTTGCATGCGCACCCCGAGAACACACTGGTTAAAGTATCTTTCGTTTGATCTCTCTCTCCCAGTCAAAAAACACTACAGTCAACAAGTCAGATTAAGTCATATGTCCACAACGTTGCTAATATCCACCCCCCTAAATCCAATATATTTTATTTGCAGATTAGTTTCCCACGTTGAATTCAACACCAACCTTCAACCTTCCAACCCATACTCTGTCAAATCCCCCCTTTATCTCCAACTCTTTCCCGAGACTTAGTTCTGCACCAACAGACCCGCCACAACGCCCCCAATGATCCCTCCCACTTGAACTCCAATATGTCCTGCCGCTGCAGTGGCCGGGGGGTTCGCCGCACCCGTAGTCCTGGATGCGGATCCCGTTGTCTTCGCCGGTTCCGTCTTACTCTCCGAAGCAGACGGAGAGCTAGTCTGAACTCCCGAGATAGGCATCTTCCGAACTTCCACCGTCGGCCAAGGGTAGAAAATCGAAGTCGAAGTGACCGTCTGCGTGTTTCCTCCGATAACCGTCGTCACCGTCACGACTTGGTCAAACACTCGCTCCGTTTGCGTGAGGACGCACTGCGTGGGGTTCTTGGCATCGCAGGCGTGCGCGGCGTAGCAGCATCCTCCTTTTTGAGTGTCAGCTTTGTAATTGCAGTCTTGCTGGGGAATAGTCTAGTAGGGAACAGTCTAGTGGGGGACAGTCTTGCTGGGGAACAACCTTGCTGGGGGGACAGACTTAATGTGGTAGGGGGGAACAGTCTATGTAGTACACAAGGAAAGAGAGGGAGGGAGAGAAAAGACAAGCTTACCACCAACAGACTGCGGACACAGATGATGGGCCGGAACACCCGGACACACCGTAGTCGTCGGCTTAGCGGTAGCCGTCGGGGCTCCCGTATAAGCGCATTCGGTTGCGAGACACGAGTAGCCCGTGGGACAGCATCCGTACCCCTTTGTCGTAGTTCCTGTTGTGCACGACGCGAAGCCCTGGAGACCGCATGCCGATTGGGCGAGAGCGGCGGGGACGAGCGAGAGCGCGATGAGAGCAACACCGTACATTTTGGCTTTGGGTACTGAATGCGTTGAATGTGGATGTTGGGATGGATGAATGTGGTGGAGATGGAAAAGTCAAATGAATCAAAATTTGAACTGGAAATGCACGAGTTAATGTGCTTGGACTGAAAAAGTAAACAATGTTCCCCAGTTATACTCTGCCAACCCCAAAAACTGCCTGACCCTTAACTCAAAAGAGGTTGGGCGACCATCCAAAGGATTCTGCCCCTACCCCAGAAATTAACCAGCTGGCGCTGGCACCGCCAAGACCCGGGCTGTGCCACAACCTCGGTAGCAACCGCCAATGACACTAAGCAAGTGTCGGACCACTCCTTGATTCAAGGTGATTCAAAAGCTAACTAACGTTCCAAGCGCGCATGAACTCGGTGGAATACACGGGTCAATACACGGGCTTGGCATGGTTACACAGACCAGACCAGAGTTAACCCCGCACGTTTTGTTTTGTTTTGGGGGGCGGGGGGGGAACCTGGGCGGCCTCCCGATGGTAGTCTAAGTTGGTCTACTACCATATTTGACTTGAAGACGGGACGAGCTAACCACGGCTCGGTTCGAATGATTTTTGTAAGGTTTAACTTGGGTCGTTGCAGGTAAAGTGATGAAAGTGTCTGGTACAGACGGTAAGGATTCCAGTATGCTCGCTAGTTGGTTGATTCAGGGAATGCACCTTGTCCCATGAAAAAGTAACTACCTACCTGGGTAGGCAATCAGTCTGTGTGTCTCCCCGTTGGTATTGGTACGGAAAAGCGGGAGAGATTAATGACGGCACTCGGACCGTTACATTTCCTGCGGCTGAAATCATATGGCCTCATCCGCCTCAAGCTCAAGCTCAAGTTCACAGTCACAGCCATGCTTGTTGACGTACTCGCTGGCGGCGTCCCAAGACCATTTCAGCCCGACATGGGTATGAACGCCAGGCGCAAAGACGGAAGAGTATAGCACTGCTCGAAGCGAGGCACGAATGCACTTTACTACCTACTTAACTTCGTAGCGGGGCTTATGATAAGTTGGTAGAGAGCTCTACTTCCACCCAAAGGACTTTGCAGGTCATCAACTCGCACAGCTGTATCAATACTCTCAGCGCAATCATGTCGACGCAGCGCGAAAGCTGAAGCGGAAGTGCAAGTGTCAAGAGTTGAGGCTCGAACATAAAATGTCAGAGAAATGCGCACCTCCCGAGTCTGATGCAACCAGCAGCACTCCAAACTCACGAGAAGCAAAACGCGTCATTGACGCGCAAGCCACACCATTTCGAATTAGGTCCGGAACATCGATCGGGACGGTAACAAGAAAATTCAGCTTCCTTATCTGGTGCGCTGTGCCACACTCGGCGACGGCATCCAGTCCAGTCCAGTCCAGTCCGTCCTAGGCTATACATAAAGGGGCTTTGCCGATACTTTTGCTCCTCTGGTCCTTGGCGACCCGGATTCGATTCGATAATTCAAGTTGAAGATGAGGTTGACAACATCGTCCCCTCTTCAATGTTCGTCGAGAGTGTCATCGGGTCAGTGCAATGCATGTTAGTTTCTCTGGGAACAGAATGGACAAACGACCCAATTGGGAATACGAACCCTGGTCTCTGCCCGCTGCTACTACAGGGGCTTTGCAAGGTAGGTACGCAATACGAGCCGTGGCTAGCGCGCAGTTTTAACGGAACGGACGCATCGCGACGGGGCGTTTTCCTTGGCGTTACTACGTAGCGGACCGTCCACCGTCTAGCGCAGTGAATAGACCCATAGTTGAGAGTGCTTTGCGCCTCTAGTGCCTTTCTGCTGGGTCTGTCTGCCTTGTGAGAGCAATTCGTAAAGGAAATAATTTTGTCCGTTTTTTTTTTTTCCCTTCCTCCATCTGGGGCTCACAGAGTCCGTCGTTGGTTAGTGTTAAGTACTCCAGTCTGTAATCCAGCCAACTATTGTACATATGGACCACTTTCAACGACGATTCCCCCTCTTCCAGACGTGTCCCGCAACTGGTCCGGCAGCTGGTCAAGCTCGGCTTGCAGCTCATCATCGCTGGCCCCCCGCGAGGCACTATCAAAGTCGATGAGGGTTGCCTTTTCGTCATGAATAAGAAAGTTATGCTTATTGGTATCCCCATGCTTGATCCCCAAATTGTGCAGCCTTGACAAAGCTGAGTGGCAAACGGCAAAGTCCTCAGGCGTGGCGTGGCAGCAGTCAGAGATGCGGGAAATGAGAAACCCAATAACCCTCCCTTCCTCGGTCAAGTGGCCGAGAAACGCCGGACCAATCTGTTGGCCCCTCTATCCATTTGTACGCCGTCATCTCGGCTTCCAGCTGAGGCACCTCCCACTCAAACCGGGCGAATTTCGCAACAACTGTACAGCTAAAGCCAGGATAGGCAACCTCGTAGACGTTGGACCGTAGTTTTTGTACCTCGCGAAGCTCCAGGTGGTCCACTCGGGTGGGATGCCAGGTCGTCGTGATTCCCGGCAAATGTGTTTTGGAGACGGCAGAAAAGTGAATGTCCCTGGTCTTGGGATTTCGGGAGATGCGACCCTTATTCCAATCGCCAGGGGGAAGAGGCGGCATCAAGGAGACGAGAGAAGGCTCGAAACACATGTCGTCGCTGTCATACAGACCAGCATCGATGGTAATGTATTTGACAAATTTGTCGTCGATAAGGATGCGGAACTCACTTTCATCTTCTGGGTCAACGCTTGCCTGAAGTAGCCGAATTTTCGGGACATGGTCCGCCATTGTTAGGAGGAGATTTAGCTGATCTCGGGCTGAAATTAGGGGAGACCAGGTGTGATGGTTGAGATTCAGACGAGGATAGGGTAAGTTAGATGGTGAAGTTGGTGCATCAGCGATTGCTCTTCTATCCTCACATGCAATGTTCTGCGTCGTTTAGGAGGGCGCAGGTTTGGCGGTGAGCAACCCAGTCGTTGGCGCGTCATGTCTTGTTTAGCCGAGGTAGGCCCGATAGACGTCTGCTAAGTGAGAGTGGGCAACTATAAGCCAGTCTCGTACAAAATTACTATTATATACGACTATGCCCACTGGAAAACTCGTGATGTCGAATTGCGGTTAGACCTAGGATGAAGGAGGCTGTGAGGAACAGCAGGTTGGTAGTATTTGACCTTGACCAGCTTCACGCAGCCTACTGCACCAAGTGATTGCTTCCGATTCTTTTCCCAAATTCAGCACAGATGATGCTCTCTATCTTGAATATTTCCAACCTCTTTTAGATGGTCATGGAACGAGGCAGCCGTGAATTTCCGTCTGTAATGAAGAGGTCGTCGGCAGCACTTCTCACACCCAACGCAGTGAAAACCCCATTCCACCTCTTGCAATGACCTGTTCAACCACGGTACATTGACGATGGCCACAAATCGAAATGGATTTCCCGACTTTCCATCAAAGGGATCTGAAGTTGTTGGCTGTCGCATGCGACGTGTGATGGATGCTGCTGCTGCTGCTGATACCCTTGCGTTGTATGCCTGAAGCTTATGGGCCTCCATGTCGGCCACGTATTTTTGCATGGCCCTTAACGACCCGTGAAGTGAAATGCCGGCATCAAGAGCGGATTCATAATCGACAAGGACAGACGGAGCACTGACCCTCTTCTCGTTTGGCGAGTAGATGCCACATATGACCCTCATGCGAGGCAATGTGTTGATGATGCGGCTATCCAGTCCAAACTTGCGGCTCGCACGTCTAGGTGACAGTGGCAGATATAGCCTGTCCTGCGACAAACAGAGGAAGCAAACCCGTTTGCAGGTGAGAAGATAGAGGTAACCGCCAAAGTCGCCACACTGTTCGCATCCTGGCGTACCCAGTTTCTCGTATAGAGCTCTACAGGTAATCCACCTGCCGGTTTCGATGCTTAGGACGCCGCGTAGTGCATTCAGCGCATATGTGTTGACAGCTCTGTATTGGGGCAGGGAGTTCACCAAGTCTATGGCACGTCTGTTGATGCATCGAAAGTCGGTGAGGGTGCGCAAGTCAAGTTGGGATAGAATCTCGTGCAGCAGCTCGAGAGGGAGAGCATCGAGGACACCCAGATTCGTTCTCGGTGGTAGTCGTAGGCACTCGACTTGGGGCTGAGATTTTGGTGGATGGTAGGTTGTTGTCTAGGGTGTGATCGTCGAGATTTAGACGAGGATAAGTTAGACCGTCAAGTCGGTGCATCAGTGATTGCTCTTTCATCCTGAATGTTCTGCGTCGTAAAAGAAGAGGGCGCAGGTTTAGCGCCTTGACCAACGCGAAATTACTCCTGTCGCGTGAGCAACACGTCAAGTATTGCTTAGCCGAGGTAAGCCCGACAGACATCCGCTAGATAGGAGGGAGCAACTATACGCCAGTCTCCAGCGGATTACTGTCACATACGACCATACCCACTGGAAGGATGGTGAACCCGCTTCCACATAAGTGGGGCTCTAGGTCGGCCTGGTGCAGCGGGCTCCGGTGCACTTGGGCTTCCAACAACCGGTTTCAGGTTCGAATTGAGACTACTTCAAAAACTTGGCTCGCAAGAACAAAAAAAATACAAGCAATAGTTTTGTGATTCTGAGGACGAATATCGCTGTCGCAAAGACCTAGACAGACATCAAATGCGCAATTTGGTAGCAGGAGATGCACGTCCACGAGCAGCCTCTAGCTCTGCAAAACACACTCGTACTCCTTAACCCAACCGCGGATCAGCGGGAGCCTGGTATCCAGATGCGACGAGAAAACCAACTTTGAGGACATTCCGGGTCATGCAGTACGCCAAGGTAACTCCATTCCTGGAAGAGAACGTAACATGAAGTTCCTGACCACGGCGGATATCTCAGACGGCCTTCTCGAGCGGCGGCGTCTGTTGCTAATAGGCTCGAGTACAATAAACTAGATGAAGCGAAAAGAAAAAGGGGAAATTTCTTTCAATTTCCTCATTCCGCCTGTATCTTACTTAAGTAGGCAGCGTTGAACAAAGCTGGTGATAATTCATCCTTCACCCGCGATACTCTCACCCTCGGGCCTCCGCCTCGTCCATCTTCGTGCTCGTATCCAATCTTTGATACCCTGGAGGGCTGTGACGACAAACGGACGCAAACGCTCATAGACAACTTTCGACTCACTGAATAGGTCGCCAGAAATGCGAAGTCCCGCTAGCCACATTGACTGGACCAACTCAGAGATGGGTTTGACAATGGCTTGTAGGATGTCAGAGATGCCAGGCCAGGTTGATGGGTGGCCCATTGCATGTATGGTAACGTAGGAATTGACCTTACTCCAGTCCGAAATCCCGTTGTCGATACAAATCCCCATGACTCGGTAGTAGGCAAGCGGGTGACTCCTAGTGAGAAGCAGGTTCCCAGCGCCGCCAGCCTCGACATAGCCATAGCCTCTCAAGATGGCCGTGAGCCCGTGGCTGAAGTTTCCGTCCACCAAAGCCCTCCCCTTAGGCCACATGAGCATCTTCTCGTCGACTGGTCTGCCCGGCGGGGTGCTCATGCACAGGAGAGCATGTTTTCTGTAGGCGTCAGCGCTGCCCTCGAGCGCGATCAAGCGGAACCTCTGTTCTCGCCCCTGCTCTGCCTCTTCCACCTGGACAAGGCCGAGCCCGTCGGTCAAGGTAATTCTGCCGTCGTCATCACGGGTCGCCGACCTAGCGCCGAGGGAGCTCCCTCGTACTGCTGTGATGGCTTCGAACAACATGCAGAATGGCGCTACCACTTGGCAGCCACAATTCATGCGCATCACGCATTCGAGCCTCTTGGTAGTGTCGTTGCACAGACGCGATTTGCATTTGGTGATGGCCGCCATGTTGTAGTGGGCGGATTCGTTATGGACGCGGAAGTGGCTGGCGGTTGCCAGGTAGGTTCCGCTGACGCACCGGTCGACCCAGTCCACCGGCCTTGCGTTGGCATCGGTCGGCTTCCAGACCGGCCCGAGGCCGTCAAACAGCCTTCTGCGATATTCTCCAATGTCGTATCCGGGGTCCAGGAGGCGTCCGAGGATTGTTCCGCAACGAACTAGGAACCGGCCCGTCTCGTCTTCTGTTACATCTTTGCATCGGTCAGGCTCCTGGATAACAATGCCACTGCTGCCGGCCCAGGATCCGGTCGACTTCCCGCAGTTGCAGCCCCGAAAGAAGAAGCGGAAGTCGTGGTCGCTGCCGCCGCCGCCGCCCCCGTCGGTATCCCTCTCAGCGACGCGCCGCACCGTGACGTCCACGTACGGCCGCGGGGACCCCCAAAAGATGGTGGTGGCGTTCGAAACGACCAGTTTTTTATTCCCTCTGGTATCCAAGATCCCGAGGTTGACGACGCCGGCGAAGCAGTCAGTTGTCGGCCTTCCGTCCTCCGCCACGGCTGGGATCCAGTCCCACCCCGGCTCCGTTTGCACCTTGCCGCTCAGCACCAGCCGAGTCCACGCGTGTCCCGTTCGTTTAGACAGCCGCCAGAAGAACTCAAAAGTCATGACGTTCATGTTTCCCTGCATGCACTCCTCGATCTCGCCCGCGCTAAAAAGCCCGTTGAAGATGCCGAGCAGCCCCCGGAAGACATCCTTCTGTTCCGTGCACTCCCGGGACACAATGGACACGGCCGAAAAGATGTTGCTTACGCCCCCGGGGTTGCCCACCCACCACAACGGGCCGCCCGTGATGATATCGGTGCGTGCGTTGTGGATACCCTGGATCCGCGCCTGTAGGCTGATCAGGTACAACTTGTGTACGTGAATGACGGCCAAGACGGCATTGACGGCATCCGTCTTGTGCACGCGCGAAGTCTCTATCCAGCGCTGCAGCTTCTCGGCCTTATCCCTGGCGTCGGTCGCTAGGTTGAACCAGTCCTCGAGGCCGCCAATGCTGGACACTTTTGAAGCGCTGACACTCCACATGCAGATCTGCTTGCCGAGGAGAATCTCCTGGAAAGTCCATACCCGGCTAAAGTACTTGTTCTCGAATAGGGATGTAATGTGGTCGATGCACGTCGCGTAGCAGTTGATCAGGCCGGGTTCGACGGCTGCAGACTCGACCGTCGACCGGTCCAAGGGGAACGCCCATGGCTCTTCGGCCCAACTCCTCAACTTCTTAGTCGTGTCGTCCGTCAGCGCCTTCGACTCGAGCACAATGGACGCGCCGGCCACGCTCGCGACCACGTGGTCGACGAGTGCCAGGTCGTCGACAATCCCCTGGGGATGCCATGCCCGCTCCATGTCGATCAGAATGTGGCACCGCTTGGCCTTTTGGTAGTAGTCGTACATGTTCGCAACCTCTTTCGCCGTGTCTGCCTTGTCCGCGGCATTGATGCATACGCAGTCGGCCCACATATATCTGATCCCCTCGTCGCGCATCAGGCGTTTGATGTCGTCGAGCTTTGCCGGGGGAATCTTCACTTTCCACTTGACGCCCCTAATATTGCAGTCGTATTCGGATACTGGATCACCCCATCGGTACGACACAATGTCGAAGCCCCCAACCTTGTCGCTGTGCGAAGGGTCTTGGGTGTCGAAGACAAAATAATGACCATTGATGAGCCCCAGAAGCCGCGTGGGGACGGCTGTCGCCATGGTGGAGATGCACAAGTCGAGAGGATTAGGGGATTGGAGCACAGAAGTTCAGGGCGAGCGATGGTCTTTTGTTCAATATTTGCATTATTTGATAAAAGGTTAGTTCCCATCTCTAGGTCCGTTGAAGCCGTGGGAGGTTCTGTTGCTCTTATAAATACGCTCAAGCCAAGAAGAATCTCCGAAGCAACCAAATAAATATGCTGGAATGGAGGCAGCCTAGATGGACCACGACGGAGAGTCTGAATGGTCGGGCCGACTCCCTATCAAGTCAGCTGCAAAGTCATAACCGTCCAGCCTCGTTTGTGCGAAGCATAAATAAATAAATAATCGACCTCTGGTATTGGCAATGATCTCTCGCGCGCAGGGAAACGGGCACATCGGCTGCCTTGCATCTTGCATCTTACGCGTACTATTTGAGGGGAAGAGGGTGATAGCTTAGCCTGACCATTGGACTGGCTTGGGGCGATACTAGCCTATAGATCTTTGACTGCAGTGCCGTTACCAATCATTTTTCCTCAACTGTGATGGCTGAGCTGCAGGCAGAAGAAACATGAGTACTGGATTTGCGATTTTATTGAGCAGTCGCAAGCTGTTGTGAGACACGACAACGACGCTGACCGAGACCCCGCCCCGAAGAAGCTCCGTGTCGTAACGCGTTGGCATTGGATCAGATGTCTTGTCGCAAAAGGTAAACAATGAACCAAGTGATATTTTTGTTTGTTGCATCATGCGGGGAAGGTTTTTGCTTTGTACATGAGTAACTGGTTGGAGGCTACACACTTTGTCCTGATGCCGATCAGTCTTAGAGCCCACATGTTGCAAGCCACACCCGAGAGAGGCAGCGAAACAGCTGCTGACAGCGGAAATGGAGCGATTGGCTGGAAATCGTGGGGCCGAAATGGCCAATTTTATCAGGGTCAACAGGAGGCTCCAAAGGGGGTAGTCCCCCACACACTTAGCAGTCACAATACAACGTAATTCAGGCTACCGTTCAATTAGTCGCCGCTTTTCTCGGATACCGTTACTTGATAGACGGAGGAGCTGGCATCAGTCTTTCCAGTACGCCCTTCCACCCCTTCGGGCGTCCTTCCCGACTAACTTAACGCATACCATAGCCAAATCCCTCTCTTTTACCCCTCTTCTGACACTGCAGAATGATCCAGAAACTTACTGGAGCCCTATAAAGCCCAATCTCCTCTCCTGTATCTAGTTGTTTCTTTCAAGCAAGCAAGTTTAAAACATCTTAGTGAATTGTATCTTCCTGAGCTCTACAATCCAGTTGTTGTGCAGTACTTCCACACTGCACCTTGCCTTATTACAGTGGGTTGGTTCACTGTATTCTTTGCTTCCTTTGGCAACCCAGTAGTGTGACGAGGGTGCAAATGGAGCAGGCCGTAGGGCTTCACAATTGCAGGCTTGGAACATTTTCACGGTTCAGACGACTTAGTAATCTTCTTTGGCCTCAAGGTCCTTGCTGCCTCCATCTCCAGTTCCTCCTCTTGGGAGTTCACAAGGTTTTCATCGGGCAAAGGCATCCGGGTGGTTGTTGGGCGGCAGTCATCACACGACCGCGGCTGTCTAAAATATACAATTGGTTGGCCAGGGGCCAACCACCTTTCCGTAACGCCTTGCTTCCTTGTATTTGCTGGAACAATCTGTTTCCGACCACTATGATCACAGTGGCTATCGCGGGTTTCTTATTGGCAGTGTGACAAGCAGGCTCTGCCATCGTATCCATCAAAGTCTTCCGCTGGGCACGTTACGGGGCATAGTCTCCCTGTAACCCCCCGCATGCAGACCAGCTAGGGTACACCAAGTACGTAACAGGTTCTGACGACTACGCGCGGGACGAATGGATCGTCTTGGCTGTGAAATCAGGTGTTTTGGCCTGGAACACGTCAATCTGGTGGCATCGCGCATGCAAAAATCATGTGGGGTCTCGGAGTGTGCCTTCCAAAACGTGCCAAGTGGGGAATGACCTTGGTGAATGGGGTTGACAGTGTGTGGGCTAGGGTGAAGCACAGCCGGCACTCTGAATGATCCAAGCCACGATAGGCCGAGGCAGCGAGAAGTCCTTCTAATGTCCATCTATCGTAGCCCACCAAACATGAGGGCGAAGGAAGCAGCATCCATTTGCCCTTGAAAAGCCCTGCTATTCTTTGAAGTTGTCAAATTTCCAAACGACTGTTGTATTCGATGTTGCGCCTCCCCCACAATTCCTGCCGACAAACCCGCTGTTATCCTTTGTTTGTCGAGCCGTCATTATCCAAACCTCCAGATAGAGCGACATCAGGAGGTAGATCTGGATAAAACACCTGGGCATCGTAGAGATATTGCCGAATATGTGCGCAGCAAGCTGGTCGGATGCAATGAGCAGCTTTTGTATCAAGTTGTCGATAAGGCACGTGGCATTTTCATGTGGGTCGTGCTTATCGTCGCAGTGATGAACAAAGCATACCACGAGGGCAAACTTGAGGCGATGCAAAAGACGTTGGACCATGTGCCTGGCGAGCTTGAGACGCTATTTTGGACACTTCTCACCCAAGACAACCCCGACAAACACGAGACTATTCTGCTATTGCAGTGGGTCTTATTTGCGAAAGACCCGCTGGAGTCCGCGACCTTATGCCATGCCATGTTGGCTGGAATAAATCCCGGCTGCCTGAAAGTTTGGGATCGATTAAAAGTAACAGACAACGACATCTGGCGGCGCATCACGTCCTCTTCGAGGGGCCTTGTCGAGCCCAAATCTGCGTCGTTTATTCGCAAGTCAGTTAGCGACTTTCTTCTCCGGAACAATCGGCTTCAAAGTCTGGATGAGACGCTAGAGCCAGATCCGGTCGGTATGAGCCATGACCGTTTAAAGGATTGTTGCATATCTTATATGACGGCGGACTCCCTGCCACTACCAGCCAGCAGGATGCATGCGGAGAACCTATTGGCTCGCTATCCGTTCTTGAAATATGCATCAGTGCTCTTTCTTCATCACGCCGAGGCAGCAGAAGAACGCCATATCAAGCAAGCGAAGTTGCTATTGCAGCTAAACATGGACCATCATCACTGGGAGCGAGTAAGGCTGTTTCATCGTTTCTATGAAGAAGAGCACGGTTGCGGTTGCATCAAGGGCACTGGCATACTATACATGTCAGTGGCCCATGGGTATAATAATCTTACGATGGCTCTTCTGGCTGAAGGAGCCGACGTTAACGCACAAGGAGGATACTATGGTACAGCACTTCAGGCGGCTATACACCAACAGCACAAAGCGATGACGCACTCTCTTCTCAGTCGTGGCGCAAACATCAATTTGAGGGGTGGATACTATGGCACGGCGCTTGGCGCAGCTGTTTCTAGAGGTGATGAGGAAGCTGTGGATATACTTGTTGAAAATGGGGCTGACGTCAACATACGTGGGGGGCCTTTCGGTTCGGCACTACAAGCGGCTATATCCGGAGGTTTTCCAGCAATAGCGGTGACGCTTCTCAGGAAAGGCGCTGACGTCGACGTACCTGGTGGACCATTTGGGACAGCGCTCCAGGCTGCTATCTGCCAAGGGTTTGGGTCAATTGCGGCAATGCTCATTGAGAAGGGTGCCGATGTTAATGAACGGGGCGGAAATCTCGGTACGGCACTCCAAGTCGCCGCATACCAAGGCCGTGAGACAATTGCAAGGCTGCTTGTTGAGAATGGTGCCGACGTCAATGCGCAGGGTGGAGAATATGGTACAGCACTCCAGGCCGCCGCATATCAAGGCCACCATGCAGTTGTGTCAATGCTGCTTCGAAAAGGCGCTAAAGTTGACGAACAAGGGGGAACTTACTGCACAGCGCTCCAGGCTGCCGCGTATCGAGGCAATGAGATAACGGTAGCCATGCTTCTTGAAAAAGAGGCCGATACCAACGCAAATGGGGGAAAATATCATACGGCGCTCCAGGCTGCTGCATACGAAGGCCACACAACAATCGTTACAAAGCTTCTCCAAAAAGGTGCCAGCGTTAACGCCCAGGGTGGACCATATTTCACAGCGCTTCATGCTGCCGCATACCAAGGCCACAAATCGATTGTCGCAGAGCTGCTCGAAAATGGTGCCGACATCAATGCGCAAGGCGGAACCTACGGGACAGCGCTTAGGGCGGCCGCATGCCAAGGTTGCAAAATAATCATGTCTATGCTTCTGGACAACGGTGCTAAGGAAACTTGAAGCTGATACTTCTGCTTTGGAATACTCGTTGGCGACTCGCTCAGGGCAAGGGCTTGCGGTTTCGGTTACAGCTTTAAGGAAGAGTTGTGGCAGAGTGAATCGGGTTGCGGCGTAGCTCGCGCGGGCTCGTGCAATCGCACAGTCGAGATCTGGGTACGGCAATGGGCAGATGCCTCTCGATATTTGAGGACCGTACAACTAGTCGTTCCGGAAAGTTGGGGACGACGATCTACGATTTCACCATGCAAACCCTTCTCGTCGCCACTCTCCACCGGACTTTTCCTACCGACAAGTTTCTTGGCCGGGGTGTCCTCAGTTCGACTGAAAGCCAACCCTAAGGCACTTGCCGCCCCCCGCCCCTAAGGCCGTATCGGTCATTCTTCGCCCTGAGTCTTTCCAACTTTCCAAGTGACGTCAGTGGGACAATAAAAATCAGCAACATGCAGCCCAAAGCTATCCAAAAGGCGGCGCGGTATCCATCCCGCCAACGCGCGGCAGGACTTACTTGTCTTGTTCGGAATGGAGGTGATCGCTGGATGAAGAAGCTCTCCAAGACGATGCTAATCAGGGCCAGGCTGATGGATATCCCACACTGACTAGCTGTGTTGAAACGGTGCTAGAGACTATTAGTGGTGGGTTGAGAAGTGGGTTGAGAAGTGGGCTGATTTTTTTTTATTTTTATTTTTTTGTGGTTCTTAAAATGTTCCAAACGGTGATGAGGGCGCGAAAATAAACTCTGAATTAAACGAACCAAGGTACTTTGTTGATTTTTAGCCGCCACATGCCAGGGATCAACCCATAACGATCAAAGTCTTCACAGCGCCAACTCCCTTCCAGTCCTCCACCGCCACAGGTTCCCCTGGCGCAGTGACATTGACCTTGTGCGCGATACCATCGACAAACTCCACCATCATGAGCTGAAATCCACCCTTGCTTTCCAACGTGACAAAAAAAGGATATATCCTCCCCTCCTCTTGGCTAACTTGAAAATACTGGTCACTCCTCAGACGGATCGTCGTCAGCCTTTTGTCCTTGGCTTCTCGCTGATATACTGTGAAGATTTCCTCCTCCTTCCGGGCAGAGAGTGGCAGATATTTAGAACTAGGTTTGATGCAGAGAAAAGCCAAACTCGTAAAGAATGCGAGGTAGTCTTCCATGAGGCCGGGTTTCAGGGCAAGAATATGTTGGTGACGCCCTTGTATCTCGTCCAGGTCAGGGACGAAGTGGTCGAAGGGATATTCTCCCGGGCTGAACTGTCGCACAGAATCATCCGTAAATAGAGCCTTTGACCGCGCATCCCGAGAGAGTCGAAAGAACCTGAGCAGTGGCCTATTTCCCTCTAACGCTCTAGCTGGATCAATCCCGATTTCAGGACTTTTGGCGACCGAGATGGTTGGAGGGGAAGAACCTTCGTAATCGGGGTCGGGTATAGTTATCTGTCTCGTCCATCCTGTCCAGGACCAGGTTGGGAATCCGTGTCGCCGCGCCAAGAGCAGATCCCAGGACCAGCATCCTTCTATGACTTCCCCAAATACCTTTTCCGGGATCCCGCGGTAAAGAGGGCCGACCGACTCCAGGAGCGCGTTAGCAACGCCCGAAAACGCCTTCTCAATGTCATCCTCTCGTGCGAGTTGGCGGATCATATACACGTGGACAAGCTTCCGGAAAAGGTCAATGGCTTCCAGGCGGCCCGTCGCGTAAGGCTTACGGATGAGGCTGTGTACGCGATGGCGATAGTCATCATGAAACGCCGAAGAAGACATGTTGCCACCGGTTAAAGTGAGGTCCTCGAGGGCGATATCCGCTCGCCATGTTGCTCCCCCGCATCTGAAGAGGAGGTTGTTTTCAAGGAAGTACACGACCCTGTTGGAAAATAGCTCCTCCTGAAACGTCCAGCCCCGTTGTCTCCAAATCGAGTCTTTTAGCCATGCCTCGGGGTCTTCTAAGACTTCCATGACAGAGCTGCTTCCAATCTTACACCAAGAGAGCTGAAATCCTTCCACTAAAGCTCTGTGCTGACCATTGCCTCCGTAGCGGTATGGCCCCTCCCCGTCGCACTCCTGCTCCAGACGCGGTGCGTGTGTTATCTTCCATGGTCTGCTAACGCCAGGAAGACCTGAACGAGAGCTATGACTGGTCGAAACCAAGGTTAGAGAGGCTCGAGAGTAGATGCGGTCCATCTGTCGGATCTGCAGAACTTGCTCCTCTGGGACGTCTTGAACGATACAGAGGGCATCGACCCACAAGAATCGCATCCCGATCTCTCGAACAACCCCGATAGCGTCCTCGATGGTTTGGGGTAAAGTAACATGCAGCCGCAGTGCGTTCGCCGTGGACCAAAGCGCAGCGGTTTTTGCACCAAGTTTTGGTTGTGGGTAATTGCCCCAGACATAGCTAAGGGCCACATAATCGGGCTCTAGCCCTGGTGCTATGGATACGATGGACCAATCCTCGACATCGATGAGTTTGAGCTTGGCGGGGAATGACGCGATGCCATTTTTTGATTGTGGGTGGCAAGATGTCGAGTGTTTCGTAGAACACGTTGCGTGCCAGAGCTTGATAATATTGGGATCATAGGTTCGATCGAGAGGCCTGCCCTGTCCGGTGATGGAAGCCCCGCCGTCTTGGGCTTGGACCAAGATTCGCTGAAGTTTTGTTGGTATACAGCCTGGCTGCATTGGCTCTGAGATTCCGATACTAGTCGCGTATCTCAGAGTCACAGAGCTCCAGGCACCGTGGTTGTTATGGCTAATGGCGACCGTCTTCATCCAGTTTGGTGCATGGAAGCGACGCAAAGAGTCCAGGTTGACTGGAATCCAGCCATATTCAGTCTGTGCTTGGACAAATGTGGTCATGTCGAGATAGTCGAGTAGGGTCACGCCTCCTTGGATAATGAAAGACTTTGGAATTCTATCATGGCATGCAATGCAGTCATCGATGAAGCATCGTTCTCGTTTGATCCACTTGGAACGAGTATAAGGGTGTTGCGCAGCTCGCATCCTGGCTCACTCGTGTAAGCGATTTCCGCTCTTCCTCAATACATACCTATGGACATACCAGCTGTTAAACTGAACGGCACCCGTCGCTAGCGTGCGTATCAAGGCCCCGATTTCGCAGTCTTCGGCGCAGTTCTCTGCTGCCCAGGAGAAAGCCGCAGTGTTCGACGCCCGAGGTCCAGCATGAAACCACTGCTTAAAGTCAACATCAAAGCATTGTTCGCATCTCCCTCGCACCAACAACTGAGGGCCGTGAGGACGCTGCAGCTGGATCTTGCTATCCCGAGTCTGCAGTGGCTCCTTTTTCTGGGCGACACGAGTTGGCATGTTCTTGTCCGCATCCTGAGTTGTGCCTTCGCCATGGCGGCCGGCGAGTTTCTTCTTGACCCAAGAGCGCATGGTTGTGTGTTGACAGTCACGGAGGTTGATGAGGATGACGCGGCTCGCAAACACTATCGGCAGTCTCAAGCCAGATTGAGAGGTGTCCTTCAGCCGCACCTCTTTGTCACGGCGACGGCACCGGCAATGGGGCAAGGCCCGTAGAAGTGGCTCAATCGTATAAAATCCCAAGATGAAGAAGAAAAGAAGGAATGGTTGGGCTTATCGTGCTGCATCCCCGTCATGGGTCGTGATACGTAATTAAGAGCTCGGAGGAGAGTTTGTCCCGATAATTGTCTAGTGCTCGCAAAGTAATCAATAGTTTTAACAAAGAGCAAGCTCACAAATACTTAGATACACGTGTGTTTGGTTTATGCAAGCAGGGCGACATTGGAAAATTCCAAGCGTCTGAGCCTGCTGAGAGGGCAACAACCCTAAGCACCCTCTCAGGATATCCTGTGCGGGGTAAATTCTTTTTTTCTTTTTCCTTCGTTCCTAAGCTTACAATTTACCTCACTCCTATTCTATTTCGATGTATAAAAACCTCTAAGAAGAGACTACCACGATTATGAATCTTGTGAATGGGTTTTGCGAACTTTGCCGGGATATGGCTATTGACTTGGATGCCCTGAAGGCCTATTATGTCCCGGGAGATTCGACACGCGCTCGACATATTCAATGCCCTAATAACCAAAACCAAGTTGCGAAAAACTCACTGTTTTTTCGCTTCGCCGAGAAGTTCAGTGCCGATTGCACCCTTTGCCAGATGATCTGGAACGCAGTCCGCCACGACGCAGAAATACCCGTCATGGCAATCCAGCTCGAAGCCCAGCAACAGGAATTTGAAGGCGCTGTGCAGGGGGTGAAGAGGATGGTTTTGTCCCCAATCCGTAACGTTTCACACCGATTCGGATATCGCCACTACTACCCATTCTCTTTACTCGACGTTGTGCCCTGGCATTGCAAGCCAGAGGGCAAGTTTCCAGAGGGTTTCAGGGAAGGAACAAGTGGACAGCTGCGCGTATTCACCAAACCAGGTAAAAACTCTAACTGACCCTTTAAAATCACTATGGGCTAGCTAACTCTCATCTCTTAGAGAGTTATTCGTCTTTGAAACCATACATATCTGGGCGCTCCCTCTGCCCACCAGACTCGGATCTCAATATGGGCAAGATCCAACGATGGCTGGAAAAATGTCTTGAGTCGCACGGCAAGTGTAGGAGGGGGCTGTCGGGCATGAAATCCAGCAAGAATGAAGACAACATCCTCCCTTCTCGTGTCGTGGATGTCGGACTTGGAAGCGGCTCCCGCGTACGACTGGTAACAACTAATAAGGGCGAACGAGGGCGTTACTGCGCTCTTAGCTACTGCTGGGTCCGAAGTCACCGAACGACAGCCAGACTACTCTCCTCAGGGCTACACTTGAATCGTTCAAGCAATGCTTGCCCGTCAGAGAGCTCCCACCTACCATTCGGGAGGCAATCGAAGTGGCGCGCAGACTCAATGTCCCGTATCTTTGGGTCGACCGGCTATGCATTGTCCAAGACAGCAAAGAAGATACCGAAGCGGAGTGCAATAGAATGTGCGAGGTCTACGAACAAGCGTTCTTGACACTTGCAGCATTAGGCGACGACACAGGGGACAAAGGGCTATTTCTGGATCGAGAAGTTCTGGATTATCCCAGTCCGGTTTCATCCAACGGCGAAATTGAACAGCAATCCCTTGGTCATGTGAGACTTCCATGTATCGTCAAGGGCAAACAACAACTTGAGCATGTCTATGTTGCAAAATCCTTGATTGATGGCACGAAGGCTAGCAGAATTGACGAAAGCTGTTTTGGTCAGGAGCTCGAGGCGAGCAGATGGGTTACTCGAGGGTGGATCCTCCAAGAGAGGCTCTTGTCGCGGAGGATTGTCTATTTTGGACAGCGACAGCTGTATTGGGAGTGCCAGACCATCTTCAGGAACGAAGACGGGACTTCCAGAGCACCCGACGTTTTCCGCACCGACTCTGAGGGATTCGTGAAGCACAGGTTTGTGGAGAACCTGATGGTTGACGACTTCGCCACCAGATTCGGCGTTGGCAAAACCGACGTGCACTCGGTATGGATGAATCTTGTCAGTCATTACTCGAGCCGGAACCTGAGTGTTGCAACCGACAAACTCCGTGCCATTTCTGGGATAGCCGAGGCCTTGGGCCGGCGATTTTCCCTAAAAAGTTTCCACTTTAGAGTTTGGATGAATCAGTTGTCCGAAGAGTTAGCGTGGTTTGCCGAAGGGACGTTGACACGTGCCACAAATAATCGCCGAGGTAAGCGATCCCGCAATCTGAGACAAGAATACCTACTCAACTTACATACACCATGGCAGCCCCGTCTTGGAGCTGGGCGGCGTGGGATGGGTTTGTCGGTTATATGCCCGGATTAACGCCTGACGCAAGATGCTACATCACCGAGCACCAGCTCAGGGATATCGACGCAGTACCCACGCTGTGGCTAAGATTAGGAATGGTAGTCCCAGTTCAGCCGCGCCGTATTCATGACGGCCAACTCGGCGAGTTCGGAGATTGGCTTTCTACGGTGACCAACTTCACTCCCAAAGAGGAAGCGCCACTACCATGGCTTATGAAAACCAGCACGAGATTTGATGGAATTATAACTGTCCATGGCCGCCCTGTTGGCGTCATGAAATACGACGACAGCTTGGAACCCGCTGATGGCTGCACTTGTTTACTGCTTTCACGCGATCGGCCATTTGGAGATTTTCGCCCAATCTATTGGTACACCCTATTAGTGCTTCAGAGACTAGGAGAAGGGCCGCCAGGAATGAGAAACTCGTTCCGCCGCATAGGGATAGCGGAGGCAGTGTGGGCACCAAACGAGAACGAGGGGTTTCCGTTTGATTTGCAGCCAGAAGTGGAAGTTTTTATTTCATAGACGTCTTTCGAGCCGCATTCTAGTTTTAAGTCGGAATGGGGTTCGTGGACACGGTCGTTTTGTTATCTCAACAAGCTGAGACCCTAACTTCAACTCTTTCTTTTCAACTTTATAAAACTGCCATCTGTCACAAGGCGACAGACGGTATCGTCACGATACCTGGTGTCTTTGATAGTTAAGCGGAGCAAGCCGCACTTTGCCTAAATAAGTTTTACCTGGCGTCTCAAGTATGTGAACACTCTTTTGATCCCACTAAGCACCCTATGATTGGATTTGCTGACACGTAAGACAATCAATTTGATGGGATAGCTTGTCCTTATCCCGACGAAGGAAGCGTACTAGCCTGGCCGTTATCAGAGCCACCTGCCTCCAAAAACAATCCCACCCTTCACAACAGACTCCGCATCGCTTAAGTAATATCAATTCTAAAAATAAAAAATAAATTAAAAAAAAAGGAGGCTGCTGGGTAGCATCTCAGCCCGGTAGTTGTTTCCTGGATAGAATAGAGTGATAACCAGATCTCGATTCAGGGTTTTAACTCTTTGTTGCTTATATAGCCATTGGCGGACTGCAGAGAATGCGCTTGATGTCCACACAAGGGAGCTTGCCTGCTAGAGAGTTCGGACCAAGGAGTACGCTAGGATCTTCGCAGTTGTTACAGATGCAGAGCGGCCTCCAAGAGGATGCTTTTGGGCTGCCCGACTGAGGTTAACAACTTCTAGCAAGGCCTCAAACCGAGCCAGGATATTCTCATCCAAGGACTCCCGCCGAAAAACCCGCCGGAAGGATAAGAACCACGAAAGATAACTAGTCAACTATCAACCGTAGGGGTGGTCGCGCGCAGTAAACCCCAATGCCAAACATGGAAAATGGAACCCGGTTTGATTTTGTCCATATGACATATTTATATATTTTCTACCAAATGGGCTATTGTTGATCTTTCCCCGTCTACACCTATGTCTTTGATTCCTTCCAAGTATGCACTCACTGCCTCGCAGGCAAGTAGTGGGTAAGTGCTTAGTGACAATGAGCAGTCGCAAAAACCACCGGCGGATCCACCGCAGCCGCGTTATTAGCCCCAGCTACATTCACACAATTTGCCGCCCCATTGCACGATTCTATAGTCACATGCGAATGGACAAGCTGCGTCGTGTAGAAACCGCAACCGATTTCGGCCCAGGGGTTGACAAGCTGAATCTCATGGACGGGTTCACTGAATCCTAATTTTTTTTAAAAGAAAATGATGAGTACAAGTTTTGGACTTGGTTGCCGGTACGGGACTAAGAGTGTGTTTCTTACCGATGGTCTTGTTCGCGGCGCCGCGGTCGAGCGTGACCGTGCCCACGGTGGTCGCACCGATGAGCTTGACCGTGACGGTTTCGGCGCTAGCGGCCGTGGCGGCGAGGATGGCGAGGATGACGGATTTCATTTTGGCTTTTCTGGGAGGTTGTGCCGAGTGTTGCTTCAAGTTTCCAAGGTTGCTCCGAGGTAGGTACCTAGGTATGGATGTCGGATGTCTTGAGTTTCGAAGTCGAAGTTGCTCTGCCTTGTTCATAGTCTCCGGTCGGCTGGGCTCACTCCCCCTTTATATACTTTGAGATGCTGGTATTTACTCAACGCGTCGGGATCCCCGGAACTCTTTTCATGAAGACGACACTCATCACAGACCTTCCATGAGAGGCGGTTACATCAAGTCAGACCTGTCAAGCGGCGTAGTAGTATCCTTTGGCGGCGTGGTGAACACCTACCCAGCACTTGCCTTGCCTTGACGCTATCACCATGGGCAAGGCTGAAAGCGAGGATAGCCCAATGCGGTCTCGTAGACACCGAAAATCCTCGGACTTGGGCTCGGCGTATGGTGACCAGGACACCATTTGGTGAATCCTTCCCAGCTTCCCGTCTGAATTTACGAGTTTCATTTTTTTGGACTCCAGGTTAATACTAGTATTTTCTGTTGATTACCTTTCCGGGTACTTCACGGCAAGCGGCCGACTTTGACTTTGGAGACCAGTCAGCCCGTAGTTTCCAGAATTCTATGGGTACCAGTTCCAAATTGAATCCGACGAATGCGACTTACACAACAAGACTAGCAGGATGCAGGGTACCTCGGGGACGCTCTTACGGAAAGACCTGGCTTCTGTACTTGATGATGATATGCTCTGTGGGGTTTCCCAGAGTAACAGAGGCATAAAATCATGGTAACAACCTGCCTGTAAGTATAATGTGAGGAAGTTGACTAAGAAATATTAGACTGCAGCCACGACAGGTGACTGGACAAGCCAAACCAGTTTACCAACCATGTGCATTCTTCGTTCACAATATAATCGCGGTCCGTTGTCATCCATAAGCCTGGAGTCAGTGATCACTGATCACAAGTGGGTAGCTCATCAAGCTGTGACTACGTGATCATGTGAACCCTCGGTCTTCGTCCACGACAGAACTAGTCTCCCCATGAGCACGGAGTAAGCACCGAGGATGTCGGAGTCCTCGGGTTTATCTAGCATTCGATAGCAATGCCCGAGATTCCATCTAACACACCCGCCTTTCAAAACTAAAGGGACATCATGCTGTCATATTAGTGCGGCTTCATCCCCGGAATACCCTTTGGGTTGAGCTCCCAAGGCAAGCCTAGGATGAAGCAACCTGAGTGCACTTTGAACCAGTACTCGAACGAGCTTTCAAGACCTTATTTCTCGCAGTACATGTCTCTCTTCTCCCCTACAAACAATCACACCTCAGCCATTAATTACCGCCGAGTCCCTGTCGGTGTCGGCCTAGTGCCCCTTTTAATTCCGAGGGAAGCCAAATTCGGCAAAGAATCTACTATCTGACCATGCCATTCTGGGTTCCGGAAAGCCGAAGACATGTTTGTAGTCCGACACCTCGGAATCACTACCCTGGACAAGGTACCTAGTTGAATGGTTCACTTCGTCACCCTATCGTAACCGTTGAGGTGGCAAATCTTCTTGACACGCACGACAGCGAATTAACGCACGCACCTAGATTCCCATCCGGAGCTCTGGCACAAACTTGGAAAATGGTACCACCAAACCTTGACTCTCTGTTGCTTCATGCCGACACGCTAGCCTGGTTTCTTCAAGTCTGTCAACACCATCTCGGCCTTTGGCCATCTGGACTATAACACATACGTACCAGGGGTCCGCGTGGAGTAAGCTCCGAATGCCGGTCTACTCTCCGATAGGTACGTTAGTGAAGACTTGACTGTCATCCACCACCCCCCCCCCTCCCGCGGACAAAAA
>Ga0247765_1000446_pt1 | contig 32644 bp, 22 predicted proteins | sample UWRJL106311C6_FD_179949 | JGI IMG/M metagenome (GOLD analysis project Ga0247765, IMG submission 179949) | Plant litter microbial communities from Arlington Agricultural Research Station in Wisconsin, United States - UWRJ-L106-311C-6 | ecosystem: Environmental > Terrestrial > Plant litter >...
GCGAGAGAGTGGGCTTGATATGACATGCGTAAAGCACCTGCACCTACACCTGCACACGCACATGCACATGCACCAGCTACCAACTTGCCAACCCAACAATCCAAGCTAAGCCAAACCTGTGTGTTAGGCTATCGGCGCATAACTAGGTAATCCATTTTCCCATTCAAGTTTTATTGGACTGTAACAGTGAGTTCTCTCAGATAGATGTGTAGATGGGTGTGGTACTGTCCAACTCTCAAAATCACAAGTTTAGAATCTACACACTACCCTACCTACTCTACAGTACAGTAGCCTAAGTACCTACCTAGGTAACCTAGGTAGGTAGAGAGGCAAGTAAGTGAGGAACCTACAAAAACCCCTCCACCGCTTCCCAGAACCCCTCTGGAGATTCACACATGGGCAAATGTCCCGCCGTCGGCACAACCTTCAGCTCTGCTCCCCCTTTACCTTCTCTCTGAGTGCCCAACAACCCTTTGAACCCGTCCATGGCCTTAACCAACGCCCCCTTTCCATCCTGATCGCCCACCACAAATAATCCCAGAACTTGACATTTCGTCATTTCCTCTCGCATGTTATAGTCCCATAGGGCTTGACAAGAATATCTAAATCCCTGTACACTATTCGCCGCAACCATGGAAGTCATCCATTTTGCAACGTTGGGTTTCTTCGTCATGGTTTGCGGGTGGAACCACCGCTCGACAGTCACGCCCGCCAATTTCCGGATTCCGCTATCGGGAGACTGGTCTTCGGCGATGGTGATGCGGTCTTTCCACGCTGCCGTGTTAGCGTCACTGCTGGCGACGTTAAAGTCGCAGGCCACGAATTTCTCTAGACGTTGGGGGTATTTGAGCGCAAACTTGAGGGTGGTGGCTCCGCCCATGCTTACGCCCACGAGGGCATGAAGCTTTTCAATCCGCAAGCCGGAAAGTAACGTGGCTAGGTCGGAGGCTAGCATGTCTAGCGTTGCCGGAACAGGGGGGGAGGGAACATCGTGTCGGCCGCGGGTGTCGTACCGGAGGATACGCAGGTCAGGGCGTTTGGTTTTGAGGATAGTGACTAGGGGATCCCACATGGCGAGAGACGTAAGCAGCGAGTTGGAGAACGCCACGGTCGGTGCATCCGCGGAGGGGTTTCCTTCCAGCCGGTAAGGAATCGCGAGTCCATCTGCCGTGTTGACATAGGCGGTGATAACAGCCTCCCTGGAGGGCCCGCCAGCATGGGTCTCGATCTTGCCGTCGGCGGAAACAAACGATGCTGTCTCGGGAAGGCGGGAAAGAGATTGCAGATCCCGCGGGCCGGGGCCAAAAACATAAAACAGCTCATAGGCGCGACGGAACTTTTGGTCGATATGTTTAGCGAAAACATCGTTGCGCCAGGGGGTCGCCATGGACGCCTCGTGCTCTGGGCCACCGAGGCCATTCTCCTTGGCATATTCATGGAGCGTAACAATCCGGCGTTGTTGCGTCGAGCCCGGTTCCACCGTCGAAGGGGTGCGATAGACGCGGCTGCGCAGCCATCCGGGAACTTTGGCGAGCATGGGGATGTGCTCTTCCGTATACCAGCGGATGACTTCCTTTTCGTCGGCCCCCTCACGCAACGATACCTCGACGTTGATGAGGACCAATCCCGCTGCCTCGACGTCAGTGAGCTGTTCGACAGGCATGAACAGCGGGGACTTTTGCTCGGCGACCAGGTCAAAGAAGCGGCGGTCGACATCGACTTGGCCAATGGTGTTGGCTTCGCGGGGAGAGCGGTTGGCGCGCAGGTCCGTGTAGATGGGTTTGTTGAGGTAGTCCATGTCAGTGACGTCGTAAATGGCCGCAAACGTGGGCTTTTCTCCATCGGTCGCGCGATAACGCAGACCATTGGGGAAAATGTGTGGCAGCCGCAGACGCGTCGGGCCATGCTCATTGTTGTACCACTCGTTGAATTGGTCCAGAGAGAGACCCTCCCTGGGTTCCATGGTGACGTGGAGAAGACCTTTTCCCGCCATGGTGAGAGATCTGTGTTGAGGAAAGGAACCTACTGCTACACAAGACCGAGACCGATCAATTGAGATGCAGTGGAACGTCTGATCCAAGCTTCGCTTCGATGGTTAGCTTGCCAGAGCGTCTCACAATGCTTAAAATTGTTCCTGGCCAAAATAAAAATCGCTGGCCAAATTATACACCGAGGGTCAACGAGAATACATCGGAGTGACGTCGGAATCACAATTTGACAAAGCATCGGGCATGCTATCGGCTCTTCTTGCAGCCTGTGGGGTTGCCGGCAAAGCATTTTCCCGCAAATCGACCCTAACCCTAACAAAGCTCTTGATGCATTCAGTATTGAATACTATGTCTGCTATTGACATGTTGACATAATGACGTGTCCTTGCCCAAGCATGCCTCTAAGCTCTAAGATACCCAAGTTGGCGGATGTATGTGCTCTGAGCACCTGACCAACGTAGTTCTACCAAACCGCTGACTAATATTCGTAAAAAAGACCAATAGGCGAAAGCCAGAGATTCAGTTGGACAACTTATTCAAACCCAAGTGCGAGAACCTTCCGAAAGGTTGTTGACATCTCCCCGACCCGCCCCTCTGACCCCAACAAACCCGCCGCCCCTGCCTCTTGTTTGAGCTACCTTGTCCACAACATTCAATTCGCGCAACAATGCCGCTGCTGCCACAACTTTGAAACTTTGGACAGCTGATAGTGTTCTGCGGGATCTCGTATCCAGCTTTGCGCCGCCCTCATCGTAGCCTACCCCGTCACAGAGAGCGGCAAAGCACAGTTCAACGGCTTCCTTGTGGGACTCGGCATAATCTCCTTCGACCGCAGTGGGACTGCGCAGCTGCTTCGTGATCCACGTAGCAACTCGGTCGTACTCATCCTTGAGCTTCATCGATCGATCTCGCTGCCGGTTCGTCTGTCGGCCTGTCTTGTTGAAGATGAAACCGGTGAACACCTCGAGTTCCGAGAGGGGCTGGCTGGGATGGTCTGCCCATTGCAACATTAGGTTGTAAACCGCATCCTCGTACCTAGGAGATAATACAGGTCAGCATGAGCATCATGGCGGTAGAACAGTCAACTTACGCATGACGAATGCGTTTAACTTCGTCCGTACGACTTTCCCAGTCAATCGGCCCACAGAGGTGCTTCGCAAGCCTCAGAAACTCGTCAATGAGGATTTTCCAAAAAACCTTTCCATCCGAGGAAGCCACTTTTTGCTTGACTTCGTCATCCCAGATCTTGCGTTCGTCAACGCCGCGGAACAATACTCCCAGCAGCTTCTGCGATGGGTAGTACTGGTAACGTGGCCCCTCGCTGTACTCGTCCTCTCCGTCGTCATACATGTAGTCATTAATCTCAATGTCCGTTCGATTTTGGATTCGAACCCAAGGTCCCGGCGTGAGGCTGCCGCCAATGTATCAGAAACTCATCTCCATCGTGGTGGAAAGAAAGCACTCACAAATCGGGCCTTGCTTTATCAGCCCTAGGTAGGTCAGTCATTTCGACGGGCCACCCGTTCTTGGAAAAATCCACCGCTCGGGAATGAAGCTCCGCTAGCTTTTGACAGTCCGAATCCCGAGTTCCTTCTGGTCTCTGGTCTGCCAGTATCATATGCCTAGTCGCAATGACGCCGACTCGGTCGGCCTTCATAAAGTCTATAAAGAACTCTGCCATGTGCTTCGCCTGGATAGGCTCATCAACCTCGCGCGGTGGGATCGAGGGATAGTCGGCAGGCGGAAATGTCTCGACAGCCTCAACGACCTCCGGATCCCAGATAACATTGAATAGATCACCGTCAAGATCTCCACCAGAAAGCTTGCTCGGTAAGTCTCGATCGCCATGCTGGCTGAACACAACGCAGTTGTTAAGCGCTCTGAGAGGGTGCCCTAGGGGTGGCATAGTGTTCACCGCTATTTGGATGTCCCCAGCATCCAAGGCCGGTGATCGAGTGACAAGAACTCGGCCAGGCAACGCATCCTCGGTCTGGCGCCTTCTCATCTCGGGCTTAAAGGTCACGTAGACTTCATTTTCCTTCAAGAAACCCGTCTCATCCATTATTCCAAACAGCGTAACGCCTTTCGGGACTGGGATTCGTGCCTTGTACTTGAGAGATCGGAGCTCTCGGAGCACCAAGGCCTCGACCGCGCCGCGCAGAAAAGGCTCATGCCGGTAATCTGCCCCCATCTCATCGGCCCTTCGCAAAAGCATATCCAGGCGTATACCTTCCCCCACTGATTGGTGTTTGAGGAAGGTTGCCGTATTGTAGACGCTTGACGTAATTCCGCGAAGGTGTCTGAGCTCATTGGCCTGGAGAGTGAGAAACCACTTCTTGGGGGCTTTCATGTCCTCTAGGATCTTGACGAGCTGGCGGTTGAGGACCATGGGGATCGGCTTCGCGGCCATGTCGCAAATCTCCAGCATGCCCTCGTCCGGACTCTTGAACTTTACCATCGATCCACGATAACACATGACCCTGCCCATGAGGGTTCTGTCGAGCGCTAGCATGCCTTTAGCTCCAGCCCAACGAACCTGGAAACACGTCACCGAAGGCTTTCCCAACGCTTCAGTGATGTCTTCTACTGCCAAAGGCGAGAGGGTGCCGACGCCATCACTAAACGTCCGCTTAATGCCGCGGCTGTCTAATCTCTCCACGTCGCGGATTGGGAGGCACTTAATCTGGTATGTTTCCAGGTTTACCGAGAATGGCGTCTCTGAGAAGGCCTGGCCAATACGGGCGGCGCGGCGAGCAGGGGACTTGATGCCATCGAAGGTGCCCAACCCCTGAACTATGAAGTCTGCGATGTGGGGCCGGCCTTGGTAGACAAAGGGCGCAGAAAGCCAGACCGAGTGTGAGCGCAGGGAAGAGTGTGAGAAGCCCAGGAACCTGTAAATGCGGCCGGCGACAGCAATGCCGTCAGTCAGTACCTTTTTGAACCGGTCATAGATAACTTCAAGGGAGATCTTAGCGTTAAAAAAGAGATCTTCCCCACGTTCGTCGCAGAACTGTGCTCTGATGAAATAATCAGTGTGTTGGGGGTACTTGCGCAGCACTCGGTTTTTCGCTTCTGGATCAGGCCCGTGGAGTGTAATCCTAGTGGGAGTTACAACGGCGCGGAAGACGTTGACGAAATTGTCAGAGGTGGCGGACAACGAGGTCGATACCAAGAGATCATCCTTGAGCTTCTTCTCCGCCTCTAGAAGATAGTCGAAGATCCCTTGCGCCTCAAATTGTTTATATGAGCTCGGTTGGGCATCGGGGTAGTCAATCCACAAGAACAGCTTTTTGAACGCTTCGACAGAAACCAGGCACCCAACCTTCTTTCCTGCTTTGTTGAGGGAGGCCTGGTACAGCTTCTCTGCCAGTTCCAGAACGACAGTAGGGTGGAGATAGCCGTTCTCCACCAGGGCCTCGAGGAGCAGCAAGATGCCAAAGGGCAGTGAGTTCTTGGTGGTAAATTGCCCAAGACGGGCTTTGAGCTCGGCAACCGCCTGTGGCAAATCAATCGGAAACTTTGATGTTGGAATACCAGCCGTCCAAAGATCGATGCTGTGAGGCGTCACGTACACGAGCCCACCCTCTTTGATTCTGTCCATCTTTGAAAAAAAATCCTTCTTCCCAAAGCCGCCAACAGTCGTGGTAGGAACTTCAATGCAGTATACCGAGCACAGGCGAGAGATCTTCCCATGTCGTGTATTAATGGCTGGGAGCCGTTCCAACTCGGGTCCATTCCGTTTCCCGTACACCTCCTCGAGGAAGCTCGCCGGCACTCGTCTCAAGAACACTGGAGGCGCTGTCAGGGTAAATGTGATAATTCCCTGATCCGACCACACCATCTCAAAGATGGTCTCGTAGGGAATGCGGGCTTCGACCTCAAGTGATACTATGTCAAGAATGAGACTGTGTTTGGTGAACTTGGCAATGGTGCCGCCATCGTTCCTCCACTCCGACACGAAGGTGAACTGTTTGCCCTCGGTGTAAGCGATGTGTCCGCAGTGAACTGTTCTCGCCGCAAGGTTGAGGGATCCACGCTGCTCGGATTTACGTGGTTGCGATCGTGACTTTTCGATTTCGCGCTTGATGCTATCCAGCATGAATTCGCTCGGTTGATATCGGCTGACGACGCAATAGACGGGCTGATTCATGAGATACAGACCGGGGGCCGGGCGACCCAAAATACCGGGCCGTTCGCCGTGCCTTTCAAGAAATCTATACCCATCTTCCTTGTGTAGGAAGGTGACTGAGCCGAGAATCTTGTTCCGATTGATCCGGCATCCGTAGTCGGTGATGGAAAGGGGCTTCATGAACGGCTCGAGCTGGCTGTGGAGACTTCGGTCAGTCAAGCCGTCTGGAAGGCCCCGCATAAAAACATCCATGACTGCGATGACGCTGCCGAGCGCAGCAGGCTAAAAGATCGGCAGCCACTGCGTCGACCGGGCGGTGCCAGTGAGATTCCGTGGATGCGAGAGATGAGAGAAATTGGTGCGGGTTGCGAAATGGCGAATGCGGGAGTTGCCTGCTCTCAAATACCTCTTGGCAGCCCTGCTCAGAATCTTCTTCACATTCTCTGCGATAGGCATGTCTCAGATGCTGCAGACAGCCGTGCTGGATGCTCGTCATTGGCAGAATGGTCGTTGGTCCGCACAAGCCCGAGATGGTGCTGCTCTAGTGCAATTGACTGGCCCGCCTGCAAGCCAGAAGCTGCAGGAGAACGCAAATGGACAATCAGTCATGATTCAAAGTCACACAAAAATATCAGGCGGACAGTGGGGCATCCACGAGCGCCGACGAATGCTCAGGCCTGGGCTCATGTTTTTTTTTGGAGCGAAGCAAGAACTTCCCTCGTCGCAAACACTACGCCAAGCCCAACGTTCGACCTCACCAGCACCAGCACCAGCACTATGCCCTGAAGAGTCTAGCCTGGTTCTGGGGCCCACTGGACCCCCACTGGGGCACTCCGTTGACGGCCGTTTACCCCGCACCCTGCAGGCCCTCGGTGTCAAATCTCTGGCCGCGTTGTCGCAACTTTCAGCGGTGGCAAGGCGGCCCGCCAAGACGGCTGGTGAAGATGGAGGTTCTGGGTGAAATTGAAATGCCGAAGCAACGCTGTAGCCCAGCTAACAGGTAGCGATGTGCTCTTGTCCCGTTCCAAACCCCGCTCCGGTCAGTCGACCCCTCGCAATTGACCTTTCTATCCTCCTCTTCCTTCTCTTCAGAGTGCTCGCCGTGTTTCTCTTCGATTGCTTTTGCTCCATCACACTTACTCGACGTCGCCACCACCTGCTGACCTCTCCAGCTATACAGCCTTGACCCTGCCCCCGACCAATTCCCCGAGCGCCACCCGTACTCGCAAAGATGCCGCCGTTCCGCGCTGAGCACATGGGTTCCCTCCTGCGGCCCCAAGCTCTGCTGGATGTGCGTGAGACCATCCGCGAGAAGGGCATCAGCGCCGAGGAGGCTGGTCTGCCCACCGTTGAGAAGGAGGCCGTCGCCGAGGTGGTCAAGCTTCAGCGGGAGCTGGGGTTCAAGGCCGTGACCAGTGGAGAGTACAACCGCACCCGCTTCTGGGGTTTGATGTGGGATGAATTCGAGGGCACCATCCGTCTTCAGGATGCCGAGGCCTCTATGTTCCGTCTCTATCACCCTGACGTTGTCAGCTTGATCGAGAAGGATCGTAAGGTCATGCCCGGCGATTCTGTCATTGCTGGCGCCAAGTTGAAGCACAATGCGGAGAAGTCGCAGTCAAACCTTCACGAGCTCCGTTTGGTGCAGGCGTCTCTCCCGGAGAGCGATTGGGGTAACATCAAGTTGACCCTCATTACCCCGGCCTGGTTCCACATGCGGTACAAGCAGGGTCGTGCCTACACCAAGGAAGCCTACTCGAGTGACGCCGAGTACTTCAAAGACGTCGCCAAGGTGTACCAGGACGAGCTTGAACTTCTTTACAAGGCTGGGCTCAGGAACGTACAGTTCGATGACCCCGGTCTGGCGTGTAAGCAGCCTTTTCCGAATTAACTCTGCGGAAGCATTTCTAACAACCTCTAGACTTTTGCTCCGACAAGTTCCGACAGGGGTGGGCCGAAGATTCGGACAACATCGGCACTGTCGACGATCTCCTGGATGCCTACATTGCCCTCTACAACGATTCCATCAGCAAGCTCCCGGCTGATTTCCACACTGGTGTACACTTGTGCCGTGGCAACTTCATTGGTGGACGCCATTTTGCCGAGGGTGCCTACGACATCATTGCACAGAAGCTCTTTACCGAGCTGAAGGTCAACACCTTCTACCTCGAGTATGACACGGCACGTGCCGGGGGCTTCGAGCCCCTCAAGTTTTTGCCCAAGGACAAACATGTTGTCATTGGTGCTATTAGCACTAAGCTCCGCGAGCTCGAGGATAAGGAGGAGGTGAAGCAACGCATTTACAAGGCCGCTGACTTTGTGGCCGAGGGCAGTGGCCAGACGCGCGAGGAAGCGCTCAAGCGAATTTCTCTCAGCCCGCAGTGCGGTTTCAGCACCCATGAGAGCGGATACCCACTGACTCTTGAGGACGAGAAGAAGAAACTGGCTCTTGTCCGCCAGATTGCCGATGAGATCTGGGGCGAGCCTTGAGTATTGGAAGGATTATGGGTTGGTTTGTACAGAGTAGGATGGCGTAAAATAGGGAGGCAACCGGATATGTTGTCCTGCTGCATCTTCAACACTGGGTGAGCGAGTACGGACTGGATGGTCGGATCAACAAAACCGAAAAGCATGGGGGCAGGCGTTGGATATCAACTTCCAGCTTGGGAAAGGGACATGCGACATACTAGTTTGATTTTGAATATCTGTTTTTCTGCTATGTAACTGGGCGCCAATGTTATTGTATTTTGTTCGCAGACTTGCTGTGGGGTCTTTGAGCGGTGCCCCAATCTTATGCCATTGAACTTTAATATCAGTACATGTTTCTCATCACTAAAACAAGGCAACTTGGCCGAGCGGTCTAAGGCGCCAGACTCAAGGAACTTCCTTATCCACCTCAAGTGGATAGTATTCTGGTCTCGCAAGAGGCGTGAGTTCGAATCTCACAGTTGTCAAGCTTCATTTTTGGTATATCCAAGTCTATTCATTTTGCTCCAAACATTCTGTGATTGTGCGAGTCGTATTTCTCGCGACTTTTTTGTGGACGTCATTGGGGACGTCTTTCACACGTCACCCCTGAGCCATCTTTTTAAACAAGCCAATCAACTGCATACACCATAAAATTGCCTGGACACCTAACCCATACCATGCTACCAATTTTCTTACCCGCCCAGGTCAGGTACCTTTTTGAGAGTCCTTCCCAGCGCGTACTTCTTTTCATTCTTTGATGTGATGTTCATGGCTCGGACGAAGTATCCCCATGTCGAACGTGTTGCTTTGTATCGGCACAATACTCAGGAATCACGTAAAACTCGGTGAAAGGATAAAGGAACCAGAATAATAGCCCAAACCTCACACCAAAGGCTGAACAACGTGGACGGAACTCGTGGCATCAACAAAGAACAGACATATTCCCCCTCTGACAAGGGAACTCTATATTTGGAGTACATTCTTGACAAGGATTCTTTTATTCTCTAAAGCTTACATTCAAAAAAGTCGCCTCGCCCCCCGAAACATTTCAGGCATACAAACCAAGTTGACCAGACCAAGGCCGGAATGAACATTGTAAGCACAGACAGATGAAAATAGTAACGAACGAAGAGGCAAGCAAACGACAAGCGACAAACAAACAAGTGGGAGACTCTCGCCTTTCCATCTCATCAAAATCATAAGCAGCAGGGTCTCCCGCCGTCAAAAGATTCACAACTCACACTATTCTCGGTTCACTTTTTCTGCCACATAAGGCTTGTTTCCTTTCCTTGAGTGGTGATTTATATTTCCTTTTGCTTTTTTTTTCTTCAGCTTATTTGGAAACGAACGCTCTCTTGTTCTTTTTGGGAAATTTCATACTCTGCTCGCAAGGTTACGCTTTTTCTCTCTTCTCTGTACCAATCCAGCCAACCAGCGCTGTAGGCATCGTCCCCAACAACGGCACTACACAATAATAACCTGAACATCGAGGCTCCGCAGTCAGAAGCGGCAAAAGCAACCAATTCACACTTTCAACTTGGAATTACGTCAGAAAGAAAGAAAGAAATTCAACATGATCCTCAAAAACTCCAAGGGATCCCTCCCCCACCTCGTCCTCGACGACATGGACGCCGCCACAACTACCACCACTTTCCCCACCCCTCCCAACTCGGCGATCGGCTCGCCTCTCAGCCTCGCCCTCGAACTGGACCTCAATTTCGAAAATACCATACAGGTAGCCATCCCGGACCGGACTCTCAGTCCCAAATTTTCGCCTTCCTCTGATATTTCCGCCTCAACTTCTTCCACTTCTACCCGCTCGAACTCTCCCTATCCCGTCGTTCCTGTCCTACCCATCCCACCCAGTCCGCACCCCTGGACCTGGCGCTGCCACTACTGCCGGATCAACTACCGACTTTCTTGCACGCGGCGGTGTCTCGAATGCAGCCACGAATTCTGCACGTCCACTACCTCAGGCAACGCCAGCGATCGCCGCCGGCGTCGCCGCTCGGGGAACACCCGCACGTGTGCTTCTGAATTCGACTATAACGGCTGGTCCGCCTGGGGTGCCTATAGGCGGTTGAACAAAGCCATTTCCGCTTCTACTTCCATCTCGGCATATGCACATGCATCATCGCCACCCAAATTGGGAAACGAGACCGATATTCAGATCCAGACCTACGCGGTATGGCAGCCCACCAACCCAATCAACCACCCCTCCGTCTCTGTCTCCGTCTCAGACACAGAAACAACAACCGACGATAATGACTACTGGAACAACTTGAATAACAACGATGAAATGTTCTCCACAGGATGGAGAAAAGTGGCCCCCCGCACCGTCGATATCATTGCCGAGAAAAAGGAAAAGCTCTTTGTCGAACAACGCCACGATTGCTGGGTTCATTGCGATAGCCCCTCCGAGTGTCGCCATGCTTTGTATGCGGCGTGTATGAGTGGACGGGCGAAAGTAGGGGGGGGAGGGGGAGGGGCAGGGGGGAGGATGGGGAGATATAGAGTCGTCCCGGTACGGGAGCGAAGGGGACGGTCTACGATGGCTATTTGATCACCGTTGTTTTTCTTTGAGGGGCATGGCACTGGGGTCAATCGTGTTGATCATATCATGCATGGACATGACATGATTTGATTTGATGGACGAGAAGGAAAAGAAAGAAAAAACCGGCATAGGAGTTTAAATCCGTTGAGCGGGCATGGTACATACATGTAGTATTTCACAGTCTGGTCTTCCAGTCTGCTTCTTCCACACATATGCATAGGCATGGGCATTTGGGGAGTTTGGGTGTTGGGGATCACCAATTTTGATCGCAAGGGTTAAAAAAAAAGAGAACCGGTAATATCAATCTCATTCACTCGTCTGGAACATACGAATCATCAACTCTATTTTGCCAGCAGATGGCTATCGCTAGTACATGTATAATAAGGTAACAAGCATTCACCTCCTCCAATCCAGTCCCCTCAAACATCCCCATGTCCATCAATGTGAATTTGTCGGCTGTTTGAGCTTAATGCCTATCTACGGCGACTTTCCCCCTAAACAGTCTGGCCCTAGCACGGGCAGAGACATGGACATCTCAATGCTCAAACTTGAAGGGCAGCTAGGACCAAAAAAGGAAGGTGAGAAGTGCAAAGGAGGCGAATCAAAAGTGGCGGTGTGGCCAAATAGGCAATTATGCTTTGTTCTAAGTGGAGCCATCTCACCTTGGCCACAGGCAGGTGCCCATCCAAGGCATCAGTGTCTACCACGTACCTACTGAGAGGCTTCTTGGATCCTGCTTGATGTTGGCGATGAGAACATCTGATTTAGGCCAGCATAGAGCAGCACCACCTCTGTTACTCATCGTCGAGAATGTTGAATTGTCGTCACTATCCGGAGGGCATCCGTGTGGCATAGACCTTATCGCCATAGAGAGTTGACTGGCGTGCAGTGTGAGTCATATGAGGCCTGACGGTTCTGTAGGCTGAAGCACCGGGACCTTTGAACCTTGTTAGGTGATGTTCTGCAACGCACCTAGTAGTGCTTGTTGGCTATATCGCAGCTACCTGAACATCCAACCTGGTGAACCACCACCTGACAGCTAAAACAGAGAGGAATTATGTTGGTACAGGTGTTGAAGCCGCCGGGTTCACCAATCCATGTTGCACACTGTCCTGCCCGATAAAATAACCACCGCCGTACCCTATCCCACTCGTAGCCCACACAGCGACGTCCTTAGCCGTCCTTAGTCGACCTAGTGATAGGCCGGCCCGCGGAGACTTCAACAGGAAGTGAAAAGAAACAAGTCCAGAAAGCCAGAGTCGTAAAGATCAAAAAAGGGAATCCGGTTCATATCAGCGCCCAAGCTTGGCAAGATCTTGCCTTCATCGTCCGCGGCGTCAAGGTTCGACAAAATGACGAGTCCAGAGCTGCATCAGCAGCTCATATTCGTTACATTCCTGTTTTATGCCTCGGCTGCCTTGGCTTTCTTCTTCTGTTCGACCTTGAGGAGCAACGCGCGGTTGATATGCGGCAAGACACCTCCGAAAGCGATGGTCGCTCTGATGAGGGTGTCGAGTTCCTCGTCACCACGGATGGCAAGCTGAAGATGCCGGGGTGTAATACGCTTGACCTTGAGGTCCTTGGCTGCGTTCTGAGCAACAAATGTCAGCCGATCGTGGGAGCACGGTGAGGGGTAAAACGGGGGTACTTACACCCGCGAGTTCGAGCACTTCAGCGGTGAGATATTCAAGCACAGCTGTCACATACACCGCCGCCTTGGCGCCAACACGCATCTTGTTTTGGGTATTCTGCTTGAGGAAGCGTTTCACACGACCGCAGGGGAACTGTCGGACAAGAGAACAGGTTAGCATGGTGTGATAAAGTGGTGCTGAAATGCGAAACGCGAAGCACTAGAATTGGCGCCGTGTGTTGCTTGAAGCTTTATCGTGCTTGTGGTGGTAGGTTGCGGGGCACTCTGGCGACCAACGCGTCCGCACATGATACGGAGGGGTCGCAAGAGATGCGCATCGACGGAGGAGCATGCGCACGCGTCAAGAACTGATGAGTTCGGGAGTTCGGGTTGATATCGAGGGGAGAACGGGTTGGCAATCGTGGGTGACTAGAGACGCGTGGATGCATCGACTTCCGGGGACAATGTTGTGAAGGGCGCAGTTGCGATAGCTTCGACGACGAGGTGGACAAGCAAGAAAACAGATAAAAATGCATCTCAACAAAGACGCGACATACCTGCAGTCCTGCACGAGCAGAATGACTTTGCTGCTTCTTGGGGCCATCGACCGAAGTCTTGCCACCAGAGCTCTTTCCTCCCGAAGACTTGCCCTTGCCGCCAGGCATCGCGAATGAACAAGATGCGCGGGGTGATTGACACCTGAAAAATTTATAAAAAAAATTATTTTAGACGCCAAACCACAAAAGCTTAGGCCGTCGGGTTTCCGGTGATGACGCGACAGTGAATTTTGGGTTCGGGTGGCTGGGATTGCGATGCTTTGTGGTCGGCGCGGGATCGTGGTGCTCGGTGTTGATGGGTCGAAAATTCAGAAGGGCGCTGATGATGCTTGCTGTTGTTGTTCCCGCTGTGCCCAGAGCTCCTTCCGGTCACCCCCGTTGCCTGTTTAAGCGAGCCTGTTGTTGACACACCTCATCGGTGTACGGCGGGGCGCACGTCCCACGAGCGCAGTTCGAGGAGAATGGAATGCAGACAGCCAGACCCAGCGACGCAGTGTCTCTGTGGGAGGACAGACCCGCTGTGAGAGAAGGAAACGACCCAAAACAGAGCTCATTCCAAATGGAACACTCGGGTATTTCGATTGAGCCCCAAGGGGAGCACGGGAGCCTGGTGCATGTTGATATCGGGCCAGCACAAACCTTGACTCCGGCGTCCATCTTGGCCTCTGAAGGAAAGCAGGCTCGTCGGATGAGTTCGATATCGACGACGCAACCCCATCAAGGAGGCGCAAAAGTCCAGAAAGACTTCAAGAAAATAGAGTTCTGCATCTCAACTGGGGAGTTGCGTGCAATCCACACAATGGCGCCATGGTGGAAATGGCATCCCAAGTCGCTTTCGCCGTTTGCTGGCAGTGCTCGAAATCAACTCGAGATGGTCATAGTCGGTGGTCAGTGCTCTGCGCGTCCGTCCGGGCGGGGCTGCGGTGAGGCGCTCGAAGTGAGGCTAATGTTGTGGCGCGTGATGGGCGCTTGGACGGGCCGGGAGCAGGGAGCGTGGGGAGCTCTTGGTTCCCACTCAATCAATTTTCTGGAACAGCATCACCCCTCTCCCTCTACTAAGTAGATCATGGTCGTTTATCTTGGACAAGGCTGCGACAATAGCTGACAGAGCACCGGCGCGTAGAGACGCCATCTTCATGCCGTATCTCCTTTTTACCAGAGCCTTGCGGTCAATATTGGCAATTTGGCCCGCGACTGCAACCCCGACGGCTTGACCCATTTCCTTCGCACCAACAGCGACTACAGTGCAGGACGGAAGATGTCTTCGCGCCCATCCTCATGGCAGCCCAGCAGGCGTCCGGCTGCAGGACAACACAAATTGGGCCGGGTCGGCGCTGATCAATTGGTTTTGAGTTTGTGCATGCTGGCAATCTGACAACGCTTCAATTCACATTGCCGACGGCGGGTTTGGAGCTGGCAATTTGGTGTTTGAAGCTCATGAGTTTGAAGGTTGCACTGGCCAATTGCGGACGCTGCATCGCCACACCCGTAGAGGCCGCCTGCATGGTGGCCGGCACAGCGGCTCTTCCTGAGCATTGCGGCTTTGGGTTGCATGCTGAATCTAGGCCAATCAAGGCAAACCCTTGACCAGAATTGGGGAGGCAGAGTTATTGCATTCCCACGAAATGGTCGCGGAAGGCTGCGAGGCAGTCTTGCAGGAGAGTCTCAGCCCCTCAAAGGCTGTTAGTTCGGTACTTGATGGCGCGGTGCTAAGGATTTCAGATGTGTGAGCGCTAGCGGAGCAGAACGTCCTGTACTAACAGTTTTTCAGGGGTAATACAGTATGCCCCCCCTGAAACGGGGGCTTTTCGATGCCGCTGCCCTCGTGGTTCGCGCCCCATCATTCAGCTCCGATGTATAGAGACGGCCCATCCCACCAGTTTTGTCACCGACGAAGGTCATTCTCATTGTCGTCAGCTTGAGTTTCCACATACCCCGACCTCTCGAACACAATTGCTTGAATTCGAGAACAAACCAAACCCACACCAGGATACGGGATTGACATGGAAGACAAGCAAACCCCCGCGACGGCTGCCAAGGCCGGGCAGCCGGTCACCTCACAGGTCGCTATCGACCGCGCTGTCTCTGGAATAGAAAACCCGGGAGCCCTTCCAAACAAATCCGTGCCGAGCGTCCCTCAGGATCAAGAGCACGAAGCGTTCGACATCATGGATAAGAACATCGAAAGACAGCAAACATGGGACAGCTTGCCCGGAAGCCTGGGCCGCACCAGCACCGGCTTCTCCCACGTCTCTGTGGGAACTGAGCTAACAGAATTCGACGCCACCTGGAATGACGAAGCTGAAGAGATGAACGCGTCACATTCTCGCCGCTTCACTTTACCCTGTCGCTCTCGTACTTCAACCTTCCAAAGCTCCCCTCCATCCCGGACTCCCTCATTTATGATGGATCGCAACACCGGTCATTCTAGTCGGCGTCCGGAAAACATGCCTGGCCGCCCACACCCTCTCTCTCTCTCCATTCCCGAACAGGAGGATGATGATAAGATGGATATCCAGCCATCGAGCCCTCATACGCCAGCACCAGCACATGACAACCCCGCCAGGCCTTGCGATGACAAAGCCGCGGATACTTCCCTGCCCGATGAGACCCAGATGACGACCCACGAGGACGAAGATTGGACGCCAGCTGAGCTCTCCTCATCTCAGCTGAGTGATGATGCCTCCGATCATCCATTCGACATTGATACGGCAACGCAGAAACCCCATGATAAGCTTGTTCAGGACGTTGGTGACAAGCTCCTCAAACACTTGTTCGGTGTCGACCTTCAAGACCTCGCTGCTGTTGACGCAGCAGAGGCAGCGCATGAGTCCATCAGCAATTGCCTGAACGAGCTATTCCGTATCGTGCCAACGAGCCTCGCGCCTCTTGGCTCAGTTTCCGAGCTGGCAAGGGGAGGAGGCGAGTCCAGCCACGGCACCGGCGGCGGCAACTTCACCGGCGGCAGTGACGGGAGTGGCAACAGCGGTAGCAACGGCAGTAACGGCGGTGGCTCAAAACGACGACAGAACGGCCCCGGAAACGGCGGCGGGCATTCCGGTGGCGATGATTTTCACGGCGGTGATGGGCCGAACGAAAATGGCAAGAGGCCAAGACTTGAGTACCCACACGCGGTTGAAGACAAGAACTTCAGCTGCCCTTTCCGGAAGCGAAATCCCGTCAGGTTCAACGTCAGACATCATCAGAACTGTGCAGTTCAGTCCTTCCCCGACATTTCTCAGCTCAAGTAAGTCAGACCCTGGTCTGAACCCCCCCCGACCATTTGCCTCCGATCAGCGTTGCTGACTTGACTTGCCTAGGCGACATGTCAAGATATTTCACGGTCGAAAGGTGGTTCCGGGCTTCCCGTGCCCAAGGTGCAGGCAACCCATGCACAGCCAACAGGCACTTCAGCTCCATCTATCCGCCCCCAAAGAAGAGATCTGCACAGTTAAGGAGCTCCCGCCCAGTGGAGACCCCGAGGACGGCATCGATGCGAGAGTTGAGGATCTGCTCAACGGAAGGCGGGCAAACACCAAGGTAGATTCTTGGGAGATCCTCTGGAAGACCCTATTTCCCGATGACGATATAAACACCATTCCCGACCCTGGTATGTGATTTCATTGGTCTCCGATCAGCTCTCTGCTCTTCAATCTTCATCTTAACTGACGATACATGCTCCTCCAGTATTCGTCCCACCTATTGAATTCGATGAAGTTCTCGCAGACTTCCATTTGGCAAACAGCCGTGAAGCACTCAAAAATCTTCTCTTCGAGGGGAACATGACTTCGAAATCCGGGCGTGACGTGGATGCTCGTATCGCCGCTTTGGCTGAGATATGCGAACGTCATATTGAATCGGTCTTCGATATCTGCCGCAACATCAAGTTGGACAGCCATCAATACCGAGAAAGACGGCGACGTGTCCAGAGACCAAGGAGCCGGCAGGAGTCTGTCGGCCGAGGGAACCCTGCTCTGGTGCCCCCACTTCCACACGAGGTCAGCTACACCACCGGCGAGAGCAATGGCGGCAGCCCCGCCTCTCTCAACACAGCTCACAGCGGCGGGTCCTGGTACAATGTCGCCCAGACCACAATGCCAAGCGGAGCGCCCATGATGGCAACTACCAGCATGATCGCTATTCCGCAAGCTGGATACCCTAGTCTGCCAGACGCGGGTTCCTCGGGGAGCATAGTCTTGTCTACGCCCGCCAGCCCGGACGAGGCTCGGACGCCGATTCTCCAAACAACGAGGGGGTTTCCTGGGCACGCCGCCCAGCTTCACCACAACCGTGGGCCGTCGGCCGACTCGGCCGTCAGTCTACATGTGAGCAGAGCACAGGATTTCCCAGGTAGGAACATGTATCAGCAACGTGGCCCAGTGTTTTCGCAGCCACCGCAACCATCTCAGCACTCCGCCTTCGACTTGAGCTTCCCAGACGACGCTATGGCCGTTTTCCCGGTGTCATCAATGTCGGGAGGACCTCTCTATCCATACGACATGAATCAGGAATACGATTATCCAGGACTGGGTGAGGGGGATATGGAAGGAAGAAACTGAATTTCCCTGTCTTTTTGTCCTTGTTTGTATCAGTATCTCTCAGTATCTGTGGGGCGTACATCCGGACTAAAGGTCGCCGGTATGGGATATATGATGTGGTGTTTGTGGGGATTTTGGACATTCACAAAGGGTTAATCTTAAAGTAAAGCTATTGGACACTGTTTTTCGAGACCAATTCCCTTATATCCAAAACATTTGTCATGTGTGCAAAAGCAATACAAATACATCCGAGGAGATATTGACCGCGGCCAAATTGTAGTCAGAGGTCCCAAGCGACTGATCTTTCAGGTGTTGCTCCGTGTGTAGGGTTCTGCTGCGATCATAGGCCCCAAGGACCGATGAGTACTATGGTCCCAAAAAGGTACTCCACACCAGATGCCTGGAGAAGAAGGCCTTAGGTTTCTCTCAGAGGTGTTGGCGTCCAGGATATTGCCAAAGTAGAAAGTCTTCCACTAACAGATTTTAACAAACTAAACTATGGGTAGTCTGCAAATATGGCTTGTAAATCCGATAAGTCCTGTAGTGCACGCAGAGTGTGTCCAGGGGTGGTTGAGGTGGCGGGTACCCCGCACTAAGAAAGGTGCCTGGCTAGGCCGCCTCCCGCCTCCCACCATCGGTTTGGTGCCCAGCACCTGTTCTCGCCCCGCCATCTCACGGAATCCCGTCCGAGATGGCCAGTCACCGTGTCGCCCCGGTGCAGAGGCGGAAAGCTGCCTTAATCTTCACTCGCCGATAATGGGCGCCGATGCATGGTCAGATTCCCCCGTTTGGCGGGCCTGACTGTCCACTCAGCCCCCCTCCGCCAACTTCCAGTCCCAGTTCTGCCCGAGCCTGGCCTCGACGTCACCATTTTTTTTGGACCCGGGATCCTCACCGATGGTGAGTTTCGCGACAGGTGCTGTAACACAACGATTCTCAGCTTCTTTGTCTCTCTGGAGCTTGCATATTTTCCCGTTCGGAACCGAGGTTCGCCCCACTAGTCCGATCGCCTCTCAACTCGGTGGCGCTGATCGATCAGGCTGTCATCAGTTGCAGCCCACTTTGCGGCCAGCCAGGCGGCAAGCGCTTGTGTTTTCAGCTACGTGCATGTGTAGCTGAACTGCCAAACCCTAGAGAAAACAACGCAAACAACACGCGCTCTCCCTTTAGCTCTCTGAGTTATCGCATCGCTTGGCTGGGTCATCAATTGGCCACCGGCAAAAGACAACGCTGGGCAGGATGGACCCTGCTCAACCATCCTCGGCGTTCACCAGCAACTCCAATCCTGTTATCACCGCCCGCACTGATGCTGAAGCAGGCCAGGTCTCCAACAGCGGCGAATCCCTCCTTCACGGGTTGATGGGAATTTCGCCCGACACTGTCAGGAACTCATTATCCTCTCTCACCAGCCATCGCGATTGGAGACTGCGCAAAGACAGCGGTAATGTGGTGGTGACGAAACCCCTGCAGCCTGAGAAGTCGGAGACCGTCGACCATATTCCTGAGGAAGCCAAATCGCGCAAGGCTCCACTTCGCCTGCTTACCCTGCCGCCTGAGATCCAGCTCATGATCATTGCGCAGCTCGACTTCGGTGACATTGTGCGTCTACGCCGAACCTGCAAACAACTGCGTGCAACCGCTACGCCGCGGCAGGTTCGGGCCCTTTTGGGCCCTATGCGGCTCCAGACCCAACTCCTGGAACACTGCAAGAGCTGTTTGATGCACGACGAGGACCGCACGAAGTTGCTTTTGTCAACGCCTCGTGACCCAGGGTACCCGCTGGCGAGTCGGTGTATTCGGTGTGCGCGGAATGCGGACGATCCACGGATTCAGGTCGGCAAGAAGGTCAACCTCGCCAACTTCGAGACCGCCTGGGTATGTCGGTGGTGCGGAGCTCCCGTAGTAGACTTCCAGGCCCATACCAATGAGCAATATCATGCCGACTGCTACAGAGCTTACAACAAAGCCCTCTTCTTCTTCTTCATCCTTGGATGGGTACAACTTACTCTGGGCATCACCGCCGCTGGTCTGGCTTGGAGGTATGTCCGCCATGCGATATTGGTGTTTGCTCCCACAGTGGTGAGTTTCTATCCCCCATAGGTCATGGGGGTTCGCTTCTGACTCGGGTGTGACAACCAAGACATCATTTTTATTACTTTGGATCTGCCTTGCATTTCTCATCGTCCGCGGCACCAAGAGAAACTATCATCACACTTTGTTTCTTGAGCTCGCAATATTGGGACTTTGGATCCCTCCGGTCTATTATATTGGCACCGAGATTTCCCAGGCTCCAGATACACCCGTCCCCAAGGAAACCATCGCGGCTCTAGTTCTGTTTGGGTTGAACATGTGAGTTGGCCATCTCTCCCCTGATTGTCATTGAGGCTGACATTCTCACACAGGGTGTTTCGGTTGTTGAACGTACTTGGGAACATTACGCTGATCGCCGGGTACGACATGACCAGACGCCATAGACCCAAAGCATCAATATGGCGTATCATGGTCCATCCAATTCTCTCATGGCTTGTATTCTGGACTTATCCGCAGTCCTTGGACCGCAAGGCACGTGGGAGAAGTCCTTAACAAGCAGTTGAGTCCCATGGCAGTTGGGTCAGCATCTGCTAGAACACACAGTTTTGTTAATATGTTGCTTGGGTATGGGTTTGCATCGGGGGGAGTTCAGGAGGAGAACATATATGTTACAACGGCAGCAGCATAGACCACAAGCATCGGATTATATGTACATCGGATGGGTAAAAGCATAGGATCCTTCGCGCAACAAAGTGCCCTTGACCGCAGCAGCACAGTGACCAGGCAGGCTGGGTCCCATCCGACCAGAGCCGGAGAACCTTGGTGGGGCTCTGTGTGGGGATTACCATCACCGGCACTTCACGTCCCTTCACCGCCGGGGTGCTCTCCTTTTCCGGGCTTGGCGGCCAACACAGTACCGGACCGGACCGCTGACGGCTTTATTGGTGAAGGTGACGAAGTGTCCTGTTTTCAGATGGGCCTTTTCGAATTTCTAGCGCTGTCTCTATCTAAGGCGGTGTGGGGTTTTAGTTCTTTTTCCTCCCCCCCCCCCTTGAAGTGGGGGGCGCATGATGCGGGAAAAGGAGGTAAGCTTCCGGTGCCCATCAATCTGCCCCTGAGATAGAAAGCCACAGTACCTAGTACCTGAAGCCCCCAAAGTTGTGCCATCCCAACCTACCTATCGACCTAGGTACCTACCTGCCGTAACTAATGCCGGGGTAGATCATGCAGCTTCTTTCTCGTCGGTCGGTTGGGCACCGCTGCCGCTGCCGCTGCTGCAAAATCACTGGCATAACCCGCAACTTCCATTCCGTGCCTGGCATGTGCCCTTCTTTTTGTCGTCATGTCACATTTGGGTGCCCAGTTTGCTGCTTGGTTGGTTGGCTGGCTACTGAAATATTATGTCCTGCAGAACCTGGAACAGCTGCGCATGCTGCCTCGCATACATATGGATCCTAGGACCTATTCGTACCTACCTACCTCATGTATTGGCTTCTGGAAGGTGTGATTGGGTTGGCATGCCGCCCTTGGTCGGCTCTATCCAACCACAAAAAAAAAGCGACTCACTCATTCAAACTTGCCGGTTTCGCACGCACGTGTGGAAGGATCAGGTTTTTTTTTACGGCATTCTCTCATAGTGCTGCGCAGCAACCAAGGTAGCATGCCGGTCCCTACCGACACAAGCCGTTAGAGGGAGAAAAAAAAAAGAGAATAAAAATAACTTTTTTTAATGAGTGGGAGAAAAATAATAGATGATGGGAGAAAAAGTTCCAGGGGAATGAATGGGGGGTAAAAAAAGGGGGAGGCAGAAGAAAGCCAATCTTCGACGTGCCTCCCTCTCCCTATTTGGTGCCGATGCATCGAGCCAATCTCTTTTTCTCGCGAACCCTTTTGCAGCGGTCAATGGAAAGAGAAGGGCGGGGGAGATTGGCCACAAAACCCTGACCACCGACTCGCCCTGCAACTGCTCGGGGGAAACGCCGCCGTCGCCTCACCCCAGCCAGCCCTTTCAGCGCCGGATAGGCAGCCCGCGAAGGCGAAAGGGCTGGGCACGGGGATTGCCACGGGCAACAGATGATCCAAGTCAGCGGGCAATCCAGATTCCGGATTTTTCTTGATGTAATAGTGTAACGCTGCTCGTGAGGTGCACAACCTAGGTAAAGGTGTAGCGTCGCGGGACGGGGTTCAAACGAAGCGGGGAAAGCTCTTCTTCCCCGCTGCCCGCCGCGCCGCAACCCCTTTGAGTGCAGCTTTCCCAAGCCTCCCTCGATCGATCATGGATAGCAACACTAATATTTCTATTTCACACTTGCCCCTTTTGACAATGACATGTCACCATATAACTACCTACACAGGTAAAAACTGCCTGATCCTCCGTATGGCGCCAAGGGGTCGTGGTACCTTCGCGTTGGGAACGGTCATCGAAGCAGTCACCCCAGAAGCAATGGAAATTCTGAGTTGGCCCCCACCTCCCCCTGCTCCGCATGGGTTGGCGAATGGGAATCCCATCCCATTCGCCAAAAAGTCGGTGGTGTCTGTGGGTCGCATGAGCACCCTTGCTCACCTTGTGCCCAGCTCCCAGCCGTCGCCCCGTCGCTCTGGAGCCCTCGGAGGGGCCTCTCAGCCAATCGCTATGCTCATCGACGTTGTGGTTGAAGAATCAGCCAGGAGTCACCGGTCACACTCACGCGCCCCCATTGTGCGCGGCCTCGGTCGCCAAATAACCATACGCCCGCTGTTTTCGGAAGTGAAAGCTGCCTTGTCCGTTGAAAAGCCCCCGTCCTCATCAACGTGGAAGCGGTGCAAAGTTTAGGTGGATCTCCCAGGAAGCGTGGATCAGTTGCATCTCGCACTTTCGCCTCTCTGTTGAAATTGATGCAGCGATGCCCCACTAGCGTCGTTGCTGGGCTCGCTCCCTCCCGCTGCTGGTCTTGGGTTGTCTCCGTTTAGCCTCGAGAAACCTTAGCTGGCCCGCTCGAGACAATGCAGAAACAATAGACCAATCTATCTCATTCAAAACACACGAGGGCTCAGGGGTTGATGAGTGCGTCAATCGCCCAGGCAATAGCCGTTCCATTGTGGCGGTCGAGTCAACCCCCAGACGAAAAGGAAGTCCTGCCTGGACGCTCTGGAGACGAGGCGCTGAAAAGGTAGCGCACGGGTGGCCCCGGCTGGATAACCTAGCGCACGGGGAATCTGGACTGGCTGGAACCCACCGCACACAAAAAATGAGGTTGCTAGGATCAGCAGCCAGACCGCGCAAGTCTCTCTGTTTTCTGACAGACGCACGCACCTGCCACCTGGGCATCTCTCTCCGGCTCCTTGCATCGCTTCTTCTCTCAACCCGATCCTTAATTCTCAGTGGCCTGCACCACCTTACGACAGCCACGAAACGGTTGACGACGTGACGACCGAGAAGTACATACCCCATCCCCCCCAAAATTCACTACCAGGTGACCTGTCGCTCTTTCTCTCGTCGCCCGCAGCTCTCTCAGAGAGTTTGTCCTCTGTTCTGCTGTGGGCCCTGCTGCTGCTGCCGCTGCTGCCTTCCCTCCCTCCGGCGACGCCTGCAACCTTTTCCGCGTCATTGAAAAATCACGCCCCTCTCCACCCGAAGATTCTGCAGTCGGGTTTGTCGCCAGTCTGCTAAAAACGCATCGCTGGCAATCCCCAGCAGCGAACTCTATTAGTCTTTGTCCGCGCTTTCTCCCTTGGGATCGGCTGAAAGCCGTGCGTCTGTTGCCGCACCGAGAATTTTCGCTCGCTCCCTCTTTTTGGACGACGCCCGGTCTGGCCTGCCGGTACTCAGCACCAGCTGCCTCGACCCTTTTTCTCGCGCCGACAAAACGATACAAGAATCGAAAGCCGACGAGACGATGAATCAACAACCGGAGCAGCTCTTCTTCGCCTCTGGCTATCCGATGAGCAACGCGAATCGGTCGCCCTCTTCGGCAAGGCCTGGCTACAACACCACAGCAGGCTTGCCCGGCATCAATCGCATGAACCAGCGGCAGATGGATGCCGTCGGCCAATCACCTGCTGCCTTCTTGAACGATGACCGCTTCGGGACGTACGATAGCAACGCCTTTAGACACAACAGGATAACGCCTTCTCAGGGCTTCGGTGACGCCTTCCTCGGGAACAACCAGGCATGGACCTACAACTCGGGCGCCAACACCGTGAATGGCGCTATGGGCGACGGCAGATTGCGTCCGGGTGCCCCTCGCCGAACAGCTATCCCGCCGGTGCGTAATCCCCCTTACCGGTCCCCTCCTGGCCACGCTGCTGGTCGCGGGCGAAAATCTAACCTCTCTCCGCCCACACTGCAGGAATGGACCTTACCCGAGCAACCTGGTCTTGGAAGCCAAGCCCTCAATACCCCCTCGACACAATATTCGTCGGCCCTGAATAATTTCAACAATCAAGCCATGGGACACATGAATGGCGACGCTGCCTTCGCGAACGATCGTCATGGCTACCCGGGCAACAACATGTATGATCCGCGACAGGACCCCAAGTTCGGTAGCGATCTCATTCCGACAGCGATTGTGATCAAGAACATTCCGTTCAATGTTAGGAAAGAGATGCTCACCAACCTCATGTCGGAGATGGGACTTCCCCAGCCATATGCTTTCAACTATCATTTCGATAACGGCATTTTCCGCGGGCTCGCATTTGCCAACTTTCAAAACCCCCAGGATACGCAGACAGTCATAGATCAGTTGAACGGGTGCGAGGTTCAGGGAAGAAAGCTTCGAGTCGAGTACAAAAAGATGCTGCCCGAGCATGAGCGGGAGCGGATTGAACGTGAGAAGAGGGAGAAGCGAGGCCAACTCGAGGAGCAGCACCAGCCCATTGCTCTCCATTCTCAGTCGTCGATGCACTCGTTGAATGCCGCCCATACCAGCAGATCTCGTAACTCGCCGTTGCGTAAGTCATCAACGAGGCATCTCGCGCCAACTCGGTCTAACCAAGATGTCGCAGGTGATGTGGATCTCAACAACCCGGACACGCTTCAATTCTACACCGAGTTGACGCTTTTCCGAAATGATCCTACCCGCGAGATCATCATCTTCCCGAGCAATATCACTCCCCAGCAACGGAGGTCAGTCCATATCCTTGCTCACAACATGGGTCTTGAGCATCGGTCAGTTGGTGAGGGGAGTCAGCGCCAGCTACAGGTTTTCAAGGGGTTGGAGGCCACACAAACCATGCACTTGCCACCGGGCGTGTCGGCAGATGCGCATCGCCGCGGCCTTAGTCGTGCGGCCACCATCGACTTCGCCGAGACCCGGGGAAGCGCACCAGGTCAATACGGAATTCACGGCAGGCAAGGAAGACATGGGCCGACGCTTGAGGTTCCTGATAGTCCTGATGGCGGGCTGAATGCTCTTCGTGGAGTCAAGTCCTTTGCCGACTTGCGATCCTACACCCCCAGTCCGTCGTTGTCGGCCACTGGCTATCCTCAAGGTACTGGGACGATCCACGGATCCAGCGTTGCCCAATACGGGGAATACACATCCAGTCTCGGAGGACAAAACAGCTCGTTGACAACACCCACTACACCTGGCACCACGTCGAATAACGATGCCTCATTCATTTCGGATTTACAGTCTATGACGCTTGGAGACCCGTTCAGCGCTACTAGGCTTCGTCCCCGTGAGACCCCTGGAGCGATTGGAAGTCAGCGCCCAGGGGTGAACGGGTCAAGCAACCGCAATGTCCCTGAGCGTCAGCCTCATGGCCCGAGCGGTGACTGGGGCGAGACCGTCGGGTTCTCCGGACGCGCCCGGACCAATGGTCACATGCAGCGGGGAAGTGGTAAGTCGGCTGACCTTGTGATTAACTTGGGGATGTGTACTGACAGTCCTTGATGCTAGATTCGTCCGACACAGCCGCTCGAGGAGCCGCTTCCTCGGCAGCGCCGCGATATCAGTAGATCCGAGTATCACACGTGCCGAGAAGCTCTCGAATCGAGCATGATATCCCCGAATTACAAGTCCCTAACTTCCTCAGATGGAGGATGCGACGATCTCAGTCTGCTCGCGACATCTCAGGGCGTTGGGTCCCAATTTCCTAACTGATGTGCTCCTCGCTTCGCAGAGCCGGAACTTAGCTGGTGCCAACCGTTGGATGTCCGCAGCACCCGCATTCCACGACTTTTCATGACTGAGGCGTCATGAACAAACGAACCTCTTTCAACTTACATGGGGTGTCATCACAGTTATCTCCCAGACCTTACAAAACTGACGGTCTATCTCGCTGGTTTCATCAACCGATGAGTCGGCACCAACCGAGACACTGTCTCTGGCGACTCCCCAGCGATTTCTGTTGTTTCTTTCCCGCCGTACGTCTTGCTAATACGTTGTTTTCTGGGGCGATGGTTATCCTGATTTTTTTGTTTCTTCTTTCCCGGGCGTACAGCTGTACTACGAAGGGTCCAAACGACAACCACTTCTTACCCTTGACTTTCTCCCTTTGATCTGAGACGACGCCAACGATCGAATGTCACCAAAAAAGAAAAAAAGAACTGAAAGAGACGAAGAACATGGGATACAAGATTCTTTTACAGCTACATGGGCAACCATTTACGCCAATGCTTGGTCAGAATCCAGCAATCTCCCCTTACGACAAAAATCTCGGTCGACAAGGCGACATGTCTTGTTCCCCCCTCCCGATTTGCACGACGACAAGATCAAGTCGAATGCTCAGGGAAGAGAAGCAAAGATTCGCCAGCGCTGCAATGCATTTACGACTGTTATGGATTACGAAGTCATGTCTTAGATGGCTATGACAATATCCTCCCTCGGCAGGCCTCGTCACATTTCCGCCCTGCCAAATGAGACATACACACAACCCTCCACCACTTAATAATTCCACTCCGTCCGCTCTGGGTTGTTATACGCCCACCTGTCGGTCTCGGCATCTGTGCTGTTTGATGTCTACAATATAACAAGCACGGAATGCTTTATTCTTTTCCCTCTCCTGTTCTCCATTCCACTTGTTTGTTTTCTTTTTTTTTGGCTTCGATCTACCAGGGTGTTTTCCCCTGTCTAATGTGGTTCAGAGTTCTTGTAGGCACAACTGAGTTTTAGACCGAATGATTGCTGGCAGGCCCTGGGTTGTCTTACTCAGCATGTATGAAGTCGCATCGAGTTTCTCGGCCCCCCCCTCCCCCCCACTCATCTCTGTCTCGCGTTCGGCCAGATAAAGATGTATACTCTCCGGACCAGGCCTTCTCGGCTATCTTGTGCGCTTGGATGGCTTCAAGGCAGTTCGCAAGGTGGACTTGGATAGGGGGAGAGTTGAGAAAGAGGAACTGGCCCCTGAGAGGGGGTCAGAGGAATGGTTTTCTTTTCTCGATTGATGTCTGGCATGGATATTTGCATAGGCCCGGCGGCGGACGGGCACGGACGGGGGAGCATGACGCAGGACGCCTTGAAGCAAAGAAAAAGCTGACGCCACTTGGTTCTGGAGTATGAGCTAGGAAGCAGACGGAGTGATGATGATAGTGGATCATAGCCAGCGACTGTGTGTGAAATTGAATCGGTTGTTGAATGATGTGTGTTATGCCTGTGTCTATGGTCCCTGGTCATTATAACATCTAGTGTGTTCGTGCTTGTATGCTTCAACGTTGTGGCCTCTGGAGGAGTAACGGTTTATGACAATTCCTGGAAAGCAAGCAAGTGCTCTAGTCCCTGACTTCGTATCGCCTGCTGTGTCTCGGCAAGGATGAGGGAGTGCAGTTGAGGTGGTGCGGCGACGAAGCCAAAATTGGCATCCAGCAGCCTTCCTCGCGACAAGTTGATGGGACGCCCATCGACATCAGTGATAACACCGCCAGTCTCCTCAAACAGCAGCATGGCACCTGCATGGTCCCAGATCTTGGCGAAGCGGTTCCGTCGCTTGTACACCCACACGGTCATGTTGGCCAGTCCTCGAGCCAGTGCCACCCATCGCGGCACCCATCCGATCAGATCGCACCCGGGAAACTCGACGCCGAGTCGCTCCCCAACGGCCTCATGCACTGCACGTAGCCCTGAATCCACCCTGGTCGCATTCACCGACCGCAGCTGCTCCGTCGACACCACCTCGTCCGCATAGCGCCGAAGCCGCCGCGCTTTTCTGACATCCAGCTCCCGATCCACCTCGAGCGGCAACACAAATGCCCCCTGGCCCCGCGCCGCAAACATGACTGAACCAACCCCGTGAGCATCAACCGTTGCGTCCGTCACCGGGCCCTCGGTCACATCTGCACTCAACAGCGGACATGCCACGACGCTCAACTCCTGACGTCCGCCTTTGATGAGCGCCACGTTGATGGCATACTGCTCGCCGCGGAGAAATGCCTGGGTTCCGTCGATGGGGTCAACAACCCAGAAAGGCTGCTCTTGCCCATTTCCATTCTCGTTCCCGTTCCTATTCACAGCCCCATCTTCTCCAGCTTCAACCCCTCTACTCATTTGAGAAGTAATCCCAGTCCCAGCACCAGCACGGTCCAGAATCTCCAACACGGCCGCTTTCTCCTCCAACTTTTCACATCCACCCGTGCCCCAGCAGAATCCACTCTCTCTCGCATGAGCCACCGCCACGCTCTGTACACAATCTAGTAATTGCGCATCAGCACGTAGCTGTTCGGCCGACTCCTCTGCCACTAGACCATGGCTTGGGAAAACCGTGGATAAAACTTGGAGAATCACCGTCTGAATGGCAAGATCGGCGACAGTGACGGGACTGAGATCCGATTTGGCTTTTATGAGCTCTTGAGAGGATCGTAGGGAGGATAGGTAGGGAAGGAGAGAGGGGTGGATTTCTTTTTCTTCTTTTTCTTCCTCTGCTTTCTCTGATGAAGAGGAGGAGGAATGGAGAGCGAAGAGAACACTGCGGGAAATGAGTGTGGCGGTTTGAATAGCGTGTAGAGCCGTGGTGAGGTGGAGGTTTTGTTCCATTTTTTTTTTCTTAGCTTTCTTCTGCAAACCCAACTGGAAAGCGAGTGTCCTGTTGTTGTATTTTACTTTTTTTTAGGAAAAGATTGGGAACTTGGGAAACAAAACAAATTGGTTGGTGTGTGTGTGTGTGTGTGTAACAGGAGCTCTGGCGCTGGTCTGATGTAGGTTGTGTGTTTCTGTGCAGTGCTGTGTGGTGTTTGTTCAGAGAGGCCTACGATACCTTCCGAAGCCGGCCCGAGTTTTGCAGTCATGTGCCAAGCCTGCAGGGCCCCGCTGATGGGCCAAGACCGGGTCCGAATCGGGGCCGAATCTGGAATCTGGGGGTATGTGACGGTCACACTGTGGCCAGATGCAGTCATGACCTTGCGTGTAGCTGAAGAATAGCTTGTGACTGGGACACCTGTTTTGGAAGCAGGTGCTGCAAAATAGGGGCGAGCCTGAAATGGGTCAACATTTTGCTTTTGTTGATCACATGGGATTCCTCAGAAAATTGAGCGGGAATGCGACGCAGTTGGCTACAAATCCGAGTTGGCAGCTACACCAACCCATGGCGGGATGAATCTCCACGGCAAAATCCGCATCTCAAAAACAAGAGAGACAGACCTTGCTGACATGTCCGAATCGACTAGACCCCAGGCACGACTTGCAGGTCAAAACCCACATGTGCCTAGGTAGGTAACCAACCAGGAATCCCATCAGACTATGTCGGAGTTCGGCTCAGCCCAGCGTAGCCCTCTTTTTTTTGTTTTCTCGCGTAAAAAAAGCTGTAAAAGCTGTCTGTCAGCCTGTCTGTCAGTCATGCAGGTCTTCTCTTTCTGGAAGGTAAATTCGAACCCATCCACCCACCCACACACACCTCGGAGAATGCTGGAACCCGCTGGCTGGCTGGCTGTGAAGCACCGACCCCTGAACCACATAGGTACTGAACCACAACAAAGCACGGCACGGCACATTTCATCTGACCAAGTTGGTAGGTAGGTATGTAGGTACGTACCTGCCAGAGTTTAGGCAGAGTTCTGTGGTGTGGTGGTGGTGGTGGTGGTGGTGGTGTTCCCCACATAATGTAACAAAGACTCTCTGGATTGGACTGGACCATGTGTTTCCCCCTTTTTGTGATTCGCTTCCTCGGATTGGTCACCGCCATGCCTGTATTGCATATTCGCTCGCTCGCTCGTCCCCTGGTATAGGCAGGCATATATAGTTCCGTAATGTAGGTACCTACCTCCCTAAGGTACTCAGGTAGGTATAGTAATGTCATTCATGTCAAATGTATATACTATATGCACAATGCATGCACACTGCAAAAGAACCTGATCCCCGGTCCCCCGGTCCCCCCCTTCCCCACACGGCCCAGAGAGGTCAGGTGTGTGTGTATGTGTGTGTATGTGTGGACGGCAGTTTTTTCCCCCGAATCTAATCTGCCATTTTCTTTTATTCTCCCCCTTTTTCACCCTCCTAGGGAGAGGTGACGCGCATGCCAACCTCCGGAAAAATTAATTGATGACCTAACCAATCTAGCCATACCACCATCAACCGCTCCCGATTGCGTTTTGGTAAAAATGACAAGGGGATGACCGTCATCCAGTCGTCCCCATGGAGCTTGGTTGAACCCCCCTTCCATTGTATTCCGGCTGGGAAGAGTGAGGCGAGGCGAGGGGCGAGGGCCAAGGAGGGGCGGCGGGAAGGGGCCCCGCAGAAACTAACAGACGAATAAAAAAAATGACAGGCTCTGGGGGAGGGAAATATATATACCTTATATTAACCACCGTTCTTGGCATCGCACGTCTTGGCGAACGTTCGGAGTGCGGAAAGAATCGAACACTCCTCGCTAACGAGTGAGATGAAAAAGAGTGTTGGGGTTGGCGGCCACTGAGGTGGTTACGTATCAACCTAGGCATCTAACTTGGGAATCTTTGAATAGGTAGGTAGGTAGGTATGGAGCGGGTGTTCCTGTGTGGATGGTTTTCACATGTTCTCACGTGGGCAGTTCGGGGAAGCAGATTGGTAACACAGGTTTTGAAAGTGAATTTACGATTAGACTTGGAGGGTACCCACTGATGATAGTGAAGTGTGTTTAAAAATACAGATTTTGCACAGTGATGAAATGCGACAATGATACTTTGTACTTTGTCAATACCAGAGACAACACAACGATTTGTGTATGACAATGGACAAATAAAAATATCATCGTATCCAAATCAAAGTGAGCTTGACAGAAAGACACAGGATTGAAAAGTGATTTGCTTCTTTGGGGGAATTCATTCTTTATTGGTTAAAAAAAAATGTATCTCTCTCTCTCTGCCCCTTCTCTCCTTTCCTCCTTCTCCTTTCTTCCATCCATCCTTCCCTTCCTTGCCTGCCTGCCTACCCTTTCTCTTCCAATAGCCTAATAGTTCTTTCTCCTTCCTATCACCGACAAATAAACAGAACCGGCCTCGATGGGATAATGGGGGGGGGGGGGGGAAAAAAAAAAGAAAAAAAAAAAAAAAAAAAAAAAAAAAGGGGGGGAGGGGGGGAGGGGGGGGGGGGGAGGGAAATATAAGAAGAAAAAAAGAAGTAAAGAAAGAAAAAGAGGGCTGCGTATGCCCGTGCGCGATGATGATGAAAATACACACGCTTTGGCTTTAAGCCTTGATGGACATTTCGCCCATGGGCATAGCCTTGAGCCCTGTTTTTTTTTATATTAGTTAGTGTTCTGCTTCTTTTTTTGAAGGAGAGAAAGTAAAAACTTACAGCCATCGACGGGCTCGGGAGCTTGCTGCTTAATGTTGCAGTTGTTGTACTTCTCGGGAGCCTGGTAGGTGAGGCCGGCGGCGGGACAGTCACGGTTGAGGTTGCAGTTCTTGTCCATGGCCTTTTGCAAAGAGTCACCCTTCCAGCCAAAGACGTAGTCGCCGTGAGCGGCGGAACCACCGAGGTTCATGGAGTAGGTGTAGGCGGCGCCCGACTCGGGCCACATGCTCTTGTCCTTGGCGAACTGGTTGGTGTCCCACATGAGCTCGTACATGATCTGCGGGGTTTTGACGGGGTGGGAGGCCGGGCAGGCACCGCCGCCATTGGCGCCCGAGCCCTGGCCGTAGGACATGTGCGACTTGTGGTCGGGCGAGTCGAGGTTCTTGCCGTCCCAGCAGGCGGGGAAGATGAGCGTCTGGCGGATCATCTTGCAGCGCGTGTCCGAGGGGATGGCCACCGTGTCCGAGCCCGTGCAGGGGGCTCCGCCGACGAAGCGGTCCTCGGTGGCCTCGGTCCAGCAGCGATGGCAGATGTTGGCGCGCGACACCTTGCTATCCTGCGTCTCGGCCGCGTTGCCGGCCAGCATGCGGAAGCCCGGCTTGAAGGCCGTGGTCCGGCCGCTGGGGATGTAGTAAATGTCGAGGCCGCCCTTGTTGATGAGCTTGCCCTGCGGCCCGCCGTTGCCCGTCTGCGGCACGCGAATGAACGACCCGTTGCGGTGCTTGAAGAACATGACGGCCGTCCAGTAGTTGGACAGATCCTGCACAAACGAGCACGACGTGCACGTCGACCGCTCTGCCAGGTCGTACACAACCGGCTCCATGGTCAGGTTGAACGAGTTGCCTCCCACAATCTGGTGCAAGTGCGGCGTGTACCGCTGTCCGGGGTTCACCAGGGGGTCGACTCGGTCAACCACGAGCTGCGAGCAGGCAAATCGCAACATGTTTTGGGCTGCGGCACTGTTGGCCAGCAGCGCAACCGCGGCGGCGACTGAGTAATGCATCTTGGACAACCTCTCTGTGTTTTTTCTCTTCCTCTTGTTGGTCTGGGGGGGGGGAAATCTGGTT